>OFJB01000629.1_pt1 | contig 16314 bp, 13 predicted proteins | sample 1775081 | NCBI WGS metagenome assembly OFJB01 (sample SAMN08195771, study PRJEB24354) | sludge metagenome | isolation source: initial sludge from phenol fed wastewater aerobic bioreactor | place: India: Nagpur | collected 2016-06-05 | reverse complement strand
CGCGGTGAAGTCGCCGTTGGTGCCGGCGCACATGATGTTGTTGCCCGCCTCCGCCTGGCGCCGCACCTGGCGGCGGGTGGCCGCGTAGTTGATCGTCTCGTCGTCGTTGAAGCAGGTCACGAGCGCGACGAAGGCTTCCCTGGTCATGAAAATCTCCTGATGTCGTTGGTTCCGCCGATCCGGCCGTGGCCTCAATAGGCGGCTTCGTAGATGTCCAGAATGTCGGCCTCGCTGAGATCGACCGGGTTGAAGTCGAGCAGGCGGCGGATCTGGTGCGCCTCGCGCGCCGAAGCGGCGAGGTCGTCGCGCGGGACGCCGTGGGCGCCGAGGCGCATGTCGAGGCCGAGCGATTCGCAGAAGGCGTGCGCGCCGCCGTAGACGGCCTGCCGTCCTTGCGTGCCGAAGCCGAGCGCTGCGCCGACCAGCGCTGTCTTCTCCGCCTCGGCCGCGGCGTTGGCCGCCAGCACATGCGGGAAGATCAGCGCGTTGGCGATGCCGTGCGCCAGCCTGTGGCGCGTGCCGAGCGGATAGGACAGCGCGTGGCCGGCGGTGGTGTTGACCGGCCCGAGGCAGACGCCGCCGTAGAAGGCGGCCAGCGCCAGCCCGGAGCGCGCCTCGATGTCCGTTCCGTCCTCGACGGCGCGCTTGAGGTATCGGCCGACGAGCTGGATGCCGCGCAGCGCGTAGTCGTCGATGACCGGATGCGAGCGCCTGCTGGTGAAGGCCTCGACGCAATGCGCCATGGCGTCGACGCCGGTCGCGGCCGTCACCATCGGCGGCACCGAAACGGTCAGCTGCGGGTCGATGACGGCGATGTCGGCCAGCATCTCGACGCTTTCGGTGGCGATCTTGTTCAGCGTCTCGGGATCGGTGATGAGCGCGCGTGTGCCGACCTCGCTGCCGGTGCCGGCCGTCGTCGGTATCTGCACGAGCATCACCGTGCGCTTCGGGGCGCGGTTGGGGCCGGAAATGTCGCGCAGGCCCTTGTCCGAGCCGATGAGCACCGCGACGAGCTTGGCGAGGTCCATCGCGCTGCCGCCGCCGAAGCCGATGACGGCGTCGGCCTCCATCGCCCTGGCGGCGGCGACCGCCGCTTCCAGGTTGGGCAGGTCGGGCTCCGGCTTGACCTCGCCGAACAGGCCGGGTTCCCGCAGCCCCAGCACGCCGAGGCGCGCCGCGTTGACCCGGTCGGCGACGACGAAGCAGCGCCTTGCGCCCGATTTCGCGATCCAGTCGGCGAGCGTGGCGACCTGGCCGGCGCCGAAGCGGACGATCGGCGGGCGCTGCATCTCCAATGGGCTGTCGAGGCTTGGCATGTGCTGTTCCTTGATCTGTTCGCGTCCGGCCGCGGGCGACCGCCGCTTTCTGCTATGCGGCCCGGGCCGCCATGCGGCGGGCCTTCTGGACCTCGGGGTCGGGATCGAGCCCGGCTTCGAGCAGCCGGCGCGTGTAGGGCTCGCGCGGCGTCTCGAAGATCTCGCGCACCGTGCCCACCTCCACCACCCGGCCCTTCTCCATCACCATCACGTGGTCGGCGAAGTCGCGCACCACGGGAAGGTCGTGGGCGATGAAGATGAAGGCGATGCCGAGCTCGCGCTTGAGCTTGTCGAGCAATGCGATCACCTGCGCCTGGATCGACACGTCGAGCGCCGACACCGCCTCGTCGGCGATGATCATCTCGGGTTCGAGCGCCAATGCGCGGGCAATGGCGATGCGCTGGCGCTGGCCGCCGGAGAACTGGTGCGGATAGCGCGAGGCGTGCTCGGGCTGGAGGCCGACCTGGACGAGCAGTTCGGCCACGCGCTCGCGCCAGCGGGCCCTGGGCAGCACGTCGGGATGGATGACCCATGCCTCCGAGATGATCTGGTAGATCGACATGCGCGGGTTGAGCGACTGCGTCGGGTCCTGGAAGACCATCTGCATCTCGCGGCGCCTGGCGTGCAGGTCCCGCGCCGGCATGGTGAAGAGGTCCCTGCCTTTCCACAGCGCCTTGCCGGAATCCGCATCGATCAGCCGCAGCACCGCCTTGGCGACGGTTGATTTCCCCGAGCCGCTTTCGCCGACGATGGCGAGCGTCTCGCCCTTCATCAGTTCGAACGAGACGTCCTTCAGCACCTGGTGGTCGCCATAGGTCTTGCAGGCGTTCTCGACCTTGAGGATCGGCGTTCCGCCGGCGGCCGGCCTGTTCATCTCGCCCCGGCCGGGCGCCGCCGCGATCAGCTTGCGGGTGTAGGGATGCCTGGCGTTGTGGTAGATCTCCGTCGGCGTCCCGGCCTCGACGATCTCACCGCCGCTCATGACGACGGCGCGGTCGGCGACGTCGGCGACGACGCCGAGATCGTGGGTGATGAGCAGCACGCCCATGCCCATCTCGGCCTGGAGTTCCTCCAAAAGCCGCAACACCTCGGCCTGCACGGTGACGTCGAGCGCCGTCGTCGGCTCGTCGGCGATGACGATGTCGGGCTTCATCGCCAGCGCCATGGCGATCATGATGCGCTGGCGCTGGCCGCCGGAGAACTGGTGCGGGTATTTGTCCATCGACTGCTCGGGGTCGGGAATGCCGACACGGCGCATCAGGTCGAGCGCGCGGCCAGCGGCCTCCTCGGCGCCGACGCCGTGGACGCGCATGACCTCGCGCAACTGCCAGCCGACCGTGTAGACCGGGTTCAGGTGGCTCAGCGGATCCTGGAAGACCATGGCGATGCGCCGGCCGTTGACCGCGCGCCGCTCGGCCGCCGGCATTTTCAGCAGGTCCCGGCCCTCGAACAGCACCTCGCCGGAGACGATCTCGGCCGGCGGCATGTCGAGCAGGTTCATGATCGCGGCGGCCGAGACCGACTTGCCCGAGCCGCTCTCGCCGAGGATGGCGAGGGTCTCGCCGCGGTCGAGATGCCAGCTTATGTTCTTGACCGCGTCGACCGCGCCGGTGGCGATGTGGAAGCGCACCGACAGGTTGCGGACGTCGAGCAGGTGCTTCTCAGCCATGCTTGCGGCCTCCGATTTCAAGCCGCCAGCGCTGGGCGGGATCGAGCGCGATGCGCAGCCAGTTCGACATCAGGTTGAGCGACAGCGTCGTGAGGATGATGGCGAGGCCCGGCCAGAAGGCGAGCCACCAGGCGTTGGCGAGGTATTGCCGGCCTTGAGCGACCATCAGGCCCCAGGTTATCTCGGGCGGCTGGATGCCGATGCCGAGGAAGGACAGCGCGCTCTCGGCCAGCATCACGAAGGCGAAGTCGAGGGTGGCGATGGTCACCAGCGTCGGGATCACCATGGGCAGGATGTGGCGCAAGGCGATGCGCCGCGACGAGGCGCCCATCACCTGCGCCGCCTGGACGAACATGCGCTCGCGGACCTCGAGCACTTCGGCGCGGGTCGTGCGCAGGTAGATAGGGATGCGCGTGATCGCCAGCACGATGATCAGGTTCCCCACCGAGGGCTTGAGCATGTAGAGGACGATGACCGCCAGAAGCAGCGAGGGGAACGACATGATGACGTCGGCCAGCCGCATGATCAGGTTGCCGACCCATTTGCGGCCGTAGCCGGCCAGCAGCCCGAGGAAAGCGCCGATGCAGGAGGACAGGACCACGGCGCCGGACGCGACCATGATGGTGTTGCGCGCCGCCACGACGATGCGCGCAAGCAGCGGCCGCCCGAGCGCATCCGCGCCGAGGACGAACAGCCAGCCCTGGTGCAGCGAGAAGGGCGGCGCGTTGCGGCCGCGCAAATTTTGCTTCACCGCCGCGTCGCCGAGCAGCGCCGGCCCGAAGATCGCGCACAGGACGACGATCAGCAGGAAGACCGCCGCCGCCGTGGCGAACTTGTCGCGCCACAGCATGGCGAGCACGGTGCGCAGGCGGCCGCGTTCCGGAACGGAGACGGCAATGCCGGCGGAAACGGGGTTGGAGGATGCGTCGGCCATGGCTCAGGTCCTGATGCGCGGATCGAGCAGCGCATAGGCGAGGTCGATCAGGATGTTCATGACGAAGATGGCGAGCGCCGTGACCATGATGGCGGCGAGGATCACGTTGAAGTCGCGGTTGAGGATGGAATCGATCATCAGCTTGCCGACGCCGGGAAAGCCGAAGATGGTTTCCACCACCACCGCCCCGTTCAGCATGGCGGCCGCCTGGTCGCCGATGACGGTGACGACCGGCAGCATGGCGTTGCGCAGCGTATGCACGAAGATGATCGAGCGGTTGGGGACGCCCTTGGCGCGCGCGGTCTTGACATAGGCCGAGCCGAAGGCCTGGACCATGGAGCCGCGCACCACCTGGAGGATCAGGCCGAAGGGCCGGATGAACAGCACCGCGACCGGCAGGATCCAGTGCCAGACCGTCCCTGTGCCCGAGGTGGGCAGCCAGCCGAGGCCGATGGAGAAGACGGTGATGGCGACGATGGCGATCCAGAAATCGGGAGCGGACGCGCCGATCAGAGAGACAAGCGAGACGAAACGGTCGAACAGGCCGCCCGGGCGAAACGCGGCGAGCGAGCCGATGACGATGGCCGCGATCGTCACCAGGACGGTGGTGGTGACGGCGAGCCACAGCGTCCACACGAAGGCCTGCAGCACCACGTCGATCGCCGGGCGCGCTTGGCGCAGGCTCTCGCCGAAATCGAGATGCAGCACGTCCCACACATAGCGGCCGAACTGCACCAGCAGCGGGTCGTTCAGCCCGTGCAGCTCACGGAACTGCTCGAGCATCTGCGGAGTGGCGTCGACCGGCAGGAACAGCGCCGCCGGGTCGCCCGTCAGCCTGGACAGGAAGAACACCAAGACCAGCAGGAGCGCGAGCGAAAGGAAGCTCGAGACGATGCGCGCGGCGTATTTGGGCACGGCCTTCCTCCCCGGACGGCGTCGGCATGAGCGAAAGGGGCGGGAGGCGCGGACGCCTCCCGCGGCTCGCCTCACTTGAAGGTGATGTCGGACAGTTCGAGCTGCGAGTTGGTGGCGATGGTCGGCGTGAAGGCGATGCGGTCGCCGATGCGCGCGAAGCTGACCATGTGGAAGAGCAGCACGTCCGGCACGACATCGTCATGCAGGTAGGCGATGAGCTGCTGCCAGTCCTTGGTGCGCTCGTCGCCGGTGGCGGCGGTCGCCTTGGCGATCATGTCGTCGACCTTCGGGTCGGAGATGCCCGACTGGCGGCCCTTGCTGTCATACTTGAAGAACATCGAGAACACCGGGTCGCCGCGGCTGTTGTCGTGCGACACGAGCAGCATCTGCGGCGGGCGGCCTTCCTTGAAGGGCTTGGAGTAGAGCTCTTCCTGCTGGGCCACCTCGACCATCTGCACCTCGACGTTGAAGCCGACGTCCTGCAGCATCTGCTGGATAGCCTCGGCGACCTCGACGACCCCCGGGAACAGGTTGGAGCGGCCGATCAGGTAGAGCTTGGTGTCGACGGGAACGCCGTCCGCCTTGGCGGCGGCGAGCAGTTCCTTGGCCTTTTCGGGATCGTAGGGATACTGCTTCACGTCCGGGTTCCAGCCGAGCGTCGTCGGCGGCACCATGGCGACGGCGCTGACCGTGCCCTGCGGCAGCAGCGAGCCGATGAAGGCGTCGCGGTCGATGGCCATGTTGAGCGCCTCGCGCACCCGCTTGTCGCCGATGGGGGCGATGGCGCTGTCGAGGCGCAGGTAGAGGGTTTCCGAATTCAGGTAGGAGACGTCGGTCTTCGGGTTGGTGGCGTCGGCGGCCGCGATCGAGGGCGCGAGGTCGGCCTCGCCCTTCTCGACCATCGCCGCGGCGACGGCCGGGTCGGTGCGGAACACGTAGGTCGCCTTCTTCACGGCCGGCGCCTGGCCCCAGTAGTCGTCGCGCGCTTCCAGCTTGATGTCCTGGCCCGGGTTCCATTCGGCCACCTTGTAGGGGCCGGTGCCGACCGGGTTGCGGACGAACTCCATCGGCGTGTCGGACGGCACGATGGTCACCAGCGACAGCAGCAGCGGCAGGATCGGCTGCGCCGGCGTGGCGGTGATGTCGATGGTGTTGTCGTCGACCACGTTGAAGGAGAGCTTGGTGTCGCCGAAATAGCGCGGCGTCTCGCAGGTCAGCTTGTCCGAGAAGGCGCGCTCGAAGGAGTGCTTGACGTCGGCGGCGTCGAAGGCCGAGCCGTCGGAGAATTTGACGCCCTTGCGCAGGTTGAAGCGCCATGTGCCGTTGCCCCGGTCGGTCCAGGATTCGGCGAGCCTCGGCAGCACGCCCTTGCCGTCCTTGACGTCGAACTGCGTCAGCGTCTCGTTGACGTTCTGCAGGATGATGCGGCCGATGTTCGAGCGCGTCGCCATGCAGGGCTCGAGCAGGTCGGCGCCCTCGCCGAGCACGACGGTGACCTCGCCGGGGTTTGCCGCGAATGCGTGCGAAAGCGGCAGCGTCGCCAGCGCGGCGGCCATGAACAGAGTTTTGCGGAACATTTCCAACCTCCCGAAAGACGGCCGCCTCTGGTGCCGGCCGTGCCAAACTTGAGCAGCCGGGCCAGCCGGATGCGAGGGCAAACTGCCGCCGATTTGACGAGTTGTCAATATGTTGTTCTGAAAATTTGTTTTCGGTCGATTTAGCAGGTAGGAACCGGCCAGAAATATGTATTGAAAAACAAACTATTATACTGAATATACCAACTTTCTGGTTGGAAAATCAAACTTGACAACATGTCAAAAACAGATCAATGGAGGCTGCAAACGATAAGGCAATGAGAGGAAAGCCGATGACACCTGACAACATCGCCGGGCGGATGACGGGCCTCGTCGCCCCGGTCGCCGCCGACCGTGCCGAGGCGTTCCTTCCGTCCCCGGTGATCCACAACCACGCCGCTTTCCTGCAATGGCTTCCCGACGGCGCGCTTGCCTGCGCCTGGTTCGCCGGCACGCTGGAAGGCCGGTCGGACATCTTCGTGCGCATGGCGACGCTCGCGCCGGGATCGGACCGCTGGGGGCCGGCGGACCTGCTGTCCGACGACGCGGCGAGGTCGGAGCAGAATCCCGTCATCTTCTGCGATCCGGCGACCGGATCGATCGACCTTTTCCATACGGCGCAGCCGGGCGGTCGCCAGGAAGAGTGCGTCGTGCAGCGGCGGACGGTCGAGCGCGACGGGTCGGGCGCGCATGGCGGGCCGGCCCGCACGCTTGTCGACCTGCCCGACGGCAGCTTCGTGCGCGGCTCCGTCGTCGTGCGCGACGACGGCGCGTGGATGCTGCCGCTCTTCCTGTGCAGGACCGTTCCCGGCGCGCGCTGGACCGGCAGCCACGACACCGCTGCCGTCGCCGTCAGCGAGGACGCCGGACAATCCTGGTCGCTCGTCCATGTGCCGGACTCGACCGGCTGCGTCCACATGACGATCGTGCCGCTCGGCGGCGCCGGGATGGCCGCCTTCTTCCGCCGCCGGCAGTCGGACTTCGTCTACCGGAGCGGAAGCGGGGACGGCGGACGCAGCTGGTCCGCGCCGCGGCCGCCCGACGTGCCCAACAACAATTCGTCGATCGTCGCCATCCGGCTGGACGACGGGCGCGTCGCGCTGCTGTGCAATCCCGTCTCCGCCGCGGATTCTCCGGCACGCCGGAAGTCGCTCTACGACGAACTCGGCGAGGAGGGGGACGGCCGCGGCGACCCCGCCGGCGGCATTGTCCCCATATGGGGCGTCCCGCGCGCGCCGCTGACGCTTTGCGTGTCGGAGGACGGCGGCCTGACATTCCCGCTGCGCAAGGTGGTCGAGGACGGGGAGGGCACCTGCCTGTCGAACAATCCGCTCGACGGCCGCAACAGGGAGCTTTCCTATCCGGCCATGGTCCAGGGACCGGACGGCGACCTGCACCTCGCCTACACCTTCCATCGCCGGGCGATCAAATACGTTCGCCTCAAGCGGGACTGGATCGACCGCCCCTGAGAAACCGCTCGCGCTCTTCTTTCTGCGCCACCCGGGCGCCGCCTACTCGATCGCGGTGACCTTGGCGCCGTTGAGGAACTGTCCAGCCTTGAAGCCGCGGGCGATCGCCATCGGCACCATGAGGAGCTGCACAGGCAGGATTTCGAGCACCGGCAGCAGCGCCTCCGCCACGCGCGGCAGGGCCAGGGTGCGGATGTTGGCCGTCTGCGCGGTGCCCGCATCCTCCGGCTCGATGACCAGGCAGCGGCCCCCGAAGGCCTCGATGTCGGCGACGGTCTTTCGGTTGAGGCCGCGGGTCGCGCCGTCGCCCATGAACAGCACGCTGCGGAAGCCGTCGCGCACCAGTTCCAGCGGGCCATGGCGGAACTGGCCGCCCGACAGCGCCTGCGTCGGCGCCTTGGCCGCCTCGGCGGTAACCAGCGCCGCCATCGTCGCGCTGGAATAGCTGGCGCCGCGGCCGATGAAGGTGATCGGCCTGTCATGGCCGATGAAGCCGAGAATCCGTTCCGCTTCCTCCGCCAGGCGGGGCAGGAGCCGCTCGACGGCGCCGGCAAGCTGGTCGATCTCGGCCCTGACGTGGCCCGCCTGCCCGACCAGCAGGCGTTCCAGGACGTAGAGGGCGACGAGGCCGCCCGAATAGGTCTTGGTCGACACGGTCTGCTCCGGGCCGACGCGGGTGGCGAGCGCCAGGTCCGCCCAGCGCGCCAGCGCGTTCTCGGCCGTATTGGTGATGCTCGCGCGAAGGCTCGGCCCGCCGTCGATCTCCGTCATGCGGCGCAGCTCGACGCTTTCGCCCGACTGGGAGACGGCGATCACCATCGTGCCCTCGCGCAGCACCGCGGGCGCCTGCTGGATCAGTTCAGAAGTGTCCCAGAGCGTGACCGGCACGGCGAGCGCCTGGCTGAGCCGCAGCCACAAGCCGTAGGCGCTGTAGAGCGAGCCGCCCATGCCGGTCAGCACGACGTGCCGGATCGAGCCGGCGGCGATGGCCTGGCGGATCGCGTCGGTCCTGGCGACGAGTTCCGGCGTGAGCAGGTCGGCCTGCCGGCGGATTGCGGACGGCTGTTCGCCGATTTCGTCGAGATAGGATCGGGTCACCGGGGAGCTCCATCGGTTTCTTGCATGCGGGAGACCGGCCATGGCCGTTCCCCCGGGTCGGACAATCGGGTCCTCCGGTCTTACCACGTCGCGCCGGGCATCACAGAACGCGCGATGAAAATAAGCCGGGCCGGCGGCACGCCGATGCGGCCTCGGGGACAACGGATCGCCGAGCTTCGTCCGGCCGCGCCCGCCGGCGTTCGGGAACGGAACGTCACACGGTCCCGGTGCCGTCCGCCCCGACCACGACCATCTCGCGAAAAGCCTCGCTGGCACGGGTGCGATGGCGTTCCCGATGGCGGATCAGGCTGAAGGCACGGAACGGCAGTTCGAACGGGACGGGGACAAGCCGGCCGGCGTTGATGCCCGGTTCGGCGACGGTTTCGGAGACGGCGGTCGCCAGCCGGCTCGCCGCGACGGCGGCGCACACCGCCTCGTTCGAGGGAAGCTCGATGGCGACGTGCAGCGCATCGGGCCCGACCTCCGTGCTCCGCAGGGCGTCCTCGAAGCTCGACCGCGTGCCCGATCCCGGCTCGCGTAGCACCCAGCCGGTGCCGCCGAGATCCCGCGGCAGCGTCGGCGGCTTGCGCGCCCATGGGTGCTCGGCGCCGACGACGACCACGAGGCGATCCGTCGCGACCAGTTCGATCGACACCGACGGTTCGTCGATGCTGCCTTCGACGAAGCCGAGATCGGCGACGCCGGCGATGACCGCCTGCGTGCATTGGGCCGTGTTCCCCACCTCGAGCCTGAGGTCGATCTGCGGATAGCGGCTGTTGAACTCGACCAGACGGCGCGGCAGCCAGTAGCTGGCGATGGTCTGGCTGGCGAACACGGTGAGCGTGCCGCGCCTTATGTCGCTCAGGTCGGCCATGGCGATTTCCGCGGCGCGGACCTGCGTCAGGATGGCCCTGGCCTGGTCGATCAGTATCGTGCCCGCTTCGGTCAGCTCGATCCTGCGGCCGACCCGGTGAAACAGCTTGACGCCATGCCGGTATTCCAGCGCGTTGATCGCGCCGCTCACGGCCGATTGCGTCAGGTTCAACGCTTCCGCCGCGCGCGTGACATGCTCCCGTTCGGCCACCGCGAGGAAGATGCGGAGCTGTTCGAGCGTCACGTCACGTCCTTTCCGTCCGTCTCATGCCGTCAGCTTTACAAGCAGGAGCGCGACAAGCGCAATGAACAGCGAGGCGGCGGCGGAAAGCAGCAGCGGCCGAAATCCATGCTTTCTCAGCTTGGTGAAACTGGTGCCGAGGCCGAGAGCGCCCATGGCGGCGGTGAGAAGAACGGGCGTCGCCGAGACGATCGGCGCACGAAGTTGCTCGATGAGGACTCCCGAACTGTTGAGCAGGACGAGCGCCAGGAAGCCAAGGATGAAAACCGGCACCAGCGGGCCGCGGCTCTCCGTACCGGCGCGGTCGGACCCCGGCCGCCTCACGACGACGGCGAGGCCGATGACGATCGGCGCCAGCATCATCACCCGTGCGAGCTTGGTCACCACGGCGGTCTCGCCGGCGAGTTGGCCGCCCTGGAAACCCGCCCCGACGACCTGCGCGACCTCATGGACGGAAAGCCCGACCCACATGCCGTACGCCTGCGGCCCGAGATCGATCAGGGCCTGCAGCAGCGGATAGAGGAACATCGCGGCGGTGCCGAAGATCGTGATCGAGGCGACGGCGTAGGAGACATCCTCGTCCTTGGCCCCGACGGCGGCGTTCGCCCCGGCGATGGCGGACGCGCCGCACACCGACGTGCCGGCCGCGAGCAATATGCCGAGCTTCCGGTCAACCCCCAGCGCCCTGCCCAGTCCGAGCGTGAACAGAAAGGTCGCGGTCAAGGCCGCTGCGGCGCACAGGACGCCCCTGGCGCCGATGTCGGCGAGTTGCGTGAAGGTCAGTTGCAGGCCGAGCAGCGCCACGGCCAATCGCAGCAGCCGCTTGCCGGCGATCGCGATCCCGGGATGCGCGACAGGCGAAAAGCCGACCAGGTTGGCGAATGCCATCCCGACGAAGATCGCCGAAATCATCGGGCTCAGCGCCGAAAGGAACGGCAGATGCCGCAGGCCGTAGGCCGACGCCGTGATCACCGCGACCAGCACCAATCCCGGAACATAGCTTGCCAGTGAGCCGCCATCGGCGGCGTTCAACGTGGACGTCTGGCTCATTGTCTTCGTGCCCTGCTTCTGGGGCATCTGGTAGAATAAATTTCCAAGGCCTTCCAATTGAATTAGAAGCTCATTCTAATCGCTAAATCCGATCGATCGTCGCGCCGGGTGCGTCCGCCCGCCACGGGTCGAGCTGCGTGACCGGGCCCGGCGGCCCGGTTCGCCCGTCCGGCCGCCGCCGCGCGGTTCCCGTCCGCACGACCGGCAAATAGGCCGATGGCGTTCGTCGGCAATCGCGCTTACCTTCGTGGTTGCGGCGGCCGGTCCGGGGAGCGGCCCTCCGCGCGGCAACGGGGAGACGCCATGACGGTGATCGACATCAACAGCGATCTTGGCGAGAGCTTCGGCGCCTGGAAGATGGGCGACGACGCGGCCATGCTGGACATCGTCAGCAGCGCCAACGTGGCCTGCGGCTTCCATGCCGGCGATCCGGCCGGAATCCTGCGCACGCTCAGGGCCGCGCGCCAACGCGGCGTCGCCGTCGGCGCGCATGTCGGCTACCGCGACCTCGCCGGCTTCGGCCGTCGCAATATGGACCCTTCGAGCGAGGAGCTGGTCGGCGACGTCATCTACCAGATCGGCGCGCTGAAAGGCCTCGCGGCGGCGGCCGGCACGGCGGTCACCTATGTCAAGCCGCACGGCGCGCTCTACAACACCATCGCCACCGACGAGCGGCAGGCGAACGACGTCATCACCGCCATCCGCAGCGTCGATCCCGGCCTCGTGCTGCTGGCGCTGGCGGGATCGCCTCTGATCCGCCAGGCCCGCGCCGCCGGACTCGCCGTGGTGGCGGAGGCCTTCGCCGACCGTGCCTACAGCGCCGACGGCCAGCTCGTCTCCCGCCGCGAGAAGGGCGCCGTCCTGCACGATCCCGAGGAGATCGCGCGGCGCATCGTGCGCATGGCAAGGGGCGGCGTGATCCGGTCGATCGACGGCGGCGACGTCGCCATCGACGCCCAGTCGGTCTGCGTCCATGGCGACAGTCCCGACGCCGTGTCGATCGCCCGCCGCCTGCGCGCGGGGCTGGAAGAGGCCGGCCTGTCGGTGCGGCCGTTCGCCGGCGGAGCCGGAGCACGGTGACGGCGTTGGCGAAAGCGCCGTCGGATGCCGGAGCCGCAGGCGCATCGGCGCGCGCCGGGCGGCCGGCGCTGCGTTTTCTGCCCGTCCGCGCCGGCTCCGTCCTTGTCGAACTCGCCGACCTGGAAACGACGCTCGCCTTGCTGGCCTCGCTGGAGCGCGAGCCGCTCCCCGGCATGCGGGAACTCGTCCCGGCGGCGCGGACCTTGCTCGTCCTGTTCGATACGGGCCGGCTGACGCCGGTACGCCTGGTCGAAGAAATCTCCGGCCGCGACCTGACGGCCGCCCCTGCCGCGACCGGCCCGCTGGTCGAGATTCCCGTCCGATACGACGGCGAGGATCTCGCCGGGGTCGCAGAATTCCTCGGCATCAGCGAAGCCGAAGTCGTGCGCCGCCACGCGGCGGCCGAATACAAGGTCGCCTTCACCGGCTTCGCGCCGGGCTTCGCCTACCTTGCCGGCGGCGATCCGCTGCTCGCCGTGCCGCGCCGCAAGACGCCGCGGACACAGGTGCCGGCGGGGGCCGTGGGCCTGGCCGGCGCCGTCAGCGGCGTCCATCCCAAGACCAGCCCCGGCGGCTGGCAGCTGCCCGGTTCGACGCCGCTCGCCATGTTCGATCTGGAGCGCGATCCGGCGGCGATCCTGCAGCCCGGATATCGCGTGCGCTTCGTGGACATGGCGGGGCCGCGCGCCGCCGCCGTCGTCGATGCGGGCCGGCGCGCGTCGCCGGCGAAAGCGGCGCGCGGGCGGGCCGCGGCGGCGCAGATGACGGTCCTCGACGCGCCGTTTCCCGTCCTGTTCCAGGGTTTCGGGAGGCCCGGGCAGGCCAGCCAGGGGGTCGGCGTCTCGGGCGCGGCCGACAAGGCGAGCCTCAGGGCGGCCAACCGGCTGGTCGGCAACCCGCCCGCTGCGCCGGCGCTCGAAATCGCCCCCGGCGGGCTTCGCTTCAGGATGAAGGGTGCCGGCGTCATGGCGCTCACCGGCGCGCCTGCCGCCGTCGCCATCGAGGCGGCTGACGGATCGGCCATGGCCGCGACCTGCAATGCGGCCATGGCCTTCGAGGACGGCGACACGGTTTCGATCGGCGTGCCGGCTCGCGGCTGCCGCTCCTACCTCGCCATGCGCGGCGGCTTCGCCGTCGAGCCTGTTTTGGGCAGCGCTTCCCGCGACACGCTTGCGCAGATCGGGCCGCCTCCGCTCGGCACGGGCGACCGCGTCGATGTCCTGCCGGCGCCCGCCGGCGCGCTCGCGGCGACAGATGCCGCCGTCCCCGCCGACCTGCCGGCAGCCGGCGAGGTGGTGACGCTCGACGTCACGCTGGGACCGCGGACGGACTGGTTTACCCCGCAGGCCGTCGCAAGCTTCCTGGCGCAGGACTGGGAGGTGACGCCGCAATCGAGCCGCGTCGGCATCCGCCTCGAAGGCGAGGCTCTCCAGCGCGGCGACACGCGCGAACTGCCGAGCGAGGCGACCGTGCAGGGCGCCGTGCAGGTGCCGGCGAGCGGCCAGCCCGTGCTGTTCCTCGCCGACCATCCGCTGACCGGCGGCTACCCGGTGATCGGCGCCGTCGCCACCCACCACCTCGATCGCGCCGGTCAGATCCCGGTCGGCGCGCGCCTGCGTTTCAACCCGGTGCGTGCCTTCGACGAGATCGGAGCCGCGTCGTGAAAAAGGTGCTGATCGCCAACCGCGGCGAGATCGCCGTGCGCATCGTCCGGGCCTGCAAGGACGCCGGCCTGGCCTCCGTCGCGGTCTACGCCGACGCGGACAGTTCCGCGCCCTTCGTGCGCATGGCCGACGAGGCCTACGCCTTGAACGGCCGGAAGGCGGCTGAGACCTATCTCGACATCGGCAAGCTGATCGACGTGGCAAGGCGCTCCGGCGCCGACGCCGTGCATCCGGGCTACGGCTTCCTGTCGGAGCGTGCCGAGTTCGCGCAGGCCGTCATCGACGCCGGCCTGACCTGGATCGGACCGGACCCTAGGGTCATCGCGACGCTGGGCGACAAGCTCAAGGCGCGCGAGATCGCCCGCGCTGTCGGCGCGCCGCTGGTCGCCGGCAGCGACGGGCCGGTCGCCACCGCCGCCGAGGCGCTTGCCTTCGCGCGGGAGTCCGGTCTGCCCATCGCCATCAAGGCCGCCCATGGCGGCGGCGGCCGCGGCCTGAAGATCGCGCGCGAACTGGACGAGGTGGAGGAGCTGTTCGCCTCCGCCACGCGCGAGGCCGCCGCCGCCTTCGGGCGCGGCGAATGCTTCATCGAACGGTTCCTCGACCGGCCGCGCCACGTCGAGGCGCAGGTGCTGGCCGATGCCCACGGCAACGTCATCGTCGTCGGCACGCGCGACTGCTCCATGCAGCGCCGCAACCAGAAGCTCATGGAGGAGGCGCCGGCACCGTTCCTGACAGATGAGCAGCGCCGGCGCGTCGAGGAAGCCTCGCGCGCCATCTGCAAGGCGGCCGGCTATTGCGGCGCCGGCACGGTCGAATTCCTGCTCTCCGCCGACGGCGTCATCTCCTTCCTGGAGGTCAACACGCGCCTCCAGGTCGAACATCCGGTGACGGAGGAGACGACCGGCGTCGACCTGGTGCGCGAGCAGTTCCGCATCGCCGAGGGTCTGCCGCTCTCCTTCACCGAGCCGCCGAAACCGAACGGTCATGCGCTGGAATTCCGCATCAACGTCGAGGACCCCGGCCGCGGCTTCCTGCCGATGGCCGGCGAAATCACGCTGTTTTCGCCGCCGGCGGGTCCGGGGGTGCGGCTCGACAGCGGCGTCGAGACCGGTTCGATTGTGCCGCCGCTGTTCGATTCCCTCGTCGCCAAGCTGATCGTCTGGGGGCCGACGCGCGAGGAAGCCATTGCCCGGGCGCGGCGGGCGCTGGGCGAATTCCGCATCGAAGGCGTGCCGACGGTTCTGCCCTTTCATCGCGCCGCGCTCGACCATCCCGATTTCCGCGAAAAATTCACCGTCCACACCCGCTGGATCGAGACGGATTTCGCCGGCGCGCTGGACGCCGGCAAGCGTCGGGCGCCGGTGGCCGAGATCGGCATGCTGCGCGGCAGGATCGAGATCGACGGCAGGCTCGTCGAGGTCGGCATTCCCGAAACGCTGCTCGGCCTGTTCGGCCGGCCCGTGGCCGCGCCGGCCGATCCCGCCGCGCCCGCGGCCGCCGCCGACGAGGATACAGTGCACGCGCCGGTTGCGGGGGTGCTCGCATTGTGGCGCGTACCGGACGGAGGCATCGTCGCCAGGGGCGACGTCGTGGCCGTGATGGACGCCATGAAGATGGAAACCACCGTGGCGGCGCCGCGCGGCGGCAGAATAACGCTTTTGGCAAAGGCAGGATCGATGCAGACGGCCGGCGCCGTCATTGCGCGGCTCGCGCCGGCCGATGCCGGCACGGCCGGCACCGAAGCGTCGGAGGTTCAGGAATGACCGATCCGATCCTCTCGATCGAACGCCGCGGCGTCAGCGCGAGCCGTCGGCGGCGATGAACATCGGTCCGCCCTTGTGCGCGGGAAAGCCGTAGCCGTTGATCATCACCAGGTCGATGTCGGAAGCGCGCGCGGCTATGCCTTCGGCCAGCAGCGCCTCGCCTTCTTCGGCCATGGCCCGCAACAGGCGGGTGACGATCTCGTCCGCCGGGAAGCTGCGCGGCGTGATGCCCTTGGCGGCGCGCGCGGCCGCGATCACTTCCGGATCGGTTTCATAGGTGGCGCGGATGCCGCTGACCGAGTTGCGCAGCATGCCGGCGTTGCGGGTCTGGACCGGACCCTGCACGTAACGAAGGCTGGACATGGCAATATTCTCCCCTTTCGGCCCACCTGGGTGCGGGACGATTGTCTTTCACGGACACTGGCTGGACGGGGCGCGAGGGCAGAACCCTGCCGCCCCGCCGCGATTATTCGGCCGCCTCGGGCATGTGCCCGCTGTGTTCGGCGCCGGCATAGAATTGCTCGAAATAGCGCCGGAAGCGCAGGATCGGGCCGTCGCCGTCGCACAGCAGCGGGCGGGCGCGATGGATCTTGTTGTGCCAGATCGGAATGTCACCCTCGACGCCGCTCTGGCCGCACGTATATTCGATCGCGATGAGCGCCGCC
>OFJB01000628.1_pt1 | contig 16316 bp, 11 predicted proteins | sample 1775081 | NCBI WGS metagenome assembly OFJB01 (sample SAMN08195771, study PRJEB24354) | sludge metagenome | isolation source: initial sludge from phenol fed wastewater aerobic bioreactor | place: India: Nagpur | collected 2016-06-05 | reverse complement strand
GCGGGAGCCGAAGGCAGTGCTGTAGCACGGCGAGGCGAACCAACAAAGTTAGACGATTGAATGCGAATCCGTATCAAGCCCGTCTGCCTTGCATTGCCCGTGTGCCGTCATGCAAGGCGCGGGGCGCAGGTTCAACGCCGCGCGCGCATGGCGTGGATGCCGTCGGAAAAGCGCTTCAGGGTGGGCGTGCTGTCTCCCGGCGGGATCATGAGCTCGATCAACTGGAAGCGCCCGCGCTCGGCGAAAGCCCGGTCCAGGGCCGCCTTGAACTCGCGGCGCGTGCGCACGCGGTGGCCGCGGCCGCCCAGGGCGTCGGCCAGTGCGGCCAGGTGCCAATCGCCCAGGTCGGAGCAACGCGATTCGGGCTGGAACGCGCGGATCATTTCCCAGCTCTGGTTGTTCAGCACGATCACGATGGGATCGATGCCCAGGCGCGGGCAATTGCCCAGCTCCAGCCCGGTCATCTGGAACGCGCCATCGCCCACCAGCGTCAGGCTGCGCTCGCCCGTGGCGAGCTGCACGCCCATCCCGGCGGGCACGCCAAAGCCCATCGTGGCGTAGTAGCCCGGGGCCACCAGCGTCGTGGGCAGCAGCTCCATCGCGGCGAACAGGCAGTCGCCCATGTCGGACGCGATGGGCAGCGGCCCGTGGGCGCGGATGTGGTCGTTGATCGCGCGGCTCACGTCGGCCGCGCGCACCGGCTCGTCGTCGGCCACCAGGCCGCCGGGGCAGTCCATCGGCACCGGTTGTGCGCCCTCACCGGCCGGCACGGCCGGAATGCGCCGCAGCAAGGCCTCGACCAGCGCCGCGAGCGGCAGGTTCTGGTAGAGGTGGTGCCCCACGCGGGCCTCGCGCTGGGCCGCGATCAGGGCGCGGCGAAAGTCGATCTTCTCGGCGCTCACGCCGAAGTTCACGTCCGAGAGAATCGCGCCCAGCATCACGGGCAGGTCCGATTCGTCCAGCAGCGCCGTGGTCTGCGCATCGCCCGCGATGCCCAGGTAGGTGCCGTGCAGTCGCACGCCTTCCAGCAGGCCGCCTTCGGCCAGCAGGCCGCGCCCCATGAAGGTGGTGAGCACCGGCAGCTGCAGGCGGCGGGCCAGCTCCGCCACCCGGGCCTCCAGCCCGAAGCGGCGCACCTCCACGTCCACCACCAGCACCGGCCTGCGCGCCGCGCGGATGCGCTGCATCCATTCGTCGGCGCACTCCGCCACGGCCTCGTCGCTGTACGGGGTGTCGGGCCAAACCGGCACCTCGTCCATCGCGGACAGCGCGATGTCGCGCGGCACCTCGATGAGCACCGGCAGCGAATACTCGCGGCAGTTGCGCAGCACGCGCGCGATCTCCTGCGGCGCGGTGGCCGGGTTGGAGATGCGCACCTGGTCGCAGGTGATTTCGCGAAAGATGCGCCACTGCGAATCCACGTGCTGCACCTGGTGGTGCAGCACCAGGCCGTTTTGCGATTCGAGCGCGCCGGGACAGCCCGCGACGACCACGAACGGCACGCGCTCGGCGTAGGCATTGGCCACGGCGTTGACCATGTTGAGCGCGCCCGCGCCATAGGTGACCACGGCCACGCCGATGCCGCCGTGCATGCGCACCGCGGCATCGGCGGCAAAGCCCAGGCCAGGCTCATGGCTGAGCGTGACCAGCGGCAGGATGGCGCTCTCTTCGATCTGCTTGAAGAGCGGCAGCACGAAATCGCCGGGGATGCCGAAGATTTCGTGCGCCCCGTGGCTCTTCAGGGCGCGCAGCAGCGACAGGCCGACGGTGGTCAAGCGGTTTCCAGCTCGGCCACGCGCCCGGCGGGCTGGGCCTTGGCCGGCATCGGCAGCGGCTCGAAACGGGCCGTGAAAAAGCGCAGGAAGGCCGGCTCGTACACCATCTTCATGCCGGCGATTTCGCGGCGGCGGGCGTACAGGTCGATGCAGGCCTGCGCCACCACGTCCAGGTGGGCGTAGGTGTAGACGCGGCGCGGGATGGTCAGGCGCACCAGTTCCAGCTTGGGCCGGTGGTGCTCGCCCGTTTCCTTGTTGCGCCCGGCCGAGACGATGCCGCGCTCCATGCTGCGCACGCCGCTTTCCAGGTACAGGTGCGCGGCCAGGGTCTGCGCCGGGAATTCGTCCTGCGGGATGTGGTCGAGGAAGGCGCGGGCGTCGAGGAACACCGCATGCCCGCCGACCGGACGCACGATGGGCACTCCCGCCGCGACCAGCTGGTCGGCCAGGTAGCGGCACTGCGCGATGCGGTGCTGGATGTAGTGGAAATCGACCGATTCCTCGATGCCGCGCGCCATCGCCTCCATGTCGCGGCCCGCCAGGCCCCCGTAGCTGGGCATGCCTTCGAACAGCACCACGAGTTCGCTCGCGCGCTGGTAGAGCTCGTCGTCGTTCATGCACAGGAAGCCGCCGATGTTGACCAGGCAGTCCTTCTTGCCGCTCATGGTGCAGCCGTCGGAATAGCTCATCATCTCCTTGAGGATGGCGCGGATGGTGTGGCCGTGGTAGGCCGCTTCGCGCTCCTTGATGAAGTAGGCGTTTTCCACGCAGCGCGTGGCGTCCAGCATCACCTTGATCCCGAGTGGCGCGCACAGCGCCTTGACGGCGCGCAGGTTGGCCATGCTGACCGGCTGGCCGCCCGCGAGGTTCACCGTGACGGCGACGCAGACGTAGGGGATGCGCTCGGCGCCGACTTCATCGATGAGCTTCTGCAGCTTCTTCAGGTCCACATTGCCCTTGAAGGGCACGTCGGCCTGGGAGTCGTGGGCCTCGTCGATGATCACGTCGACGAACTTGGCGCCATTGAGCTCCTGGTGCGCGCGCGTGGTGGTGAAGTACATGTTGCCGGGCACGTAGTCGCCGGGCTTGATGCACAGGCGCGAGAGCAGGTTCTCGGCGCCGCGCCCCTGGTGCGTGGGGATGATGTGCTTGAAACCGTAGTACTCGCGCACCACGGCCTGCAGGTGCAGGAAGTTCTTGCTGCCGGCGTAGGCCTCGTCGCCCAGCATCATGCCGGCCCACTGGTTGTCGCTCATCGCGGTGGTGCCGCTGTCGGTCAGCAGGTCGATGTAGCACTGCGCGGAGTTGATCAGGAAGGTGTTGTAGCCCGCCTCCCTGAGGTACTGGGCACGCTCCTCGCGCGTGGTCATCGCGATCGGCTCGACGACCTTGATCTTGTACGGCTCGGCAGGGTAGTTGGCGGGCATGGCGGGTATCTCCAATCGGTAGGCTTCAATGAAACGCCGAAAGGCTTAAACGGCCCTATCGGCGCAACGTGACGGCTACTTTATGGAGATACCACCAAACAAAGCTTTCTGTTTTTATTCTTATGCGCAATTTTCATGCGCCACCCCATGCCAAAGGCACGGGACACGCAGTTCTTTGCCGCGGAGCATGGGGCCGCTTCAGGCCCAGGCGCATTCCACGGTGAAATGGCGCAGGAATTTGGGCTGCTTGATGATGCGCACCCCGCGGATGCTCGCCGCCTGCTGCTTCACATCGGCGATCACCTCCGCCGCGTAGTCGAAGTGGCTCTGGGTGTACATGCGCCGCGGGAACGCGAGGCGCACGAGCTCCATGCTGTGGTAGGTCTCGGTGCCGTCCTCCAGGCGCCTGCCGAACATCATCGAGCCCACCTCCACGCCGCGGATGCCCCCCGCCAGGTAGAGCGCGTTGCACAGCGCCCAGGCCGGGTATTGGGCGATCGGCATGTCGGGCAGCACCGTCCTGGCGTCGATGTAGACCGCGTGCCCACCCGTGGGCCTGACGAAGCCGACGCCGGCCGCATCGAGCTTCTCGCCCAGGTATTCGGCGGTGCGCAGGCGGTAACGCAGGTAGTCTTCGTCCAGCCCCTCCTCCAGGCCCACGGCCAGCGCCTCCAGGTCGCGCCCGGCCATGCCGCCATAGGTGGGAAAGCCTTCCATCATGATGAGGTCGTTGCGGACCTCATCGAGCCATTCGTCGGAGCGCAGCACGATGAAGCCGCCGATATTGACCATGCCGTCCTTCTTGGCGCTCATGGTGGCGCCGTCGGCATAGGAGAACATCTCGCGCGCGATGTCGCGCACGCGGGTGTGCTCGTAGCCCGCCTCACGCATCTTGATGAACATCGCGTTCTCGGCGAAGCGGCACACGTCCATGACCAGCGGCTTGCCGTACTTCTTGAGCAATGCCGCGTAGGCGCGGATGTTGGCCATGGCGACGGGCTGCCCGCCGCCGGTGTTGTTGGTCACGGTGATCATGCCGAAAGGGATGCGGTGCCCCTCCTGCCTGAGCAGGGCCTCCACACGCTCCAGGTCGATGTTGCCCTTGAAGGGATGGATGGTGGCCGGCTGCAGGCCTTCGGCGATCACGCAGTCCACCGCCTCCACGCCCACGTATTCCAGGTTGGCGCGCGTGGTGTCGAAGTGGCAGTTGCTCGGCACCAGATCGCCCTTCTTGCAGACGGCGGTGAACAACACCTTCTCGGCCGCGCGGCCCTGGTGCGTGGGCACGAAGTGCTGCATGCCCGTGATGTCCTGGATCACCTTTTCCAGGCGGAAGAAGCTGCGCGCGCCCGCGTAGCTCTCGTCGCCTTCCATGATCGCGCCCCACTGGCGCGCGGACATCGCGCCCGTGCCCGAATCGGTGAGCCAGTCGATCAGCACGTCCTCGGCGCGCAGCTTGAAGACGTTGAGCCTGGCCTGCTCCAGCAGCCGCTCGCGCTCGGCATGCGTGGTCATGCGGATGGGCTCCACGCTCTTGATGCGAAACGGTTCAATCATGGTCTTGGGCATGTGTTTTCCTTGCGGGTCAATCGAATGCGGCGAACTTAGCCCTGCAAGATTTCCGTGGTGTCGCTTCTTTCCAACAATCGTGAAAATTACAGGCTGGACGGGTGCGCTCGCGCCGCGGCGGCTTGCCCCCAAGGCGACGGGCCATCCTGCTACGCTCAGGCCCCATGACTGCAAGCATCACCTTCCTCGGGGCGGCAGGCACCGTCACGGGCTCGAAATACCTCGTGCGCCATGGCGGCCAGGCGCTGCTGGTCGATTGCGGCCTGTTCCAGGGCTACAAGTCGCTGCGCGAGCGCAACTGGCAGCCGCTGCCGACGGGGCCGGCGGCGATCGACGCGGTGGTGCTCACCCACGCGCACCTGGACCACAGCGGCTATTTGCCGCTGCTGTCCAGAAGCGGCTACGGCGGGCCGGTGTTCTGCACCCCGGGCACGCGCGACCTGTGCGCCATCCTGCTGCCCGACAGCGGCCACCTGCAGGAAGAAGAGGCGCTGTACCTGAACCGCCACAAGCTCAGCCGGCACGACCCGGCGCTGCCGCTGTACACGCGCCAGGACGCGCTGCGCAGCCTGCGCCTGCTGCAGGCGCGGCCCTGGCACCAGCCCTTCGAGCCCCTGCCGGGCTGGCGCGTCAGCTTCAGCCGCGCGGGCCACATCCTGGGCGCGGCCAGCGTGCTGCTGGAAGTGGGAGGGCGCAGCATCCTGTTCTCGGGCGACCTGGGACGCACCGACGACCTGCTGATGCGCGCGCCCGAGCCGCCCCCCGCCGCAGACACGGTGCTGGTGGAGTCCACCTACGGCGACCGCATCCACCCCGAGGGCAATGCGCTGGACGACCTGGCCGCTCCCCTGGCCCGGCTGGCCGCCCGCGGCGGCGTGGCCGTGGTGCCGGTGTTCGCCGTGGGGCGCGCGCAGACGGTGCTACACGCGATCGCCCAGCTCAAGCTGCGCGGCGCGCTGCCGCAGGCCCTGCCGGTGTTCCTGGACAGCCCGATGGCGGTGCAGACCACCCAGCTGTACGAGAACCACCGCGACGAGCACCGGCTGGACGCCGCCGCCTTGCGCGCCATGGCGCGCTGCACCACGCTGGTGCACACCGTGGAGGAATCCAAGGCGCTGGCGGACCTGAACGGGCCGCGGGTCATCCTCTCGGCCAGCGGCATGGCCACGGGCGGGCGGGTGCTGCACCACCTGGCGCTGTACGCGGGCGATCACCGCAACATGATCATTCTCACCGGCCACCAGGCCAGCGGCACGCGCGGCGCGCGCATCGCGGCGGGGGAAAGGCGCCTGCGCCTGCTCGGGCGCGAGATCGACGTCCACGCCGAGGTGGTGCAGCTGCACAGCGCCTCGGCGCACGCGGACCGCGGGCAGCTCATGGCCTGGCTGGGGCAGCTGCCCCGGCCGCCGCAGCAAGTCTTCGTCGTCCATGGCGAAGCCTCGGCGGCGCAGGCCTTGCAGCAGGAAATCACCCAGACGCTGAAGTACCCCGCGCAAGTGGCCGAATACCAGCAGGAGGCCACTGTATGAAGACCCAGAGAAGGGCCCGCGCGGCCGGCGGGGTGAACGCCTAGAATCAAAGGTTTCGGTTCTTTTGCACCTGCGAGCACCATGGGACGCACCCTGTACGACAAAGTCTTCGACGAGCACGTCGTCCATACCGAAGAGGATGGCACCGCCCTGCTCTACATCGATCGTCATCTGGTCCACGAGGTGACCAGCCCGCAGGCCTTCGAGGGCCTGCGCGAGGCCGGCCGCCCCGTCTGGCGCAACAGCTCCATCATCGCCACGGCCGACCACAACACCCCCACCACCGGCTGGGAGCACGGCTACGACGGCATCCTCGACCCCATCAGCAAGCTGCAGATCGAGACGCTGGACGAGAACATCCACAAGAACGGCGCGGCGGCCTTCTTCCCCTTCCTCTCCAGGCGCCAGGGCATCGTGCACGTGATCGGCCCGGAAAACGGCGCCACCCTGCCGGGCATGACCGTGGTCTGCGGCGACAGCCACACCAGCACGCACGGCGCCTTCGGTGCGCTGGCCCACGGCATCGGCACGAGCGAGGTGGAGCACGTGCTCGCCACCCAGTGCCTGCTGGCCAAGAAGGCGAAGAACATGCTGGTGCGCGTCAACGGCCAGGTGGCGCCGGGCATCACGGCCAAGGACATCGTGCTGGCCATCATCGGCAGGATCGGCACGGCGGGCGGCACGGGCTACACCATCGAGTTCGCCGGCGAGGCGATCCAGGCGCTGTCGATGGAAGGGCGCATGACGGTGTGCAACATGACGATCGAGGCCGGGGCGCGCGCCGGCATGATCGCCGTGGACCAGAAGACCATCGACTACTTCAAGGGCCGGCCCCTGGCGCCCACCGGCATCGAGTGGGACATGGCGGTGCAGTACTGGAAGACGCTGCACTCGGACGCGGACGCCCATTTCGACGCCATCGTCGATCTGGCCGCGGCGGACATCCTGCCGCAGGTCACCTGGGGCACCAACCCCGAGATGGTGGTGGACATCGGCAGCCGCGTGCCCGACCCCGACAAGGAAAAAGACCCGGTGATCCGCCACGCGATGGAGCGCGCGCTCACCTACATGGGCCTCACGCCGGGCAAGCCGATGCAGGACATCTTCGTGGACAAGGTCTTCATCGGCTCGTGCACCAACAGCCGCATCGAGGACCTGCGCGCGGCCGCCGCCGTGGTGAAGAAACTGGGCCAGAAGGTCGCCCGCAACATCAAGGTGGCGATGGTGGTGCCCGGCTCGGGCCTGGTGAAGGAGCAGGCCGAGCGCGAGGGCCTGGACAAGATCTTCCTGGCCGCGGGCTTCGAGTGGCGCGAACCGGGCTGCTCCATGTGCCTGGCAATGAACGCCGACCGGCTGGAGCCGGGCGAGCGCTGCGCCTCCACCTCCAACCGCAACTTCGAAGGCCGCCAGGGCGCGGGCGGGCGCACCCACCTGGTGAGCCCCGCGATGGCGGCCGCGGCCGCGATCCACGGCCATTTCGTCGACATCCGCAAATTCGCCTGAAGGAGCTTTCCATGAAGAAGATCGCCGTGCTCGTTCCCCTGCTGCTCGCCGTTCTCCTGGCCGGCTGCAACACCGTCAAGGGCATGGGCCAGGACGTGCAGAAGGCCGGCAGCGCCATCGAGCGCTCGGCCAAGTAAAGCCACCCGGACCACCATGCAGAAGTTCACAGTGCACAAGGGGCTGGTCGCCCCCATGGACCGCGAGAACGTCGATACCGACGCGATCATTCCCAAGCAATTCCTGAAGTCGATCAAGCGCACGGGCTTCGGCCCCAACCTGTTCGACGAATGGCGCTACCTGGACCAGCCCGGCAAGCCCGGCATGCCCGAATCCAAGCGCAAGCCCAACCCGGACTTCGTGCTCAACCAGCCGCGCTACAAGGGCGCGAGCATCCTGCTGGCGCGCCAGAACTTCGGCTGCGGCTCCAGCCGCGAGCACGCGCCCTGGGCGCTGGAGCAATACGGCTTTCGCGCCCTGATCGCGCCAAGCTACGCCGACATCTTCTTCAACAACTGCTTCAAGAACGGGCTGCTGCCGATCCGCCTGCCCGAAGCCGTCGTGAGCCGCCTGTTCGATGCCGTCGCCGCCTTCCCGGGCTATGCGCTCACCGTGGACCTGGAGCGGCAGGTGGTGGTCGAACCCCAGGGCGAGGAGATCCCCTTCGAGGTCGAAGCCTTCCGCCGCTACTGCCTGCTGGGGGGGCTGGACGACATCGGCCTGACGCTGCGCCACAAGGACAAGATCAAGGCCTTCGAGGCCGAGCGCCTGGCCACCAAGCCGTGGCTGGCGCATGTCATGCAGTCCTGAGCACCCACCAGGGATTTGAACGAAATCGGCCTCCAGCGCTTGTCCATCAAGCGCCTGCAGCTATCAAAACAGGAAATTCATGAACATCGCCATCCTCCCCGGTGACGGCATAGGCCCCGAAATCGTCGCGGAGGCCGTGAAGGTGCTCCAGGCGCTCGACCTTTCCCTTGAGATGGAAACCGCCCCCGTCGGCGGCGCCGCCTACGCGGCCTCGGGCCACCCGCTGCCCGAAGCCACGCTGCGGCTCGCCAAGGCCGCGGACGCCATTCTCTTCGGCGCCGTCGGCGACTGGAAGTACGACACGCTGGAGCGCGCGCTGCGCCCCGAGCAGGCGATTCTGGGCCTGCGCAAGCACCTGGGCCTGTTCGCCAACTTCCGCCCCGCGATCTGCCACGAGCAGCTCACGCACGCCTCCAGCCTCAAGCCCGAGCTGGTGGCGGGCCTCGATATCCTCATCGTGCGCGAGCTCACGGGCGACATCTACTTCGGCCAGCCGCGCGGGCGCCGGGCCACGCCCGACGGCCCGTTCGCGGGCGCCCAGGAAGCCTTCGACACCATGCGCTACACCCGCCCCGAGATCGAGCGCATCGCCCGCGTCGCCTTCGACGCCGCACGCCAGCGCGGCAAGCGCGTGACCAGCGTGGACAAGGCCAACGTGCTGGAGACCTTCCAGTTCTGGAAGGACGTGGTCACCGAGGTGCACCAGGACTACCCCGACGTGCAGCTCGACCACATGTACGTGGACAACGCGGCGATGCAGCTCGTCAAGGAGCCCAAGCGCTTCGACGTCATCGTCACCGGCAACATGTTCGGCGACATCCTCTCGGACGAAGCCTCCATGCTCACCGGCTCCATCGGCATGCTGCCTTCCGCCTCGCTTAACGACAAAAAGCAGGGCCTGTACGAGCCCAGCCACGGCAGCGCCCCCGACATCGCCGGCAAGGGCGTGGCCAACCCGCTGGCCACCATCCTCTCGGCGGCGATGATGCTGCGCTTCAGCCTGAACCAGGCCGAGGCTGCCGACCGCATCGAGGCCGCCGTCAAGAAGGTGCTGGCCCAGGGCCTGCGCACGCCGGACATCCACAGCGCAGGCACGACCCGCGTGAGCACGGCGCAGATGGGCGACGCGGTTGTCAACGCACTGCGCTGATGCGGCGTTCATGGATACGCTGCGTGCATGACGTCATGCAGCATCCTTTAGAATCCGGTGCCATGCGCGACCCCCGCCCATTCCCGATCCAGAACACGCCAGCCCCCGCGGCTGGCGCGGCGGCGTACGCGTCCATCACCAAAACCACGACCATCAAGGGCTGAAAAAGCTCCGGCATCGTCGTGCGCCCTCCCCCGGCCCTGACGAGCCGGGGCAAAAAAGCAGCGCCGGATGGTGCACAGACTTTTTATCTGAAAGGGCAGAGCAATGAGCAAGCAACTGGTAGGCCTCGTCGGCTGGCGCGGCATGGTCGGCTCCGTGCTGATGGAGCGCATGCGGGCCGAGGGCGACTTCGACCTGATCGAGCCGGTCTTCTTTTCCACTTCCAACGCCGGCGGCAAGGCGCCGGGCATGGCGCGCACGCACACCACGCTGCAGGACGCAAGCGACATCGCCGCGCTGACCCGGTGCGACATCGTCATCTCCTGCCAGGGCGGCGACTACACCAAGGAGGTCTTCCCCAAGGTGCGCGCCTCGGGCTGGCAAGGCCACTGGATCGACGCGGCCAGCGCGCTGCGCATGGAACCGGACGCGGTCATCATCCTCGACCCGGTCAACCAGGACCTCATCCAGGCCAAGCTCGCCGCGGGCGGCAGGAACTGGATCGGCGGCAACTGCACCAACTCCATCCTGCTCATGGGCCTGGTGGGTCTGTTCAAGACCGGCCTCGTGGAGTGGGTCAGCTCCATGACCTACCAGGCGGCCTCCGGCGGCGGCGCCAACCACATGCGCGAGCTGCTCAAGGGCATGGGCGTGATCCACGGCGCGGTGGCCGGCGAGCTGGCCACCCCCGCCTCCGCCATCCTGGAGATCGACCGCAAGGTCGCGCAGACCATCCGCCAGGACGTGCCGCGCGAATTCTTCGGCGCGCCGCTGGCCGGCGGCCTGATCCCGTGGATCGACGCGCAGCTGGACAACGGCCAGTCCAAGGAAGAATGGAAGGGCAAGGCCGAGGTCAACAAGATCCTGGGCACGTCCACGCCGATTCCGGTCGACGGCCTGTGCGTGCGCATCGGCGCGATGCGCTGCCACTCGCTCGCGCTCACGCTCAAGCTCAAGAAGGACGTGCCGCTGCCTGAGATCGAAGCGCTCATCCAGGGCGGCAACCCCTGGGTGAAGTTCGTCCCCAACGAGCGCGAGCGCACCGTCCAGGAACTCACCCCGGCCGCCATCACCGGCACGCTCGGGGTGGCCGTGGGGCGCGTGCGCAAGCTCAACATCGGCCCGGAATACGTCTCCGCCTTCGTGGTGGGCGACCAGCTGCTCTGGGGCGCCGCCGAGCCGCTGCGCCGCATGCTGCGCATCCTGCTCAAGGCCTGACCCGCCGCCAACCCGTGCACGGCGCCTCGTGTAAAGGCGCCGTGTCAATTGTTGCGACCAGCCAACAGGCAGGTGGCGAAAAAGGGGAAAAAAAGCTGAACCGCGTCCTCAGCTTGTCAGTGCAACACATTGATGCTAAGGTGCTTTGACCTGTCATCAGGGGCTTTTGCGCTCCTGTTTTCAAAGCGCAAGGCACCCTTCTAGGACACAACGCAACCGCCGCACCCATGCATCGCTGGAAATTCTCTCTCCTGGCCACCGCGGCCGCCCTTTCAACAGGGCTGTACATTGCCGACGCAGGCGCGCTGACGCTGGGTCGTGTCACGGTGCAATCGGCCCTGGGCGAGCCCTTGCGCGCCCAGGTGGCGCTGCCCAACATCACCCCGGCCGAGGCCGATTCCCTGCACGTCAGCATCGCCAGCCCCGAGGTCTTCCGCGCCCAGGGCCTCGAATTCTCGCCCGTGGTCAACGGCATCCGGCTCGAACTCAAGCACGGCGCGGGCAGCAGCATGATGCTGCAGATCAGCAGCAACAATGCGGTCAACGACCCGTTCATCGACCTCGTCATCGACGCGGCCTGGAACGCCGGCCACCTCGTGCGCAGCTACACGCTGCTGTTCGACCCGCCCGCCCTGCGCAGCGCACCGGCGCCCGCCCCCGCACCCATATCCCCGCAGACGTCGAGCAGCCCCGCCAGCGGCGCCACCGCCTCTCCCGTGCGCACCCCGAGCGTGTCCGCCACGGCGCCGGCACGCCCCAGCGCCGCGCCGGCGCATGCCACAGCCGCCGAATCGTCCGCCAAGGAAGTCAAGGTCCAGGCCGGCGACACGGCCGGCGCCATCGCCAGCGCCCACCGCCCCAGCGGCATCTCGCTGGACCAGATGCTGGTGGCGATGGTCCGCGCCAACCCGCACGCCTTCATCGACGGCAACGTCAACCGGCTGCGCTCGGGCGCCGTCCTGCAGCTGCCGGGCAAGGAAGAGGCCGAGGCCACGCCCGCCGCGCAGGCGCGCAAGATCATCGCCGCGCAAAGCCAGGACTTCAATGCCTACCGCCACCGGCTGGCGGGCGCCGCGCCCGCGGCGGCGGTGCAGGCCGCCTCGCGCTCGGCCAGCGGCCAGGTGCAGACCGAGGTGGCCGAAAGCAAGCCCACCGCCGCGAGCACCGACAAGCTCACGCTGAGCAAGGGCAATGCCGCCAAACAGGCCGCCGACGCCCACACCGCCGAATCCAAGCAGGCCGGCGAGACCTCGGCGCGCCTGAAAGAGCTCTCGAAGAACATCGAAGACCTCAAGAGCGTGAGCAGCGGCGCGGCCGCCACTCCGGCGCCGGCTCCGCAGGCCGCCGAGCAGAAAGAGCAAGCGCCAGAGGCCGCGAGTACCGCACCGGCCACGCCGACGACCGCGGCTCCCGCTACCTCCGAGCCACCGGCGAATGCCGCCCCGGCCCCGGCAGCCACCGCGCCCGAACCCGCCGCGCAGCCCGCGCCGCAGCCCACCGACGTCACGACACCCGCGGCGCCCGCCCCGCAGCCGGCCGAGCCTGCCAAGGCGCCCGAGCCCCCCAAGAAGGTGGCCAAGCCCGCGCCGCCGCCGCCCGCCCCCATCCCCGAACCCAGCCTGCTGGACACGCTGACCGAGCAACCGCTGGTGGCCGGCGGCGCGCTGGCGCTGGTGCTCCTGCTGCTCGGCTGGGGCGGCTACCGCTGGAAGCAAAGCCGCCGCAACGCGCAAGGCCCCGAGACCACGTTCGCCGACGACGCAGACCATCCTGATTCCTTCTTCGCCGAAAGCGGCGGCCAGGAAGTGGACACCACGAGCAGCGACCTGAGCACGGGCTCCACCTCCACGCTCTATTCGCCCAGCCAGCTCGACCAGATCGGCGACGTCGATCCGGTGGCGGAAGCCGACGTCTACCTCGCCTACGGCAAGGATCCCGAGGCGGAGGCCATCCTCAAGGAAGCGGCGCTGCAGCATCCGGAGCAGGTCTCCATCCCCGTCAAGCTGGCGGAGATCTATGCCAAGCGGCAGGACCGCGTGGCATTCGAGTCCGCCGCCCGCAAGGTCCAGGAACTCACCCACGCCCAGGGCGGGGAGTGGGAGCGGGTGCGCCAGATGGGCGCCGAACTCGACGCCGGCAACGCGCTCTACAAACCCGTCGTCCTGGCGGCGGCAGCCCCGGTAGCAGCACCCGTCCCCGAGGCCGCGCACCCCGCAACCCCGGCGGCAGCACCTGCCGCGCCCGATTCGCTGCTGCCCGAGATCAACCTGGACCTGGATCTCGACGACAACGCCGCCACGCTGCCACCCACCTCCGGTTCGCCGGTGGCGGCGGGCACGGGCAGCGCCTTCGCCGCGGCCGCCGCCGGCGCCGCGCAGGGGCCCAACAGCTACCGCCAGTCGGCGTCCTCCGGCCAGGGCTTCGGCATGCCCGGCCGCCCGGCGTCCGAGCCGGCCGCGGGGGCGTCCGCCGCGCCGGTGATCGAGGCCGCGCCGTCCGTCCAGGAGCAGGATCCGTCCTGGTTCATCCCGGCCGGGTTCGACGTGCCGGCCTTCCTGGACCAGGCCAAGCAGCAGTTCACGCGCGTCCAGTCCCTCTGGGATGCGGGCAACCGCGACAGCCTGCGCGAATTCCTCACCGACGACCTGCTGGCGGAGATCACCCCGCGCCTGCCCGGTCCCGAGGAAGGCAACCGCACCGAGGTCGTGCTGCTGAACGCCGAGCTGCTGGGCATCGAGGCGGTGGCCGGCGGCCACCTGGCCAGCGTGCGCTATTCCGGCATGCTGCGCGAATCGGCCGGGGCCGAGGCCTTCCACTTCGAGGAAGTCTGGAACCTGTACAAGGCCGATGGCGCCGGCTGGCTGCTCGCCGGCATCCAGCAGACCAACGCGCGCTGATTCCACGCGCCGGATCGGCCTTCGCGGCCGCCCGACCCCGGATGCCGGGCGGGCGGCCGTTTGCGTTCCGGCTCGCGTGAAAGGCCGTGGGCGAGGCCCGGACGACGGCCCGGAACGCGCGCTCCGGCCCGCGTGCGCGGCGCTCAAAACCGGTAAACTGGGGCCTGCGCCCGCTCCTGCCCGGCGCGCCCGGCCCCGTCGTTCATGATCATGCCTCTTCCCTTTCCCTTCCCGTCCCCCTCCGATGTCCTGCTCCGGGGGCTGAACGCGCTGCTGCGCCGCGAACCCTGGGCGCGCGAGCGGCTGGCGGTCCACGCCGGCAAGTCGCTGCGCCTGACGGCGGGCGAGCCCTGGACGCTGCAGTGCGCGATCGCCTCCGACGGCGCCCTGCAGCACTGCCCACGGGCCGTGGTGCCCAACGTGGTGCTGTCCATCCCGCCCGAGCGCCGCCGCGACCTGCCCGGCGCCTGGCGCGGCGAGGGTCTGGCGGGGATCACGGGCCTGGCCCGCATCCAGGGGGACGCCGGCCTGGCCCACCTGGTGTCCGACCTGGCGCGCGGCCTGCGCTGGGACGTGGAAGACGATCTGGCGCGCGTCGTGGGCGACGTGGCGGCGGTGCGCCTCACCCGGGGCGCGCGCGCGCTGGCCGGCGGTCTGCGCCAGGCCGCAAGCCGGGCGCAGGACAACGTGGCGGAATACCTGGGCGAGGAATCCGGCCTGGGCGTCCCGGCGGCGGACTTCCGCGTCTGGGCGGCGGAGCGCCAGGCGCTCGAATCCCGGCTCGAACGGCTCGATGTCCGCCTGCGCCGGCTGGAGGGCGGGGCATGCTGACCTTCCTGCGCCTGGCCTACATCCTGTGGATCGGCCTGCGCTACCGGCTCGACGAGCTGGTCCTGTCGGGCATCCAGCATCCCTGGGCGCACACGCTGCTGAAGATCGTCTGCCTGGGCCGCCGGCCGCGCCGCCCGCGCGGCGAGCGCTTGCGCCTGGCCCTGGAAACCCTGGGACCGATCTACGTCAAGTTCGGCCAGGTCCTGTCCACGCGCCGCGACCTGGTGCCCCAGGACATCGCCGACGAGCTGGCCCGGCTCCAGGATCGCGTGCCGCCGTTCCCGTCCGACCAGGCGGCCGCCATCATCCGCGAATCCCTGGGCGACGCGCCGCAGAACCTGTTCGCCCGGTTCGAGCGCGATCCCGTGGCCTCGGCCTCGATCGCCCAGGTGCACTTCGCCGTGCTGCACGACGGCCGCGAGGTTGCGGTCAAGGTGCTGCGTCCCGGGATGCGCGAGGCCATCGAGCGCGACCTGACGCTGCTGCGCGCGCTGGCCGGGCTGGTCGAACGGCTGGCGCCCGACGGGCGGCGGCTCAAGCCGCGCGAAAGCGTGGGCGAATTCGACAAAGACCTACACGACGAGCTGGACCTGATCCGCGAGGCCGCGAACTGCAGCCAGCTGCGGCGCAATTTCGGCCCCGACACCGGCCGCGCCCATCTGCTGCGGGTGCCCGAGGTCGTCTGGGAATACTGCGCCAGCCAGGTCTTCACCATGGAACGCATGCGCGGCGTGCCGGTCAGCCAGGTCGAACGCCTGCGCGCGCTGGGCGTGGACATCCCGCTGCTGGCCCGCCAGGGGGTCGAGATCTTCTTCATGCAGGTGTTCACGGACGGCTTCTTCCACGCCGACATGCACCCGGGCAACATCTACGTGTCCGACGATCCGGACACCCTGGGGCGCTACATCGCCCTGGATTTCGGCATCGTCGGCTCCCTGTCGGAATTCGACAAGAACTACCTGGCGCAGAATTTCCTCGCCTTCTTCCGGCGCGACTACCGCCGGGTGGCCCAGCTGCACATCGAGTCCGGCTGGGTGCCGCCCTCCACCCGCGAAGGAGAGCTGGAGGGCGCCGTGCGCGCCGTCTGCGAGCCCTATTTCGACCGGCCATTGGCGGAAATCTCCTTGGGGCAGGTGCTGCTGCGCCTGTTCCAGACCTCGCGCCGCTTCAACGTCGAGATCCAGCCCCAGCTGGTGCTGCTGCAGAAGACGCTGCTCAACGTGGAAGGCATGGGGCGCGAGCTGGATCCGAACCTGGACCTCTGGCAGACCGCCAAGCCCTTCCTGGAAAAATGGATGCACCAGCGCGTCGGCCTGCGCGGCCTGCGCCAGCGCCTGGACCAGGAAGCCAGCCAGTGGGCGCAGATCCTGCCGCAGATCCCCCGCCGGGTCTACGCCCGCCTGAACCATCGCGATGCGGGGCCGGCGAGGGGGGCCGAGCTCGAACGG
>OFJB01000627.1_pt1 | contig 16324 bp, 16 predicted proteins | sample 1775081 | NCBI WGS metagenome assembly OFJB01 (sample SAMN08195771, study PRJEB24354) | sludge metagenome | isolation source: initial sludge from phenol fed wastewater aerobic bioreactor | place: India: Nagpur | collected 2016-06-05 | reverse complement strand
TCCAGGTAGTCGGCCACGCACAGCATGCTGGGGGTGTTGATGGGGCTGCCGGCAAAGATGTCTTCCATCAGCTTGCCGCCGCTGGTCAGGCGAAAGATCTTGGGCAGGGGCCAGGACGGGGTGTAGGTCTCCAGGCGCTCGACCGCGCGCGGGCTGAGGATCAGCATGCCGTGCCCGCCTTCGCCGCCCAGCACCTTTTGCCACGACCAGGTGACGACATCCAGCTTGGACCAGGGCAGGTCCATGGCAAAGATGGCGCTGGTGGCGTCGCAAATCGTCAGGCCGGCGCGGTCATCGGCAATCCAATCGCCGTTTGGCACGCGCACGCCGCTGGTGGTGCCGTTCCAGGTAAACACCACGTCGTTGTCAAAGTTGACCTGGCCCAGGTCGGGTAGGTGGCCGTAGTCGGCCTCGTGGCGCGTCACGTTGGGCAGCTTCAGCTGCTGCACCACGTCCTTGATCCAGCCGCTGCCAAACGACTCCCAGGCCAGCATGTCAACGCCGCGCGGGCCCAGCAGCGACCACAGGGCCATCTCCACCGCGCCGGTGTCCGACGCCGGCACCACGCCCACGCGGTAGTCCGCGGGCAGGCCCAGGATGCGCGCGGTCTCGGTGCTGCATGCGCCCAGCAGCTCTTTGCCCAGGCTGCTGCGGTGCGAGCGGCCCAGCGCGCGCTGGTCCAGCCGGGTCACGTCGTAGCCGGGCCGTTTGGCGCAGGGGCCGGACGAAAAGTTGGGAACCTGGGGCTTGCGGGCGGGCTTGGTCATGCGTGGGGGCGTTCAAAGGCGAAGCCTGCAATTTTAGGTCGCGCACCTAAAATCATCAGTCATGACCTTCATCGAGCAATTGCGTCAGGCGCAGCAACGAAACCAGTCCCTGCTGTGCGTGGGGCTGGACCCGGAGCCCAAGCGCTTTCCCGCCGGTTGCACGCGCGACGCCGAGGGCCTGTACGCCTTTTGCGCCGCCATCGTCGATGCCACGCACGACCTGGCCTGCGCCTTCAAGCCGCAAATTGCCTACTTTGCCGCCCACCGGGGCGAGGCGCAGCTGGAGCGCCTGATCGCCCACATTCGCCAGGTGGCGCCGCGCGTGCCCGTCATCCTGGACGCCAAGCGCGGCGACATCGGCAGCACGGCCGAGCAATACGCGTGCGAAGCGTTCGAGCGCTACGGCGCCGATGCGGTGACGCTCTCGCCCTTCATGGGCTTCGACTCGGTCGAGCCCTACCTCAAGTACGCCGGCAAGGGCGCCTTCCTGCTGTGCCGCACCTCCAATCCCGGCGGGGATGACCTGCAGAACCAGCGGCTGGCCGACGAGGCCGGCCAGCCGCGCCTGTACGAGCACCTGGCGCGCCTGGCCCAGGGGCCGTGGAACACCAACGGACAGCTGGGGCTGGTGGTGGGCGCGACGTATCCGGCCGAGATCGAGCGCGTGCGCGCGCTGGCGCCCACCGTGCCGCTGCTGATCCCCGGCGTCGGTGCGCAGGGCGGCGATGCCGTGTCCACCGTGCGCGCCGGCTGGCGGCCCGATGGGCCCATCATCGTCAACAGCTCGCGCGCCATCCTGTATGCCAGCGGCGGCGCCGACTTCGCCCAGGCCGCGCGCGCCGCCGCGCAGGCCACGCGTGACCAGTTGAACGCGGCCCGGCCCTGACCCGTCCATTGGTGAGGCTTGCCCATGCCGACCTTCGATCTGCCCGTCCCCGACATCAGCGCCTGGCGCGCCGGCAACACCGGCGTGGAGGGCGTGTGGCATTTCGACAGCAGGGTGAGCGGCGAGCCGGTGCTGATCAGCGCGCTGATCCACGGCAACGAGCTGTGCGGCGCCTGGGCGCTGAAGGGCCTGCTGGAGGCCGGCGTGCGCCCGCAGCGCGGCTCGCTCACCCTGATGTTCTGCAACCTGGCCGCGTTCGACCGCTTCGATCCGCAAGACCCCGACGCCGCGCGCTTTGTCGAGCAGGACCTGAACCGCCAGTGGGTGCCCGCACGCATCGCCGCGGCCGACACGCTGGAGCGCCGGCGCGCCGCGGCGCTGGAGCCCTTTGTGCAGCGCGCCGGCTGGCTGCTGGACCTGCATTCCATGCACGAACCCGGCGCGCCGCTGCTGCTGACCGGCGTGCACGCGCGCAACCTCGATCTGGCGCGCGCCCTGCGCACGCCCGGCCACATCGTCATCGACGCCGGCCACGCCGACGGCGTGCGCATGCGCGACTTCGGCCGCTTCGGCCAACCCGACCACGTGGCGCCCGAAACGCGCGCGCTGCTGCTGGAGTGCGGCTTTCACGGCGCGCTGTCCAGCCGCACCGTGGCACAGGACATGTGCGTGCGCTTTCTGCAGCGGGCCGGCGCGCTCGATGCGGCGGCGCTCGATGCCGCGCTGCCCGGCTGGCGCCAGCCCGACGCGCCGCGCCAGTGGGCGCTCACGGTCGATGGCGCCGTGGTGGCGCGCAGCGAGCGCTTTGCCTTCGTGCGGCCCTTGACCGGGCTGGAGGTGATCGAAAAAGCCGGCACGGTCATCGGCCATCACGACGGGCCGGGGCAGGGCGAGGCCGCGGTCACGCCCTACGACGACTGCGTGCTGGTCATGCCCTCCACGCGCCAGGCGCGCGCCGGCGTGACCGTGGTGCGCTTTGCGCACCAGCGGCGCTTGTAGCTCAGCGCCCGCGCCGCGCCGCCTCGTACAGCGGCATCACCCTGGGGATGGCTGCCTCCAGCGCCGCCATGCGGTCGCCCGGCGCCGGGTGGGTGGACAGGAAGCTGGGCCCGTTGCCGCCGCCGGCGCGTGCCATCTTCTGCCACAGCGTGACGGCGGCGCGCGGGTCGTAGCCGGCGCGCGCGGCCAGCTCCAGCCCGTACAGGTCGGCCTCGCTCTCCATGCCGCGCGAAAACGGCAGGTCCAGCGCCAGCTGCTTGCCCAGGCTGGCCACCTGCATGGCCATGTCGCCCGCGCCCAGCAGCGCGCCGCCAATGGAGATGGCCAGGTCGCCCGCGGCACCCTGCGACATCTTCTCGCGCGTGTGCTCGCGCAGCGCGTGCGCCATCTCGTGGCCCATCACGGCGGCGATTTCGTCGTCGCTCAGTTTCAGCTTGCGGATCAGGCCGGTGTAGACCGTGATCTTGCCGCCCGCCATCACGTGGGCGTTGACGGTGTCCTCGTCGATCAGCACCAGCTGCCAGGGCCAGCGCGCGGCGTCGGGCCGGAACGCGCCCACCTGCGGCACCAGGCGCAGCATGACGGAGTTGACGCGGCTCCATTCGGCGCCGCTGGTGATCAGATCACCCTTGGCGCGGGCCTGCCTGTTCTGCTGCTCGTAGTACTGCAGCGACTGCTGCATGACCTGGTCGGACGAAACCAGCAGCAACTGCGAGCGGCTCCGACCGCCCGTGGCCACGCTGCCACTGGTGGTGTTGGCACAGCCCGTGGCCAGCAAGGCGGCGCAGACAAACGCCGCCGCGTACGTGGCCGGGCGCGTGAAAAGGCGGAGTTGCAGGCTCATGCGCCCGATTGTGCCGCCAACCGCACGCGCGGCCATCTTCGTTTCAATGCCGTTGCTGGATATGAAGCAAATTGGCCTGCAGCGCTTGGTGGACAAGCGCGAGTAGCTATCAAATCAGGACTTTCGACGTGGCAGCCGTCCAAGCCGGCGTCACTTGGGCATGGCGCAGTGCCCCGCATTGACATGCGTGCCCGAGCCGGCGGTGATGATGGGCGGCTCCAGCCGCAGGTTGACGGGGGCGGAGTGCACGAAGTCCCAGCCGATGAAGCCGACCAAGGCGAGCCAGAACAGGGCGCGGCGGGTGATGGGGGTGAGCATCGACCAAGCCCTCAGAAAAAACGGCGCCGCACGCGCAGCCCTACCAGGGTGCCGGCAAAGGCCAGCGGCACCCACAGCCAGCCGTGCACGCTGCCGGTGCTGATGCCGCTGACCATGGCGCCGACGTTGCAGCCAAAGGCCAGGCGCGAGCTGTAGCCCAGCAAGAAGCCCGCCGCCAGGCCGATGAGCCATTGCGTGCCGCTCAAGGGCTTGGCCGTTTGCTGGCGGCCCGCGGCCACCCACAGTGCGCCGGCCAGGATACCGATGTTGGTGATGCTGGTCACGTCCAGCAGCAGGGTTTCGCGCAGGCGCTCGGCATGGCCGGGGTCGCTCCAGAAGGCATTCTGCGTGGGGTCGAACAGGCCCAGCGCCGTGGCCGCCTTGGCGCCCCACAGGCCAAAGCCGTAGACCACGCCCCAGGGCTGGCCGGCGATGAACAGGTTGAGCGCGGCAAACACGGCCAGCGCCAGCGCCCCCCACAGCCAGCGGCGCGGGATGCGGCGCGGGTTGAAGGGCTGGCCGCTCCAGCGGCCGACGAGCCAGGTGACCACGACCAGGCCCGCCAGCGTGGCCGCCAGCGCGCCGCCCGCGCCCCAGCGCTGCACCAGGCCCACGGCCGGCAGTGCACCCAGCGCCAGCCAGTCATTGAGTTGGACCGAGCCGGCAAAGCTGCCCAGCACGAACATGGGCAGGATGGCCATGTTCAGCGGCACGCCCAGCCCCGCCTTGTAGAGCGTGCCCGAGCCGCAGCCGTCGGCCACCTGCATGCACAGGCCGAACACGAAGGCACCCACCAACAGGCTGACCGACAGCGGGCCCAGCGCCGCCGTGGTTTCGGCGTAGTGCGCCACGATCGGCATCGACAGCGCGGCCAGCAGCGCCAGCAGCACGATCTGGCCGTACACCCCGCTGGGGTCGCGCTTTTCGACCAGCACGCGCCAGCCGGTGGTAAAGCCGAAGCGCGCCGCCGCCAGCGTGGCGCCCAGGCCCACGCCCACCAGCAGCAGCAGGGCCTGGCGGGCCGACACCGACCACAGCAGCCAGCCGAACAGCGCGGCGATCGCCACCGACAGCGGCAGGCGGCGCTGCCAGGCGTTGGAAGCGACGGCCGGGGCAGCGCGGCTCGGCGCCGCGGGCTCGCCCGGTGTGCTGATGGAAGGGGAGGCCAGGGTATTCATGGGGCTTTGGTGCCGAGATTGCGGTGCGCCCAGCTCAGGGCGGCGTAGCGCAGTTGCTGCCAGCGGCCGGGTTCGTTGTCCATGGGCAGGGGCGCGGGAGCGGCCGTCCAGTCGATGATCGAGCCGGCGTACATGCGCACGTTCGGGCGGCCCAGCACCTCCGACAGCACGAACCAGTCGGTGGCCGACCAGTGGCCGGCGTTGCAGAAGGTGATGATGGGCTCACCCGGCGCGGCCTTCAGCTTGTCGGCCTCGTCCTCCAGCGCCATCTTGTCCATCAGCGCGGCACTGCCCAGCTCGAACAGGTTCTCGCTGTCCAGGCTGACGGCGCCGGGCAGCGTGCCGCGCGCGTGCGCCAGGTCGGTGGCGATGCGGCCCTGGTAATAGGGCGCGGGACGCGCGTCCACCCGCAGCACGCCGGTTTGCTCCAGGCTGGCGCGCACCTGCTCGCGCGTGGCCAGCCATTGGGGGTTGAACTGCGGCTGCCAGCGGCTTTTGGCCGTCACGGCGGCCTGGTCGCTGACGGGCTGGCCGGCGGCCTTCCACGCGCTCAAGCCGCCGTTGAGGATGGCCGGCTGGCGCAGGCCCAGCGACTTGAGCGTCCAGTACACGCGCGCGGCGCCGCCGAAGTCGGTGGCGTCGATGCCGGTGTAGACGATCACGGCCGGCGTGTCGGGCGTCAGGCCCAGCGCCTGCACCAGCGCGGTCAGCTCGGCCAGCGTGGGCGGCAGGCCGGGGTTCTTGCCAGTGGCGCGCCACAGGCCGTAGGGCGCCGACACCGCGCCCGGCACGTGCTGCAGAGCGTAGGCGGGGCCCTCGCGGATGTCGATGATGCGCGCGCCGGCCTCGCTCAAAGCCTTGAGCTGCAGCGGCGTGACCAGCGGCGTGGCGGCCCAGGCCAGGCCGGTGGCGGCCCAGGCCAGGCAGGTCAGCAGCAGTCGAGGCAAAAAGCGCATGGCAGGGGCAAACGGCAGACGGACAAGGGCTGCGATTGTCCCAGCGCGGCTGCGGGAATCCAAAGACAGAGTTCTCAGATGCTTATTACCATGCCCGCATGATCACCCTGCACACCGCGGCCACGCCCAACGGCCACAAGGTCTCCATCGCGCTGGAGGAACTCGGCCTGCCCTACCAGCTGCGCGTGCTCGACCTCGCGGCCGGCGAGCAAAAACGCGCGGACTTTCTGGCGCTCAACCCCAACGGCCGCATTCCCGTGATCGTCGATCACGCGGCGGGCGACTTTGTCGTGTTTGAATCCGGCGCCATCCTGGTCTATCTGGCCGAAAAAACCGGCCAATTGATGCCAAGCGACGCCAAAGGCCGATCGCGCGTCATGCAATGGCTGATGTTCCAGATGGGCGGCGTGGGGCCGATGATGGGGCAGGCCAACGTGTTCTACCGCTACTTCCCGCAAAAAATCCAGCCGGCCATCGACCGCTACCAGGCCGAGGGCCGGCGCCTGTTCGAGGTGCTCGACGGGCATTTGAAAGACCACGAATGGCTGGCCGGCGACTATTCGATTGCCGACATCGCCAACTGGGCCTGGGTGCGCACGCACCGCTGGTCGGGCATCTCGGTCGATGGGCTGGATCACCTCAAGCGCTGGCGCGACGCCATCCGTGCGCGCCCCGCGGTGCAGCGCGGCATCGAGCGGCCGGCGGCGTCCATGGACCTGGCGCGCGATGGCGACGCCCGGGCGGCCGAATTCTCGGCCCAGGCACGCGCCATGGTTGTCGGCGCGAAAATCTGAGAGAAAATGGCTGTAGTACTTTATCATCAAGCGCGAGCAGCTATGTTTTGTATAGTTGCCAAGTTGCCTTTTACGCCCACCAGCTGATCTGCCTCACCCCGCATGACGCCAGAAGCCAAGGCCCGACAGCTGATCGACGCCAAGCTCGTTGCCGCTGGCTGGGCAGTGCAGGACATGAAGGCAGTCGACCTGTCCGCCACCGCTGGCGTGGGTGTGCGCGAATACCCCACCGACACCGGTCCAGTGGACTACGTGCTGTTCGTCGGCCGCGGTGCCTGCGGCGTGATCGAAGCCAAGAACGACGTGGCGGGCGAACACCTCGCCGCTGCGCTTTCTGTTCGACGCCACCGGCAGCGCGCTGCTGGCGCGCATCCGCGCCGAGCGCGTGACGCTGGGCCCGGCTCGCAAGCCGCGCGGGCGCAAGGCCGCGGTGACGCAATGACCAACATCGGATACTTGGACATGCGACCGAAGTTTGCCTTGTCGTTGAAGGAACCCTCATGTTGACTCGCTTGCAAATCGACGGCTTCAAGACGTTTGAGAGCCAAAGCGTCAATCTCTCACCCTTTACCGCCATCGTGGGTAGCAACGCGGCGGGAAAAAGCAACCTGTTCGACGTGATTCAGTTGCTCGCGTCTCTTGCGACCCGTGACGTGGCGGAGGCCGTCAAGAACATGCGTGGCGAGCCGTTGGAGCTGTTTCGCCAAGCTCAATCAGGCCGGTCGCAGCAGATTCGCCTGGCGGCGGAGGTGCTGGTGGATCCAGTGGTGCGCGACCCTTGGGGTAGCGAGGTCAAGCTGACCCATACCCGGATGCGTTACGAGGTAACGCTGGAGCGGCGCGAAATCCATCCTGGCATCGAGCGCATCCACGTCGCGCATGAGGCGGCGTACCCGATCTTGAACAAGGGCGATGCCTGGGCGCAGGCGATGCGCCCGACCAAGGCGTTCAAGAAACGCTATCTCAAGTACGCGCGCAGCAAACCTTGGTTGACGACGGAGCAGCGCGAGGAAGGGCTGACCTTCAGTATTCACCAAGATGGTAAATCGGGGCGCAACCGCCCGGCCAGCGCAGCCGAAGCCACGGTGCTCTACAGCGTGACGAATGCGGAGTTTCCGCATCTGTTTGCGTTGCGGGAGGAAATGCGCCACTGGCGTTTGTTGCAGCTTGATCCGGCGGTGCTGCGCAGGCCGGTGCCGGCGACAGCGTCCGACGTGCTCGATGCCGATGGTTCGAATCTGGCCGCGGTGCTGGCACAGCTGAAGACCTTGACGATGTCGCCGGCGCGTCCGCAAGGGGTGTTGAGCGACATTGCCGCTGAACTCAATCAGTTGATTCCGGGCATCACCCGCCTGGAAGCGCAATTGCACGACGCGAGCCGTGAGTACCGCATCGAGCTGACCATGCGCGACGGACTTCCATTCACCTCTCGTGTCATTTCTGACGGCACCCTGCGTGTGCTGGCGCTATTGACCCTGCTGCACGATCCGCGCCACCGTGGGCTGGTGTGCTTCGAGGAACCCGAAAATGGTGTGCATCCCGGCCGCCTGAAACTGCTGGTGCAGCGTTTGCGCGGCATGGTCGTCAATCCGGTGGACTTCGAAGAGGACGATGAGTCGGCACCGCTCAGTCAGTTGCTGCTCAACAGCCATTCCCCGGTGGTGCTGTCGGCATTGATCGACAGGGACTTGCGCCCCATCGACGGCACGGTCTTGTTTGCGGACACGGCATCGGTCAGCGATCCACGGAGCCAGGAGATTCGGCGCAAAACTCGTTTGCGCCCGGTCCGTCCACGTGTCCAGGCCGAAATGTTTGACCCTGTCCAGGACGTCCAAGGCTTTGTATCGGACTTTGAGGTCAAGACCGTGCTGGAAACGGCAAGTGCGGGAGCATGACCATGCAGTATCTCGGCCTGGCCTTGTACGCCGAAGGCCCCACGGACTATTACTTCCTGCGTCCGCTGTTGCAAAGACTGTGTGAAGACTTGTGCGCGCGCGAAGCGGAGGGCCTGGTTGAAGTCAGCGAAGTGCTTGGAATCGATCATCTTGTTGACGCAGCGACACTGTCGCGCGAGCGGCGTATTCTGAGCGCCGCAAGATCGGCACGCGGAGCGTGGCATGTGCTTTTTGTTCATGCCGATGGCGCCAATGATCCTGTTCGCGTGCGCCAGGAACAGGTGACTCCAGGCCTCGCGTTGCTGCGTGAGCAGTTCGCGCAGGATGGCGTTGGGGTGGCTGTGGTGCCGGTGCGGGAAACGGAAGCGTGGGCGATGGTCGATGGCGACGCACTTCGTACCGCTTTTGGCAGTAGCTTGGCGGACAGCGATCTTGGGGTGCTGATGCCACGTGCAGCAGAGGTAGCGATTGACCCAAAGGCAGTGCTGCACACAGCTTTCCTTGCGACACAGCCCACCGGGCGGCGGCGCAGGCAGGGTCATGCGCCGTACCTTCAGACTCTGGGCGAAGCAGTTTCGCTTGATCGGCTGCGTCAGCTGTCCGCCTTTGGCGCACTGGAGCGAGATGTGAATGCCGCGCTGCGTGAGTTGCAAATTCTTCGTTGACTTGGTCTTTCATGAACACCTCCACCCTCGTTTAGAAGATCTGGGACTTCTGCCACACCCTGCGCGACGACGGCGTGACCTGCCGCCGCCCGACATGCTGTGGCAGGAAATCATCGAGCATTCGGAGGCGGCGCCGGCGCCGTTTTGAGGCGTGACACAGGGCTTGCCCGCCCCCGCCCTTGGAACACCGGCCTTGCAGCAAGCCTGATTCATGAACGGAAAATGCCTGTGGAGCTTGCCCATCAAGCGCGAGAAGCTATATTTTAAATAGTAAAATCATGAAACTCTACATCGCCCCCCGCGCGCCCAACCCCCGCCGCGTGCAGATGTTCGTGCACGAAAAAGGCATCACCGGCATCGAGTCCGTGCCGATCGACTTGAACGCCGGTGAGCATCGCGCGGTCGACTACCGTGCCAAGGTGCCGGTGGCACGCGTGCCGGCGCTCGAGCTGGATGACGGGCGCTATCTGAGCGAAACGCGCGCCATCTGCAGTTATCTGGAGGGCCTGCACCCCGAGCCCAACCTGATGGGTGAAGACCTGGACGAGCGCGCCTTCATCGAGATGCACGACCGCCGCGTGGAGTGGTATTGGCTGCTGCCCATTGCCAACTGCATCCGCCACACCCACCCCGGCCTGGCGGCGCTGGAGCAGCCGCAGTTTCCGGACTTCGGCCATGCCCAGGGCACCAAGGTGCGCGACTCGGCGCGCTGGCTGGACGAGGCCTTGCAGCAGCAGCCCTGGATCGCCGGCGCGCGTTTCACCATTGCCGACATCACCGCGTTTTGCGCCATCGAGTTTGCGCGCCTGATGAAGTTTCACGCCGGCGCCGAGGGCTTTGCCGCCCTGCAGGCCTGGCGCGACCGGGTGGCCGAGCGGCCGAGCGCGCGGGCCGGGTGAGGGCGGCCGCGGCACATCGTCCTGCACGCTGCGCCCCATCGCGCAACAATGTCAGCAGCTTGTACCCGCACGCCCGCGTATGGCCGGGCCGGAGACGCGGCCCATGTTCGAACTCACCGACGAATCGCTCGAAGACCTCTACCGCACGCTCAAGCGCCATCAGCAGCGCGTGCATGCCGACCAGCGCCTGCCCGTGCCGCCGGCTGATTCGGTCAGCGTGCGCAGCCGCCTGTGTGGCAGCGCGCTGACGCTGGACGCGGTGATCGCGCAAGGCCGCGTGCAGCAACTGGGCTGGAGCGTGCATGCCTGCGCGCTGGGCCAGGCCTGCACCGGCATCGTCGCCGAACACCTGGCCGAGCTGGACGAGGCCACCGTGCGCCGCGTGGGCGCGCAGCTGCGGGCCATCCTGAAGGGCGAGGGCGACACCAGCGACTGGCCCGAGCTGGCGATGTTCGCCCTGGTGCGCGACGTGCCCAACCGGCACGGCTCGGCGCTGCTGCCTTTCGAGGCGCTGGACCAGCTCTTCGAGCGGGCGCGCTCGCGCGCCTGAGTGGCAAACCCCTGCCGGCGCGCGCAGCTTGGCGACGGTGCTACCCTGCCGGCACCCGCCCGCCACGCAAACCGTTGCATCCAGCCCACCGATGAACCGAGTTGACGCCACCCTGTTGAAAACGCCGCCAGCGCTCGTCGCGCTGCCGCGCCGCCTGTCCCTGCCCGCCACCGACCCGCAGGACTTTCGCCAGCGCCTGCGCGACTATTTCGTGCAGACCTTCGACGCCTACGAGTCGCTGTTCCGCACCCTGGCGGGCGACGCCGCCTGGACCGAGCGTCCCATCTCGTTGCGCCATCCGCTGATCTTCTACTACGGCCACACGGCCACCTTCTTCGTCAACAAGCTGCTGCTCACGCGCCTGATCAGCGAGCGCATCGACCCGCGGCTCGAATCCATCTTTGCCGTCGGCGTGGACGAGATGAGCTGGGACGACCTCGACGAGGCCCATTACGACTGGCCCCGCGTCGCCGAGGTGCAGGCCTACCGCGACCGGGTGCGCGCCCTGGTCACGCACCTGATCGACCACGCGCCGCTCACCCTGCCGGTGGACTGGGACAACCCCTGGTGGGCCATCGTGATGGGCGTGGAGCACGAGCGCATCCACCTGGAGACCTCGTCCGTGCTGATCCGCCAGCAGCGCCTGGACTGGGTGCGCCCGCGCGCCGACTGGCCGGTGTGCCCCGCCGCGGGCGAGCCGCCGCACAACACACTGGTCGAAGTGCCCGCGGGCGCCGTCACCCTGGGCAAGTCCTTTGATGCGCCGCGCTACGGCTGGGACAACGAATACGGCCGTCACGCCGCCGAGGTGCCGGCCTTTCAGGCCAGCCGCCTGCTGGTCAGCAATGGCGAATACCACGCCTTCGTGCAGGCCGGCGGCTACGGCGACGACCGCCTGTGGGACGACGAAGGCCGCCGCTGGCGCGACTTTGCCCAGGCCGCGCACCCCACGTTCTGGGTGCGTGCGGGCGACGCCTGGCGCCTGCGCCTGATGACGCAGGAGGTGCCCATGCCCTGGAACTGGCCGGTCGAGGTCAACTGCCTGGAGGCGCGCGCCTTCTGTCGCTGGAAGGCGCTGCAGACCGGCCAGAGCGTGCGCCTGCCGACCGAGGACGAATGGCAGCGCGTGCTGGCCGCAAGCGGCTGGCAGCTGGGCGAGCAGCAGCCCGCCAACGCCAACCTGTACCTGGAGCACTGGGCCTCGCCCTGCCCGGTCGATGCCTTTGCGCACGGCCCGTTCTGCGACGTGGTGGGCAACGTGTGGCAATGGACCGAGACGCCCACCTATCCGTTCGAAGGCTTCAGGACCCACCCGATCTACGACGACTTCACCACGCCCACCTTCGACGGCCGCCACAACATCATCAAGGGCGGCTCGTGGATTGCCACCGGCAACGAGGCCGAGCCCGAGTCGCGCTACGCCTTTCGCCGCCACTTCTTCCAGCATGCCGGCTTTCGCTATGTCGTGGCTGACGCGCCCGTGGCCACGCCCGCCTCGCACTACGAGACCGACGAGCTGGTCACGCAGTACATGGAGTTCCACTACGGCGCCGAGTACCACGGCGTGCCCAACTTTCCCCAGGCCCTGGCGCGCATCGCCATCGAGGCCGTGGGCCACGGCCCGCACCGCCGGGCGATGGACCTGGGCTGCGCCGTCGGCCGCGGCGTGTTCGAGCTGGCGCGCCACTTCGACGAAGTCATCGGCGTTGATTTCTCGGCCCGCTTCATCGACCAGGGCGTGGCCCTGGCGCGCGGCGACACCGTGCGCTACACGGCGGTGGAGGAGGGTGAACTGGTCGAATACAAGGCCGTCCGGCTGGCCGACCTCGGCCTGCAGGGCACGGCCGCGCGCGTGCAGTTCTGGCAGGGCGACGCCTGCAACCTCAAGCCGCAATTCACGGGTTACGACCTGATCCTGGCCGCCAACCTGATCGACCGCCTGTACGACCCGGCCCGGTTCGTCACCACGATTCACGAGCGGCTCAACGTCGGCGGCGTGCTGCTGATCACCTCGCCCTACACCTGGCTGGCCGAGCACACCGCGCGCGACAAGTGGCTGGGCGGCTTCAAGAAGGACGGCGAGAGCTGGCGCACGCTCGACGCCCTGTATGCCCTCTTGAGTCCGCATTTCGAGCCCATCGGCGTGCCGCGCGACGTGCCCTTCGTCATCCGCGAGACGGCGCGCAAGTTCCAGCACACGCTGGCGCAGGCCACGCTGTGGCGGCGGGTGCGGTAGGGGCTTGAATGGCTCCCTCTCCCTCTGGGAGAGGGTTGAGGTGAGGGCCGGCGGCGCATCGCACGCGCGCCGCCGCGGGCATGCTCACCCACCACCCCCAACACAGGTATCTCCAACCCGCTCGGCACCCGATCGTCGTTCGGGCTATCGTGGATTGAAGTGAAAGAAACGGAGAGCCGTCATGTCCGTCACCGCATTTGAAGACCGCGCCGCCGGCGCCCTGATGGGCGCCCTGATCGGCGACGCCCTGGGCGTGGGCCCGCACTGGTACTACAAGCTGGACGAGTTGCGCGCCGCGTATGGCCCGTGGATCAGCGACTACACCACGCCCCAGCCGGGGCGCTATCACGCCGGGCTGAAGGCCGGGCAGTCCTCGCAGGCCGGCTTGCTGCTGGAGCTGACCATGACCTCGTTGGCCGAGCGCGGCGGCTACGACGAGGCGGACTTTTGCCAGCGCATGGACCGTGACTTCTTCCCGCTGATCGACGGCACCCCCAACAACGGCCCCGGCGGCTACACCAGCCAGTCGATGCGCGAGGCCTATCGCCTGCGCGTGCAGCAGGGCCGGCCCTGGGGCGAGGTCGCAGGATGGGCCGACGACACCGAGGCCGCCGAGCGCGTGCTGGCCATTGCCGTGCGCGACGCGCGCGACCTGAAAGCGCTGGCGCGCCACGTCAGCGCCAACACGGCGCTCACGCAAATCGACGCCACCGTGGGCGCCATGACCACGGCTTATTGCGCCGCGCTGGCCTTGCTGGTGCAGGGCGAGCGCTTCGACGGCGACATCAGCGCCAAGCTGATGGCGCGTGTGCGCGACGGCACGCTGCCCTTTCACAGCGTCACCACGCCGGGGCAAGACGCCGTGCCGCCCGGCCCCGAACAGCCGCGCCACGCCGGCCAGTTTGCCTCGCCCGACGCGCTGATCGGCATGGGCTACATTGCCGCTGCCGCGCTCGATCCCGGCGTGCGCATCGAGCCGGCCTGGAAGGTGTCGCAGGTCTATGGCATGCCCTGCGCGGTGTACCACCAGTTTCCGGCCGCCTACCACCTGGCCGCGCGCTTTGCCGACGACTTTGAAAGCGCCGTGCTGCACGCCATCAACGGCGGCGGCCAGAACCAGGCGCGCGCCATTCTCACCGGCGCGCTGGTGGGCGCCATGGTGGGGGTGCAGGGCATTCCTGAGCGCTTCATCCAGGGCTTGGAGCGCGCCGAAGAGCGCCTGCAACTGGCACGCCGCATCGCGGCCCAGGCCCAGGGCTGAACCCGACAAGGAAAAGAGCCATGTCCACGACGTATGACGTGCGCCTGCTGCGCAAGCGGCAGGTGGCCGAGGGCACGATGGAGTTCACGCTGGAAAAGCCCCCCGGCTTCGAGTACCGTGCGGGCCAGTTTGGCGACTTGGTGCTGCCCGCCTCCACCGGGCTGGACGAGAGCAACAACAAGCACGGTTTTTCATTCGTCAGCGCGCCCTTCGAGGACACGTTGCGCATGGCCACCCGCATGCGCGGCAGCAAGTACAAGAACGCCGCCGCCCAGGTGCCGGAAGGCACCCGGGTGCAGCTGCTGGCGCTGTGGGGCGACTTCACGCTGCACAAGAATGCCGCCATTCCGGCCGTGTTCGTCATCGGCGGCATCGGCATCACGCCCGTGCGCAGCATCATTGCCCAGGCCACGCATGACAAGGCGCCGAACCCGATCACGCTGATCTACGCCAACCGCACGCCCGCGCTGGCCGCCTACACCGACGATCTGCAGCGCTGCGCGGCCGAAAACCGCCACTTCAGCTTCGTGCCCGTCTACACCCAGACCCAGGGCCACGTCAGCGCCGCCACCATCCGCCAGCACGTGAGCGACATCGCCGCCCCGCGCTGGTACCTGGCCGGTCCCGAAGGCATGGTCAAGGCCATGCGCGCGCTGCTGGACGAGGTGGGGGCGGACGAGGACAACATCCGCACCGAGGAGTTCGAGGGCTACTGAGCGACGGAGCGCGCCGCGTCGCCGACGCGCGAGCCGCGTGGCGATGGTCAATGCATCGGCCCACCGAGCCGTTGGCTGGCCTTGGAGATGGCGTAGTTGACCAGGCAGTAGATGATCGCGACCACCAGATACACGGGCACCAGCGCGTGGTAGTTGGCGATCAGAACCTTGGCGTTCTGCATCAGCTCGCCGTAGGTAACGACGTAGCCGAAGGTAGTGTCCTTGACCACGATGACCAGTTGCGCGACCAGGGCCGGGACGATGTAGCGCAGCGCCTGCGGGAACACGATGGAAAAGAACACCTGGGCTTCGGTCAGCCCCAGGCTGCGTGCCGCATCGCCCTGGCCGCGCGGCACGGCCAGCACGCCGGCGCGGTAGACCTCGGCCACCACGGCGGCGGCGCTCAAGGCCACGGGCAGCGTCAGCATCCAGTAGGTGCTCAGCTTGATGCCGAGCTGTGGCAGCACCAGAAAACACACGTAGATCAACAGCAGCGTGGGCGTGCCGCGCAGAAACTCGATGGCTGCGACGCTGGGCCAGCGCAGCACCCGCAGCCGCGCCAGTCGCCCGACCAGCAGCACCAGCCCCAGGCCCAGCGCGATCACGGCCGACATCGCCGCCGACGCCATGGTGCCGAGCAGACCCTCGGCCAGGAAGGACCAGGTCGTCGCCCAGGCGAAGTATTTCCAGAGCCGGGCGTCGAGCTGCCCGGCGGCATGAAATTGATAAACGACACCCGCAGCCAGCACCAGCAGCCCGGCCGCCGCGATCCAGCTCATCGCGCGGATGGTGGCCCGCGCCCGGGGGCTGGGCGCGCCAAACAGGATGTCTTCGAGCGGACGGCTCATCGCAAAATCCGCGCCTTCTTCTCCAGGGCGGCGCCGGCCCAGGCGATCAGCAGGCCCGTCGCCACGTACAGCGTTGCGGCCACCATGAACGCCGGAATGCCGGCGGCGGAGTCGGTCGCGATCTTGGACACGAGCGCGGTGAGCTCACGGCCCGGAAACGGCACCTGCGACGCCAGCGAGGTCGATAGCATCAGCGCAATGAGCAGCGAGGTCATGGGCTGCACCACCGCGCGCAGCGCCTGCGGCAGGATGATCGACCAGATGACGCGCAGCGGCCGCATGCCCAGGCTGAGCGCGGCCTCGGCCTGGCCGCCGGCGACGGTGTTGATGCCGGCGCGCAGATAGTCGGCCGTGAAGGCGGAGCAGACCAGCGCCAGGGTCAGGATCACGCTGGGCTCATAGTCGATCACGACCTCCAGATCGGGCAGCGCGAACACGATGAAGATCAGCAGCGCCACGCTGGGAATGTTGCGGAAGATCTCGACGTAGCCGGTCAGCACGAAGCGCAGCGG
>OFJB01000626.1_pt1 | contig 16351 bp, 18 predicted proteins | sample 1775081 | NCBI WGS metagenome assembly OFJB01 (sample SAMN08195771, study PRJEB24354) | sludge metagenome | isolation source: initial sludge from phenol fed wastewater aerobic bioreactor | place: India: Nagpur | collected 2016-06-05 | reverse complement strand
ACTACTACTGGTCGCCCAAGTGGACCGGCGTGATGTACAACGAGACGCGCGGCAAGATCCACTTCTGGTGGTCCATGATCTCGTTCAACGTGGCTTTCTTCCCGATGCACTTCCTGGGTCTGGCGGGCATGCCACGCCGCTACGCCGACTATCCGATGCAGTTTGCCGATTTCAACATGATTGCCTCCATCGGTGCGTTCTTCTTCGGCGCGGCGCAGCTGTACTTCTTCCTGGCGGTCGTTTTGCCCATGATGCGCGGCAAGGGCGAGCCCGCGCCCCAGAATCCGTGGGAAGGTGCCGAAGGCCTCGAATGGGAAGTGCCCTCGCCGGCGCCTTTCCATACGTTCGAGACGCCGCCCAAGCTGGACGCGACGGCCACCCGAATCATCGCCTGACACCTGATTGCGGGCGAGTGGATCACGGCCATGAAGAACGACACGCCGGAACAGCGCGAACTGCGCAGGCGCAACGTGCGGCTGGGCTTGATCCTGGCCAGCGTGGTGGTGCTGTTGCTGATCGGCTTCGTGGTGCGGCGCTATCTGCTGCTGGGGCATTGAGGGCGTCGTGCAATGAGCTTGCGGGCCGAGAACGTCAAGATGCTGGGCAAGCTGGCGGTAGTGGCCGTCGGCATGTTTGCCTTTGGCTATGCGCTGATTCCGCTGTACCGGACCATTTGCGAGGTGACGGGCATCAACATCCTGTCGCTTTCGCCGGGTTCGCTGCCCGGCACCACCGCCGCGGCCGGCGAGGCGGCGCGCCGCGTGGCGGCCAACACCCAGGTCGACCGCAGTCGCACCATCACCGTTGAATTCGATGCCAACGCGCGCGGTGCCTTCAAGTTCAAGCCCGCGCTGCGCAGCCTGAAGGTTCATCCGGGCGAGCTGTCCACGGTGATGTACGAGTTTCAGAACGTGCAGGACCACCGCGTGACGGCGCAGGCCATCCCCAGCTATGCGCCCCGGCAGGCGGCGCCGCACTTCAACAAGGTGGAGTGTTTCTGCTTCAACCAGTACACGCTGGAGCCGGGCGAGAAGCGCGAGTGGCCGGTGGTGTTCGTGATCGACTCGCACCTGCCCAAGGACGTGTCCACCATCACGCTGTCCTATACCTTCTTCGAGGTGGGGGGCAAGACGGCGCCGGCGCCCGACACCAACAGCGCCGCGTTGGCGCGCACGGATGGGAAGGGCGCATGAGCCGCCCCGATGTTGAACGCCCGCCACAGGCGGCACCCCGCAATACCCCCGGCGGCGCACCGTCGCTGGCCCGCTCGCTCAAGATCGTGGCCTGGGGCTTGCTGGGCATCCGCAGGGCCAGCGCACACCACAACGATGCGACAAGGGTCAGCCCGACGACGGTCGTCGTGGCGGGCCTGCTGGCCCTGCTGGTGTTCGTGGGCCTGCTGATCGCGGTGGTGCGATGGGTGGCAGCCGGCGCCTGAGGGGCACCGAGGCGCCGGTGGAAGACCAATCCGAACGAACGACAGAATCAAGAGCACAGGAGTGACGTTGACATGAGCAGCACCGCAAGCGGCACCGCGCCGTATTACTTCGTACCGCATCCGTCGCGGCACCCCATCATGGCGGCCATCGGGCTGTTTGCCATGATCATCGGCGGCACGCTGTGGATCAACCGCATCGACACCGGCCACTGGATTTTCCTGGCCGGCACCCTGTGGTGGCTGTTCACGCTGTTCGAGTGGTTCCGCGAGGCCGCGCATGAAAGCGAAGGCGGCTTGTATGGCCGCCGGGTGGACACCTCGTTCCGCTGGAGCATGAGCTGGTTCATCTTTTCCGAGGTCATGTTCTTCGGCGCCTTCTTCACCACCCTGTGGTGGGCGCACAAGCACTCGCTGCCCGAACTGGGCGACCTGAACAACGCGCTGCTGTGGCCGGACTTCAAGGCCGTGTGGCCCAGTGCCGCCCCTGGCACCACGGCATCGCCGGCCGGCACCGTCGAGCCGTTCCAGACCATGGGGCCGTTCTGGCTGCCGACCATCAACACCGCCCTGTTGCTGTCCTCGGGCGTGACGCTGACCATTGCCCACCATGCGCTGCAGGCCGGTCACCGCGCGCGCTGCATCGCCTTCATGTGGGTGACGGTGTTGCTGGGCCTGACCTTCCTGTGCGTCCAGGGCTATGAATACCACCACGCGTACACCGAACTGAACCTGACGCTGGCCTCGGGCATGTACGGCTCGACCTTCTTCATGCTGACGGGCTTTCACGGCTTCCACGTGCTGGTGGGCATGCTGATGCTGTTCTTCATCACGCTGCGCCTGATGAAGGGGCACTTCACGCCGCAGCATCACTTCGGTTTCGAGGGTGCCGCCTGGTACTGGCACTTCGTGGACGTGGTCTGGCTGTTCCTCTACATTCTGGTGTACTGGATCTGAACCCAAGCCGCGGTTTCGACTCCAATGCAAAAGAGCGCCGCTTGGCGCTCTTTTGCTTGGAAACTGCTACGGCCTGACCGGGAGGCCCGAAGGTTGAAGATAGCCCAGCTCCCAGGCCAGCAAGATGCACAGAAACACCAGCACCGACAGACCCACGCGCAACGCCAGCGACCAGAACATGCCGCGCGCGCGGCGGTTGTCGTCCTGCTGGCGCTCCTCGTCGGTCTTGCGCTCGCCATCGGGCCTGCGCATCATGAAAAAAAGCGCCGATCCCAGGCTGGCGATGATGGCCACGAACGCGATGCCGAGCAGCAATGACTTCATGGCCGCCATTATCCGGCGCCCGCTTCGCTCATGACGGGGCGCCGGATCCTTCTGCTGGCGAGTACGGTGCTCGGCATGGCACTCACCGGTGCGCTGGGGCGCTGGCAGCTGGAGCGGGCGGCCGAAAAGCAGGCGGTGCTGGCTACCGAGCAGGCGGCCCAGATCCTGCCGCCCGTCGATGCCACGGCCCTGGTGGCGGCGCGGAGCGCGGCTGACGTCGGCGCCCTGGCGCAGCGCAAGGTGCTCCTGCAGGGGCAGTGGATTGGCGCGCGCACGGTCTACCTGGACAACCGGCCCATGGGCCAGCGAAGCGGGTTCTATGTCGCCACGCCGCTGCGCCTGGCCGGCGGGGGCGGCGACGTGCTGGTGCTGCGGGGCTGGGTGCCGCGCAACTTCGACGACCGCCTGGCGCTGCCCCAGGTCGAGACTCCCGTGGGCCAGGTGCACGTAAGCGGGCGTGTGCTGACGCGCGTGCCGTCCCTGTTTGCCCTTGGTCAGGAGTCGCCGGGCCCGATCCGGCAAAATATCGACCTGCCGGCGTTTGCCCGCGAAACCGGTCTGCCCCTGAGCGCCGCCGTGGTGCAGCAAACGGGCGGCCCCAGCGAAGGCCTGGAGCGGGACTGGCCGCCGCTGGTGAGCGGGGCCGATACCAATTACAGCTATGCATTTCAATGGTTCAGCCTGTGCGCCCTGATGGGCGGGCTTTTTATCTGGTTCCAAGTTGTCCGACCTCTACGTTCAAACCGGCGCCGCCGCAGCGGCCCCTGACGCCGATCGCACGCCTCAGCAGCCACTGGGCCTGACGGTGCACACCATGCCCGCCCCCGGCGAGGCCCTGGCCCGTGATGCCCGTCGCACGCGCGCCGGACGCTGGCAGATGCTTCTGCTGGCGCTGGTCTGCGCCGCGCCCGTCATTGCCTCGTACTTCAGCTACTACGTGATCCGGCCGCAGGGCCGCACCAACTACGGCGAGCTGATCGACCCGCAGCGTCCCATGCCGGCGCTGCAGGCCACGGACCTGGCCGGCCAGGCCGTCGACCTCGACCGGCTCAAGGGCCAGTGGCTGCTGATCAGCGTGGCCGGCGGCGCCTGCGACGCCGAATGCGAAAGCAACCTGTACCTCGAGCGCCAGCTGCACGAGAGCCTGGGCAAGAATCGCGATCGCATGGATTGGGTCTGGCTGGTGGATGACGACCAACCCGTGCGCGATGCGCTCAGGCCCGCCTTGCGCGAGGCCAAGGTGCTGCGCGTGTCGCGGGCTGCGCTGGCCCAGTGGCTGCAGCCGGCGGCCGGTCAGCGCCTGGAAGAGCACCTGTACGTGGTCGATCCCCTGGGCCACTGGATGATGCGGTTTCCAGCGCGCCTGGACAAGGAAGGCGCCAGCAAGGCCCGGCACGATCTGGAGCGCCTGATGCGGGCCTCGGCCGGCTGGGACACGGCCGGGCGCGATGCGCCAGCCGCCAAGTAGACGGTAGACGGCCATGGAAGCGGTCGCCCTGTACAACCTGAGCCCGGCCCTGCGCCTGATGGGCATGGGGCTGGCCGTCGCGCTCGGGCCGCTGGCCTGGCTGTGGCTGCGCCACCGCGGTGCGGCGCCGGCGACCCAGCTGCGGGCGCTGACGCTGCTCACGCTGTTTCTGACCTTTGACCTGGTGCTGTTTGGAGCCTTCACGCGCCTGACCGATTCCGGCCTGGGTTGCCCCGACTGGCCGGGTTGCTACGGCCATATGAGCCCGGTGGGCGCGCGCGAGCAGATCCAGGCGGCGCAGACGGCCATGCCGACTGGTCCCGTGACCCACGGCAAGGCCTGGGTGGAGATGGTCCATCGCTATCTGGCCACTGGCGTGGGTGTGCTGATCATCGTGCTGTGCCTGGCCACCTGGTTGCAATGGCGGCGCGCGCGCCGCGCCTCCGGTGTGGCGCCTGCGGTGCTCAGCCCGGCATGGCCGCTGCTGACCTTGCTGTGGGTGTGCGCCCAGGGGGCGTTTGGCGCCCTGACGGTCACCATGAAGCTCTTTCCCGCCATCGTCACCCTGCACCTGCTGGGCGGCGTGGGCCTGCTGGTGCTGCTGATGATGCAGGCCGAGCGCTACCGCCAGGCCGATGGCGCCAGCACCGCCCAGACCGTGGGGCGCGGCCTGCGCACGCTGCTGTGGCTGGCGGCCGGCGCCGTGGGCCTGCAGCTGGCGCTGGGCGGCTGGGTCAGCACCAACTACGCGGTGCTGGCCTGCAGCAGCTTCCCGACATGCCAGGGCAGTTGGTGGCCGCCCATGGACTTTGCCCAGGGCTTCGAGCTGTGGCGGCCGCTGGGCGAGCAGGGCGATGGCGGCCTGCTGAGTTTTGCCGCGCTGACGGCCATTCACTACACCCACCGCCTGTTTGCCTATGCCGTGCTGGCCCTGCTGCTGGCACTGGTGTGGGGGCTGCACCGCGCGGCGGCGTTGCCGACGCAGCGGCGGGCGCTGCTGGCGCTGGCGCTGCTGCAGTTGGTGACGGGCCTGTCCAACGTCGTGCTGGGCTGGCCGCTGTTGGCAGCGGTGGCGCACACCGGCGGCGCCGCGGCCCTGATGACAGTGCTGGCCTGGGCGCTGTGCGCCAGCCGCGCCGCGGCACGCCAGCCGTCCGGTGCGAGCCGGCCCGCGGGAGTCCACGCATGAGCCATCACGGTCCCGTCCCCGCTGCGGCGGCGCAGGTTGCCGGCTCGCCGGCCCTGCCGGTGTGGCGCCAGTACTACGAGCTGACCAAGCCGCGGGTGGTGCAGCTGATCGTGTTCTGCGCCCTGATCGGCGCCGTGCTGGCCGTGCCCGGCCTGCCCAGCTGGGCGCAGGCGGGCAAGATTGTCGTGGCCTCCCTGGGCATCTGGCTGGTGGCGGCGGCGGCGGCGGCCTTCAACTGCCTGATCGAGAAATCCATCGACGTGAACATGAAGCGCACCGCCTGGCGCCCCACGGCGCGCGGGCAGCTGTCAGACCTGCAGGCGCTGTGGTTCTCGGCCGGCCTGTGCATCCTCGGCTCGGTCATCTTGCTGGTGTGGGTCAACCCGCTGACGATGTGGCTCACCTTTGCCACTTTCGTCGGCTACGCCATCGTCTACACCGTCATCCTCAAGCCGCTGACGCCGCAAAACATCGTCATCGGCGGTGCCTCGGGCGCCATGCCGCCGGTGCTGGGCTGGGCCGCCATGACCGACCACGTCGGGCCCGAGGCGCTGATGCTGTTTCTGATCATCTTCATCTGGACGCCGCCGCACTTCTGGGCGCTGGCGCTGTACCGGGTCGAGGACTACCGCAAGAGCGGCCTGCCCATGCTGCCGGTGACGCACGGCAACGAATTCACCCGCCTGCAGGTGCTGCTGTACACGCTGATCCTGCTGGCCGCCTGCCTGCTGCCCTTCATCTACGGCATGAGCGGCTGGCTGTACCTGGTGGCGGCGGTGGTGCTGAACGCCGGCTTCATCCTGGAGGCGTTCAAGCTGTGGCGCAGCTATTCGGATGCGCAGGCGCGCAAGACCTTTCGCTTTTCCCTGATCCACCTGTCGCTGCTGTTCGCCGCGCTGCTGGTGGACCACTACGTGTAATCCCCGCAGGCCCCATGCAACGCCGCTTCGCTCTTAAAAACATAGCTATTTGCGCCCTGTTGGTGGGCGCAACGACGGTATTTTCCGCTTGCTCGCCCGACAAAGCGTCGTTTCACGCCACCGACATCACGGGCGCCGACTACGCCAAGGATTTCCAGCTCGTCGACTTCGACGGCAAGTCGCGCAGCCTGGCCGACTTCAAGGGCAAGGTGGTGGTGGTGTTCTTCGGCTACACGCACTGTCCGGACGTGTGCCCCACCACCATGAGCGAGCTGGCGCAGGTCAAGCAGGCGCTGGGACCCGCGGGCGACAAGCTGCAGGTGCTGTTCATCAGCGTCGACCCGGAGCGCGACACGCCCACCGTGCTCAAGGCCTACATGCAGCCCTTCGATCCCAGCTTCCTGGCGCTGTATGCCGCCACGCCCGAGCAGCTGGCCGCGCTGGCCAAGGACTTCAAGGTGTTCTACCAGAAGGTGCCGCGCAAGGACTCGGCGGACTACAGCGTGGACCACACCGCCGCCAGCTACGTGTACGACCCGCAGGGGCGCCTGCGCCTGTTCGTGCGCTATGGCACGTCGCTGGCGGACTGGACGGCCGACCTCAAGCAGCTGCTGGGCGGGGCCTGAGGTGGCCGCCGCCGTTCGCGCGGCCTACTGCAGGCGGATCTTCTGCGCGCGGACGATGGCGCCCAGCGTTTGCGTATCCATCTTGATGCGGCCGGCCAGCGCCTCGGGCGACGAACCCACGGCCTGCCAGCCCTGGTGGAACAGGCGCTCGCGCATCTCGGGCGTGCGCACGATGGCGCCCAGGGCCTCGGCCAGCCGGGCCACATGCGCCGCCGGCATGCTGGCAGGGGCCACCACGGCGTTCCAGATTTCCAGGTTGAAGTTCTTCACCCCCGCGTCGGCCAGGCTGGGCAGCTCGGGCACCAGGGGGCTGCGCCCGCTGCTGGTCACGCCGATGCCGCGCAGCTTGCCGGCACCGATCTGGGCCTGGGCCAGGGCGGGCGGCAGCATGGACAGCTGCAGCTCGCCGCGCACCAGGCCGCTGAACACCTGCGAGTAGCCGGGGTAGGGCACGTGCACCGGTGCGATGCCGGTGCGCGCCTTCAGCAGCTCCATGCCCAGGTGGCCCACGGTGCCGATGCCGGGCGAGCCGTAGCTCCAGGCGTTGCCGGCCTTGCGCGCGGCGTCCAGGAAGGCGCGGGCATCGGCGCCCGGCGCGTTGACGGGGGCCACCAGCACCAGCGGCGCCACGCCGATCAGGCTGATCGGCGCAAAGTCGGTCGCCGGGTCGTAGCGCAGCGCGGGGTTGAGCAGCTTGGCAATCGTCAGGTTGCCGTTGATCATCAGGCCGATGGTGTCGCCATCGCGCGCCTTGGCCACGGCATCGGCGCCGATGTTGCCGCCCGCGCCCACCTTGTTCTCGACGATCACGGGCTGGCCCAGTGCCTTGGCCAGCGGTTCGGCCAGGGCGCGTGCCGTCAGGTCGGGCGAGGAGCCGGCCGGAAAGCCCACGATCATGTGCAGGGGTTTGTCGGGCCAGGCACTGGCGGGCTGGGCCTGGGCCAGCGGCAGCGCGGCCAGGCCGGACAGGCTGGACAGCAGGGCAACGCCTGCCAGGGCGGTGCGGCGGCGGAAGGGCAAATGGGTCATGGCGTCAATCGAAGAAAAGCGGGAGAAAGCGGGGACTCGGTGCGCACCGGTGCGCCAGAACCATAAAAATCATAGCTTGCCGCGCTTGGTACATGCGGGCTACAGCCCGATTTGATGCAAAAAGCCCTGCCGCCATGATAGCGACAGGGCTGTGGGTGCAATGGGCGGCGTTCAGGCGTATTCGGCCAGTGCCGTCTTCATCTTCTTCATCGCCGCCACCTCGATCTGGCGGATGCGCTCGGCACTGACGCCGTATTCGGCCGCCAGTTCGTGCAGCGTCATGCCGCCCGAGCCGTCGTCGTTGACGTTGAGCCAGCGCTCGGTGACGATGCGGCGGCTGCGCTCGTCCAGGCCCTTGAGCGCGCTGGCGATGCCGTCGGTGGCCAGGCGGTCGCGCTCGGCCGATTCAAGCATGGCCGTGGGCTCGTGCCGGTCATCGGACAGCCAAGCAATGGGGCCGAATGCGTGCTCGCCGTCGCCCTCGGCCGGCGTCGGGTCCAGCAGCACGTCGCCACCCGACAAGCGCGTTTCCATCTCGCGCACTTCCTCGGGCTTGACGCTCAGCTCGCGCGCCACCACGTCCACCTGGGCCGCGGTCAGCGCGTCGCGGTGGGTGATGTCGGCCTCGGCGTCCTCGGTCTTGAAGCCCTGCTTCATGGAGCGCAGGTTGAAGAACAGCTTGCGCTGTGCCTTGGTGGTGGCCACCTTGACCAGGCGCCAGTTCTTGAGAATGTATTCGTGGATCTCGGCCTTGATCCAGTGCAGCGCGTAGCTCACCAGGCGCACGCCCTGGTCGGGGTCGAAGCGCTTGACGGCCTTCATCAGGCCCACGTTGCCTTCCTGGATCAGGTCGCCGTGCGGCAGGCCGTAGCCCAGGTACTGGCGCGACACCGACACCACCAGCCGCAGGTGCGAGAGCACCAGGCGGCCCGCGGCTTCCAGGTTGTCGTCCTCGCGCAGCTGGCGCGCGTAGCGCTGCTCCTCCTCGGGCGTGAGCAGGGGCAGGCGGTTGACAGCGGTGATGTAGGCGTCCAGGTTGCCCAGCGGAGGCACCATCGCCCACGGGTTGGCCAGGGCGACAGCGGTTGCCGGTGCGCTCTTGTCCAGTGACGTCATCCTTTGATGTCCTTTCATCACGATCGGGAATTTTAGCACTCGCTTCGATCGAGTGCTAAACCCGGAGTTCCCTCATCGTGTCCGCGATGGGGGGTGCGAGGCCGTGCGAATGGGCGACCGCCTAAAATGCGACCCTTCACGCCCGTTATGACCAAGAAGTCCCCACCGATCCCCGCCGCCCCCGCCAACTACGGCGATGCCGTGCAGCAGCTCGAGCAGCTGCTGGCCCAGCTGGAGTCCGGCCAGCTTCCGCTGGAGGAGCTGCTGGGCCAGTACCAGCGCGGCGCCGAGCTGCTGCGCTACTGCCGCGAGCGCCTGCAGGCGGTCGAGGACCAGGTCAAGGTGCTGGACGATGACGGCGCCGTGCGTGCGCTGGATCCCTGACATGGCGATGATGGATTTTCCAGGCTGGGTCCAGGCCCGGCGCCAGCGGGTGGAAGCCGCGCTGGCGGATTGGGTGTCGCAGGACGCACCGGCCGGCCTGGGCGTGGCCATGCGCTACGCCGTGCTCGACGGCGGCAAGCGCCTGCGCGCGCTGCTGGTTCTGGCGGCTGGCGAAGCCGTGCGCGGCAACCCGGACGCTGCGCTGCGCGCTGCGTGCGCCGTCGAGTTGATCCACGCCTATTCGCTGGTGCACGACGACCTGCCCTGCATGGACAACGACGTGCTGCGGCGCGGCAAGCCCACGGTGCACGTCAAGTTCGGCGAGGCCCAGGCCCTGCTGGCCGGCGATGCGCTGCAGGCCCTGGCCTTCGAGTGCCTGCTGCCCGACGGACCGGCCGTACCCGTTGCCATGCAGGCCAGCCTGGCGCGCCTGCTGGCGCGAGCCTCCGGCGCTCAGGGCATGGCGGGCGGGCAAGCCATCGACCTGGCCAGCGTCGGCAAGCCGCTGACCGAAGCCCAATTGCGCCACATGCACCAGCTCAAGACCGGCGCCCTGCTGCAGGCCAGCGTGGCCATGGGCGCCGCCTGCGCGCCGCAAGCCCTGGGCGGCCGTGCCCAGGCCGCGCTGGGCGACTATGGCGCGGCGCTGGGCCTGGCGTTCCAGGTGGTCGACGACATCCTGGACGTGACCGCCGATTCCGCCGCCCTGGGCAAGACCGCCGGCAAGGACGCCCAGGCCGACAAACCCACCTACGTGTCCCTGCTGGGCCTGGCGCCGGCCCGAGCGCTGGCCGAGCGCCTGCGCGTGCAGGCCCACGATGCGCTGGACGCCAGCGGCCTGCCCGACGTGGCCGCCCTGCGCGCGCTGGCCGACCAGGTGGTGCAACGAAACCACTGACATGGCCAGCCCGACCCCTCTTCTTGACACCATCGACGACCCGGCCGCGCTGCGGCGTCTGCCGCGCGGCCAGCTCAAGCAGTTGGCCGACGAACTGCGAGAGTGCGTGCTGACCAACGTCGCGCGCACCGGCGGGCACCTCAGCTCCAACCTGGGCACGGTGGAGCTGACCATTGCGCTGCACACCGTCTTCAACACGCCCGAGGACCGCCTGGTGTGGGACGTGGGGCACCAGACCTATCCGCACAAGATCCTGACGGGTCGGCGCGAGCGCATGCCCACGCTGCGCCAGCTGGGCGGCATGTCGGGCTTTCCGCGCCGCGACGAGAGCATCTACGACACCTTCGGCACGGCGCACTCGTCCACCAGCATCTCGGCCGCCCTGGGCATGGCGCTGGCTGCCCGCCAAAAGGGCGAGGACCGCAAGGCCGTGGCCATCATCGGCGACGGCGCCATGACCGCCGGCATGGCCTTCGAGGCGCTCAACAACGCCGGCGTCGAGCGCGACGCGCGCCTGCTGGTCATTTTGAACGACAACGATATGTCGATCAGCCCGCCCGTGGGCGCGCTCAACCGCTATCTGGCGCAGTTGATGAGCGGCAACTTCTACGCCGCCGCCAAGAACGTCGGCAAGACCGTGCTGGGCCCGGTGCCGCCGCTGTTCGAGCTGGCCAAGCGGCTGGAGCAGCAGGCCAAGGGCATGGTGGCGCCCGCCACGCTATTCGAGAAATTCGGCTTCAACTACATCGGCCCGATCGACGGCCACGACCTGGACGCGCTGATCCCCACGCTGGAGAACATCCGGGGGCTGATGGCGGCCAGGGCCGGCCCGCAGTTCCTGCACGTGGTCACCCGCAAGGGCCAGGGCTACAAGCTGGCCGAGGCCGACCCGGTGGCCTACCACGGCCCTGGCAAGTTCGACCCGGCCGTGGGCCTGGTGCCGCCGGCCAAGCCCGCCCGGCAGACCTTCACCCAGGTTTTTGGCCAGTGGCTGTGCGACATGGCCGCGCACGACGCGCGCCTGGTCGGCATCACCCCCGCCATGCGCGAGGGCTCGGGCCTGGTGGAGTTTCACAAGCGTTTTCCCGATCGTTACTACGACGTGGGCATCGCCGAGCAGCACGCCGTGACCTTTGCCGCCGGCCTGGCCTGCGAGGGGCTGAAGCCCGTGGTGGCCATTTATTCCACCTTCCTGCAGCGCGGCTACGACCAGCTGATCCACGACGTGGCGATCCAGAAGCTGCCCGTCGTCTTTGCGCTCGACCGCGCAGGCCTGGTGGGCGCCGACGGCGCCACGCACGCCGGCAACTACGACCTCGCCTACCTGCGCTGCATTCCGCAGATCAGCATTGCCTGCCCGGCCGACGAGCGCGAATGCCGCCAGCTGCTCAGCACCGCCTTCGAGCAGGACCACGCCGTGGCCGTGCGCTACCCGCGCGGGGCGGGCGTGGGCGTGGCCCCGCTGGCCGATCTGGCGGGCCTGCCGTTCGGCCAGGGCGAGCGGCGCCGCGCCGGCGCGCGCGTGGCCGTTCTGGCCTTTGGCACGCTGCTGTATCCGGCGCTGGAAGCGGCCGAACGGCTGAACGCCACTGTCGTCAACATGCGCTGGGTCAAGCCGCTGGACGTGTCGCTGCTGCTGCAGGTGGCCGCCAGCCATGAAGCCCTGGTGACGGTGGAGGAGGGCGCCATCATGGGCGGCGCCGGCAGCGCCGTGGCTGAGGCGCTGGCGGCCGCCGGTGTTGTCAAGCCGCTGCTGCAACTGGGCCTGCCCGATGCGTTCATCGAGCACGGCGACCCGGCGCGCCTGCTGGCGCTGGAGGGCCTGGACGCCGCGGGTATCGAGCGCTCGGTGCGCCGCCGCTTTGGCGCACTGGTGGATGCCGCGGCCGAGTTGCGCGCGGTGTCGGGCCAAAACTGAGCCTGTGGCTGGGTATAGTCCCCGATGCGCGGCGCGCGCACACTTGAATACACTTGAAGTCCCGCGGACTGACCGCACACATCAACCTGGAGAGAAATTCATGGATCGTCGTTCCCTGATCAAGCACACGGGCATCGCCGGCGTGCTGGCTGCCGGCATCGCCCCGGCCGTGCACGCGCAGGCTGCGGTGCGCTGGCGCTTGGCCACCAGCTTTCCGAAGTCGCTCGACACGCTGCACGGCTGCGCGGTGAAGTTCTCCGAAACCGTCAAGGCGCTTTCGGGCGGCAAGTTCGAGGTTTCGGTACACGCCGCGGGCGAACTGGTGCCTGCGTTTGGCATCGTCGATGCCCTCAACGACGACTCCATTGAAATGGGCGAAACCGCCGCCTACTACTACGCAGGCAAGGACCCCTCCTTTTCGTTTGGTTGCGCGGTGCCGTTCGGTTTCACCGCTCAGCAGATCCAGGCCTGGAAGCTGCACGGCAATGGCCACAAGCTGATGGACGAGCTGTACGGCAGATACAACTTCTTTGGTCTCAGCGCGCTCAACACCGGAACCCAGATGGGCGGCTGGTACCGCAAGGAAATGAACTCCGTGGCCGACTTCAAGGGCCTGAAGATGCGTCTGGGCGGTGGCGTGTTTGGCGAATCCATGGCCAAGCTGGGCGTGGTGGCGCAGTCTCTCCCCGGCGGCGAGGTTTACCAGGCACTGGAAAAGGGCACGCTGGACGCGGCCGAGTTCGTTGGCCCCTACGACGACGAGAAGCTGGGCTGGAACAAGGTTGCCAAGTACTACTACTACGGCGGCTGGTGGGAAGGCGGCGCCGACCTGGAGTTCTTCATCAACAAGAAGGCGTTTGCCAAGCTCTCGCCCGAGAACCAGGCCATCGTGCGCTCCGCGGCCGACACCGCGTACAACGACGGCACCTCCAAGTATTTGACGCTCAATCCGATTTCGCTGAAGAAGCTGGTGGCCAGCGGCACGCAGCTCAAGCGTTTCAACAAGGAGATCGTGCAGGCAGGATTCAAGGCCGCGCAGGATGTGTATGCCGAGCACAGCGCCAAGGATCCGTTCTTCAAGAAGGTGTTCGAAGACATGCGCGCCTTCCAGCGGGACCAGATTCTCTGGAACCGCATCTCCGAGCTGGTCTACACGCAGGACATGGCCTCGCTGAAGATCTGATCGGTTTCTGGCGGCGGCATCGCAAGGGTCGTCGCCCAAAGAAAAACCGCAGTCCTCGGACTGCGGTTTTTTTTGCGTGGTGCGGCGTTGCGCCGGCATCGCTCGGCGTGAAGCTACTTGCCGATGGCGTTCTGAATGGCTTTCATGGGGTCCTCTTCAGCGCCGTCGCTGGCTGCACCTTCGTTGGATGTGGCTGGACTGGCCGGCTCGCTCGAGGTTCCTTCGGTAGTCGGAGCCGTACCCGGCAGCACAGGTGCGGCGTTGAAGTCCGAACCTTCATTCTGGTTCAACTGTTCCAGCAACTCCGTTCCGGCCGCCTTCATGTCCATCTTCACCTGCTTGTCCAGGTTGCCCGTCACGAGGACCGGGAAGGCGATCAGGACGGCGACCATGGTGAGTTGCAGCAGCAGGAAGGGGATCGCGCCCTTGTAGATCTGCATGGTGGTGACCGGCTCCATGGTCTTGCCCGTGACGTGGTCCACGTAGGGCTTCTCGGGTGCCACCGAGCGCAGGTAGAACAGCGCAAAGCCGAACGGCGGGTGCAGGAACGAGGTCTGCATGTTGACGGCCAGCAGCACGCCGAACCAGATCAGGTCGATCCCCATTTTCTCGGCAATCGGGGCCAGCACCGGCACCACGATGAAGGACAGCTCGAAAAAGTCCAGGAAGAACGCCAGGAAGAAGATCAGCACGTTCACGAAGATCAGAAAGCCCACCTCGCCGCCGGGCAGCTTGGTCAGCAGGTGCTCGACCCACACCGGGCCGTCGGCGGCCTGGAACACCATGCTGAAGACGGTGGCGCCCACCAGGATGAACATCACGAAGGACGACAGCTTGGTTGTCGTGCCCAGTGCCTGGCGCAGCAGGCTCCAGGAGAGCCGCTTGCGCAGCGTCGCCATGATGATCGCGCCCATGGCGCCCATGGCACCGCCCTCGGTGGGCGTGGCCACGCCCAGGAAGATGGTACCCAGCACCAGGAAGATCAGTAGCAGCGGCGGGATCAGAACGAAGGTCACGCGCTCGGCCAGCTTGGACAGCAGGCCCAGGTGCGTGACGCGGTTGACCACCGCGATCAGCCAGGCGACGAAGGTGCCGCCGCACATGGCCACCACGATGCGCTCGTCGGTCGGAACGAAGGTGACCAACTCGCCCTGCCACCAGGTGTGGACCGCTTCCATGTTTTCGCCCAACACCACGCCCACGATGACCGACAGCAGGGCCAGCAGGCCGAGCGAGAGATAGCCGGAGTGGCCATTGGGTTCGCGGAAGGTGCGGGCCTCCGGCGGCAGTGCGGGCACCATCTTGGGTTTGAAGACGGCCAGTATCACCACGAACAAGATGTACAAGCCCATCAGCATGAAGCCGGGGATGAATGCGCCCTTGTACATGTCGCCCACGCTCTTGCCCATCTGGTCGGCCAGCACGATCAGCACCAGCGAGGGCGGGATGACCTGCGCCAGCGTGCCCGAGGCGGCGATCACGCCGCTGGCCAGGCTGCGGCTGTAGCCGTAGCGCAGCATGATGGGCATGGAGATCAGGCCCATCGAGATGACGGAAGCCGCGACCACGCCGGTGGTGGCCGCCAGCATGGCGCCGACCAGCACCACCGCCAGCGCCAGGCCGCCGCGCAGCGGGCCGAACACCTGGCCGATCGATTCGAGCAGGTCCTCGGCCATGCCGCTGCGCTCCAGGATCAGGCCCATCAGGGTGAAGAAGGGCACCGCCAGCAGCGTCTCGTTGGCCATGATGCCGATCAGGCGCAGCGGCAGCACGCTGAGGATGGCCGACGGGAAGATGTCCAGGTACACCCCGAGCAGGCCGAAGAACATGCCGGCCGCGCCGAGCGAGAAGGCGACGGGAAAGCCCAGGAGCAGAAACAGGATCAGCCCCACGAACATGATGGGGGCGAAGTTGGATGCGATGAATGCCATGGTGTGGGTGCTCTCGCGCAGCGTTCAGTGGGCCTGCGCGCGGGCGGCGGCGGCTCGGGCGGTTTCCTGGCGCAGCGCCTCGATCAGCGCCTCCTCGTCGGTTTTCTCGCCGCCCTTTTCAGACGGGTCCGGCCCGAGACCCTTGAGGAACGCGATGCACTTGATCAGCTCCGACCAGCCCTGCAGCAGCAGCAGGGCGAAGCCCAGCGGCAGCGCCAGCCACACCGGCCAGCGGATCAGGCCGCCGGGGTTGCTCGACATCTCGCCCGTCTGGAACATCTGCAGGGTCAGCGGGATGGTGAAGTACAGCACCATCAGGCACAGCGGCGTGAGGAAGAACACCAGGCCGAGGATCTCGACCGCGACCTGCAGCCTCTTCGGGAAATGGCTGTTGAGCACGTCGATGCGCACGTGCTCGCGCTTGAGCAGCGTGTAGCCTGCCGCGATCAGGAACGACCAGGCGAACAGGTACCACTGCACCTCCAGGTAGGCGTTGGAGCTGTAGTCGAAGAGCTTGCGGACGACGGCGTTGATCGCGCTGATGGCGGTGGCGCCGAAGATCAGCCAGATGGCGTATCGGCCGACGAAGGCATTGAGCCGGTCGATGGCTCGGGACAGTTTGAGCAGGGCTTGCATCGGGATCTCCGTGGACGGGGCGCGCGAGCGGTTGGCATGCGCTGGGCACGTGGGTGGGCCGGTCGGGCGCCACCGTGTGCAGGCCAAAGGCCGGCGGTTGCCGATTGTAAATAGCTGCCCCTGCGCTCCGGACGCAGGTATACCCGGTGTGAGGCGGTGGGAGCGGTGCCTAGTCCAGCACCGCCACCCCCTTGATCTGCGCAAACACGCGCTGGCCAGGGCCCAGGCCCAGCTGCGCGGCCGACTTGCGCGTGATGCGCGCGAGCAGGCGCGTGCCGGACAGCTCCAGCGCCACCAGCAGCTGGGCCGGCCCGTCGTCGGCCAGGGCCTGCACGGT
>OFJB01000625.1_pt1 | contig 16393 bp, 11 predicted proteins | sample 1775081 | NCBI WGS metagenome assembly OFJB01 (sample SAMN08195771, study PRJEB24354) | sludge metagenome | isolation source: initial sludge from phenol fed wastewater aerobic bioreactor | place: India: Nagpur | collected 2016-06-05 | reverse complement strand
CAGAAAAGGGTGTTCTGAAAATATCGCTTTGCTTTGATATAACTACAGTCGATAATGGATATTCCGTAAAAGGTTATATTGAAAATGGAGAGAGCCAACTTGTTGCAACAGAGTTGTATGGTCCTGTTACCGGCGGAATTAAATCAAATTTATACGAATACCCTCTTATATCTCCATGCGGACTTGGACAGATTTTTATAAAGGAGCCATCTGAAAAAGAGCCGCTCGATAAAGTTACTTTTAAAGGAGGACTTGCCTGGAGTAAAAATAGTGATGATAATCTTTTCGAAGTTGATTCTCACTATCCGTCACGTTTTGCAACAATGCAGTGGAGTGCATTTGCAGGCGATCACTCCGGAATATATTTCGGAAGTCACGATAACCTCCACCGTTCAAAACATTTGATTGTAGGGTACAACCCAAAGAATAACTCTTTAAGATTCGGATTCAGGCATCAATTTACCTGTTTCTTCGGAGAAAAAGAGTCGATACCGGAGCTGTTTGTATCTGCTTACAGTGGCAGTTGGCATAGAGCGGCCGATATATACAGCAATTGGTACCGTAATTCGGTCAAAATGCAGGATGTGCCTGAATGGGCAAAGAACTCTTCGGGGTGGATGCTAACTATTATGAAACAGCAAAATGAGGAGATAATGTGGAATTATGACTCACTGGAAGAGTTATGTAAATTATCCGAAGAGCGTGGGCTTGATGTATTGGGATTGTTCGGCTGGACTGCCGGAGGTCACGATAGATTCTATCCCGATTATAATCCCGACCCGGCTATGGGCGGAAAAGACGCACTTGTATCTGTAATAGAGAAGATCCACAAAAGAGGTAAACATGTCATTATTTATGCCAACGGGCAGTTGATTGACCAGAACGGTACTGAATACTGGCCTCAAACCGGGAAAAATATTTCCGTAGTAAAAAGAGATGGTACGATAGATTTTCAAAAGTGGCATAAGTACTACGATGCTCCTGCCAGATTCCACGGGATGGCTTGCCTTGGAGAGGATGAGTGGTATGAGAGGATGCTCGATTTAGCACTTCAGGCAAACGACCTTGGTGCCGACGGAATTCTCTATGATCAGCTTGCTGTTACAGCCCCAAAATTCTGCTACTCCGCTAATCACGGGCACTCTGTGCCAGCAGTTGTTTATGAGAGTGATAGATACAGGCTTCTTGAGAGAATTGCCTCATACATGAAGAGTATAAACAAGGATTTCATAATAATGACTGAAGGGTTGAGCGATGCTGTGTTAGGATCCATATCATATTTTCACGGTTACGAAAATGGTGCGTATGTGCCTTTGATATCTGAGCTTAACGGAAGAATCAATAAAAAGGTCCACTCTTCGGTATTCCCTGAGATGTTTAAATATACATTTCCAGAAGTGCTTACAACGTACAGAAACCCTGCACCTGTAAACAATAGATTGATTCTCAATTACGCTACTCTGTTCGGGCTGAGAAGCGAATTGGAGAGCCGCTACAATGCCGATGTAAAATATCTTAAGGAGAACAGAAAACCAGTGCCTGAGGACTATTCAAATGTTATAAGTAAGCCGGACATTGACCTCGTTACCAGTGAAGATCCGGTTGCAATGAGGATCTACTCAAAAAAGGTAATAGATTTTCAGCGCTCCTTCTCTTGGATTTTGTGGAGGGGGAAATATTTGGACACCAACGGTTTTATTGCAAAATGCGAAAAAGATGTTCTTGTTAGGGCTTATAGCGCAGATAGCAGGCTATGTGTAGTAGTATGGAATACATCCTCCCAGGACAGAAATATTGAATTGAGTGTTCCGGGATATCTTTTTGAATATGCATCCTCTCCTGAAAGTGGGGAGATATCTGCCGGGAGTCCGCTTCCAAAAGAGAGCATTAGAATTTATATGTGGAAAAAACAGAAATAGAATAGTATGAATTTCTTAAATATAAAAAGAGCCGTTATAATACCGGTGATAGCATGTCTGACTTCTATTACAGTTTCATGTAGCGGAAATAAAGATGATGGAGGAGGTAACGGAGGGGGTGGAGGAATTAGTGTTGTAAATGCAGGAAAAGTGTTGTGCAATGGATCTGGTATTTCTGGAGTTGTGGTTACGGACGGTACACAGTTTGCCGTAACAGATGCATCAGGGGCATTTTCCCTTCCATATAACCCAATTGCAACTCATGTATATATATCATCTCCAGCGGGGTATACAGTTCCGGTTGAAAACAGTGTCCCTAAATTCTGGGTAAGACTTAAGGATATATCCGATAAAAAGAGCATAACTTTCAACCTCACTAAACTGAGCCAAAATGACAATAAACACTTCTTTATTGCAGTGGGTGATCCTCAGGTCAGAAATGCAACGGAGCTTGGTAAACTCTCTCCAATCCTCTCATACATGAAGCAGGAGATCGAATCTAAAGGGATGAATCCTGTACATATTATGGTTGCTGGAGATGTGGTTTTCGATACTCCCAAGATGCACGATATGAGCAAAACATACTTTTCGGCTCTTAACAATCCAGTCTATTATGCAATAGGTAATCATGATCATGTTTATAAATCAACCGATGCTGTAACTACTGCAAATGACAAGAGTGCCGATTCGGTATTTATAAGACACTACGGACCTACATACTACTCTTTCAATAAAGGAATGGTTCACTATATCGTTCTTGACAATATACTGTATGAAGGAGGCTCAGGCCCAACTTATACCATTAACTTTACGCAGGCCGAACTCTCCTGGGTGGCAAAAGATCTCTCTTACATTTCAAAGGATAGGGCAATTGTGGTTATGTTTCACGGTCCATCTAAAACAAGGACCAAAAGTACATATGGAAATAGCGCATCACTGCATGCGCTTCTCTCAGGATATGCCAATGTCCAGATAATAAGCGGGCACACTCACTATAATACAGTTATGGCAGATAATACAGGTATTACAGAGCATAATGTAGGTGCAGCCTGCGGTGGGTTCTGGGAGGGCCCGGTTTGTCTTGATGGTGCCGAGCTGGGATATAAAATATTTGAGGTAGATGGAACATCTTTCAAATGGGAGTATCGTTCATATGTAAATGCAAATACACAGTTTAGTGCATATATCCCCCAAAACAGAGCCCCTGTTTTACCTCCATCCGATCAATTGTTGGTAAATGTTTGGGATTGGGACCCGGCCTGGAGTGTCAAATATTCCGAAGATGGGGGGCTTACATATAAGGACATGACCAGAATTGAGGAAAAAGCTTATGATCCGACAGCATATCTGTTTTTTGGTATTGACGGTGATAATAAAATACCTACAAGAAGCTGGATTAACTCTACTCTAACTGATCATATTTTCAAATGTACTCCATCAACTGGAGTCCACTCTGTAAAAGTGAAAGTTACCACAAGATTTGGAGTTGAGTATACAAAAGTGATGGAATTCTAGAAAAAATATTTAACTTTGCACCACACCACACCAAACCTATATAGATTAAATGCAGATGAAAGTTCATAAACATTATAAATGGGAAGTGCTCCTGCTCTTATGGGTGGCATTCTTCCTCAATCAGGCAGACAGACAGGTTTTTAATGTAGTACTTCCACTAATCAAGAGCGACCTCCATTTGACCGATGTCCAGATTGGTACAATTGCTACAATTTTTAATCTTGTTTTTGCCGTTCTTGTTCCTTTTGCCGGATTTATCGGAGATAGATTCAGTAAAAAATGGGTTGTAACTCTCAGTATATTATTCTGGAGTGCAGCAACAATGTTTACAGGACTTGGAAATGGAGTATTGATGCTTATAATAATGAGAAGCCTTGCAACAGGAGGAGGGGAGGCCTTTTTCGGACCCTCAAACTACTCACTGATTGCTTCATATCATAAGGGGACAAGATCTTTTGCAATGTCTATTCACCAGACATCATACTACGTTGGAATTATAGCGAGTGGCTATCTTGCCGGTTACGTAGGAGAGACCTGGGGGTGGAGATATGCTTTCTTTATATTCGGAGCGGTTGGTGTTATTCACGCTTTTGTAATGATGTTCAGATTGTTTGATAAATCTGATATAAACGGATCCAAAGAGAAGACAGATTCCTCTACAAAAGTTGAAGATGGGCCAAAAGTGGTTGAAAAAATAAAATTTACCGAAGGATTCAAAATTCTCTTTAAAACACCTACAGCAGTAATGCTGACAGTCGGATTTAGCGGACTTATATTCGTATTGACCGGCTATCTTACATGGATGCCTACCTATTTGTATGAGACATTCGGAATGAGCCTCTCTTCAGCAGGATTTCACTCAATGTTTTACACGCACCTTTTCGCATTTGTAGGAGTACTGATTGCCGGGAAACTCTCTGATTATATAGCAAGGAAAAACCCGTCGGGCAGGATAATGATGCAGGGGCTTAGCCTTTTAATAGCGTCACCTTTCATAGTGATGATGGGGCACTCATCTACACTTGCATTAATTTATATAGGTTTTGCAGGCTTCGGTTTTGCAAGAGCATTTTTCGATGCAAATACATACACTGTTCTTTACGATGTAATTCCCGAAAAATATCACGCTTCGGCTTCGGGAATAATGATTATGACAGGATTTCTTGTCGGATCATTCTCTCCGGTTGTTCTGGGTGCAATCAAGCCAGTACTGGGACTTTCATTCGGGATATCCGCACTTGCAATAATCTGGATAATTTGCGGCTCTCTATTGATTTATGCTTCAAAATATCTCTTTAAAAAGGATTATGACAGAATACACAAACAATAGCAACCATAGCACTTTTCATACCGAAAATCCGTATGTGAAAATTTCGCTTTTGCCTGAGGCCGGAGGTAGAATAATCGGTCTTTCACTAGGGGAGTACCAATTTTTGTACTTCAACCCTGATGCAAAAGAGGGGCTTCATAAATGGAAAAATATCGGAGGGGAGAAGATCTGGCCGGCACCACAGGGGTGGAGCGACGACCATCACTGGCAGGGGCCGGCCGGCTCTATTCTCGACTATGGTAATTATGAGTGTGTTCACATAGCAGATGAGAGTGGAGATGGTTACAGAGTGACCAGTCCGTATGACGACTCTACAGGAATAATCTCATCAAGAGATATTATTCTATCAGACTCTTCAGCAGTTGTAAATATAAAGGCAAAATTTACCAATTTAAGTAACGTCCAAAGAAGATGGAGCATATGGCCGGTTTGTCAGGTCGATACATCGCTTAGTGGTGGTGTGGAGCCTGGCAGATTCAGATTTATCTGCCCAATTAACAACAAAAGTATTTATAGAAGTGGGTTCAAAATAATGCATGGAGTTGTAAATAATCCTCAATTCGGTATCGGTCCGGATAATCTCTTTGAAGCATCATATAGCTACATTGTGGGTAAAGCCGGGCTGGATTCCGATGCGGGATGGGTATATGGAGCAGATTCTGAAACAGGTAAGGTCATAATATTTACATTTCAGTATGAGGAGAACGCTGAATACCCCGACGACACATCCGTACAGATATGGTTTTCGGGCAAAGGGGCTGTTTATTCAGGTAATATGTTAAAAATGCACCTTGATAATTATGAACAAAATCCTCCGTACGCGGAGATTGAATTACTATCTCCTTTAAAAACAATAGATCCGGGGAAATCTGCTGAATTCTCATATAGCATATCTATGTGTACTGTCCCGAAGGGAAAAGGGGTGAGAGAGGTGCATAGTTGGGGCGTTATATCCGAACATTTAAATGTCACAGTATCTGAGGGGCATATTGTTTTATCCGGATTTTACGGTTTCTTTTTGGAAGGTTATCTCTCAATTGAATCCGATGGAGAAGAGCTTATTAAACAGAGAGTCTCTCCAAATTACTGTTGTGAAATTGAGTATTGTTGCGAAAGTAAAAAAAACAGAAAATATTCGGCAATATTTTACGATTTAAATCATAAAATGGTCGACTGTATAGAAGATATAAATATTTAGAATCAAATGAATATAAAAGATATTAAATCGGCAAAACCTAGGGCAGGACTGTTGCTTATTGCCTCACCCAGGTTTGAAAAAATTGGGGAGGAGCTTCCTCAGGGTTCATATGATAAACGCAAAAGAGAGTGCGTTGACATAATAGTTACTTCTCTTGAGGGAGAACTCAGCTTGGTTAATCCAGGAATAGTTTACACCAGGGAAGATCTTGAGAGAGCATCTCAACTGTTCATCTCGGAGAGAGTGGATTGTGTTGTTGCAGAATTTCTCTCTTGGTCGGAGGATTTTGCCTGGGTTAGATTTCTCAGGGATTTTAAAGATACTCCTGTAATCTTTGTTAATACGGTCAAAGATAAGGTAGACTTTACTACAACTACCGATGAAAACGATTTTGTTGAGTTTCTGAGCGCAGGCACTCTTGTAGGCACACTTGAGGCAGCGGGATCGGTTAAAAGAGTTGAAAGAGATAATCTTGTAACGATTGTAGGAAGCAGAGAGGAGAACAGACCCAAAATAGCAGCTTTTGCCAAAGCTTCAAAGGTTAGAACCCTCTTGAGAAAATCGACATTCGGGCTTCTTTCAGGTTATAATGAACTTATGTGGTCAACCTATATGGATCCATATAACTTCTTTACCAAAATAGGTCCGGAGATTCGTTTCCTGTCATACTCCTCATTTGCGGAAGAGATTGAGAGTACATCTGATGCAGATACAAAGGAGTATCTGGACGAAATAAGAAAAATATACAAAGTGGAAGATGGGATCGATGAGGAGAAGTTTATAGCCTCTGTAAGAGCCTCTTTGGCTCTCGCCCGATTCACTCAAAAAAATGGTATAGATGCCATGGTTTATAATGACGTAGATCCTGCAATGTTTAAGCTTATCGGTTTACGTCCGGGCTTTTACCACTCATCTCTAAATGAAAATATCTCTGTACTTGTTCCCGAGGCCGATCTTGGGGCTGGTACAATCACTTATATACTTAAACTTTTGAGTGGTAAGAATATAAATTTCATTGAGCCTTTCCATATAGAGAGAGAGTACAACACATTTGCCGGGGGCCACGCAGGACCACACGACCATACAGACCCCTTGTACAGAGATAATGTTCAGGTATCCAAAGATGTAAGGTTTGCAAAAACATCCTATAAATATGCTGGAGCTCCGTTCGCCTGGTACAGAATTCCTAAAGGAGAGAAGACTCTGGCCCAGCTTGCAGAGTGTAACGGTAAGTATAAGCTTATCTGCGCCAGGGCAGAATCTCTTGAGGGGGGGCACCTCTTTGCAAGTTACTCACACACAATATTCAGACCATATATTGATGTGACATCATTCTTTAAGCAGATACTCGAGGCGGGGACAACTCAGCATTTCGGTGTAGTAGATGGTGATTACCGTTATGAGCTTGAGATGCTTTCAAAAATAATGGGGTTTGAATTTATTGAAATAAAATAGCATTATGAACAGAATTATAGGATTATTGTTAATCTCTTTCTTGATTCCGACAATAGTATTTTCTAAAGGGAAAAAGAGCGGAAATGATAAAGTTTCATCAATAATTGCAGCTACTTATAATGTCAGGGTAGATAATGCCAACGATGCTAAAAAAGGTGACGGTTGGAGAGTAAGATTACCCAAAATAGCAGATGTTATCCGTTTTAACTCTTTCGATATTTTCGGAAGTCAGGAGGTGCACCCTGCTCAACTTGCAGATATGGCAAAAGAGCTTCCTGAGTACTCATATATAGGAAAGGCACACACTCCTGTTTTTTTCAATAAGGAGAGGCTTGAGTGTATGGAATCTGGCGACTTTACCCTCTCTCCCGATGGTAATGATAAGATTCCGGCTTGGGATGCGGCATATGTAAGAAGCTGTACCTGGGGTAAATTTCGCGATAAGATTAGCGGTAAACATTTTTGGTTTTTCAATATACATTTTGACCATAAAGGAGAAAAAGCAAGAGTTGAAAGCGCCAGATTGATGCTTTCTAAAATTACAGAAATATGTAAAGATCCTTCTCTGGCAATATTTACAGGCGATTTCAACTGCAATCAGAACAGCGAACCATACGGAATTATTACCAATTCAGATATTTTTTCGGACTCCTTTAAGCTGACAAAGAATAAGTTGGCCTGGGGCGGTACTTTTAACGGATTTGATCCTCAAAAGTATAACCACTCAAGAATAGACCATATTTTTCTGGGAAAATCATTCAATGTCAAAAGATTCGGTATTCTATACCTTAGTTATAGATCGGAAGAGGAGAGCGATTCGGGTAGTGTAGTCAAAGTGAGAATGCCTTCGGACCACTATCCTGTAATGGTTGAGTTAACATTTTAATTAATATATAAATAGGAGATATTTAAATGAGTTTTATGTTCAATCCGCACCCTTTTGACGATCCAAAAGCGGTGAACAAGATCCGATTAGAAGAGAGAAGTATCAAATCAGTAATCGAAGGTACCAAGAAATCGGCCGATTTTTATGCAGATTATCTACTGGAGAGAGCTGCTGCTTCGCCAACAAAGAAGATTGTTGCTGCAGTAGACGGCTATATATCTGCAAAGTGCGTTCAATTTACAAATATGGTTGTTCAGAGCCTGGGCGCAAAATCGATAAGTGTTAAAGTGGTAGATTTCTCAAAACTATATAAAACCCCGGAGGAGCTGGACAGGGAACTTGCACCTTATCTTGAAGAGGATAGAGAGAAGGATCCTGTACTTCTTTTCGGGAAGCTGTTCAAGGGGAGTTATGAGGATGTAGTCAATGGTATCAAGCTTACAGAGCTAAACAACGAAATTGTAGAGTTTAAGAAGGGAGGATGTGGTGCAGATATTATGATTGTGACAGGAAATGGATCTGCTCTTGACGCACTTAGAGGCCTGTACGATTCCATTCTTTTTATGGATGTAACTCCTAAAAGAGCAATTTTAAGGGCAAAAGAGGGGGAGTATGCTAATATCGGAGATATTGTTCCAAAACCGGTAAAGGCTATGTTAAGGAGATGTTATTATGTTGATTTTGAGTTGGCAGGACATCTGCGCGGCAAATTGTTCAAAGAGGGAGCAATTGATTTTTATGTAGTAAGTGATAATCCGGATTTACTAAAGTTAATACCCAAGATTGCATTTGATGAGATATTATCTACTCTTTCCAAGTATCCTGTGAGGTGCAGACCTGTTTATATTGAAGGAGTGTGGGGTGGTCACTACATAACAAAACTGAGGAATCTTCCGTCCACAATGAAAAACTGTGCGTGGGTATTTGACCTTATTCCACTTGAGGTGAGTATCGTACTTGAGAGTGGAAGTACATCTCTGGAGTTCCCATTCTTCACCTTTGTACAAAAAGAGGGTGAGTCTATTATGGGAAATGAGATCCTGAAAAAATTTCACGGCTACTTCCCTGTAAGGTTTAACTATGACGACACATTCCATAGCAGCGGCAATATGTCAATTCAGGTTCACTCCGGCCACGACTACAATATAGAGAATTATGGTGAGTACGGAAGGCAGGATGAGAGTTACTATGTTGTTGCGACCGGTCATGGTGCAAAGACCTATGTTGGTTTTACCGACGAGTGTAACCCTGAGGAGTTTATTGCTTTGGCTAAGAAATCTGAGAGAGAAGCCACCCCAATAGATTATGAAAAATATATCAATTATGTAAACTCAAAACCGGGTGTACAGGTTATGCTCCCCGCAGGTACAATTCACTCTTCGGGTCGTAACCAGCTGATTCTTGAAATCGGTAGTCTGACAATCGGCTCATACACTTACAAGATGTATGATTATCTCAGAGCCGATTTGGACGGCAAACCAAGACCTATCCACACTTATCACGGAGAGAGAGTTTTGTGTACAGAGAGAAAGAGTACTTGGGTTAATGATAATATCGTAAAGGCTCCACAACTCGAGAGAGAAGGGGATGGCTGGGCAGAATATATTGTAGGAGAGAGCGATATGCTGTACTTCAGTTTAAGGAGACTGGAGTTTGAAAAACAGATAAAAGATAATACAGATGGGGTTTTCCATGTACTTACATTAGTGGATGGCGAGAGAGTAAAGATCTCCTCAGATTCTAATCCTGAATATAGTTTCACGCAAGAGTTTCTGGATATCGTAATTGTTCCAGCTAATATGGGAAGTTATACAATAACAAACCTTGGTAACCAGCCGGTATGCATTCATAAAACTCTGGTCAGAAAAGATTCCCTTAATGATTAACAACCGTTCATATATTTTAATTGACGCCGGAGGAACATTCCTTAAGTCAGCAGTAATGGACGGAGCCGGCTCCATACTCGGAAATTCGATGAGTATGGAGGAGGCTCACTCCGGTTCATCGAAAGAGAGAATTATCGGCTCATTGGTGAATTTAATCAGGCGGATGATGAAGTATATTGAAGAGAGCGGATCGGTAATTTCGGGAATCGGTATAGCCTTTCCGGGACCATTCGATTACTCCGCAGGGAGACCTCTTATGACTCATAAATTCGAAAATATTTTCGGAGTAGATCTTCATCAAGAGATAAGGGCTGCTCTCTCCCTCAATTCGGAAATTCCTCTCATCTTCCGTCACGATGCCAACTCGGTACTTGAGGGAGAGATCTGGAAAGGGAAGGCTTCCGGATTTAATAATTCTGCTCTTATAACTCTCGGAACGGGACTGGGTTTTGCCTGCGCATTCGATAAGAAAGTTATGACCAATGAAATAGGAGGACCTTATATCACAATATTTAAACTTCCTTACAGGGATGGTATTCTTGAGGATTATGCTTCAAGAAGAGGCTTTTTACGCATCTACAGTGAGAAGATGGGGATTCAGCTTCCCTCCGGATTCGATGTGGCAGATATTGCTATTCAGGCCTCTGATGGTCAAAAAGAGGCGATTGATACATTCTACGAAGTGGGATCGATTATTGCATCAGCAATAAAAGGTATACTTATCGATAATTCGATCGAATGTCTGCTTTTTGGCGGGCAGATTTCACGCTCCTTCTGCTTTATGGAGTCAGGTGTAAAGAGCGTTCTCAGCAGTGTCGGATCATTAAAAAAGGTATCTACAGTCTCTTCAGTTGAGACATCGGCGCTAACAGGGGTTATGAAAGAGTTGCTATCCGTAAAAAAATAAAACAAGATGATAATGGATTTTAAGAAAAAGAGATTATTAATAGGATCTTTAATGACTTTAACTTCACTTTTTATCAATGCTCAACCAAAGGAGTATCTGCTTTTTGAAGCAAAAGACAGCTCTATGAAATCTGTTTCGGCCTCTTATGACGCATCGTACAGATTTGAAAAAGGTATGATTACGGTAGAGACTCAGGCTAACAAAGAGTATCCCGGTGTTTATATTAAAGGTTTATGGAACCTCTCACCATATTACGAACTGGTATTAGAACTTGCTAATCTGGATTCAAAAGGAGCTGTACCTGTCTATGTAAGATTGGAAAATCCGGGAGGCTATTTTGAAAAAGAGCGTTACGACGGTGTCCTGGTTGATAATGTAAATGTTTCAGGCAGTGGAGAGATAAAGATATGTTCTATCCCTATCCCTCCGAGACCACCCTATCCTGAAATAGAGGATTCTCTTATCGGAATGAGATACACCCCTTACAGAGTATCGGGGAAAGTGACAACTCTCGACAGAGACTCTGTTTCGGGAATCTATGTATATCTGAATAGACCTCGCGCCGACTGGAAATTTGCAATCAAGAGAATCTATGCAAGGAGAGGAACGCCTCTTAAACTTCCTGTCTGGACAATGTTGACTCCATCTGAGTTTTTCCCCTTCATCGATATTTTCGGACAATTCAAGTATAAGGATTGGCCGGGTAAAATTCACTCTGAATCAGATCTGAAAAATGCAGGTTTGAAGGAGGGGGAAGATCTGGTCAAATATCCAGGTGCATCGGACAGAGACAGATTCGGCGGATGGGCAGCTGGCCCTAAATTTAAAGCTACCGGCCATTTTTATGTGAAAAAAGTGGATGGTAAATGGTGGATGGTCGATCCTGACGGATATCTCTTCTGGTCACATGGAGTTGTCAGAGTTACAACCTCTTGTGCGGTAACTCCACTCGACGGCAGAAAGAACTTCTTTGAAAAATTACCGGCAGATGGAGATGATTTCGCTCAATTTTATAAAACCAGAGACGAACTATTATACTCATATTATGTCGCAAGGGGAGTAAGGGAGACATATGATTTCTCCTCGGCAAACATTTACCGTAAATATGGAACGAACTGGAGAGATCAATTTGCGGATATTATTCATAAGAGGCTTCGCAGCTGGGGTATGAACACCATTGCCAATGGATCGGATAAGAGTATCTGCCTGATGGACAAAACTCCATATACAGATAGAATTGAATTAAAATCACCTGATATTGAAGGTAGTTATAATTTTCATGGGTGGTGGAAATTCAAAGATCCCTTCCATCCTGAATTCCGTGCCGGTTTAAGGCGTCAGCTTAAAGAGAGGGAGAGGGAGCTTAGGGATCCTTGGTGTTTCGGTTTTTTTGTCGACAATGAAATCTCTTGGGGGACTCAAACCTCCCTTGCAGAGTGGACAATGATATCTCCTGCTACCCAACCGGCTAAAATTGAGTTTGTTAAAAGGCTAAAAAAGAAATATAACGATATCTCTTTACTAAACAAAGTGTGGGGAAGCCAATATTCAGGATGGGATAATCTGCTTGAAAGCACAACTGCTCCTGCCAAAGGCGCTGAGGAGGATCTAAAAGAGTTGAACCTTGTGTTAATAGAGGCATATTTCAGAAATGTGAGGGATGAATTTAAAAAATTTGCCCCTGAAAAATTATATCTGGGCTGCAGATTTGCCGGTTCAAATGAAGTAGTCCTTAGGATCGCTGCAAAATATTGTGATGTAATTAGTTATAATGTGTATCGCAACACGCTTTCAACATTCTCTCTGCCCGAAGGGATTGACAAACCTGTAATGATAGTGGAGTTTCATTTCGGAGCTCTTGACAGAGGCCTGTTTCATCCATCTCTTATTGAGACAAAGAATCAGATTGAGCGAGGTAAAGCATATTTCCGATATGTAAAATCTGCTCTGCAACATCCTAATATCATCGGAACTCACTGGCATCAATTTTCGGATCAGGCAACGACCGGACGCTTCGACGGTGAAAACTTTCAGGTTGGACTGACGGATGTATGCGATACCCCTTACTATGAGACAATTGAGAAGATTCGTGAGGTTGGTTACAAAATGTATCAGATAAGGAGTGAAGTAAATCAAAAAGGTGTGGAGGATAAAAATGGAGAAGAGGCGCTTTAAAGTAGGATTATTCATCCCTTGTTACATTGATCAGTTCTACCCTCAGGTTGGAATCGCCACATTCGAACTACTTAAGAAACTCGGATCAGATATTGGTTATCCGCTAAATCAGACATGCTGCGGACAGCCGCTGGCTAACAGTGGCTCGGAACATGAAGCACTTGGCGTATACGCAGCATTTGTGAAAAATTTCAGATCGTTTGACTATGTTGTCTCCCCATCCGGAAGTTGTGTTTATCATGTGAAAAAACATTATGACATCCTTGTGGGTAGCGGTTTGGTTCCCGATGAAGATGTAAATAAAGTACGTAACAATATTTTTGAGCTCTGTGAGTTCATAACAAAGATTCTCGGGGTTGATGATACGTGTGCATACTTTCCGCATAAGGTTGGAATTCACCAGAGTTGTCACGGCTTAAGAGGTCTCGGGCTGGGAAGAGAGTCGGAGCTGGCTGGTTCGGGAGAGGGGGTAGGTGTAGTGGAGAGATTACTTTCAAAAGTAAGAGGAGCAGAGATAATTGAACTAAGTAGAAAGGATGAGTGCTGCGGATTCGGCGGTACTTTTTCGGTGTTTGAACCCGCTATATCTGTATCAATGGGAAGATCAAGAGTTTCAGACCATATTGCAAACGGAGCTGAGTATATAACGGCAACTGATGTCTCCTGTCTAATGCATATGGAGGGTATAATTCGTCGGGAATCGTTGGATGTAAAAGTAGTACACATTGCTGAAATACTAAACTCGTCATTAAATGAGTAAACATTCTAAGGAGGGTAAAAAATTCCTTTCCGATAAATCAAAAGCATCTTGGCACGATGATACTTTATGGGGAGTAAGGAAGAAGCGTGACAGAGCTGTTAGTATGATAGATGATTGGGAGGTGCTGAGAGAGAGAGCATCTTCTGTAAAAGAGCGTGTTCTTGACAATCTGGAAGAGTATATTCTCCAGTTTGAAAATAGTGCCAGAAATAACGGGGTTATAGTTCACCGCGCAAAAAATGGGTCAGAACTAAATTCTATTATTCTCAACCTTTTGAAATCCAGAGGATTTACAAGAGTTGTCAAAAGCAAGTCGATGCTTACAGAGGAGTGTTCGCTTAATCACTTTCTGGAATATAATGGTATAGAGGTAGTTGATACAGATCTTGGTGAGAGAATTATTCAGTTCAGAGGCGAAAGTCCAAGCCATATAGTCCTTCCTGCTATCCATTTAAAAAGAGAGGAGATTGGTGAAACATTTCATAATAGGATAGGTACACCTGCCGGTTGTTCAGATCCGATTCAATTAACGGCTGCTGCAAGGGTTCATTTGAGGTCAAAATTTCTCAATGCTCAGGCGGCAATTACAGGGGTTAATTTTGCCGTAGCAGAGAGTGGAACTGTTGTTATATGTACAAATGAAGGTAATGCAGATATGGGTTTGAATGCATCTGCAAAACTCCATATTCACTGTATGGGTATGGAGAAGATAGTACCTACATTCGGGGATTTGGCAATATTTACCAGACTATTGGCAAGAAATGCAACTGGTCAGGCTATTACCACATATACTTCACACTATACCCTTCCCGATGAGGATTGCGAGATGCATATTGTGATACTTGACAACGGACGCTCGGAGAGATTAAGAAATCCTATATTCCGGAACTCTCTCAAATGCATCAGATGTGGTGCTTGTATGAATACCTGCCCGGTTTATCGACGAAGCGGAGGACACAGCTACCGGTATCTTATTCCAGGACCTATCGGATCTATAATTGCTCCATTTGGAAATTGTCAAAACGTAAGTAAAAAGAGTCAAAATAATCAAAATGAGAGAATTTATTCCGATCTCCCTTTTGCCTCCTCCTTATGCGGATCCTGCAGTAGTGTATGTCCGGTAAAGATCGATATTCATAATCAGCTTTACCAGTGGAGACAAATTCTTACACGAAAAAAGCAGGTTTCTCCAATTAAAAGAGTTGTAATGAAATTTGTTGGTAAAATACTCGCCAGCCATCTTCTCTACTCTTATGCCGGTAAAATTGCCCGTTTGGCTATTAGAATCTCTCCTAGAGTGTTGATCTATAATAGATTAAATGCCTGGGGATTAGAACGTGAATTGCCGGTGCCGCCAAAAGAGAGTTTCAATGAGTGGTTCAGAAGAACTCAAAAATCATAATATTATTCATACTACCCAAATTTTAATTCATATTAAAAAATATCAAAATGGAATTGATAGAGATTTTTACTTCAAGGGTAAATGAATCCGGGGCGCAGTTACACATTGCGCCTGATATAGAAGAGGCATACAGACTGGCCGAAGAGCTGGTGTTATCTAATTCAGGAGATGGAGAGAGATTTATTTCGGAACAGGAGTATACAATTGCCGAGGGAATATATGGAGTGGCAGAAAACGGAGGTATTTGGCTGGATTCAACATCGGTCTCATCCAGAGTAAGGCCATTTATTGCTGAAAACCTTGCTCTGATAATTTCTAAAAGCAAAATATGCAGTAACATGGAGGAGCTCTACAGAGTTGTATCACCCGCTTCAACAGGATTTGGTGTACTTATCTCCGGTCCTTCAAAGACAGCAGATATAGAACAGTGCCTCGTATATGGTGCGCATGGTGCTATAAAACACTATGTTATACTATATTGATAGGGGTTATTTGTGGCACAAAAATGTTTGTGCCACAAACATTTTTGTGCCACAAATAATCTTCTTATCTTTAGTGAAAATTGATTAAAATGAGAAGGTTACTGCTGTTGTTGATACTCTTATCTCTCTCCGGTGTAATATTTGGACAAATTACCTTTGAAAAGGGGTATTATATTGATAATAAGGGTAATAAAATCGAATGTTATATTAAAAATCTTGATTGGGCATCAAATCCGGCTGATTTTTATTACAAATTAGAGACAGGTGGGGAGGTTAAAAAAGCGACAACAGAGAGTGTAAAGGAGTTTCAAGTATATGGTTATCCAAAATATATCAGTGCTGCTGTAGAGATTGACAGATCAACCAATAATTTTGACTATTTCGATTGGAACCGTGAACCTGTGTGGACAAAAGAGACTCTGTTTCTTAAGATATTGACCGAGGGGGAGGCAACCCTCTATGTTTACAAGGAGAATAA
>OFJB01000624.1_pt1 | contig 16394 bp, 13 predicted proteins | sample 1775081 | NCBI WGS metagenome assembly OFJB01 (sample SAMN08195771, study PRJEB24354) | sludge metagenome | isolation source: initial sludge from phenol fed wastewater aerobic bioreactor | place: India: Nagpur | collected 2016-06-05 | reverse complement strand
ACCACCTCGATCCTGTTCAACATCCCGGGCGAGCCCTCCTCCGTCGCCACCACCTTCGACGGCCATCCCATGGCCAAACAGGGCAAGGCGACGGAAGCGCTCTCCTTCGCCTTCCTCTCGGCCGGCTTCGGCGCGCTCTGCGGCGTCGTGCTGATCACGCTCCTGTCCGGCTGGGTCGCGAATTTCGCGCTGCGCTTCTCCTCGCCCGAATATTTCGCGGTCTATTTCATGACCTTCGCCAGCTTCATCGGGCTCGGCGGCGCCTCGCCCTTCAAGACGGTCGTGTCGATGGGGATCGGCTTCTCGCTCGCGACGATCGGCATGGATTCGGTCTCGGGCAATGTGCGGCTCACCTTCGAATACGACGTGCTGCTGGCCGGCGTCAGCTTCCTGATCGCGGTCATCGGCCTGTTCGGCATCGCCCGCGACATAGACGGGATGGAGCGGCGCCGGCATGAAGATCAGGTGCAGGATCGCCCGTACCAGGCTTTCGCGCGAGATGAGCGAGCGCCGGCCCTTCAAGCCGGCCAGAGGCAGCGGCATCGCCGTGTCGGCCAGCCGCAACAAGGCGGCAAGGTTGCCCTTCATGCCGGGGCCGTAGACGGGCGGCGCGCGGAGCACGGCGGCGCTGCCCGGGCGATGGGCGTATGCCTCCAGGGCCCTGATTTCGCCCTCCCTCTTGGACCGGCCGTAGGCGCAGGAAGGCCGGGCCGGGCTTTCGGCGCCGATTGTCGCGTCCACCCCGGCCCGGACGACGGCTCTGATCGAGGACAGGTAGATGAAGCGCCCATCGGTCACGTTCGCCGCAGCCTTGGCCAATTGCTCCGTTAGCACGGCATTGTAGGTGTGGAAGTTGCTTTCCGGCGCGTCGGCGCTGTCGTTGTTCAACGCCGCGCAGTGAATGACGTGGCTTATTCCGCCCATAAGTTCCTGGAATGCCTCGGGCGACGCGGTGGGCTCGGGCAGGACGGCCGTTTCGCGCCACGGCCCGGCAATCCCGGCATGGCGTGAGACCGCCCGCGCCGGGACGCCGCGTGCGGCCAGCTCGCCGAGAACCGCCCGGCCGATGAAGCCGGTCGCGCCTGTTACGAGGACGGTCACTGCGGTTCGGCTTCAGGAGCCGGCCCGTCCGCCGTCGACCCTGCTTTCCGTCCGCAAGCGAGGTAGGTTCCCACGGCCAGGAAGATCATCAACACGCTGTCCAGTATGTCGTGGCCCACCAGGATACCGGTCAGGCCGGCCGTCAGGTATGTGACCACCACGACGACGATCATTGCCGCTCCGAGCCGTTCCACCGCGCCGCTTCGGCGGAGCAGCGTCTTGACCGCGTTGACGGTCGCCACGGCGAAGATCGAGGCCAGGCTTGCCATGCACAAGAGCCCCCCTTCCACCAGGGCGGTGAGGAATCCGTTGTGGAAGTGGCTGAAGCCGCGGTCCAGTCCGAAATCGTCGTGCATGCCGTTCCTGATGAGCGCCTGCGTCGCGCCGGCGCCGTGACCGAAGACGGGCGATTGGCGGAACGCTTCCAGGCCGATTTCCCATAGGGCGATGCGCAGGCCGACGGGCGTATCGTAGTTTCCCGCCGCGGTCATGCGGGCGATATCGTTGATAGCTGCCTCGATCCTGGCCATCACGAGATGAGAGCCGAAGATCCAGAGCACGGCAAGGACGATCGCTGCGGCGAAAAGAAGCCTCAGGGCCAGCACGCTGGAGAAGCTTTTCCGGTAGATGAGAAGCAGGAGGCCCGCGGCCAACGGAGCGGCGAACCATATGACTCGCGTCCCGGACAGGAGAATGGCGACCATGCCGGCGATGGCGGCGGGCATCAACGGCGCCTTCCGGCCGGCCAGTCCGGACAATCGCCCGGCAAGGCACATCATGACCGCAAGACAGATGACCGTTGCGAACACGATGGCGTTGCCGGCGCCGCCCTCCGCCCGTATGCCGAGCCAGTAATATTGCGGCACGGCCAGCATGGCGCCGCCGAAGCAGGCGCCCATGCTGGCGAGGATCACGATCTCGGCCAGCCGGCTCTTCTCGGAAATGGACCAGGTCATATAGGTGAACGGAAAGAACAGGAACGTCGCCAGCGAAAGCAGCTTGGAAGCGTCGGCCTCGAAAGAGGCGTTGACGGCGGAGGACAGGAAATAGCTGGCGCAATACGCATAGAGGGCGACGGTCTGCAGGATCACCGGCCGCGGCAGATGGAACCGTCGCCGGCTCGCCGCCACTTCGGCGACGGCCCATACCCCGCCGCTGTTGTAAGCGACGCTGACCGCCGATCCGAGTATGGGCGGGAGCAGGAAGCAATACGCCGTAAAAATCGTATTGATTCCCGACCGTGTCACGCGCCTCCCGATAGGCAGCGGCAGCCTCATGCACTTTCCCCTGTCTCCGGCGGTGCCGGATCTTCAAAAGCCGTTTGGCCTCCGGCGCCGGCCCGCCCTTGGCTCCCGGGGCGGGGCAACTATATTGCACGGTTCCGGCGGCGGGCATCTACGGAAGGAATTTGTCGAGTCGAAGGGTCTTCTGGAAAATTCGTTTCCAGGCGTCGGCATGTCCGGCGCATGCCGCATTGGTTTCGCATTCGGCTTCCTGATAGAACGCGGCGAATGGCATGGAAGCCTCGACCTCCGCTCGGCGGCGCGGTCGAGATAGCAAATTCGTGCCCAAACAGGAAAGAAAATCCGGGTTCATGGACATCGCACTTTCGCATCTCGACAGGTTGGAAGCCGAATCGATCCACATTTTCCGCGAAGTCGCTGCCAACTTCTCCAAGCCGGTGATGCTTTATTCGATCGGCAAGGATTCCTCGGTGCTGGCGCATCTGGCGATGAAGGCCTTCTACCCGGCCAAGCCGCCGTTCCCGTTCCTGCATGTCGACACGACCTGGAAATTCCGGGAAATGATCGCGTTCCGCGACGAGATGGCGCGCAAACTGGGCTTCGACCTGCTTGTCCATGTCAATGAGGAAGGCGTCCGCGAGGGGATCAATCCTTTCGATCATGGCTCGAACGTCCATACGCACGTCATGAAGACGGTGGCGCTCAGGCAGGCGCTCGACAAATGGGGTTTCGATGCGGCTTTCGGCGGTGCGCGCCGCGATGAGGAGAAAAGCCGGGCCAAGGAACGCATCTTTTCCTTCCGCAACGCGCAGCATGCCTGGGACCCCAAGAACCAGCGGCCGGAGATGTGGAACATCTACAACACGCGCATCTCCGCCGGCGAGTCGATCCGTGTCTTTCCACTATCCAATTGGACCGAGCTCGACATCTGGCAGTATATCCTTAGGGAGAATATTCCCATCGTCCCGCTCTATTTCGCCGGGAAGCGGCCGGTCGTGAAGCGCGACGGCATGCTGATCATGAAGGACGACGAGCGCATGCGGCTTCGTCCGGGCGAGGTCATCGAGAACCGGATGGTGCGCTTCCGCACGCTGGGCTGTTATCCGTTGACCGGCGCGATCGAGTCGCAGGCCGGCACGCTGGACGCGATCGTGGGCGAAATGCTGACCGCCCGCACGTCCGAACGGCAGGGACGCCTCATCGACAGCGACGAATCCGGATCGATGGAAAAGAAGAAGCGTGAGGGATATTTCTGACGATGCGCCATATCATGGCCAATACTCCTGGGTCCGATGAAAGCATGCGGGACTATCTGGCTGCCCAGGAGCGCAAGTCACTGCTGCGCTTTCTCACCTGCGGCTCGGTGGACGACGGCAAGTCGACGCTGATCGGCCGTCTGCTGTCGGATACCAAGCAGATATTCGAGGACCAACTCGCGACGCTCGAACGGGATTCGCGCAAGCACGGCACGAGCGGCGACGACATCGATTTCGCCCTTCTCGTCGACGGGCTGGAGGCAGAGCGGGAGCAGGGCATCACCATCGACGTCGCCTACCGTTTCTTCGCCACGCCGAAGCGCAAGTTCATCGTCGCCGACACGCCCGGCCACGAGCAGTACACGCGCAACATGGCCACCGGCGCCTCCACCGCCGACCTCGCCATCGTGCTGGTTGATGCGCGCCAGGGTATCCTGGCCCAGACCCGGCGCCACTCGATCATCGCCTCGCTGCTCGGCATCCGCCACATCGTGCTGGCGGTCAACAAGATCGATCTCGTCGGTTTCGACCGCTCGACCTTCGACCGGATCGTCGGGGACTACCGCGCCTTCGCCGACCGGCTCGGCTTCGAGTCCATCGTCGCCATCCCGCTGTCGGCGCGCTTCGGCGACAACGTCACCACGCTTTCCCCGCGCACGGAATGGCATGACGGACCGACGTTGATCGGGTATCTCGAGACCGTCGAGGTCGATGCCGCCGCGGAACTGCCGTTCCGGTTTCCGGTGCAATATGTCAACCGCCCCAATCTCGACTTTCGCGGCTTCGCCGGCACGGTGGCGTCCGGCTCGGTATCGCAAGGCGAGGAGGTGGTCGTCGCCAAGTCCGGGAAGTCGTCGCGCATCCGCCGCATCGTGACGCAGGGCGGCGATCTGCCGCGCGCCACGGCCGGCCAGGCGGTCACCTTCGTCCTGGAGGACGAGGTGGAAGTCTCGCGCGGCAACATGCTGGTCGCGCCTGCCGCCCGCCCGCATGTGGCCGACCAGTTCGCCGCCAACATCGTCTGGTTCGACGAACAGGCCATGCAGCCCGGCCGCTCCTATATCTTGCGGACCGAGACGGACCAGGTCGGCGCGACCGTCCTGGGGATCAGGAACAAGATCAATATCGACGACCTGAGCGAAGAGCCGGCGGCCGCCCTGGAGCTCAACGGCGTCGGCGTCTGCGAAATCGCCACCCGAGCGCCGATCGCTTTCGACGGTTTCTCCGAAAACCGCGCAACCGGGACCTTCGTCCTGATCGACCGCATCACCAACGCCACGGTAGGCGCCGGGATGATCCTGAATCCGCTGCGCCGGGCCGAGAACATCCATTGGCAATCGCTGGACGTGGGCAAGCGGGCGCGCTCCGATCTCAAGAACCAGCGGCCGGCCGTGTTCTGGTTCACCGGCCTGTCGGGCTCCGGCAAGTCGACCATCGCCAACCTCCTGGAGAAGAAGCTGCACGCCAGCGGGCGCCACACCTACATGCTCGACGGCGACAACATCCGCCACGGGCTCAATCGCGACCTCGGTTTCTCGGACGCCGACCGGGTGGAAAACATCCGCCGGGTGGCCGAGGTGGCGAAGCTGATGGCCGATGCCGGCCTGATCGTCATCGTTTCCTTCATCTCGCCCTTCAAGTCGGAGCGGCGCCTGGCGCGCGAATTGCTGGCCGGCGGCGAATTCATCGAGGTGTTCGTCGACACGCCCTTCGAGGAATGCGCGCGGCGCGATCCCAAAGGCCTTTACGCGCGCGCCATGAAGGGCGAGATAAAGAACTTCACCGGCGTCGACTCGCCGTATGAAGAACCTGAGAACCCGGAAATCCGGCTTCGGACTCTCGGCCGGGCGCCCGAGGAAATGGTCGAGATCGTCGAAAACTGGCTCATCGGGCGTGACCATGCGCAGGAACTCTACGAAAGCGGCAGCGGCATCTGACGCGACGATCCTCGGCGTCTTCGAGCGGTTGGCGCTCGAGGCGGGCCGTGCCGTCATGCGCGTCTTCCAGGCCGGCTGCGCGGTCGAGGAGAAGGCCGATTCCTCGCCGGTCACGATCGCCGACCGCGAGAGCGAGGCGATCATCCTGTCCGGTCTGCGGAAAGCCTTTCCCGACATTGCCTGCGTCGCGGAAGAGGAGATCGCCGCCGGCGTCGCGCCTGCGTCGCTTGGCGACGAGTTCTTCCTGATCGATCCGCTTGACGGCACCAGGGAGTTCGTCAACCGGCGCACCGATTTCACCGTCAACATTGCCTTGATCCGCGACGGCGTGCCGGCGATCGGTGTCGTGTTCGCGCCATGCGGCCGGCGCTTTTTCTCCGGGCGGCCCGGCCGGGCCGAGGCCCTCGAGATCGACGACCGCTTCGCTATCGCGAGCCGCCGCCAAATCGCGGTACGGCCGTCCGGCTCGCCATTGGCGGTCGTCGCCAGCCGCTCGCACAACACGCCGGAAACCGATGCCTATATCTGTACGCTCGGTGCGGCGGAACTTGTCTCGGTCGGCTCCTCGCTCAAATTCTGCCTTGTGGCCGGCGGGGAAGCCGATGTCTATCCGCGCTTCGGCCGGACGATGGAGTGGGACACCGCGGCGGGCGATGCGGTGCTGCGGGCCGCCGGCGGCGTGACGCGCACGCTGGACGGCAAGCCGCTGGTCTACGGCAAGCGCAATCAGCCGCACGACGCCGACTTCGCCAATCCGAACTTCGTCGCCAGCGGCGGGTGAGGGACCATCGACGCGGCGTCATCGCGGACGACCACCGTTCGCCCAGCCTGATCCGACTATCGGGATGGCGGCCGGGAGGGGGCAGGGCCGCGTTCTACTCCGCCGCGACCTGCGCCGAATTCGAGCCGATGTAGTTGCGGATCGTCTCGATGATCCGGTCCTGGTCGTCTGTGCCGAGATACGGGTGCATCGGCAGGCACAGGATGCGGCTCGGCAGTTCTTCCGAAACCTTCAGGCCGGTCGGCGTGCGGGGGTAGTGGCTGTAGGCCACCTGCGCGTGCAGCGGCTTGACGTAGTAGATCACGGAAGGAATGCCCTTTTCCTGCAGATGCGCCTTCAATCCGTCGCGCTTCGGCGTCTCGATGGCGTATTGCGCCCAGGCGGAGCGGCCGTGGCCGGGATTGCAGGCCGCCTTGACCACGTCGCCGAGGCCCTCGGCATAGCGGTCGGCGACGACGCGGCGGGCCTCCATCTCCTCTTCGAGGATGGCGAGCTTCTCGATGAGGATGGCCGCCTGCAGCGTGTCGAGGCGCGAATTGATGCCGATATGGATGTTGTCGTACTGGGTCTCGCCCTTGCCGTGGAAGGCGAAGGACCGCAGCCTGTCGGCTAGCGCTCCGTCGTTGGTGAACATGGCGCCGCCGTCGCCGTAGCAGCCGAGCGGCTTGGCCGGGTAGAAGCTGGTGCCGGCGACATGGCCGAACGCGCCGCACATCGCGCCGTCGGCCGAACCGCCCATCGACTGCGCCGCGTCCTCGATGACCAGCAGGTTCTCGCGCCTGGCGATGGCCATGATCGCGTCGTAGTCGGCGGCGAGACCGAAAAGGTCGACGGGTATGATCGCCCTCGGCTTGAGGCGGCCTTCCTTCTTCACCATGTCGATCGCCGCCTCGAGGCTTTCGATGTCGATGTTGTAGGTCTCGGCGTCGACATCGACGAACACCGGCTCCGCCTTGGCCAGCGCCACCACCTCCGCCGTCGCGGCGAAGGTGAAGCTCGGCACGAACACCGCGTCGCCCGGCCCGATGCCGCTGGCGTAAAGGGGCAGGAGCAGGGCGTCGGTGCCGTTGGCGCAGGCCACGACGTGCTTGACGCCGGCATAGGCGGCGAGCTTCTGCTCGAATTCGGCGACCTGGGGACCGAGGATATAGCGGCCGTCTTCGACGACGCGCTGCATCGCGGCCGTGAGCCTTTCGCCGATGCGCGCCCGCTGCGCGCCGAGATCGATGAATTGCATTTCGGGCCTCTTGTCCTGATTTTTGCCGCCGCTGGTATCAGAGATGGGTCCAGCGGAAAAGCCCGCAATGGTTGGTGCAGGGGGTAGGTCGCCGACGATGCACTCCTGCGCCCCGGCGATTTCGGCCGTCTCACCCGTCGATCTCGTGCCGCCAGGGCGGATTGGCGCCGGCGCGCGACACCGTTACGGCGGCCGCCTTCGCTCCCAGCGTCAGCGCCTGCCGGATCGCGCCCTCCGGCAGGGCGGCGATGTTCGCCTTGCTCAGCAGGTTCTGGTCGTGCAGCGAGGCCAGCACGCCGGCGTTGAAGGTGTCGCCGGCGCCGACCGTATCGACCACCGCAACCTTTCGCGACTGGACGGATACGGTGTGCGCGCGGCTGTAGGCGGCGGCGCCCCTGGCCCCCTGCGTGATGACGATCAGCTTCGGGCCGCGCTCCAGCCAGCGGCGCGCGATCTCTTCGGGGCTGCCTTCTTCCCCGAACCAGGCGAGGTCCTCGTCGGAGAGCTTGACGATGTCGGCCATCGCCATCATGCGGCGGATGCGGTCGGCGTGTTTCGCGCGGTCCGGGATGAAGCCGGGGCGGATGTTGGGGTCGAGCATCGTGACGCGCTTGCCGTGCTCGCGCGCCATCAGCGCCTCGTAGGTCGAGCCGCACGGCTCGGGGATCAGGCTGATCGCCCCGAACAGGACGGCGTCGACGTCGTCGGCGAGATCGGGCAGGTTCTCCGGCGACAGCATCCGGCCGGCGGTGCCCTCGTCGTAGAAGACGTAGGTCGCGTGCCCGTCCTTCAGGTCGACGAAGGCCAGCGTCGTCGGCCGTGGCGAGAAATGGGCGTAGCGGGTGCCTGCCTTGCTCTCCGCCAGCACGCGGACCAGCTGCTGGCCGAACAGGTCGGTCGACAGGCCGGAGAAGAATTCGACAGGCGCGCCGAGGCGTCCGAGCGCGATCGCGGTGTTGAACACCGCGCCGCCGGCATAGGGCGCGAAGGCCGGTTCGTCCGCCGTCGAGCGGCGCGGCAGCATGTCGATGAGAGCCTCGCCGCAGCACAGGATCATGGTCTCGTGTTCCCCTCGGGATAGACGACACCCTTGCGGATGACGATGTTCGCGTAAAGCCTCGGCTCGCTGGTCGCAACGACGGCGTGCGCCGCCTTGACGCGGGCGTAGAGGTCGGGACCGCTCAGCGCCACCACCTTGCGGCCCGGCGCGCGCCGGGCGCAGACGGCCTCCATTTCCAGATGAACCGGATCGGCGAGCGTCGGGTCGCCCTTCACGGAGGCGCGCAACAGCGCTTCCGGGACGAAATCGTCGACCGGCAGCACGGCGAGCACGGCGTCGAGCACGGCGATGACGCCGTGGCCGTCGGCGCGCACGAGCCGCCTTGCGTCGTGCTCGGCCGGATAGTTGCCGTCGACGATGGCGATCTCGTCGCCATGGCCCATTGCGCGCAGCACCGCGAGCAGGTCGGGGCCGAGCAGGGAAGGGATGCCGATCAGCATTGGCCGCGCCCGATCCTAGACGTTTCCGGACGGCAGGCCCGGCCCGACGAGGAACCGCTCGGAGAGCGGCAGGCTGGCGGCGCCCAGCGCGCGTGCATGGATGCCGACCGTGCCTTCGCGCACGGACGGCAGCTTCAGGCCCTCGGCGTCTATGGTCATGATGGCCCTGTCGACCGCCCCCACCAGCCGCTGCCGGACGGCCGAGGGCATCCAGCCGTCGATGACGGCGGCTTCGAAATCGATCACCGCCGTAGCGGAGACGATGGCATAGGCGAGCGCGCGGGACGCGTTGTCGATCCAGTCGTCGAGATCGGGGCCAAGATCGCCCCAATCCTCGGGCGACGACCACAGATGCGAGGCTGCGGCGCCGCGTGCGACGAGCGCCTTTTCCAGCGCGGCGATCGAGGCGATGTCGATCAGCTGCGTCGGCTTGTTGTCGGGGCCGGGCACCGGCATGGAGCCGAGCGCGGCGGCATTGCCGGTCGGGCCGCTGTAGAGGCGTCCGTTGAGCACGATGCCGCCGCCGGCGAAGGCGCCGATGTAGAAATAGACGAAGTCGTGCAGGGTGCCGGCCTTGCCGAAGACCAGTTCGGCCCCGCAGGCCGAGGTGGCGTCGTTCTGCAGGTAGACGGGAAAGTCGCACAGCGCCTGGATTTCCGCCTTGATGTCGAGATGGCGCCATTCTTCCAGTATCTCGCGCGGCGCCCCGGCGGCGTCGGCCCAGCTCCACAGTTCGAACGGCACGGCGATGCCGAGACCGGCGATGCGCCGGTCCTGCGCGGGCGTCAGCGTCTTGCGCATGTCGGCGATGCCTGCGGCGACGAAGGCCACGGTTTCGCGCGGCGCAGGGTAGCGGTAGGAGTGCTGCATCATCGTGCGGACCTTGCCGAGGAAGTCGATCAGCACCAGTTCGGCGCTGCGGCGGCCGATCTTGAGGCCGATGAAGAAGGCGCCGTCCGGATCGAGCGCCATCGGGATCGACGGCTGGCCGATCCGTCCGCGCACCGGTTCCTGCCGCAGGAGGAGGCCGTCGTCCTCGAGCTCGCGCATGATGACCGAAACGGTCTGAGCCGACAGGCCTGTCATGCGCGCGATGTCGGATTTCGCCAGGCTGCCGTGCTGGCGCACCAGCGAGAGCACGATACGCTCGTTGTGGTCGCGCATGCCGCTCTGGTTGGTGCCGCGGTGAAGCGAACCAGCCGGCATGCCCGGACCGTGCCTGAGATCGCCTTCCACCCCGTCCTCCCTGCTTGCGGCTTTTTGCGGACAATGCGGGCGCCTTGCAAGTCTGTCAATAATAAATAAGAGTGATTTAATTATTGACAGCGATCGCTTATCTGCTATTTCGTGTTGTCGACGGGGCTGGGATTTCCCGTCGTCCGTTTGTCAAGCAAGGCCAGGGCGAAGGCCCGCCGGCCGACCACTGGGAGGACTGCCTAATGAAAAGTTTTGCGTTGAAGTCGGCGTTGCTGAGCGCTGTCGCGGCCGGCGTTCTTGCTGTCGCGGCGCCTGCATCCGCGGCCGGCGTGGGGGCCTGCCTCATCACCAAGACCGACACCAACCCCTTCTTCGTCAAGATGAAGGAGGGCGCGGAGGCCAAGGCGAAGGAACTCGGCGTCGACCTCAAGGCCTACGCCGGCAAGATCGACGGCGACAATGAGAGCCAGGTGGCGGCGATCGAATCCTGCATCGCCGACGGCGCCAAGGGCATCCTGCTGGTTCCGTCCGATTCCAAGGCCATCGTCGACTCGGTGAAGAAGGCGCGTGACGCCGGCATTCTCGTCATCGCGCTGGATACGCCGCTGGAGCCGATCGATGCCGCCGATTCGACCTTCGCCACCGACAATTTCAAGGCCGGCGAATTGATCGGCGCCTGGGCCAAGGCCACGCTGGGCGACGCCGCCAAGGACGCCAAGATCGCCTACATGGACCTCAATGCCAGCCAGCCGACGGTCGACGTGCTGCGCGACCAAGGCTTCATGAAGGGCTTCGGCATCGATACCAAGGATGCCAACAAGATCGGCGACGAGGACGATGCCCGCAACGTCTGCCACGACGTGACCAACGGCAACGAGGAGGGCGGCCGCTCCGCTATGGAGAACTGCCTGCAGAAGGATCCGGCGATCAACCTCGTCTACACGATCAACGAGCCGGCCGCCGCGGGCGCCTATGAGGCGCTGAAGGCCGTGGGCCGCGAGAAGGACGTGCTGATCGTCTCCGTCGACGGCGGCTGCCCCGGCGTGAAGAACGTCGCAGAGGGCGTCATCGGCGCCACCTCTCAGCAATATCCGCTGATGATGGCGGCGCTTGGCATCGAGGCCATCAAGAAATTCGCCGACACCGGCGAGAAGCCAAAGCCGACGGAAGGCAAGGCCTTCTTCGACACCGGCGCCAAGCTGGTCACCGACAAGCCGGCGCAGGGCGTCGAATCGATCGACACCAAGAAGGCGCTGGAGCTGTGCTGGGGCTGATTTGACAGCTTCGGCCTGACGGCATCAGAATTGCCCTGCGCCGGGGCGGCTTCCGGGCCGCCCTCGCGCAGGAGGCTTGGACCTCGCGGGAGGAAACCCAATGACCGACGCTTCGGCGAACGCCGGGCGGCCACAGGAGTTCGAGAAGGTTCTCTCGGGCAGCGACAGCTCCGTGGCCAGCTTCGACACCCATGACAAGTCGTTTCTGGAAAAGGCGCAGTATTTCCTGCACGCCAACCCGGCCATGGTGCCGCTCATCGTGCTGGTCCTGTCCATACTCGTCTTCGGCCTCATCCTCGGCGGCAAGTTCTTCTCCGCCTTCACGCTGACGCTGATCCTCCAGCAGGTCGCCATCACCGGCATCGTCGGCGCCGCGCAGACCCTCGTGATCCTGACGGCCGGCATCGACCTTTCCGTCGGCGCCATCATGGTGCTGTCGTCGGTGGTCATGGGCCAGTTCACCTTCCGCTACGGGCTGCCGGCGCCGCTCTCCATCCTGTGCGGCTTCGCCTGCGGCGCGCTCTGCGGCTACCTGAACGGTTTGCTGGTGTCGCGCATGCGGCTGCCGCCCTTCATCGTCACGCTGGGCACCTGGAGCGTCTACGGCTCCATGGTCATCTACGTCTCGCATTCCGAGACCATCCGGGCGCAGGACATCGAGGCGACCGCCCCGCTGCTGCAATGGCTGGGCCACACCATCCGCTTCGGCGGCGGCGCCGTGCTGACCTACGGCGCCATCGCCATGATCCTCATCGCCATCGTCATCTGGTATGTGCTGAACCGCACCGCCTTCGGCCGCCATGTCTACGCCACGGGCGACGATCCGGAAGCCGCCCGGCTGGCCGGCATCAACACCGCACGCACGCTGATCGCCGTCTATACGCTGGCCGGCTTCATCTGCGCCATTGCGAGCTGGGTGCTGATCGGCCGCATCGGGGCCGCCAGCCCGCTCGGCAACCAGACCGCCAACCTTGACGCCATCACCGCCGTGGTGATCGGCGGCACGTCGCTGTTCGGCGGCCGCGGCTCCATCGTCGGCACGCTGTTCGGCGCCCTGATCGTGGGCGTGTTCCGCAACGGGCTGGCGTTGGCCGGCTTCGAAGCGCTGTGGCAGGAATTCACTGTGGCCATTCCCATCATACTGGCCGGCACCATCGACCAGTGGATCAGGAAGAGATCGGCATGAGCACCGGGACGCCCGTTCTGGAGGCAAAAGCCCTCAACAAGCGCTACGGCCGGGTCGTGGCGCTGGACAACGCCGATTTCGACCTGATGCCCAACGAGATCCTGGCGGTGATCGGCGACAACGGCGCCGGCAAGTCCACCCTCATCAAGGCTTTGTGCGACGCCGTCCTGCCTGACAGCGGGCAAATCCTGCTCGACGGCAGGCCGGTGCATTTCCGCTCGCCCATGGAAGCGCGGCTGGCCGGCATCGAGACGGTCTACCAGAACCTTGCGCTGTCGCCGGCGCTCTCCATCGCCGACAACATGTTCCTGGGCCGCGAGCTGCGCAAGCCCGGCTTCGCGGGGCGCTTCCTGCGCAGGCTGGACCGGGGGCGGATGGCGCGGCTCGCCCGCGAGAAGCTTTCCGAGCTCGGCCTGATGACCATCCAGAACATCAACCAGTCGGTCGAGACGCTCTCCGGAGGCCAGCGCCAGGGCGTGGCGGTGGCGCGCGCCGCCGCCTTCGGCAGCCGCGTCGTCATCATGGACGAGCCGACCGCCGCCCTCGGCGTCAAGGAAAGCCGCCGCGTGCTGGAACTGATGCTGGACGTGAAGCGGCGCGGCCTGCCCATCGTCTTGATCTCGCACAACATGCCGCATGTGTTCGAGGTGGCCGACCGCATCCACATCCACCGGCTCGGGCGTCGTCTGACCGTCATCGACCCGAAGCAATATTCCATGTCGGACGCCGTGGCCTTCATGACCGGCGCCAAGGCGCCGCCGGCGGTCCCGCTGGCGGCATGAATCGAATGAATTTGCCCGATGCCGTATGAATTGCTCGCTAAATCGGTTGAAATCTATTGACCGAAAGCCATTTAGGGCGGGAATGCTAGGTCACGGCCCAGCCGAGCCACAGATTCGAGCCGCAGATTCTAAGAACCCCCAGCCGAGACCCGACGCGTGACGCCCCATCCTCTCCAGCCTCTTCCGGAAAATCCCGATCCCGCGGTTCTTGCCGCCGAAATCCTGCAGGCGCTGCGCTACAGGCTGGGCAAGGACGCCACCGTCGCCACGCCGCACGACTGGCTGACCGCCTCCATCGAGGTGGTGCGCGACCGCGTCATCGACCAATGGATCAAGGCGACCAAGGAAGCCTACGAGGAAAAGGAAAAGCGCGTCTACTACCTGTCGCTGGAATTCCTGATCGGCCGGCTGATGCGCGACGCCTTCTCCAATCTCGGCGTCATGGAGACGATGCGGGCCGCGCTCGCCTCGCTCGGCGTCGATCTCGACCTGATCGCGCGGCTGGAGCCGGACGCCGCGCTCGGCAATGGCGGGCTGGGGCGGCTGGCCGCCTGCTTCATGGAATCCATGGCCACGGTCGACATTCCCGCGCACGGCTACGGCATCCGCTATGCCAACGGCATGTTCCGCCAGGAGATCCATGACGGCTGGCAGGTCGAACTGCCGGAAACCTGGCTGGACCACGGCAATCCGTGGGAGTTCGAGCGCCGCGAGCGCGCCTTCGAGGTCGGCTTCGGCGGCGTGGTGGAATCGCTGCCCGGAGAGGACGAGGCGCTGGACCGCCACGTCTGGAAGCCCGGCGAGCGGGTGCTGGCGGTGGCCTACGACACGCCGGTGGTCGGCTGGCGGGCGAGGCGGGTCAACACGCTGCGGCTGTGGTCCGGCATGCCGGTGGACCCGATCCTGCTCGACAGGTTCAACGCCGGCGACCATATCGGCGCGCTGGCCGAGAGCAACAAGGCCGATGCGCTGTCGCGCGTGCTCTATCCCGCCGATTCGCACCAGGCCGGACAGGAACTGCGGCTGCGGCAGGAATATTTCTTCTCCAGCGCCTCCTTGCAGGACATCGTCCAGCGCCACATCAGCCAGTACGGCGACCTGCGTTCGCTGCCTGACAAGGCGGCGATCCATCTCAACGACACGCATCCGGCCGTGGCGGTGCCCGAACTGATACGCCTGCTGACGGATGTCCACGGCATGGATTTCGAACAGGCCTGGACCATCACGAAGGGCACCTTCGCCTACACCAACCACACGCTTCTGCCCGAAGCCCTCGAAAGCTGGCCGGTGCCGCTGTTCGAGCGCCTTTTGCCGCGCCACATGCAGATCGTCTACGCCATCAATGCGCAGGTGCTTGTGGAAGCCCGTGCCGCCGGCCGCTTCTCGGACGAGCAGATCGCCCGCATCTCGCTGATCCAGGAGAACGGCGACCGGCGCGTGCGCATGGGCAACCTCGCCTTCGTCGGCTCGCATTCGGTCAACGGCGTCTCGGCCCTGCATACGGAGCTGATGAAGGAGACCGTCTTCGCCGATCTGCACGCGCTCTACCCGGACCGCATCAACAACAAGACCAACGGCATCACGCCGCGCCGCTGGCTGTTCCAGTGCAATCCCGGCCTGACGGCGCTGGCCAGGGAGGCCATCGGCGACCGGTTCCTCGACGACATCGAGGCCATAAAGGGGCTCGACGCCTTCGCCGGGGACGCCGCCTTCCGCGAGAAATTCGCCGCCGTCAAGCGGGCGAACAAGGTGCGGCTGGCCGCCATGGTGGCCGAGCGGCTGGGCATCCGGCTGGACCCTTCGGCGCTGTTCGACATCCAGATCAAGCGCATCCACGAATACAAGCGCCAGTTGCTGAACATACTGGAGGCGGTGGCGCTCTACGACCAGATCCGCTCGCATCCCGAGCGCGACTGGACGCCGCGCGTGAAGTTCTTCGGCGGCAAGGCGGCGCCCAGCTACCACAACGCCAAGCTCATCATAAAGCTCGCCAACGACGTGGCGAAGGTGGTGAACCGCGACCCCGCCGTGCGCGGCCTTCTGAAGGTGGTGTTCGTGCCGAACTACAATGTCAGCCTTGCCGAGGTGATGATGCCGGCCGCCGACCTGTCGGAGCAGATCTCCACCGCCGGCATGGAGGCCTCGGGCACCGGCAACATGAAATTCGCGCTGAACGGCGCGCTCACCATCGGCACGCTGGACGGCGCCAATGTCGAGATCGGGGAACGCGTGGGGGAGGAAAACATCTTCATCTTCGGGCTGAAGGCGGAGGAAGTGGCGCAGCGGCGGGCCAACGGCTATGCGCCGCGCGCCCTAATCGAGGGCTCGCGCGAGCTGCGGCAGGCGATCTCGGCGATTTCGTCCGGCGTGTTCTCGCCCGACGATCCGGGCCGCTACCGCGACCTCATGGACGGGCTCTACCAGCACGACTGGTTCATGGTGGCCGCGGATTTCGACGCCTATGCCGCCACGCAGCGCGCCGTGGACGCCGTCTGGCGCGACGGCGCCGACTGGCAGGCGAGGGCGATCCGCAACGTCGCGCGCGTCGGCTGGTTCTCCTCCGACCGCACCATCCGCGAATACGCCAAAGACATCTGGAACGTGCCGGTTTGATGTGGTTGCATGGGCAGGGCGATTGCAGGCGGCCGGCAAGAGACCGGAAGTGACTGATCGCCGGGGGAGGAGGGCTGCTTGAACAAGTCACCGCGTGCCACCTCTGCGAAAGGCCGCCCGGCCGGATCGGCTTCGGCCGGCGACGTGGCGGCCATCGTGGCCGGCACGCATGGCGACCCCTTCGCCGTGCTCGGGCTCCAGCAGGCCGGAACCGGCTTCGTCGCGCGCTGCTTCATCCCGCATGCCGAGACCGTCACCGCCCACACGCTGGCCGGCAAGCAGGCGG
>OFJB01000622.1_pt1 | contig 16418 bp, 16 predicted proteins | sample 1775081 | NCBI WGS metagenome assembly OFJB01 (sample SAMN08195771, study PRJEB24354) | sludge metagenome | isolation source: initial sludge from phenol fed wastewater aerobic bioreactor | place: India: Nagpur | collected 2016-06-05 | reverse complement strand
GAAACTGATCGATCCCGTAGATTGGACATTTCTTTCCGGTGTTCGGGCAGATCTGCTGCGCGGCGCATTGATCGCAGTCCAGATTCAGCTGGATAAAGAGGTTCCAGTTTGCGTCGTAACTGCCAAACAGGTCGCTGGAAAACAGCGTCTTTGTCTGTTCGTCAAACGTTATAAAACTGCCCGGCGAATGGCAGAACGGCGTCGCGTGAAAGGTCAGGCGGCGTCCCGTTTCAAAGACATACTCGTTTTTGAGTACGCGAAAATCGAGCTTTTTGGTTTTTGCGGAGTAATAATGGATAAACACGTTGTTTTCCATGTGCGAGATAATGCGAAGGTCTTCGGAATTGATGATCGCTTCCAGCTGTGGAATGCTGCCGCAAAGGTCCGGGTCATAGTGATGATAGATCAGCCGCTTGATCTGCGCTGGCCGCAAGCCTGTGCGCAGAATTTTTAGCATCACGTGGCTAAAATCGTCCCGGCTGCCGCCGTCAATCAGCACCGCCTCGTCGCCTTCGCGAATCAAATAGGGGTTGCAATGCAGACCGACATTGTTGTCGGTATACCCAAGCCAGAAGATACCGTCCGCGATTTCGATTGGATTCAGATTCAGGTCTCTTTCCTGTTCCATTCTGGTTCCTCCAAAGCGATTCCTTTTACAGTCGCTTTTCACCGGATCTTACTGATCAAATTCAATTCGTTGCAATGTAATAACGAGAAGCGGAAGCTCGATTGTTTTATGCAGGATTGTTTCAGCAAAGAATTCTGTAATTACGAAATGATTGGCCGTTATTTATTATTCTATCGCGAAAAAATATAGCGCGCGAGCTGTATTCTAAGCAGCGGTTATGCGCTCCCGCCGACCGCTGCATAACAGTATGATTTCATTCTCATCAGGATTCCGATGACCGATTTGTAATTCTTTCGTCTTTTGCCGAGAGCCGCGCGCGCATTCGAATCCAGAAATCACGCGCGGTATCCAGCAGGTAGGTGCGGTCCATCGCGCCGCGCACACCCGTTTCCGCCAGCACGCGATCCACCGCCGCGTTCAGCCGGTCGAGCACCGCCATTTCATCCGCCTGCGAAAATATCTGCGAAACAGCAGCAAGCTCCGCCTCGCCCAGCGTCAGCGGCCGCACCGTCACATTTGCCAGCGCGCAGAGCACCGCCATCTCCGCCACCGGCAGGTAGAGGCTGACCAGCAGATCATTGTAGTCGCCATAGTATTGCTCGTAGAGCCGGACGAGCGCATCCTCGGAAAACGCGCGCAAAGCCCGGCGCTCGGGGAGCCAACGCGCAAGATAGTCCTGCAAAAACGTTACGCCAAGCTGAGTGTCCGCCACCGGGTGGCAGAGCGGATAGTCGATGGAACAGGGAATCTCCGCGGCAAAAAACTCCGCGTCGTAGCGCGAAAAAAACGTCGGCAGCGCGCCGAGCGTATCTCGAAAACCAATGTTGACCACGGGCGGCTGCCAGCGCTGCGCTTCGGCAAGCAGCAGCTTGGCCCGGCGCGCCCGCCGTTTTGCCTCCCGCACGCCCGCCCAAAATCGCTCGGAAAGCGGCGCGTCGTCCGGTACGCCCGTGTTTGCGCTGGTGCCGTGCAGCTCCACGCAGAAGGCAATCCCCTCCAGCAAACGCTGCGCAATGTCAATGGGTACGGAGGTGCTGTCCCCCATCGTGTGCCGCGCAATCCGGTCGCTCAGGAGCGTGAGGAGCGCTTCCGGCAGGTCTGCAGAACCGGTTTCAATCTGGATGCTTGCAAGCGAGCGTTCATTCATCTTCCTCTTCGTCCTCCTGCCAGCCGTCGTCGTAGTCCTGCCCCAGCCTGCGGGCGCGGCAGAGCGCCTCCAGCGAGGTGCCAATCACCGCGTCTACCGATCCGTCGTACGCGTCGTAGCGCTCGCGCATGGCGGCAATCAGCTCGTCGTCCGTCAGCTGCTCGCCGCATTCGTTCTTAAAGTAGTAAAATGCGTCCAGCAGCTCCAGCAGCGTCGCCTCATACTCCTCCTGCAGGAGAAACGGCGAGTCACAAAAACCGTCGATCAGCGCGGGCAGCACGCTTCCGCCGAGCTCCACGCGCCCGTGCTCGACAAGCGCGCGCTCGCGCGTTTGCGAGAGTTCCAGCATTGCGTGTTCGCTCAGTTGCAACCCAAATCGCCCCGAGCGCTCGTTGATTGCCCGCAGTTGCGACAGTAAGCCTTGTTCGCGCGCCAGTGCCAGCGCATGCCGATTGTCCTGTTCCACCTGATACGCCCCCTCTTTGTTCGCGTTCAGCTTACCCCTTTGCCCGTGCGCGTACAAGTCTTGAAAAAAGGCGTGTTTTATGCTATAGTAATGGCAGAAAAAGAGAAAAATTTGCCTGCAAATAAAAAACAGACCGGATGTTTCGTCCCGTCTGTTGTTTTTTATGGATCGGATCGTCTTTTGATCGCGTGCTCGGCGGATTGTTAGAACGCGAACTGGTTGCCACCGTTTCGCTTCGCCTGAAACATTGCGTCGTCCGCCTTCTTAATCGTGCTTCGCAAGTCCTGCGGCGTGTCCCGCTCCGCAATTCCCATGCTGACGCCAATCACTTCAAAGGAATTTTCGATGTTGAGCATGGGCAACGCGTCCAGAATCCGCTGCGCAATGCCGGAGGCCTCCGCCCGCCTGGTGCGCGGCAGCAAAATCAGAAATTCGTCCCCGCCAAACCGGCCGATATAGTCGCTCTCGCGCAACTTGCCGGACATCAGCGCGGCGACGCTGGAAAGCACTTTATCGCCAAAGTCGTGGCCGTATTGATCGTTAAAGTACTTAAAGTTATCCACGTCAATCAGAATCACGCTGAGCGGATAGAGCTCCTTTTGCGACTTTTGCGATTCGAAATCGATCAAAATCTCCAGATAGTTTCGGTTGAACACGCTGGTGAGCGTATCGTAGTGCGCCAGATCGATCAGCTTTCGCCCTTCAACCTTCTCGGTAACGTCCATGCAGCTGCCAATGTAGCCGGTGAACCGGTGCTCCGCGTCGAACGTCGGCACACCGCGGTCGTTGATCCAGCGCCAGAGTCCGTCGTGCCGCTTGAGCCGGTATTCCATCTCAAAGCTCTCGCGCCGTTCAAACGACGCAAGGTAGGTGTCCATGCAGCAGCCTTTGTCCTCCGGATGCACGCCTTCGAGCCAGCCCGCGCCGACTTCCTGCTCCATCGTTTTTCCGGTGAACTTCAGCCATGTTACGTTGAAGTAGTTGCAGTTTGCGTCCAACCCGGCGCGCCAGATCATATTTGGAGACGCTTCCACAATCGCTTCGTATTCCGATCCGGTCAGTTTCATACCTTGCCTCCGTTTCAGGAATTCTGCATACCAGCAGAGCGCCGAACTTCTGGTCACGTCATGGTGTTCATATGTTACTTCGAAACCATTATAACATATCGTCTGACAAATGAACACAATGAATCATCTGTGTTGGGTTTTTCAGTATACATTCTTCCGGCATTGTCTTCTTGTTTGTTGTACGCGCGCTGCCGTATGTGCTATACTCCGTGTTGATATGAAGCACAACACGCCACAACTGCAATACGCCCCTTGCGCCGATCTCGCGGCGCTGTTTTCGCAGGCCGCCGAAGAGGAAACCGACATCGAATTCGTCCTGTTTGAGAACCTCACGCTGACGGAGGGCGACTTCCCCGGGCTGACGTTTCGAAACTGCCGCTTTGCCGGCTGCCGCATCAGCGGCATAGCGCTGGAGCGCGCCGCGTTCATCGACTGCGTTTTGGAGCACTGCGACTGTTCAAACGTAAACCTGCAGAAAGCCTCGCTGGAACGAACACGCCTCGTGGACTGCAAGCTCGTTGGCGCAACGCTCTCGGAAGCGTTTCTGCTCGACGTATCACTGACGGACTGCATTGCGCGTTATAGCAACTTCAGCTCCTCGAAAATGCGGCACACGCGCTTTCGCGACTGCGACCTGTCGCACGCGGCGCTTGGCGGCTGCAAGCTGGCAAAGACGGTATTCGAACGTTGCCTGCTCGTTCGGGCGGAATTGTTTCAAACGCCGTTCGCCGGCATGGATCTCTCCGACTGCGACATTTCCGGCATCGCGATCAGCGGCGGGGAGCTGAGAAATGCGCGCGTGAACCTGGAGCAGGCGGCGCAGCTCGGCGTGCTGCTCGCGGGCGTTGTGCTCGCGGAGGCGGCGCTGCCGCGCGAAACCAACTGACGCGAATCCAGTTCAGCGCGAGCAAAAATTTCTCGACGGTAGCTTTGTCACGCTCGGTTGCTGTTTTGTGATTGAATTCCGCGTTTCCTATGATACAATAAACGTAATCGCATACGTTTCACGTGTGTGAAATGAACTTGGAGGAAACCATAATGAAACGTTCGATCGCGATCGTTCTATCCATTCTGATGTTAGCCTTCGCGCTGACCGGCTGCGCCAAGGCCAAGGACGCGGCGGCTGATACGGCACAGCAGGCGGCAGAAGCCGCACAGGACGTTGCCAGCGATGTAGCGAGCAGCGCGCCCAGCGCCGCTGCCGGGGACACCGCTTCCGCGTTTTACACCGCCTATAGCGATGGCAAATCCGCCGTTCTTTCGAAGCTGATGGACGGCCTCGGCAACAATCCGGAGACCACGATGAGCGCGCTATCGTTTCTGGGCGCGTCCTTCATTGACCTCTATCTGCTGCCCGCGCTGTATTTCGGCTTGGGCGAAACCGGCGTGGCAACCGCTCTGACCATGATGGGCGCCAAGGACGTGACCTATCAGGAGAACGGAAACCAGTACACCGTTACCTATCAAAGTGCCGAAGGCAAAACCGCCGAGCTCAAGGGAACTTACGACGCCGGCAAGTCGCTCATCTGCGTTGGCTCCAGCGACGGGGTTGAAAACGTGTTTTCGGACGTCTACCGCACTTCGTTTGGCTACGTCGGGCAGTTCTATTCCATTTCAGAGGACGGAACGGGCACGCTCTATCTCTTCTCGGTCAGCGGAGCGGATGGCTCCATTGGTATTGTCAACGGCAGTGACCGTCCCGCGGGGTTGACCGGTAGCGAGAGCGCGGACTACACGAAAGCCGCCAAGGAATGGTACGCCATCAGTGGCAGCACAATTACCGGCGTGAGCGCGGAGGGCAAGTCCATTTCGTTCGAGTACGTCCCCTCGGAAAACAACTAACCGCAAAGCAATTCCTGCGCTCTTGCGGCGTAACCATGCGCCGAAACACCAGTACCCTCCCGTTTTCACGGGAGGGTATTTCTTTGTGCCCGATTTCGTCCAAACATCGACAAAAAACCGTTGCAGAAACGTAACCGCGCGTTGATGTTTTGTTCATGATTCCGTGGTAGTATATACAGCGTAGGGTTTGGACGGTGCAGTCGTCATCCATAGACTATATTCTTCCTTCCTCGTGACAGTTTCCTTCCCCCGAAGGATTCCCCCAAAAAAGAACAACCGTTCAAACCTTGTTAAGGACGCTCTGAGAAGAGCGTCCTGCCTATTTTTGTGTGCCTCTCAAAAAAAAGCTTGACATTTTTTCTGTTTCGAGTAAAATGTGAATGAATCGTTTTGTAATTCATTCATTCGAGGTGTGAGCATGAACGACAAGAAACAGCAGCTTTATCAGAGCGCAAAGGCAATGTTCTCGGAGCGCGGGTTTAAGGACACCAGCATTTCCGCCATCACGAAGGCGGCAAATATGGCCGTTGGCACGTTCTACCTCTACTATCCCTCCAAAGAGCAGCTGTTTATGGAGATCTTCAAGGACGAGAACACGCGGCTAAAACGCGAGCTGCTCGACAAACTCGACCTGAACGAAAGCCCGAAAGCGATTATCTTGCAAATGCTAAAAATCAATCAGGAAGGGATTCAAACGAACCCCATCCTCCGCGAATGGTACACCAGCGAAGAATTCCGCAAGATCGAGCAGGCATACCGCGAAGCGCACGCAATCGACTCGCTCAACTTTCTCTACGACACGTTCCTTGCGCTCGTAGAGCGCTGGCAGGCGGAAGGCAAGATGCGCGCCGACATTGACAGCAAAATGATCATGAAGGTGTTTGAAGCGATTATCAACGTGGATACCCATAAGGACGAGCTAGGGCTGGAGTACTTTCCCGCACTGCTCGACCTCATGACCGACTTGGTTCTCCAAGGCCTTACAGAATGCTCCGCATAACGGCGGGTGTTCTTTTTATCGGCAATAATGAATGAATCGTTTTATTATTCATTCACATTAGAAAGGAAGTAGGAAACATGAAAACAACGTTGAAACCCCGCAAGGTACATATTGACGTAACCGAGAGCGGAAAGAAGACCGCGGATGTCCGCCTGCCATACGGCATGTTCAAGATTGGCATGAAATACGGCAAGGACGCCGCAGCCAAGGAGACGGACCCCTGCGCAAAGGCAATGGCGCACCTGGTCGATTTTGACTGCGCGTCGTTTGAGCGCTCGGTTGCCGCCGGTGAGATCGTATTGCCGCACCAGTTGCTCGACGTGTTTGACGAGCAAAGCCAGACATACGTCCTCTTGACCGTTGAGGGATAACGGAAATGAAGCAGCATGTACACTCCTCCGGGCCCGCCCGCCCGGCAGCCGGAACGAAAAAGCGAAAGCTCTGGCTGATCCCCGTCATCCTGTTATTGGTGCTAGCGGTACCGATTGTTGCGATGTATTTTGCCGATGCGCCATCGCGCGAAGAGCTCGAGTCCCTCACCTTCCAGGCGATAGACTTTGACCATCTGCGGGACGGCTCCTATGTCGGCTCGTTTGCTGGAACCAAGGGCAGCCTGCGCGACGCGACGGTTGAAGTTGCGGTTGCAAACGGCGAGGTATCGACCATTCGCATCCTCAAAGGCGCGGTCGATGAAACGGGCGCTCCAATAGAGATTGCCAAGGGTAAGACCGCAGCCGATTTGTTTGACGCCGTGCTCCGGCAAAAGACCATGCAGGTAGATGTTATCAGCGGCGCAACGCTAACCAGCAACGCGCACCTCAAAGCACTCGAAAACGCGCTTCTCCAGGCGCAAGACAACCAGTAGAAAGGAAAACCCATGAACATCGCAGTCGTTTCTTATAGTTACACCGGCAATAACAACCGGTTTGCCGAGTCTCTCGCAGAAGGTCTCTCCGCCGAGCTGGTTCGCGTCCAGCCAAAGAAGCAAGTGACCTATGGCACCATCACTATGGATTTGATGCTGGGGCGAACCCCCGCCGTATCGCCGTCTCCGGAATCGCTTTCGCACTTCGATCTGCTCATGTTCGTAGCGCCGATTTGGATGGGTCAGGTGGCGTTTCCGCTGCGCGCGTATCTGGCGGCACTTCGCAAGCACCCGAAACCGTATTGCTTTCTCTCCATCAGCGGCGGCGCGGACAGCGTAAATCCGAAGGTGCCGGATGAGCTGAAAAAGCGCGCAGGGCAGGCGCCCGTGTTCGTGCTGGATCAGCACATCCGCGATCTGCTGCCTGCAGAGCCCGCCCCAACGCGGGACGACACCTCCAAGTATCAGCTCACGAATGAAGACCTGGCGCGTATCACCCAAATGGCGTTGGAACAGCTCAAGCAGGCCGTTCCCGCTGCCCGTTAAGTGCGTGCAACATAAAAAGCGGCAACCCGAACGGGTTGCCGCTTTTGCGCGATACGCGTTTCTTCTTAGAAGATGTGCAGCGTCAGGAACAGCGTGCTCATCAGAGAAGCGACGAGCGACACAACCGTAATCTGCGTGTTGATGGACGGGCCCGCCGTATCTTTGAACGGATCGCCAACGGTGTCGCCAACGACCGCCGCCTTGTGCGCGTCGCTGCCCTTGCCGCCTTCGTGGCCGCTCTCAACATACTTCTTGCCGTTGTCCCAGAGGCCGCCGGAGTTGCTCATAAAGAGCGCGAACAGCAGACCGCTGATGATGTTGCCGCAGAGGAAGCCGCCAATCGCCTGTACGCCGCCGATGAAGCCGACGACGAACGTTGCGATAATCGCCATGAGACCGGCGGGAATCAATTCCTTGATGGCGCCGTCGGTGGCAATCTCGATGCACTTGTCGTATTCCGGCTCAACGCCTTCTTTGCCTTCCTTGAGGCCGACAATCTCCTTGAACTGACGGTGGATTTCCGCAACCATGCGCTGCGCGTTGCGATCAACGCCGAGCATCAGCATGGCCGAGAACACGGCGGGAATCGCCGCGCCAACGAGCAGGCCGAAGAACACCATCGGGTTCATGACGTCGAAGTTCGTAATACCCGCAACGCCGAGTTCGGCGGCGGCAACGTTGACTTCGCTCATGAACGCGCCGAGCAGCGCGATAACGGTAAGACCCGCAGCCGCGATGGCAAAGCCCTTGGTAACGGCCTTGACGGTGTTGCCCGCGGAGTCCAGTTCGTCCGTAATGGCAAGCACTTCTTCGCCCAGATCGCCCATTTCCGCCAGACCGCGCGCGTTGTCCACAATGGGGCCGTACGCATCGTTGCTGACGATCATGCCGACGATGGAGAGCATGCCGACCGCCGCCATGGAGATGCCGAAGAGCGCATACTGCACGGACTGCGCCGGATCAACGGCCAGCGGCGCGCAGAGTTTGTACGCAACCAACGCGGCGACGCCGATGCCAATCATGGCAGGCAGAACGCTCAAAAGTCCGTAGGAGATACCGGAGAGAATCGTGAACGCCGGGCCGGACTGGCTGGCGTGCGCAACGAAGTGCACGGGCTTCTTGGAGTCATCCGTGAAGTAGTCCGTGGTAAGGCCGATGATCACGCCAACCGCGAGGCCGACGATGCAGGCGCCCCAGATTCTCCAAGGGAACTGGAGGAAGTAGGTCGCAATTGCGGTCAGAACCACATAAACCGCGGTGGTGACGTAGGTGCTGGAGTTCAGCGCCTTGGTCGGGTTGCCATGCTTGCCGATGCGCGCGGTCATAACGCCAATGATGGAGGCGAGCAGACCCAGCGCGGCAAAGGTGAACACCATGGTGACATTGTTGCCACCCAGCGCACTGCCCATAACGAGAGCTGCGGCCATGGAAGCAACGTTGGAATCGAAGAGGTCCGCGCCCATGCCGGCCACGTCGCCAACGTTGTCGCCAACGTTGTCCGCGATAACGGCGGGGTTGCGGGGATCGTCTTCCGGAATGCCCAGCTCGACCTTACCAACAAGGTCCGCGCTGATGTCGGCGGTCTTGGTGAAGATGCCGCCGCCCGCCTTAGCAAACAGTGCCAGCGAGCTCGCGCCGAAGCTGAAGCCGAGGATCGTGGTTGCGTCGCCGGTGAGCAGGTACACAACCGTTACACCAAGCAGGCTCGCGCCAACAACCGCCATACCCATGACGGCGCCGCCACGGAAACCGGCCATGAAGGAAGGCTTAATGCCCTTCTGCGCGGCTTCTGCCGAGCGACCGTTTGCGATGGTTGCGACTTCGAGGCCGATCTTACCCGCGATGGCGGAGATCGTCGTACCGAAGAGGTAAGCAATGACCATCTGGAGGTTCATCAGGATGTTACCCTTCCAGATCGGGGAGGGCAGGAACACGAAGATCAGCACCGCAGCAACGGCTGCAAACTTCGCAAGAACGGTGTATTCCTTACGCAGGAAGGTTCGCGCACCCGCGCGGATCAGTCCGGTTGCTTTGATGATCTTCTGGTTTTCGCAGGGTTGACGCTTGACCCAAAGATAGAGCCAGGCAGCAAACGCGAACGCCAGGAGAGCAACGAGTATGGACGAGAACATGATAATCTTTTCCATTGTACTATCTCCCTTTAGTAATCCGCATAGGATGCGGTAGTATGAGTGTCGATGACGTATGCTTACGCGTTGTCACCGGAACGCTTCCGCTTTTTGATCGGGTTCGTAATCAGGTTGAGCAGGGTGATCGTGATGATGATCGCAGCTGTAACAATGAAGATGCCCAGCATGCCGAGGCCCAGAATCCGCAATGTATCGCTGAGTGGGGCTACTGTATCGAGAGCCATAATTTTAATCTCCTCTCTTTATTTCGCGATGAGGCTAAGCAGAACGCCGCCCGCGATGACCGATGCAATCTGGCCTGCGACATTGGCGCCCGCGGCATGCATCAGCAGGTGGTTCTGGCTGTCTTCCGCAAGGCCAATCTTGTGCACCACGCGGGAAGCCATCGGGAAGGCGGAAATGCCTGCCGCACCGATCATCGGGTTGACCTTCTTCTTGACAAAGAGGTTCATGACCTTGCCAAAGACCACGCCGCCCGCCGTGTCGAAGATGAACGCCACGAGGCCGAGGCCGAGGATCATGAGCGTGCGGAGCGTGATGAACGACTCCGCCTGCATGTTCGCCGCAACGGTGAGGCCGAGCAGCAGGGTGATCAGGTTCGCGAGTACCTTCTGCGCGGTCTCCGACAGGGAACCGAGCACGCCGCACTCACGAATCAGGTTGCCAAACATGAGGAAGCCGACCAGCGCGACCGAGCGCGGCGCGAAGACACCGGCAATCACCGTAACGATGATCGGGAAGAGAATCTTCGTTGCCGGGGAAACGGCGCTGCCGGAATATTCCATACGAATCCGGCGTTCATGTTTCGTGGTGAGCAGTTTGATGACCGGCGGCTGGACAATTGGCACCAGCGCCATATAGGAATAAGCCGCGATGATGATCGGCCCCAGATAGTTGGAATGCAGATAGTTGGCCACGAAGATGGAGGTCGGGCCGTCCGCCGCGCCGATGATGGCGATGGACGCCGCGTCCTTGAGCGGGAAGCCAAGCAGCGAAGCCGCAACGAGTGTTGCGAAGATGCCAAACTGCGCAGACGCGCCGAAGAGCATCAGTTTCGGGTTGCTCAAGAGCGGTTCAAAATCGATCATCGCGCCGATACCGATGAACAGCAACAGCGGGAAAAGCTCGTTTGCGATACCGCCATCGAAGAGGACGTTCAGTACGCCGATCTCTTTTACGCCCTCGATGACCTGCGTAATCGCGCCGGACATCGGGATGTTCACGAGAATCGCACCAAAGCCCATGGGGAGCAGCAGCGAGGGTTCCATGTCCTTTTTAATCGCGAGATAAATCAGGATTCCACCGATCGCCCACATGACGACCTGCTGCCAGGTAAGGTTGGAAAAGTTCTGAAAAATAGCTTCCATATCATTCGCCTTTCATATAAATAAAACTGACTCAGATGGATGAATAGGATTTATGAGATATGTACCAAATTAGGTCTTTTATATCATAACATACGCATTAGAAAGAGTAAACACTAAAATCTTAACGAATAGTTTGCAATTTTAAGATAGAGAAATTTCAATCTGACTTGCTTTTTTTGTTTCCGTTCTAGGAATACACACGAAAATACAAATTCAAGATTCCCCCTTTGAGTTTTCCTGCAACGACCGCGCCAAAAACGACATCTGCCCGCGACTGCAATCGCGGGCAGATGTCCACAGCCAGGCGCGGCATGCTCAAACACAGCAAATCGCGCAAGGAGCGCGCGCCGATTTTCCGAAGAAAGCCGAATCTCGCGCTACCGCTACAGTATCAAACGCGGGCACGCTCGTCAAGGAAAAGCGCTTAATTTCGCGTATTTTCATTGGATTTTCAGTAATTCTGGAGATGATTGATGGCTCCGGATCACCGGCGATCTATGTTATACTCACCGTAAGAAGAATTCTTTGAAAAGAGGGAGTGCTTCATGCTTTCGGTCATGGACTGGCTTCTGGATGGCGACGTCTCCATTCAATACATGACGCACCGTTTTCTGCTGCATTCGAGCGAAAGCGTGCAGCAGCAATTGCGGCAAAGAATCCCGCTGGAGGGCTTCGGCGCGCGCCTGCTCTCCTGTCGAAGCGATAGTGGGCATTGGGGACGACATTACTACCAGCCCAAATGGACCAGCACGCACTATACGCTGCTCGACTTAAAAAACCTCTATGCGCCGGAATCACTGCCGCCCTGCCGGGAGATGGTAACCAGAATGTTCCGCGAGTGTGTTCTGGAAAACGGCGGACTCAACCTTTCCAAATCCGGGCTTCCCAGCGACGTTTGCGTGGACGGAATGGTTCTCAACTACTCGTCCTACTTTTGTCCGGAGGAACCGGGGCTGGACCGGTTGGTCGACTTTCTGCTTCGCGAGCAGAAGCCCGACGGCGGCTTTACGTGGGATTTGCAGTCCGGCTATGGCGATCCGCACACGACGATCTGTGTATTGGAAGGGTTCGCGCAGTACCGCGCCTCTGTCGGGCGTGCCGACGCCGCCGTTCGCGCGGCGAGCGACCGCGCCGTCGAATTCTTGCTGGAGCACGAGCTTTTTGGGCAAAATGCCGATATTCGATTTCAAAAACTCACCGACCAATACCGGTACCGCTACGATCTGCTGCGCGCATTGGAGTTTTTTGCGCTGGCAAACGTTCCATACGATGCGCGCATGCGCCCCGCCGTTGATTGGCTGATGCAAAAGCAGCATACGGACGGGTTCTGGTATCTGGAACACCGGCATAAGGGAAACGTCCATTTCGTCATGGAAGAAGTCGGCAAGCCCAGCCGCTTGATCACGCTCAAAGCGCTCGTCATCCTGAACTATTTTCAGCAGTTGCCGCATCTAGATTAAACGAAACGTTTTCCTCCCGGTTTAGGAACGTTTCAAACAATTCGCATACTCCTCGCTTCTCGCGTAGAAAAACATATACTGCTGCAGCGCGCCCGTAATTCCGGGATACCGCTCCAGCGGAAACATGCCTTCATATTCGTTTTCGACAATGCGATTGATCCAAACGTCCCGTGGAAAGCGTCCAAGCCGGTGGTAGCCAAAGAGCAGCACGCAGTTTGCAACCTTCTCCCCTACGCCCGGCACGGTAAGCAATGCCTGCATCAATTCATCATCTGTCAGATTCGCGATTTGGGTCAAATCCAGCGCGCCGCCAGCAACGAGGCGCGCCGCGGCGGAAACGTATTTCGCGCGGTAACCCAGTGAGCAATCTTTTAGGCAGCGCTCGTCCAGCGCGGCCAGCCGTTCGGCGGAGGGAAACGCAAAGAACCGCTCCCCCGCGCGCTCAATTGGCTCGCCATAGCGCGAGCAGAGCGCCTCAACGCAGTACCGGATGGCGGGAATGTTCTTGCGCTGGGAAAGGATGAAGGTGATCAGCATCTCCCAGGGGTCCTGCCGGAGCATGCGAATGCCGCGACCATAGTCGCAGGCGCGGCCCAGAAACGCGTCGTTCGGATCGGCGCTCGCGCGAATGTCCGCATAGTCCCGCTCCAGATCAAAATAGTCCCGCCAGAGCGCGTCAAAGTCCGCCTGCGAGCAGTCGAGCGCGCAGCCCTGCTGCGTTTCCCGCAATCTCAGCACGCGTCCGAGCGCAACGAGCGTGTAGCCGTCCTCCACGTTCGGGTTCATGCGGAAGCACTGCCCGCTCTCTGCGATCTTCTTTACATCAAAATCGGGGTTTTGAATTTCTATCATTGTTTCATTATAACCGATGCTCTTTTGTTTGAGTAAAACAAAAACAGACGCCCGATCACCCGGACGCCTGTTTGCGTTTATCTCGTACTAGATTCGGTCGAACGCCTGCGCAAGATCGGCGAGAATGTCGTCGATGTGCTCTGTGCCAATCGAGAGCCGAACCGTCGTGGGCTGAATGCCGACGAAGAGCAACTCCTCCTCGCTCATCTGCGAGTGCGTCGTCGACGCGGGGTGGATCACCAGCGACTTCACGTCCGCCACGTTCGCCAGCAGCGAGAAGAGCTCCAGCGACTCCGTAAATTTCTGCGCCTGTTCGCGCGTGCCCTTGAGCTCAACGGTAAAGATGGATGCGCCGCCGTTGGGATAATACTTGTTGTAGAGCTCCTTTTCGCGCCCCGTCGCGAGCGAGGGATGGTTCACCTTCTGCACCTTCGGGTGCTTATTCAGGAATTCGACCACCTTGAGCGCGTTCTCCACATGCCGCTCGACGCGGAGCGAAAGCGTCTCGACCCCCTGCAGCAGCAGGAACGAGTGGAACGGCGAGATGCAGGCGCCGGTGTCCCGCATGAGCGTGGTGCGAATCTTGGTCACATATGCCCCCGCGCCCACTGCGTCCGCAAACACGATGCCGTGGTAGGAAGGATTTGGCTTGCTCAAGCCGGGGAACTTGTCGTTTTGCTTCCAGTTGAACTTGCCACCATCGACGATGACGCCGCCAATCACCGTGCCATGCCCGCCGATGAACTTTGTCGCCGAGTGGACGACGACGTCCGCGCCGTGCTCGATGGGGCGAAACAGATACGGCGTTGCAAACGTGTTGTCGATGATGACCGGAATTCCGTTTTCATGAGCAATGGCCGAGATCGCGTCCAGATCGAGAATGTCCGAATTCGGGTTGCCGAGCGATTCCAGATAGAGTGCCTTCGTGTTCGGGCGAATCTCCTTGCGGAAGTTCTCCGGATCGCTGCCGTCCACAAACGTGGTCTCGATGCCGAGGTCCTTGAGCGTATTGGCAAAGAGGTTGTAGGTGCCGCCGTAGAGCGTCTTGGACGAAACAATGTGGTCGCCCGCCGCCGCGATGTTGAGCACCGCGTAGGTCACCGCCGCGGAGCCGGAGGCCGTCGCCAGCGCGGCAACGCCGCCTTCCAGCGCGGCAATGCGCTGCTCAAACACGTCGCTCGTCGGGTTCATGAGGCGGGTATAGATGTTTCCGCCTTCGGTCAGCGCGAAACGCGCCGCCGCCTGCGCGGAGTCCTTAAACACATAGGAGGTCGTCGCATAGATCGGAACCGCACGTGCGTCCGTCGCGGGATCGGGCTGTTCCTGTCCTACGTGAATCTGCAGGGTTTCGAATTTCAGTTTCTGTGCCATAAGAATTTGTTTCCTTTCCAATTCTCTTGTTGTTGATGCTGTGCTCCCAACGGGGTTCCTGCTAGCTCATCAACAATGGCACATTCGATCCATACGACCGGATGCGGCGATTTCCGCCCGAATTCTAAGCGATAATCGAGGATTGCTCTTCGCCTTCATGCGCGTTTCCCGCCTTTCTCAACCGTATTGAGCGAATTATACGTTGATATGCATATAATGTCAATAGGTATTCTATGTATTTGACAATCTGGTTTTCGTGGTGTCCGCCGTTAGGAAAGCTTCATATGGAACGCACCTTCGTCGCTCGCTTCGACAAACCGCGTGGTGCTGTTTTTTCCCTTGTCCTTCGAGCGGTACATCGCGCGATCCGCCTTTTCAATCAGCTCGTCCATCGGCTCCGTGCCCTCCATCAGGCCAATGCTCAGCGTCATGTGAAACGTCGCGTCATTGCCGGAGAAGGTCAGCGCGTTGGCGCAGCTGCGAATGCGCTCCGCGACGAGGAACGCGTCCTCCGCGCCCGTGTCGTCCAGAATCACGACAAACTCATCCCCGCCGAAGCGAATCATTTCGTTTGTGCTGCGAACCGTGCTCTTGATGCACGCGGCGAGTTCCCGCAGTACCTCGTCCCCAAGCAGATGCCCGTACTGATCGTTGATTGCTTTAAAATCGTCCACATCGATGAACAGCAGCGACCGGCGGCGCGCGGACTGCTCCGTCTCCTGGCCGTATTTCTCCCAGAGATATTGCTTGTTGAACATCCCAGTCAGAGAGTCAATCGTGGACTTCTCCAGCAGCTGCTCCTTCTCCTGTTCCATCTGCTGGTGCGCCAGCGTCAGGTCGGTGAGCAGCAGCAGTTTTGTGGTGCCGCGCTCTTCCTCCTCGAAGGGGTACTGTGTGAGCTCAAGATAGCGTGTCTGCCCGTTGATCGCATATTCCACCGGATGGCGCTGATAGTCCGTTTCAAACCGGTAGTCCGGCAGATAGTTGGTCACCAGATCCCCCGCGTCGAGGTTTTCGTCCTGCAAGATCTGCCTGCCGTTGTTGTTGACGCTCACGATGCGGCCGGACTTGTTGACGATCAGGATTCCTTCGCTCGCGTTGAGAAACAGGTTTCGATAGATGTAGTCCGAGCGGAGGTTCAACAGGCGATAGCGCATAATCGAGATAAAAATCGCAAACACGAAGATCGCGATGGCGTAATACATCAGATATAGCTCATCCTTTATGTGAAAGGCCGCAGGCAGCACATATTCGGAAAACACGCTGACCACGAGCGCAAGGCCAATGCCAAAGAGAATGTAGCGCAGCTGCGCCCGCTGGCGGGCGTCCTTGGTTCGAATGAGCTGCTGCAGCACGAGAAAGAGCGCGTAGATCGCGGGCAGGCTGAACGCAAAAAAGGATGCCCATGGGCATCCTTTTTTATTTGCCGTATTCGTGACGCCCTGAAAACAGGGCGGCAGAATGGCTTAGGCCAGCGCCTTGATGGCGGCGGCCAGGCGGCTCTTGTGGCGAGCGGCCTTGTTCTTGTGGATGATGTTCTTGTCGGCCACGCGATCGATCACGCTGCTGGCCTTTTGGAACACTTCGCCAGCCGCAGCCTTGTCGCCAGCGGCGATGGATTGGCGAACGCGCTTGATGGCGGTGCGCAGCATCGAGC
>OFJB01000618.1_pt1 | contig 16512 bp, 18 predicted proteins | sample 1775081 | NCBI WGS metagenome assembly OFJB01 (sample SAMN08195771, study PRJEB24354) | sludge metagenome | isolation source: initial sludge from phenol fed wastewater aerobic bioreactor | place: India: Nagpur | collected 2016-06-05 | reverse complement strand
ATACGATGTATATTATGTTAAATATGAAATTTGGGTTTCAAAGCTCTCGCATGGATTAGTGCGTCCCTTGGACGCACCTTTCATCTCAAGCTGACTAGATAGCCGCCGCCGGATCCCCGTACCGTGCCACCATGCTGCCAGCCCGCCTTGCGTATTCAAACGCAGCATGAGTGCTCAAAAAAATCCTTCCTTCCAACCGCTGGCCAAGTTCTGTGTCTTGCAAACGGTCGAGCACAGGCCCTTTCACCTCGGACAGCAGCAGTGCCGCCCCTCGCTGGGCCAGGCTTCGCTCCAGATCGGTCAGTACGCCCAATGCCGTCGTGTCGATCTGGTTGATAGCTGAGCACACCAGAAGCACGTGGCGCGTATCCGGTTGAGCGGCTACCAATTCCTCCACACGGTCCAGCAATGCGTCCGAATTGGCGAAATACAGGCTTTCATCCACTCGTACGGCAATCAGACCGGGCTCTGTATTCACCGTGTGACGGGTCACGTTACGAAAGTGCTCCGTGCCTGGCACGCGCCCCACCACCGCAATGTGCGGATGGCTGCTGCGCCACACTAACGTGCCCAGCGACAACGCCACCCCCATCAGGATGCCGACTTCCACGCCAAAAGCGACCACGCCCCCTGCAGTGGCCAGCAGGGCCATGGCGTCGGCCTTGTCGTAGTGCCAAGCCTCGCGCAGTGTCTCCACATCGATCAGGGACACGACTGCCACGATGATGGTGGCTGCCAACACGGCGTGGGGTAAATAGTGAAACAGCCCCGTCAGCGCGGCAATCACCACACCCATCAGCACGGCAGAAATGACACCTGCCAGGGGCGTGTTGGCCCCGGCCGCAAAATTGACGACCGAGCGCGCAAAACCGCCCGTGACGGGGAACCCACCCGACAGCGCGCTGGCAACGTTGGCCGCCCCCAGGCCCAGCAGTTCCCGGTTGGGCTGAATGCGCTGCTGCCGCTTGAGCGCCAGCGATTGCGCCACCGACACGCTTTCCACAAAGCCCACCAGCGAGATCAACAGCGCAGGCAACCACAGCGAGCCCACAGACGCCATCGAAACCGCCGGCAGCCCGAGCTGCGGCAGGCCTTGGGGCACCGTGCCCACGATGCTGACCCCCGCCGTCTGGTCCCAGCGCATGGCGGCGACCAAGGCGGTGGACACCATCACGGCCAGCATGGGCGCCAGCTTGGATGCAATATCTGCCAGGCGCGGACTGGCGCCCAGGCGAACCAGCCATGGGGACAAAGATTTGCGCGCCAGCACCAGAAACACCACGCTGCCCGCACCAATGCCCAGCGTGACGAGGTTGGTTCCGGGCGCTGCGTGGGCCAGCTGAACCACGGTGTCCAAGACGTCGTTGCCGCCTGCCTTCACGCCCAGCAGGTGCTTGACCTGCCCCACAGCAATGAGCACGGCCGAGCCGGAGATGAACCCGCTGATCACCGGATGGCTCAGAAAATGGGCCAGAAAACCCAGCCGCAACACCCCAAACAGCAGCAACATGCCCCCGGACAGCAGCGACAGCAAAATGGCCAGCGCCACGTAGTCGGGCGATCCAGCGGCGGCCAAGGGCTGCAGGGCGCTGGCCGTCATGAGCGAAGCGACTGCCACCGGGCCCACGGCCAGCGTCATGCTGGACCCCAGCGCGGCATAGGCAATGATCGGCAGGATGCTGGCGTACAAGCCCACTTCGGGCGGCAAGCCCGCCAGCAGCGCGTAGGCCAGACTCTGCGGGATCAGCATCACCGTCACGATCACACCGGCAACCATGTCGCCGGAGAGCCAGGCCTTCTGGTAGTTACGGACCCAGCCGGGAATGATGTTCATGAGGGTTCCCGGGTGATCAGGACGCTTCAGCGTCCAAGTTCTGCGCCAGCCCAAACAATTGGGCAGACCTAGCGCCCGAACGGCAAAACGCCAACATGGGCTTGGAGGCAGCGATCAGGACCTTGTGCATGGCCTGCACCTGTTCTGGCGTGATAGAGCCGCTGACCACAGGCAGATACACGTAGTGCAGCCCCGCCACTGTGGCAGCGCGCTCCATTTCAGGGCTGGTGGGCTGTGCGCCACCGCCCTCCCCGTCCGGCCGGTTGTTGATGATGGTCTTGAAGCCCTGCTGGGCCAAAGCAGCAAAGTCCGTGGTGGCCAGCTGCGGCGACACAGCAAAGTCAGGGGTCAGGGAAATGATCTGCAGCGGCATATCAGCGGTCTCCGGTCTGTGTGGTTGGCGTACCGTGGGACATGCGCTCGGCGAATTCAAACAACCACATGCCCGCCAGCATGGCGATCACAAACACGATGGCTTTGGGCTGGCCCGCACCCGCCGAAACGATGGCTGGCCCCGGGCAAAACCCGGCAATGCCCCAGCCCGCGCCAAAGATGAGGCTTCCGACGACCAGACGGCGATCAATGTCGCGCGACGTGGGCAAGTGCATGGCGCCACCCAAAAAGCTGGTGGTCCGCTTCTTGGCCACGGCGAAGGCAAACACGCCCACCGCAATGGCTCCGCCCATCACAAACGCCAGCGATGGGTCCCACAAGCCAGCCAGGTCCAGAAAGCCCAGCACCTTGCCAGGGTCGGTCATGCCCGAGACGATCAGGCCCAGTCCGAAAATCAGGCCCACCACAAACTCCGAAATACGATTTTTCATAGCGATCAATGCTCCGATGAATGGGAATGCGTTCAGGCCAGCGCGTGCCGGATGAGGAAGACGGTGACGAACCCTGCCCCCATGAACGCCAGGGTGGCCACCAGAGACCGGGGCGACATGCGCGAGAGTCCGCACACGCCGTGGCCGCTGGTGCAGCCCGATCCGTAACGGGTGCCGACACCCACCAGCAGGCCGGCGATCACTACCATGCCCCAGGTCGCATCAATGCGCGGCTGCGTGGGGCCGACCACCAGCCAGTAAAGGCCAGGCGCCACCAACATGCCCAGCACAAAAGCCAGGCGCCAGCCCATGTCGCCCGCGCGGGGGCGCAGCAGCCCACCCACAATGCCGCTGATGCCCAGGATGCGTCCGTTAAGAAGCACAAAAAGCGCTGAAGCAAGGCCCAGCAAAACGCCGCCAGCCAGGGCAGCCCAAGGGGTGAAATGGGTCCAATCGATCAGCATGGTTTGCTCTCCTGGGCGGGGCCGCAAAATTGTTCAAACAGAACGTTCATCACCGCCAGGGCCTGGGGGCTGGCGATCTCGTAATAGATGTTTTTGCCTTCGCGGCGGGTGTTGACGAGGCCCTCCTCGCGCAATACGCCCAGCTGTTGGGACAAGGTGGGCTGGGAGATGCCCACCAGTTCCTCCAGCTCGCCCACCCGCTTTTCGCCCTGCGTCAGCTGGCACAGCAGCAGCAGGCGGTCGGGGTTGGACAAAACCTTCATCAAGCGGCAAGCGCTGTCGGCAGATCTGCGCAAGGCTTCCAGGTCCATTTGTGCTTCTGCGTGCATGGTGGCGCGCTCCTTTTCAAATTCGATGTTGATATTCTATTGACTAACAATCTATCTGTCAATAAACTATCGACATCGAAATTAAATACGGAGCCCTTCGATGAAGCCCCAGATAGAAGCCTTCTTTGATGACGCCACCTGGACGGTGAGCTATGTGGTGTTCGATCAGCCTGGCGGCCACTGCGCGGTGGTGGATTCGGTGCTGGACTACGACCCGAAGTCGGGCCGCACCCGCACACGGTCTGCCGACAAGATCATCGCGTTTGTGCAAGGTCAGGGATTGACGGTGCAATGGATTCTGGAAACCCATGCCCATGCAGACCATCTGTCGGCCGCGCACTACCTTCGCGACAAGCTGGGCGGAAAAATCGCCATTGGCGCGTCCATCACGCAGGTGCAGGACGTGTTCAAGAAAGTCTTTCATCTGGAGCCCGAGTTCCGTCCGGATGGCAGCCAGTTCGACCAGCTGCTGCACGACAACGAGGTGTTCCGCATCGGCAAGCTGGAGGCCCAGGCGCTGGCAGTGCCCGGCCATACCCCCGCGTGTATGGCGTACCAGGTCGGTGATGCCGTGTTTGTGGGCGACACCCTGTTCATGCCCGACGTGGGCACAGCGCGCTGCGACTTCCCCGGCGGCAATGCCCATACGCTATACCAATCGGTGCGCAAATTGCTCAGCCTGCCGGAGGAAACCCGCCTGTTCATGTGCCACGACTACCCCCCGGCAGGGCGCGCCGTGGCGTGGCAAACCACCGTTGCCGACCAGCGGGCCAAGAACATCCATGTGCACGACGGAGTGAGCGAAGAGGCCTTTGTAGCGCTGCGCACCCAGCGCGACGCGACGCTGGAGATGCCCGTGCTCATCCTGCCCTCGGTGCAGGTCAACATCCGTGCGGGGGAAATGCCACCGCCGGAAGCCAATGGCGTGACCTATCTCAAGATTCCCGTCAACGCGCTGTGACACGCTGCCGCATCCGCACCACCCTACCCACAGCAGGAACGCCGACATGAAAACAGCCCACGATCTCGTCACCGCCGCCAAGGCCCTGGCACAGGAGGTCCCACTGGACCAGGCAGACGAAGCCATCCGCACCGCCGATGTGCTGATCGATGTGCGAGAGGCCGACGAATACCAGGCAGGACACATCCCGGGCGCGATTCACGCATCGCGCGGGGTGCTGGAGTTCCGCCTCAGCAGCACACCCGAACTCAGCGCGCGTGACCTCAAGGTGGTGCTGTACTGCAAGACCAGCGGCCGTGCCGCACTGGCCGCGCGCGCCATGCACGACATGGGCTATCTGCAGGTGCAGTCCATCGCTGGCGGCTTTGACGCCTGGGTGGCTGCAGGCAAGCCTGTCGCGGCGCCTGCGTCCCCCTCATTCGACTGACCGGGCAGCGAGCGCATTCCGCGTTCGCTGCGCTTGTGCAAGCAGGGCCCATCCCGGGCCACAACCTCAGAGCAAGGAAATCATCATGAACATCAACGTAGGAACCGTGGACCGTGTGCTGCGCGTCTTGGCAGGCCTGGTCCTGATCGCACTGGCCGCCACCGGCACGGTGGGCTGGTGGGGATGGCTGGGCGTGGTGCCACTGGCCACCGGCCTGTTTCGCTTCTGCCCGGCTTACACGCTGCTTGGCATCAACACCTGTCCCATGAAGAAATAAACCGCCGACAGGCGCCGGCACACACAGAGTCCGGTGCCCTCAAGGCCGCAGCAAGGAACCATTCCATGAGTACGTTCGACCACACCAGCCTGATCCAGGGCATCAACGAAAGCCTGGCCACCTTCCGCAAGGCCCAGCCTGACGCCATGCGGGGCTTTGCTCAGCTTGCGCAGGCCTCCATGGCGGAAGGGGCGTTGACCAGCAAGCACAAGGAGCTGATTGCCCTGGCCATCGGCGTCACCCAGCGCTGCTCCGGGTGCATCGGTTTTCATGTCAAGGCACTGCAAAAGCTCGGTGCCACCCGCGCAGAGCTGGAAGAAATGTTGGCCGTGTGCGTCTACATGGGCGGCGGCCCTGCACTCATGTACACGGCCGAGGCCCTGAAGGCCTGGGACACCATGGCCGCAGCCAGCGCACCCGCCGCAGCCTGACGCAGCGGCCCTGCCATCCGTCCGCTGCCGTCGCACGCTCGACACCCCGGCGGGCCATCCGTCCAACCGGTGGTGATAAATCGGTTTACATTTTGGGCATCTATCCGCGAGACTGTTACCAAAACAGGAGGGGGTGTCCATGCAATCTCATCGTCGTTATGGGTTGGAACGGGTGTTGTCCAAGGCATGGGCCGCAGGGGTCATCTGCGCGGCATTGCTGGCCGCGAGCAACGCGCAGGCGCTCGACCCACCCACCGGCCCTGTCATCCTCACCATCGACGGCGCCATCACGCAAACAAACCGGGGCCCGCAGGCGCAGTTCGACATGAAGATGCTGGAGAAGCTGCCGCAGCACAGCTTCTCCACCCAGACACCCTGGTACCCCAGCGCCGTCACTTTCACAGGCCCCCTGCTCCGCGATGTGCTGGCAGCAGTGGGTGCCAAGGGCACCAAGATCACGGCAGTGGCCCTCAATGACTACAAGACCGAGATCCCGGCAGACGACGCCTCCAGACACGACGTGATCGTGGCGCGCCTGATGAACAACCGGCCCATGCCCATCCGCGAAAAAGGCCCGCTGTTCATCGTTTACCCGTTTGATACCAAGGCCGAGTTGCGCAGCGAGCTGTATTACAACCGGGCAGCCTGGCAGCTCAACGCACTGCACATCCGGTAGTCGCCCTCCACGCCCCGGCCCACCCGTATGCTGCGCAGCCAACACATCCTGCGGCTCATCATTGCGGGGCTGGTGTTGGCCTACGTGGCCATAGCGGCGGTGCAATACAGCCAGTACCGCAGTGTTGAAGCCGTCATGCGGCGCGGTGATGTGAATGCGCTGTGGTCGTTCTTGCAGCTCAATGTGGAGTACGAAAAGCTCGACCACGCGCTGCACCAGTTCGAGCTGGACCCCACCAGCATCACCATGGACAAGCTGGAGCTGCGTTACGACCTGTTCCTGAGCCGGTTCAGCGCGCTGGAAAGCGGCACCTCGCGCACGCTGATGCAGGACGAGCCCATCTACAGCACTGCGCTGGCCGCCCTGCAGCGGTTTGTGGCAGCAGGCGACAGCTACTTTGGCGCCAGTGTGGACGCCACCTCCAGCCAGACCAACATGCGGCGCCTGCGCATGGAACTGGATGGGCTGCGCGAGACGGTTCAAGAGCTGTCGCTCAGCGCTTCGCGCGTGTCGGCCCTGCTGGGCGACTCACGCAACGCAGAGGTCAAGCACCAGACCTTGCTGACCACCGGGCTTACCGCATTCCAGGCGCTGCTCACGTTTTTGCTCGCCTTTGCCATGGCGCGGCAGTTCTTGCAGCGCGAAAAGGCCACGGCCCAGGCCATGGCAGCGCAGAACGAGCTGGTTGAGGCCCTCAAGCGCAACGAAGAGGTGCTGGAGGCGCGCGTGGCCGAGCGCACGGTGGAACTGCAAAAGGTCAACGTGGCCCTGCGCGAACACGAGGAAGAGCTGGAGATAGCCCGCGCCCGCGCGGAGGACGCCTCCCAGATGAAGTCGGACTTTCTGGCCAACATGAGCCACGAGATCCGCACCCCGATGAACGCGGTGATCGGCATGAGCCACCTGGCCCTGGGCACTGACCTCACGCCGCGCCAGCGCGACTATGTGGAGAAGATCCAGCGCTCTGGCCAGCACTTGCTGGGCCTGATCAACGACATCCTGGACTTCAGCAAGATCGAAGCCGGGAAGCTCGAAGTGGAGGTCGTGGACTTCGACCTGCGCGGCGTGCTGGACAACGTGGCCAACCTGGTCAGCGACAAATGCGCCCACAAGGGCCTGGAGCTGCTGTTCGATGTGGACCCTGCCCTGCCCGATGACCTGCGCGGCGACCCGCTGCGCCTGGGGCAAATCCTGGTGAACTACGCCAACAACGCCGTCAAATTCACCGACAAGGGCGAAATCATCGTGCGCGTTACCGAGACCGCGCGCGACGACACCGGCGTGTTGCTGCGCTTTGAGGTGCAGGACACCGGCATCGGCCTGACGCCTGAGCAGCAGTCGCGGCTGTTTCGGTCGTTCGAGCAGGCCGACACCTCCACCACGCGCAAATACGGCGGCACCGGGCTGGGGTTGGCCATCTCCAAGAAGCTGGCTGGCTTAATGGGCGGCGAAGTGGGGGTACAAAGCGAGCCGGGGGCGGGCAGCACCTTCTGGTTTACCGCCCGTCTGGGGCTGGGCAACCCCAGCCATGCCCCCCTGCTGCCCACCCCCGACCTGCGCGGGCGGCATGTCTTGGTGGTGGACGACAGCGAGCAGGCCCGGCACATCCTGGGCGAGATGCTGGCCCGCATGAGCTTTACGGTCACCACGGCCTCTTCCGGAGAGGAGGCGGTGGCCCAGGCCCGCGCTGCCGAACAGGCCGGTCGCCCTTGTGAGATTGCATTCGTGGACTGGAAGATGCCCGGCATGGACGGGTTTGACACCCACCGCGCACTCGCCCAGCTGCAGCACCCACCCCACACGGTCATCGTGACCGCTGCAGGCCGCGACGACGTGCAAAGCGAGCTGGAACGCGCCGGGCTGCAACTGATGCTGTCCAAGCCCGTCAGCCCCTCGCAACTGTTTGATGCCGCCATGCAGGCATTGGGCGGGCAGGCCCGGTCGTCCGACGGGCGTGCCGCACAGGCACCTCGGCGCGCTGCACACCTTTCTGCCATTGCGGGCGCACGGGTGCTGCTGGTGGACGACAACGACCTGAACCAGCAGGTGGGTGCCGAGCTGCTGAGCGGCGCGGGCCTGGTCGTGGATGTGGCCCAGAACGGGCAGGTGGCACTGGACATGCTCGCCCAGACCCCTTACGACCTGGTGCTGATGGACATGCAAATGCCCGTGATGGACGGACTGACCGCCACCCGGCACCTGCGCCAGAACCCCGCCTGGGCCCAGTTGCCTGTGCTGGCCATGACGGCCAACGCCATGAGCCGGGACCGTGACCTGTGCCTGGAGGCAGGCATGAACGGCCACTTGGCCAAACCCATCGACCCGGACGAACTGTTTGCCGCGCTGCTGCAATGGATTGCCCCACGAGTCACTGGCGCGAATGAAACGGACCGCCTCAACGCCGAACTTCAAGGGCAGCCAGCGGGTGACGCCGAGAGCCCGCAAGCTCCACCCCACCCTGCCCCCGCGCCTTCTGCCGATGACGCATTGCGCCGCATCCCAGGGCTGGATGTGACCGCCGGCCTGCGGCGCGTGCTGGACAAACGCCCCGCGTACGAGGGCCTGCTGCGCAAGTTCGTGGCGGGGCAGGCACATGCCGTACAGGCCACGCGCACGGCCCTGGCCGCCGGGCAGCACGACGAAGCCCAGCGCGCCATGCACACACTCAAAGGCACGGCCGGCACCGTCGGCGCCACTGCACTCGCTGCCCTGGCGCAACGGGCGGAAGAAGCCATTGCGCAGAAGGCATCACCCGAACTGATAGAGCCATTGCTGGAGCCCGTGGAAGCGGCGTGCAGGGCACTGGTCATGGCGCTGCAGCAAGCCCTGTCCGCAGAGGAAGTTGCGAGCACCGACACTGCTTCTGACCTGCAGATCGACGCATCGGCTGCGCGTGCGCTGGTGGCGCAGCTCGACGCCCTGCTGTCCGACGACGATTCCGACGCCATCGAAATCTTCAAGGACTCCGCGCCCGCCCTGCAAGCCCTGCTCGGGCCCGCGTATGGCCAGATGAAACGGTCGCTGGACAGCTACGACTTTGTGGAGGCACTGGCCATACTGCGGCAGACCCCCATCGCACACCATGATTACAAGGAGGACCCGGTTCATGAATAGCCCATTCGCACCCAGCGGCAAATGCACGGTGCTGGTCGTAGACGACACGCCCGACAACCTCTCGCTGATGAGCGACCTCCTGCGCACTGACTACAAGGTCAAACTCGCGCCCAGTGGCGAGCGTGCGCTGCAGATCGTGGCAGGCGACAGCAAGCCCGACCTGATCCTGCTGGACATCATGATGCCGGACATGGACGGCTACGAGGTACTGCGCCGCCTGCAGTTCAACCCCGACACTGAAGACATCCCCGTGATCTTCCTCACCGCCATGAGCGCGGCCGAGGACGAGAGCATTGGCCTGGAGCTGGGTGCGGTGGACTACATCACCAAGCCCATCAACCCCGCCATCGTGATGGCACGGGTGCGCAACCACCTGCAGCTCAAGCGCGCGCGCGACTTTCTGGCCCAGCACAACCATTTTCTGGAGCAAGAGGTCGCCAACCGCACGCGCGCCATGGCAGAGCTGCAGGACGCCACCATTCGCGCCATGGCCTCGCTGGCCGAAACGCGCGACAACGAAACCGGCAACCACATCCGGCGCACGCAGCATTACATGGAGACGCTGGCCCGCCACTTGCAGAACCACCCGCGCTTCAAGGACGAGCTGACCGACGCCGCCATCGAGACCATCTTCAAGTCCGCCCCGCTGCACGACATTGGCAAGGTGGGCATCCCGGACCGCATCCTGCTGAAGCCCGGCAAGCTCACGCCGGAAGAGTTCGAGATCATGAAGACGCACACCACCCTGGGGCGCGACGCCATCATCGCGGCCGAGACGGGCACCACACAGGACAACCCGTTCTTCCGGTACGCCAAGGAGATCGCCTACAGCCACCAGGAGAAATGGGACGGCTCAGGCTACCCCGAGGGCCTGGTGGGCAACACCATCCCGCTGTCTGCGCGTCTGATGGCCGTGGCCGATGTGTATGACGCACTGATCTCCGAACGCGTCTACAAGCCCGCCTACTCCCACGAGCAGGCGGTAGAGATCATCCGCGACGGCCGGGGCAGCCACTTCGACCCCGACATGGTCGATGCCTTCCTGACCTTGTCCGAGGAGTTCCGGCGCATCGCCCAGCAGTTTGCCGACGCCGAACCCGCGCGGCTGGCCGAGGTGGACCGGCTGGCCGCCGATCTGCCCATGGAACGCATCGAACTGACTTCGCGCGAAGAGCCGCTCTGAGTGGCTTTGCCCAGCGCGGGGGGGCCTCAAGCGCTGTGGCTGTGCCCGTCCAGGGTGCTGGTCGTTGTGCGGTGCCCGTTCAGCCCCAGCTTGGCCAGCAGTTGCACATCGGCATCCACATCGGGGTTGCCCGTCACCAGCAGCTTGTCGCCGTAAAAGATGGAATTGGCACCAGCCAGAAAGCACAGCGCCTGCACGGCCTCGCCCATCTGCTGCCGCCCGGCCGACAGGCGCACGCGCGCCTTGGGCATGGTGATGCGGGCCACCGCAATCACGCGTACGAAGTCAAATGGGTCGATAGGTTCGCTGTCGGCCAACGGCGTGCCGGGTACGCGCACCAGGCTGTTGATGGGCACCGACTCAGGGTACGGCTGCAGGTTGGCCAGCTGCGCAATCAGGCCCGCACGGTGTACCGGCGCCTCGCCCATGCCCACAATGCCGCCGCAGCACACGCTGATGCCCGCGTTGCGCACGTTCTCCAGGGTGTCCAGCCGGTCCTGGTAAGCGCGGGTGCTCACCACGTCGGTGTAGTACTCGGGCGCGGTGTCCAGGTTGTGGTTGTAGTAGTCCAGCCCGGCGTCTTTGAGCGCCTGCGCCTGGTGCGATTCGAGCATGCCCAGCGTGGCGCAGGTCTGCAAGCCCAGGCCTTTTACGGCACCGATCAGGGCGCTGACTTTTTCAATGTCGCGGTCCTTGGGCGCACGCCAAGCGGCGCCCATGCAAAAGCGCGTGGCGCCAGCGTCCTTGGCGGCCTGGGCGGCACGCACCACCTCCTCCACTTCCATGAGTTTTTCGGCTTTCACGCCCGTGTCGAACTCGGCCGCCTGCGGGCAGTAGCCGCAGTTTTCAGGGCAGCCACCGGTTTTCACCGACAGCAGTGTGGCTAACTCGATGTCGCCTGCCGGCCAGTGCTGGCGGTGCACGGTTTGCGCCTCAAACAGCAGGTCCATCAACGGCTTGTCGAGCAGCGCCTGGATGGCCTCGACCGACCACTCACCCTGCACGGCCGGCGCAGGGACGGGGCGATGGATCTGGATGGGCTGGGGGGCGGAGAGGGTTGCATTGGCCATGGGTGGATTCCTTTCGAGAGCCTGCTGCTGCAAGCACCAGGGATTGCATCAGCGATCACACAAAGCGCCACATCACGGTGTTCCAAAGAGCCGCCCTGCGTCGCTATCACCATGATTTTGAAGGAGATTTTGGTGCAATTACCCTCAACATGGTCACAAAAGGTGCCACTGTTTTTAGGCCCACAACTGCCCCGATCTTTCCGGACAAAAACGCAGAAAAAGGCGGCCGTTGGCCGCTGTAGAGCGCACGTTAAAACAGCGGCAAAAACCGCCCGCACAACGTGCTCCCAACGGGCGGCTTTGGCTTTCATCTTGCAGCCGGGGCCCGCTTGCGCGGCCCGAAGTTAGACCAAGTTAGATGCGGGCCGGGGCCCGCTCGGACCGCGCTCTGGCCAAAGCGCCCGCAACCAGGCACGCCAAAGCCAGCCCGTCAGCCACCACAACGCGCTGCAAATGTGTGTTGAAGCCGCCGGTGGACCACGCCAGCAGCAGGAACGAGAGAACACTGACCGCGCCCACAGTCAGCCCCAGCCACTGGTAGGCAGGCTTGAACGCCGCCCCCATGCAGATGCCACCCACAATGCCAAACAGCACGGCACGGTGGCGCAACAGGATGAGGGTGTTCGGCTCAGAAGGGGTCGTGCCGTAGGGGCTGGCCAGTGGCGCAGCGCCGAATACGCCGAGCAACGGAATCAGGTGGATGGCACCTGCGAGCATCAGGGCCAGAGAAGCAATTTTTTGCATGGGCAGGCGACACCAAAGACAAGGTGCCGCTGTTGTAGCCCCCGTCGGGGCCGACGACCATGACGTGCCCGGTCATGGACACCGCGCGGTTCAGCGCCCCAGCATCTGCTCTAGCGCCTCGCGGATGGCGCGGGGCTTGTTGCCCCCATCATCCATTGCAGAGCATGTGGGGCTGCGCTCCACCTCCGGGCCGCTGGTGCCAACCCGGGCGAACAGGCGTTCGCAGTCGCAACGCAGCGTGGCCAGCGTCTTGCGAGACCGCTGGTGTTTCACTTCCGCCACCCAGCAGCGGTCTGCGCAGCCGCAGGACCGGTACTGCAAGGTTTCCCCCGCCCTGCCCCAATCGAGCGGATAGGCGCCGGTGCCGCCTGCGGCTTCGGCCCCTTGCCCTGCCAGCGCCAACACGAGCGCGGCACACACCCTGGTGCCGACCCGAAGCGCACACTGCAGAGAAAACACGGAATGCACGGGAGTTGGTGATCGCGCCGTTCAGCCCAGCGCCGCAATCACATCCGCCGGGGCCTGCACCAGCTCGATCAGCACGCCCTCACCGGCAATCGGAAACTCGTCATTGCTCTTGGGGTGCAAGAACGTGATGTCGTAGCCCGCAGCGCCCTTGCGGATGCCACCGGGTGCAAAGCGCACGCCCTTGGCGGTGAGCCATTCCACCGCCTTTGGCAGGTCGTCGATCCACAGGCCAATGTGGTTGAGCGGCGTGGTGTGCACGGCTGGCTTTTTCTCGATGTCCAGCGGCTGCATGATGTCCACCTCCACCTTGAAGGCACCCTTGCCCATGGCCAGGATGTCTTCGTCCACGTTCTCGCGCTCGCTCTGGAAGGTGCCGGTCTGCTCCAGGCCCAGCATGTCCACCCACAGCGTCTTCATCCGCTGTTTGTCGGTGCCTCCAATGGCGACCTGCTGGATGCCCAGGACCTTGAAGGGGCGTGGGGTCGTGCTCATGATTACTCCTGATTTGATAGCTGCCAGCGCATATTCTTCTAGCGCTAGTGGCCAAAAACACTAAAAAAGGGGCGCAAGGCCCCTCCAGATGGGCTGTCGGGCCCTGGGGATCACTGGAATTCCAGGATCACCTGATCGACCGCCAGCGACTCGCCCTTGCCCGCCACGATCTTGCCCACCACGCCGTCCTGCGCGGCGAAGAGGATGTTCTCCATCTTCATGGCTTCGATCACAGCCAGCTTCTCACCCGCCTGCACCTTTTGGCCGGGCTGCACCGCCACATCCACCAGCAAACCGGGCATGGGCGAGAGCAGGAACTTGGACAGGTCTGGCGGCGCCTTGAAGGGCATCAGCTTGTGCAGGCGGGCGCCCAGCGGCGACAGCACCAGCGCGTCGATCTGCGTACCGTTGTGCGCAATGCGCAGCGCCAGCGGGTTCTTGCCCACACCGCGCTCCACCTGGGCGGTGAAGCCCTGGCCGTTGCATGCGCCCTGCACCCGGATCTGACCCAGCGTGGCGTTGCTACTGATCTGATAGCTGTTACCGCTTACAGATACTGAGCTAGATCCCGATTTGTCTTCAAAGTCAGAGACCGTGACTTCGTGGTGCTGGTTTTGCCCCTCGGCGCCCAGCGTGACCACCACAAACTGCTCGCCCACCTTGACCTCATGCCCCGCCAGCTGGCCGCTGATGCCCGAGGCCCGCGCACGGTAGCGGCGGTTCATGTAGGCGGCCAAGGCCACCAGGAACAGCGGGGCACGGTGCGGCACGTCTTCGGCGTGGAAGCCCTTGCCGTAGGTCTCGGCGATGAAGCCGGTGTTGAAGTCGCCCGTCACAAACTTGGGGTGCGCCAGCAGCGCGGCCTGGAACGGGATGTTGCTGCTGATGCCGCGAATCACAAAGCCGTTGAGCGCTGCGCGCATCTTGGCGATCGCATCGTTGCGGTCCGTGCCGTGCACGATGAGCTTGGCGATCATCGAGTCGTAGTACATAGGAATCTCGCCGCCCTCGTACACGCCTGTGTCCACCCGCACGCCCAGCTTCTTGCTGGTGTCGGACTGGAACATGGATTCCTCGGGCGGCTGAAAGCGCACCAGACGACCCGTGGATGGCAGGAAGTTGCGGAACGGGTCTTCGGCGTTGATGCGGCACTCGATGGCCCAGCCGTCGCGTTTCACATCAGCTTGGGTCAATGGCAGCTTCTCGCCTGCTGCCACACGGATCATCAGCTCCACCAGGTCCAGGCCGGTGATGCACTCCGTCACCGGGTGCTCCACCTGCAGGCGGGTGTTCATTTCGAGGAAGTAGAAGTCCTGGTCCTTGCCGACCACAAATTCCACGGTACCTGCAGACTGGTACTTCACGGCCTTGGCCAGCGCCACGGCCTGCTCGCCCATGGCCTTGCGCGTGGCGTCGCTGATGAAGGGCGATGGTGCCTCTTCAATCACCTTCTGGTGGCGGCGCTGGATGGAGCACTCGCGCTCGTTCAGGTAGATCACGTTGCCGTGGCTGTCGCCCAGCACCTGGATCTCGATGTGGCGCGGCTCCTGCACAAACTTCTCGATGAAGATGCGGTCGTCGCCAAAGCTGTTGCGGGCTTCGTTCTGGCAACTGGCAAAGCCTTCAAACGCTTCCTTGTCGTTGTAGGCCACGCGCAGGCCCTTGCCACCACCGCCGGCCGAGGCCTTGATCATCACGGGGTAGCCGATGCCCTTGGCAATCTCCACCGCCTGCTCGGGGCCGCTGATGGCGTCGTTGTAGCCAGGGATGGTGTTGACCTTGGCCTCATTGGCCAGCTTCTTGGACGCGATCTTGTCGCCCATGGCCGCAATCGAATGCGCCTTGGGGCCGATGAAGGCAATTCCCTCTTCTTCACAGCGCTTGGCAAAGGCTTCGTTTTCACTCAGAAAGCCATAGCCGGGGTGCACGGCCTGCGCGCCGGTCTGCTTGCAGGCGGCAATGATCTTGTCAGCCAGCAGGTAAGACTCGCGCGAGGGCGCGGCGCCAATGTGCACGGCCTCGTCGGCCAGCTTGACGTGGCGGGCTTCCTTGTCGGCGTCGGAGTAAACGGCCACCGTCTTGATGCCCATCTTGCGGGCAGTAGCGATGACGCGGCAGGCGATTTCGCCACGGTTGGCGATCAGGATTTTGGTGAACATAACAAGTTCCTCGAAACGGAATTCAAAAACCAGTGATGTGGGCTGCTGGGCAGCGTTCGCGCAGGCAGTCCACAAACCGTTGTTTCTCACGCGGCGATACGAGCACACTGCGCGCAGCGCCGTACTGAACTCGAATACGGTCCAGCGACAGCGCAGGCGACGATAGCCAGCTGCGAGACGGCGATACCGCCCGCACCTCACTCAAAGCGATGCGCCAACGAAACGGGCCGCTGCGGATGCGCAGCTCCTCGCCCGTAACGGTGTAGTTCGTGTCCAGCAGCAACCAGATCGGTAGCACCAGCGTCACCAGGACGACGCCGGCCAGCACGGCCCTCTCAGCGCTGGACGTGGAGAACAGCACCATCGGGGCCGCAATGCTCAAGCACGTGAAACCCGCAGCCACGGCAATGCCAGAGATCCAAGCATCCACCTTGGACACAAAGAATGCGCGCGGCACTGGCAACACGAGGGTCATAGCGCTTTCGCTCAGTGGTCAAAGAGGGATGTTCCCGTGCTTGCGCCATGGGTTTTCGAGCTTCTTATCGCGCAGCATCACCAGCGACCGGCAGATGCGCTTGCGTGTCTCGTGCGGCAGGATCACGTCGTCGATAAAGCCGCGTGCACCGGCTACAAACGGGTTGGCAAAACGCTGCTTGTATTCGGCCTCGCGCGCAGCCAGCTTCACGGGGTCGTTCTTGTCCTCGCGGAAGATGATTTCCACCGCGCCCTTGGCGCCCATCACGGCGATTTCTGCGTTGGGCCAGGCCAGGTTCACGTCGCCGCGCAGGTGCTTGGAGCTCATCACGTCGTACGCACCGCCGTAGGCCTTGCGGGTGATGACGGTGATCTTGGGCACGGTGCACTCGGCATACGCGTACAGCAGCTTGGCGCCGTGCTTGATGATGCCGCCGTACTCCTGGCTGGTGCCGGGCATGAAGCCGGGCACGTCCACGAACGTGACCACGGGGATGTTGAACGCATCGCAAAAGCGCACAAAACGCGCGGCCTTGATGGAACTCTTGATGTCCAGGCAGCCCGCCAACACCAGCGGCTGGTTGG
>OFJB01000617.1_pt1 | contig 16535 bp, 17 predicted proteins | sample 1775081 | NCBI WGS metagenome assembly OFJB01 (sample SAMN08195771, study PRJEB24354) | sludge metagenome | isolation source: initial sludge from phenol fed wastewater aerobic bioreactor | place: India: Nagpur | collected 2016-06-05 | reverse complement strand
TTCACCTACATGTGGGCCGGCCCGCACCACCTGCACTACACCGCGCTGCCGGACTGGACGCAGTCGGTCGGCATGGTCTTCTCGCTGATCCTGCTGGCGCCGTCGTGGGGCGGCATGATCAACGGCATCATGACGCTGTCGGGCGCCTGGCACAAACTGCGCGACGACCCGATCCTGAAGTTCCTGGTCACCTCGCTGTCGTTCTACGGGATGTCCACCTTCGAAGGGCCGATGATGGCGATCAAGTCGGTCAACGCGCTCTCGCACTACACCGACTGGACCATCGGCCACGTCCATTCCGGGGCGCTGGGCTGGGTGGCGATGGTGTCGATCGGCTCGATCTACTTCCTGCTGCCGCGCCTCTTCGGGCGCCGCGAGATGTACGCACCGGGCCTGGTCACCGTGCATTTCTGGCTGGCGACCATCGGCACCGTGCTCTACATCGCCGCGATGTGGATCGCCGGCGTCATGCAGGGCTTGATGTGGCGCGCCATCAACGCCGACGGCACGCTCGCCTACAGCTTCGTCGAAGGCGTCAAGGGCTCCTACCCGTTCTGGGCAATCCGCTGGTTGGGCGGTGTGTTCTTCCTCGCTGGCATGCTGCTGATGGCCTGGAACATGTTCCGCACCATCGCCGCCGGCAAGATCGAGCCGGTGGCGGTGATTCCGGCCGCCCAGCACTGAGGACGGCGATGAGCTTCGACCTGCTGCTGCCGGCTTACACCCTGCTCGCCTTCTTCGGCTTCCTGGCGATCTGCGCCTGGGCCTGCGACGGCGCTCGCGACGGCGATTTCTCGGCCGCCGCGGCCTTGCCCTTCAACGACCCGGAAGCCGAAGCGGAGGGGCGTCGGGCATTGCTCACCGGCCGCTGAGCCGGAATGCAAACGGGGGCCGCGGCCCCCGTTGTCGATTGCGGATCAGCGCGCCCCGCCGTACTCCTCGGCCAGGCAGTCGTAATGCGCGTGCGCCTCGCGCTCGAGTAGCGCGGCGGCCTGCCATTCGCGCATCGCCGGGTGGTCGAGCAGGGTTTCCTGCCAAGCGGCGGCGACCGGCGGCAGCGCCACGTTGTAGACGGTGAAGCGACAGGCGACCGGCGCGAACATCGCGTCGGCGATCGAGAAATCGCCGAACAGCCAGGGGCCTTCGCCGATGGCGAAGTATTCGCGCGCTTCTTCCCAGATTTCGACGATGCGGTCGATGTCGCGCTGCACTTCCGGTGTCGCCGGCTTGCCCTTGAGGCGCAGCTTGAGGTTCATCGGCATCGCCTGGCGCAGGTTCATGAAGCCCGCGTGCATTTCGGCGCAGACGCTGCGCGCGCGGGCGCGAGCCCGAGCATCGGCCGGCCACATGCGCGGTTCGCGCTCGGCCAGGTATTCGGCGATGGCCAGGCTGTCCCAGACCTGGAAGCCGTCGTCGTGCAGCGCCGGGACGCGGGCGTTGCCGGCGATCGGTTTGAGCGATGCGTTGTAGTCGCGGCCGGCAACCGACACCAGGTGCTCGGCGAATGGAATGGAATAATGCTTGAGCAACAGCCAGGCGCGCAGCGACCAGGACGAGTAGTTCTTGTTGCCGATGTAGAGGTCGTACATGGGGGTTTCCTTTCGGGAGATGCCAGTGCCTTGGCAATCGCCGCCAATGATAAGGGCATGAACGGAGATAAACCAAGGGCGGCACGAAAGTGCGCTTGCCGGGATCAAAATTATTTTTGCTGCAGTGCACAAATTTGTTTGCAGAACGGATATACTGAGGTTGAATTTCATCGACAACCCGTTTTCCAGGAGACAGCAATGTCCATCACCCCCGAGCAATTTGCCGCGGCCAACAAGGCCACCGTTGATTCCCTGCTGTCCGTTGCCAATACGGCACTGGCTTCCGCCGAGCGCATCGCCGCGCTGAACCTGAACACCGCCCGTGCCGCCCTGGAAGACAGCGCCGCCGGCGTCAAGTCGGTGATGGAAGCCAAGGACCCGCAAGCCGCCCTGGCCGCCCAGAAGGCGCTGGCCCAGCCGGCGATCGAGAAGGCTGTTGCCTACTCGCGTTCGGTCTACGAGATCTCCACCCAGACCCAGCAGGAACTGGCCAAGATGGTTGAAGCCCAGTTCAGCGAATTCCAGAAGTCGATCGGCAACATGGTCGACCTGGCCGCCAAGTCCGCCCCGGCCGGTTCCGAAGGTGCCGTTGCCGCCGTGCAGAGCGCCATTGCCGCCGCCAACTCGGCCTTCGGCAACATGAACGCGATGGCCAAGCAGTTCGCCGACGTCGCGCAGAAGAACATCGCCGCCGCGATGAAGCAAGGCAAGTAAGCCAGCCACTCCCGGCGCGAAAAGCCCCGCGCGACCCGCGGGGCTTTTTTTCACCCACGAACAGGAAGCCCCATGTCCGAATCCGGCCAGGACCCCGAACTCGACCGCCTGCTGCACGCCGCGCTCGGCGGCATGACGCCGCAGGAAGCGCTGATCGCCGCTTCGCGCGCCGACGCCGAGAATGCCGAAGAGAAGGCTGCGGCGATCGCCAGGAACCGCGAACGGGCGCTGAAACTGCTCGCCGCGCTGGAAAAGTCGCTCGGCTGAACGAGCGCTGCGTACCCTACGCAATCTGACGTATTTGCCGGCCGGGCCGGTCTCCTTAATCTGACGTTGCACCGCAGCAAACGGTTTTCCGAATCGTTCAACCCCTCAGATCCAGGAGCACTCATGAGCACTCGTCGCAACTTCATCAAGGCCACCGTCCTCGCCGCCGCCCTCTCCTCCATCGGCATGACGGCATACGCCGCCGACACGATCAAGGTCGGCATCCTGCACTCGCTGTCCGGCACCATGGCGATTTCCGAAACGGCGCTCAAGGAAACAGCGCTGATGACCATCGAGGAAATCAACGCCAAGGGCGGCGTGCTGGGCAAGAAGCTGGAACCGGTCGTCGTCGATCCCGCCTCCAACTGGCCGCTGTTCGCCGAAAAGGCTCGCCAGCTGCTGACCCAGGACAAGGTCGCCGTCACCTTCGGCTGCTGGACCTCGGTGTCGCGCAAGTCGGTCCTGCCGGTCTACAAGGAACTGAACGGCCTGCTCTTCTACCCGGTCCAGTACGAAGGTGAAGAACTCGAGAAGAACGTCTTCTACACCGGCGCTGCGCCCAACCAGCAAGCCATCCCGGCCGTCGAATACCTGATGTCCAAGGACGGCGGCGAAGCCAAGCGCTTCGTGCTGCTCGGCACCGACTACGTCTATCCGCGCACCACCAACAAGATCCTGCGCGCTTTCCTGAAGTCCAAGGGTGTCGCCGACGCCGACATCATGGAAGAGTACACCCCGTTCGGTCATAGCGATTACCAGACCATCATCGCCAAGATCAAGAAGTTCGCTTCCGAAGGCAAGAAGACCGCCGTCGTGTCGACCATCAACGGCGACTCCAACGTGCCCTTCTACAAGGAACTCGGTAATGCCGGCCTCAAGGCGACCGACGTGCCGGTCGTCGCCTTCTCGGTCGGCGAAGAAGAACTGCGCGGCGTTGATACCAAGCCGCTGGTCGGCCACCTGGCTGCCTGGAACTACTTCCAGTCGCTGAAGAACCCGGAAAACACCAAGTTCATCAAGATGTACAAGGACTGGGCCGCCAAGCAGAAGCTGCCGAACGCCTCCACCGTCGTCACCAACGACCCGATGGAAGCCACCTACATCGGCATCCACATGTGGGCGCAGGCGGTCGAGAAGGCCAAGTCCACCGACACCGACAAGGTCATCGCCGCGATGGCCGGCCAGTCCTTCAAGGCGCCGTCGGGCTTCACCGTCAAGATGGACGAAAAGAACCACCACCTGCACAAGCCGGTGTTCATCGGCGAAGTGAAGGCCGACGGCCAGTTCAACGTGGTCTGGAAGACCAAGGGCCCGGTCCGCGCCGCCCCGTGGTCGCCCTACATCCCGGGCAACGACAAGAAGAAGGACGTGCCGGAAGGCAAGTAAGCCAGCTTTTCCTGGACGAAGCACAAACGGGGCCGCGGCCCCGTTTTTCGCATTCAGGCGGCGGCGAAACGCACGCGCAGCCAGTCGCCGATAGCGGCGATTTCCTCGAAGCAGACCTCGTGCGCCATCGGATACTCCTGCCAGCCGACCGCATAGCCGGCGGCCCGCAGGAAATCCCGCGCCTGCCGGCCGAGCGCCGGCGCCACCACGTCATCGTCGTCGCCGTGCGCGGCGAACACCGGGATGGCGCGGTTGGCCGCCGTCGCCTCGCGCTCGACCAGTCCCGGCGACGGCAGGTAAGTGGACAGCGCGATCACCCCGCCCAGCGCCTGCGGATGCGTCAGCGCCGTCGTGTAGGCAACCGCCCCACCCTGCGAGAAACCGGCCAGGAAAACCCGCGCTGCCGGGATGCCACGCTCGCCCTCGCGCTCGATCAGGCGGCGCAGCGCCGCCCGCGAACGCAACAGGCCGGCCTCGTCGATGCGCCGCTCGCCCGGCGTCAGCGACAGGATGTCGTACCACGCCGGCATCGCCCAGCCGCCATTGCAGGTCACCGGCATCACCGGCGCGTGCGGAAAGACGAAACGCACTCCGGGCGATTCCGCCAGGCCGAGCGCCGACACCACCGGCACGAAGTCCGAACCATCGGCCCCCAGGCCATGCAGCCAGATCACCGCGAACTGCGGGTTGCTGCCCTGTTCGAGTTCGATTGCCGGCAAGTATTCGCTCATTTCACAACTCCTCTGTCCTGCCCGGCGTTTTACCCGGAAACGGCGGGCTGCGCCAGCGCTTCCGGCGCCCCGGGATGTCACCCCCGGGCCTGCGCCCGCTGCCGGATGGCGTCGATTGCGCCTTCCTCCAGCCCGAGCGACTTGAGGAAGGCGGCATGATCAGCGGGGTTTTCCCGCTCGAACTCGCCGTGCCACAGATCCATCGCCGCCTCGTCGAAGCCGGCGCGGCGCAGCAAGGCTACCCAGGCGGCCTTGTCGAACGACTGACGCCGGTCGCGGAACTCAGGCGTGGCCAGCAGGCGGGCCAGAAGCCGCTGCTGGGCGTGCAGCCGCGCGGCTTCCTGGCAGAGCTCGAGCAAGCGCTTTTCCAGCAGCGCCACCGGCCGGGAAGCTGCGCTGTCGCCCGGCGGGAGCAACAGGGCGCGGATGTCGGCAAGCGTCAGGCCGGCGTCGCGCAGGCGTCGGATCGTGCGCAGGCGCGCCAATTCGGCGGCGCCATAGCGCCGATAGCCGGCAGCGGTACGCCCGCTCGGCGCCAACAACTGGAGAGCTTCGTAGTGGAGGACGGAACTGCGCGCCAGGCCGACTTGCCGGCAAAGCTGTCCGAGCGTCATCGATTCGGGAATGGCCTGTGTCATGATGGCAGCGGCTGGCGGTCGGGCGGAAGGAAGCGTTCCCGTGCCGCCGGCGAATTGAGCAGCGATGCGGAATAATAGCGCGCCAGGACGGCGCGGGCGTCGTTGACCAGCTCTCCGTTGGCGACCAGGAAGTCATCCCAGGAAAGCACCGGATCGGCGCCGCCACCTTCGGCCATCAAGCGGACCAGGGCTTCGGAGAGGGTGCGATGGTATTTCCCGGGCACGCCCAGGCGCGCCGCCAGCCGGGCAATGGCCTCGCAGGTATCGCTGACCGCCCGTTCCAGCGGCTCCCGTTGCAGCAGCAACCAGGCTGCACGCAGGTGACCGTAGTGGTCGAAGCCGGCGGCGGGCATGCTGGCATCGAGAAAGGCGGCAAGGAACTGGGCGTTCGACATCTGTTTCGGATCGGACATGATGAGACTCCGGTGAAATGGAAAGCGCCAGTCTCAACCCTGCGACTGTCGTCAGGTCAACACCACTTCCGTTTGCCGCCAGCCCCGCATGCGCGCATAGTGGAGGGGCTTGAATCTGCGCCCGGCGCCTTGAAAAGCTTCCGCGACCGCGCGGCGATGCCGCCGCCGTCGTCCTCCGACGCTTTCCGAAAGGCCCCGCCATGGACCATCCCGACCAGTTGCGCTGGAAACAGAACTGGCGCGCGAACCGCATCGATTTTCACCTTGACCATGTCCATCCCCTCCTCTTGCGCTGCTGGGCCGAAATCGGCGTCGCGCCGGCAGCGCGCGTCTTCGTGCCGCTTTGCGGCAAGAGCCTCGACCTGATGTGGTTGCACGGCCAGGGGCATGACATCGTTGGCGTCGAACTGAGTACGGTGGCGGTCAACGCCTTTTTCCGGGAAAGCCGCTTGCGCCCGCAACGCAGCGCGCACGGCGCGCTGGAATGCTGGGCGCAGGAACGGCTGACCATCCACTGCGGCGATTTCTTCGCGCTGCGTCGGCAAGACCTGGCCGGGGTCAGCGCAGTTTACGATCGCGCCGCGCTGACCGCGCTACCGGAAGCCCTGCGCCCCGCCTACGTCGCCCACCTGCGGGCGATCCTGCCCGACGACTGCCGCATTCTGCTGCTGACGGTCGAGGATCTCGATGACGGGGAAAGCGAAGCCGATGCCAGCGGCAGTTCGGCGGAAGTGGAAGGTCTGTACGCGGCGCATTTCCGCGTCAGACTGCTGCATGTCGAGCATTGTGCCGCGCTGCAGGCCGGAAACGGCACGATCAGCGAGCCGCGCTCGGTGCATAAGGCATACCTCTTGGGTGGAGGCGATTGACGCCGCCAGCGGGCGTTCAGCGATTGACGACGGCGAAGCGGGTCAGATGATCGGGGGAAATGCCGGCGAGTTCGCCGACCACGTGGCTGATGCCGTCGCCGACCAGCCACCAGGCGTTGCCGTAGGGTAATGCGGTAATACGCGCAGCGGCCAGCAGATGCAAGGCTTCATGCCGGCGATTTTCAATATTCATGGGTGTGGCCACAAGGCCTCCTGTCTCAATAAAACAAAACCCCGGCGATGCCGGGGTTGCAGTGCCAGCGGGCCGACCAGCGGCCCCGCCGGTATCAGGCAGCGCGGATGTTGCCGGCCTGCTTGCCCTTCTGACCGGTCGTCACGTCGAAGCTGACGCGCTGACCTTCGGCGAGGGTACGGAAACCCTGACCTTGAATGGCGGAAAAATGAGCGAAAAGGTCTTCGCCGCCCTCATCGGGGGTGATGAAGCCGAAACCCTTGGAATCGTTGAACCACTTGACGGTGCCGTTGGCCATGTCTGTTATCTCCGGTAAAAAATGAATCGGGGCCCGAGCCCCTGTAAATGGGGCGAGATCAAGACGGCGAGGTCAGAATGGGGAGAAACGCCGCAACAACGGGGCTAAACCGGCAGAAAACGACACTGTTTGAAAATCGCTGCGGTGCACAATACGCGTTGCCAAGAGAAATAGCAAAGCAATTCTCGACAGCCCGATCATTTTCCGCGCGGGAAAGTCCCCAAAGCGTCTGCCGACGATGGCATAATCGCCCGGATTCCAAAAACGACAAGACTTCCCCTCCCCAATCAGACAGCAGTTCAACTGCGCGGGCACGCCCGCGCGGCGGTCGCAAGACCAAGGAATTTCAACACGTCAGGGAGGTGTGCAGTGAATCGCGAAGAGTTCTTCAGCAGCATCGATGCCAAGATTTCCCGTGCCAGCCGAGCCGATACCGGTTCCGCGGACATGCCGGCCGAAAACCAGGCTTTCCTGGAAACGGTGGTCGCCCGCCTGCAGCCGGTGGTCGCTTCCTACCAGGCCAAGCTCGCGGAACGGCAGATCAGCGCCGAGGTCAAGAGTTTCCCCGCCTGCATTTCCTTCACCCTGCGCTATCGCGACGGCGGCCATTGCGGCCTGACCCTCGACGGCCGCCTGGCCGACCGGCGCATCGAGATCACCGCCCACTACACCAACGACAACGGCCGCAACTACGTCAATACCGGCGGCGTCACCTATGGCCGGGACAACTGGCAGGACAGCATCTTCGAAGAAGCGCTGCAGAAATGCATCGACGACTTCCTGTCCTACGCCGGCCGGCACGGCGGCATCTATCTGAACTGAAAACGCGCCGCGCGCAGAACGGCCCGGCCCATGCCGGGCCTTTTCCGTTTACCGGTCGATGATCAGGCGCAGGCCGAGGGCGACGAACACCGCACCGGCGATTCGGTCGAGGATGGCCCCGGCGCGCGGACGCCGGTTCAGCCACTGGCCGACGCTGCCGGAAAAATGCCCGAGCAGACCGAACAGCAGCGCCGCCTGCAGCGTGAACAGGATGCCCAACTGGGCCAGTTGCCAGCCGATCCCGCCGTTGCTGGCGACCACGAACTGCGGCAAAAAGGAGAGGAAGAAGAGAATCACCTTGGGGTTGATCGCATTGGCGAAAACGCCCTTGAGAAAGACCTGGCGTAAGGTCGCCGCCGCGCCATCGACCGCGCCGACCCGGGCCACGCCCTGGCTGCGCAGGGCGCCGATGCCGAGCCAGACCAGATAGAGCCCACCGCCCAGCTTGAGCAGGGTGAAGGCCTGCGGCGAGGCGGCGATCAGCGCGCTGACGCCGAGCACCGCGAGCAGGGTGTGGCTGAGGCAGCCGAAAGCACAGCCCAGACCGAAGGCAATCCCCTGGCGCCGCCCGCGCGAAATTCCCATGCCGAGCACCATCATGTTGTCGGGACCGGGCGCAGCGGTGATCAGCATGGCGGCGAGCAGGAATCCGGAAAACTGTTCGAAACTGAGCATGGCGGTCGGCTCTCGGGCAAAGCCGGCAATATAACGCAAGGCAGCGGCTGCGACGATGGCGGCTCCGGCACCGGTTTTTCCACGTGTTTGCCGGACGATGACTTGACCACAGTGACGTTGTCATGATGCAATCCCCATCCTCTCGTCATGACCCTCCAGACCGATGTCGCTCCCGTCGCCGTTTGCCGCCTTTCTCTCGCAACACGCCCGACTGCTGGAGATCACCACGGCACTGCCGGAAGCGGCGCTGGTCGTCGAGCGTTTCTCCGGGCGGGAGGCGGTCAACGAGCTGTTCCGTTTCGAGATCGACTGCATTTCCACCAGCGCCGGCCTCGACCTGCTGGCGCTGACCGGCGAGGAAATCACCCTGCGTCTGCTGCAGGCCGACGGCAGCAAGCGCGCCTGGCACGGTTACGTCACCGAGGCGCTGCAGCTCGGCGCCGATGGCGGCTTCGCCCGTTATCGGCTGATCATGGAACCCTGGCTGGCCCTGCTGCGCGAGCGTCGCGACAGCTACGTCTTCCAGGACAAGACGGTGCTCGAGATCCTCGGCCAGCTCTTCGCCGATCATCCGCAAGCCAACTGGGCGCAGGGCGTCACCCAGGAACTGCGCCGCTACAGCCTGTCCCTGCAGTACCGCGAATCCGACCTCGACTACTGCCGCCGCCTGCTCGCCGAGGAAGGCCTCTCTTTCCGCTTCAGCCACGACCAGAACGCGGTGGCCGGCGACGAGGCCACGCACGCCCGCCACCGCCTGGAAATCTTCGACCGCGAGACGGCACTACCCGAGCTGGCGCAGCCCGTCCTGCGCTTTCATCGCAACAACGCGACCGAGGCCAGCGACACCGTCCAGACCTGGCAGGAAATCCGCAACGCCCTGCCCAACGCCGTCACCATTGCCGGCTGGGACTACAAGACACTGCTCGCCACCGGCGCCGAAGTCGAATCGACCTTGGACAACGGCGAAGTGCCGCGCATGGAAGTGCATGACGCGTCGCTGCCCTACCGCTACACCGACGGCGCCGCCGCCCGCCGCCATGCCGATCTGCGCCTGGCCGCCTGGGAAGCCGCCTACCGCCGCTTCGCTGGCGACAGCACGGTGCGCCAGGCCGCCGCCGGGCAGAACTTCACGCTTTCCCAGCATGAGGAATACCAGGGCGACGACGCCCGCTACACGCTGCTCGCCGTCGACCACGACGGCGCCAACAACCTCGGCGCCCAGGCCGCCCGCCTGCTCGGCAGCACCGCCGTCGAGGCCGGCAGCTACCGCAACCGGCTGCACGCCCAGCCGGCCGCCTTGCCCGTCGTCCCCCAGCCGCTGCAAAAACCCTTCGCTCCGCCGCAGGTCGCTCTGGTGGTCGGCGTCAGCGGCGCGCCGCTGAGCACCGAGCGCGATCACCGGGTGAAGATCCAGTTTCCCTGGCAACGCGGCGAGCAGCCCAACCCGGGCGGCCTCGCCGCCGACGCCCCGGGCAAGTCCGGCAACGCGCCGGGCAACGAGCAGTCCGGCACCTGGGTCCGCGTCACCGAATGGCTGGCCGGCCCCAACTGGGGCAGCCACTTCCTGCCGCGCATCGGCACCGAGGTCATCGCCAGCTTCCTCGACGGCGACATCGACCGCCCGGTGATCGCCGGCCAGATCCACAACGGCGCCGACCTGCCGCCTTTCTCCGCCGGCCACGAAGCCAGTGCCAACCACCCCGGCGTGCTCGCCGGCTGGATGAGCCACAACTTCGAGTCCAGCCACAACCAGTGGGTGATCGACGACGCCCCCGGCCAGTTGCGCACCCGCCTCGCCGCTTCCGACAACGCCAGCCAGCTCGCCCTCGGCCACCTCATCCACCAGGCCCCCGAATCGGCCAGCCGCGGCGCCTGGCGCGGCAGCGGCTTCGAGCTGCGCAGCGACGGCTGGCTCGCCGTGCGCGCCGGCGAAGGCATCCTGATCTCCGCCACCGCCCGCCCCAACGCCGTCTCCACCCAGATGGACATCGCCGAAGCGGTCGGCCAGATGCGCGCCGCCGAGGAAACCGCCAAGGCACTCTCCGACGCCGCCCGCGCCCAGCAGGCGCTGCCGCTCAACGCCAACACGAAGCAGAGCGATTTCATCACCGCCCTCGACCCGCAAAAGGACGGCAAATTCACCGCCCCGGTCGGCGGTCAGGAAGCGAAGAAGGCCCAGCCCGGCAGCCGTGAGCTGGGCGACCCGACCGAACGCTTCAACGAACCCGCCATCGTCGCCGAAGCCCCCGGCGACATCGCCCTCACCAGCCCCGCCAGCACCCTGCTCTTCGCCGGCGCCAACCTGCACGCCACCATCCAGCAAGACCTCCACCTCGCCGCCGCCCATACCCTCGCCGTCACCGTCGGCGAAGCCGCCAGCTGGTTCAGCCATTCAGGTGGCATCAAGAGCATCGCCGAAGCCGGCAGCCACACCATCCACGCCCACACCGACCAACTCGAAATCCTCGCCGACCAGTCCGTCACCGTCACCAGCTCCAACGACGAAATCCACATCCTTGCCAACAAGCAAATCCGCTTGGTCGGCGGGCAATCCTCGGTCACCCTCGAAGGGGCCAACATCACCTTTGCCTGCCCGGGAACGTTCTCGGTGAAGGGGAGTAGTAATGCGTTTACGGGGCCGGGGAGTGGTGCGGCGGTGATGGAGGGATTACCTGAAAGCACCATCTACCGGGAGCGTTTTCAGATAAAGGATCGGGCCACCGGCATGATCAAGGCGAACGAGCGTTACTGGATCACCGCCAACGGCCAAACCGTCGAGGGCATCACTGACGACCAGGGGTGGACAGAGACTGTCTATACCGATAGTCCCCAATCCATCACGCTGGAAATCGAACAAGATGGATTGGAACTGAAAGCATGAGCAGCCAGGAACGCTACACGATCATCGACGTCCGTGGTACGCGCCAAATGGTCGCGCAAGGCATGACCACCGATGCGCCAACGGGTTTGCCCGCGTTCAAGAATCCGGTCAAGGAGTTTCTCTGCGTTGTCATGTGCGCATGCAAAAAGCTCTTTGCAGACAATCAGAAAGCGCCGGAACTGCAAACCGATGACGAGACTCCCGGTTTGGATGCAGCAGCAGCGGCACCGGAAACGGAAGAAAGCAGCAGCACAAAGCCGCCGAAACTCCAGCAAAATTGTGTCTCCACCTTGTTTCAGTCACTCGACAAAGCAGCCAACTACCGTAGCCCGCTGAAAGCTGAAGTCTGGTTTGACATGGACGGCTACCGGGCCGGCTTCAAGAACATTGGCGACAAGGTGCCGAATCGCCCGCAGCCGCTCATGTCGAGGAACACGCCAACCAAGCCACTGCACTGGCATTGGGGCGTCATCAGTCACGTTGGTCGCCGCAAGAATCCCCTGCTATCACAGCCGACATTCACCAAGGGCGGTGTGTCGCTCCGCCGGCCTGACATCGTCATCGTTCGCAATCCTGCCCGCCCACCGGAGGAAAGCAACATCGCGATGATCTATGAGTTGAAGTTTGATGAGAAGCCAGACAAGGAGCAGATTGAAGCGTACAGAAAAATCGTCAATAACGACAGATTGCGTGTGGACCTCATTGAAGTGAAGGACTGCCGATGCGAGAAGCGCAACGAGCGGGTTCGCGAAGTCACGCGCGAGGAACTCATGGCCTGGGCGGCGGCGATGACGGCGGCTTTGACGGCGGCCCTCGGGAATTCGGATAATGGACGCCCGCCCCCCGATCTGGCGCCTGCGCAAGTAAATACCGGGTTGGCGCTGCTCGCGGCGATTGCCCTCGGTGTGGTTGCAGTGGCAGCACTCCCGGTTGAGGTTCCGGCCGGCGTGGCCGCCTTCATCGCGATGATGTTGGGCGTTGGAACCGCTGCCGCAAGATGATGACCTGAGGAAAGACGAATGTTGCCCGACTCCTATCTCAAGCGCCTTGAGCGCGTCAAACCCTATGCCGAACTCTGGCGCGACGACCACAAGTTCGTCGAACACCGCATCGGTTTGTATGCCACCTTCTACTTCGATCATTTTCATCCGATGGTGGATTCAAACGAGGCGGCCAGGAAAGCCCTGATCGAATGCTGGCAAGACTACTGGAACCTGGTCGGTACGCAGCATCAGAAATGGATATACCGCTTCGGAGGTTCGGTACGAGGGTACAAGCTCCCTACAGACAAGGTACCACCGCTCGACGCCTATTTGAGCGACCCCGAGAAGCATGGCAGGTATCAGTACTATGTTCATGGCGGAAAGCACGAGGACGATGCGAGTGAGTACTTGTTTTACACGGCTGGTTTTCCGGTTTATGGGGCGCCAGAGTTTCCCAAAAGGCTGGCTTATCTGGAACTGCAGGCGCCGCTCGCATACATCACCAATGGCAAGCTTTCCGCTTTCGTCGAACTGGTGAAACGTTGCGCCATCCGTCTAAAGGTCGACCAGGCCCACGGCGGTCTCGGGCTTCTTCGCACATACAACGAAGAAACGACGACCCGCAACACCGAGTACCAACTAAGCCAGGTTTTTAGCGGGGTGGATGTAGATGTACCTGATATCCAGATGTCCGACATCTTTCGGGATGAGGCGGGCCACCTCGGCATCGACAGCCCCCACTGGCTCAACATCCTTGGTGCCCGCTGGCTGGAAAAGCTGGGCGGCATCAATGCACTGAAGGCGCAGTTGCCGGAGGATGTCTTCGTGGTGGAAGCATGCGGCGATGGGGCATTCATTCAGGCGGGCCCCTACCCGGAGCCAGGGCATAAAGATGACGGTCTGCCACCGGCATACGTCTGGCTAAACAGGGTTTTGTTGCCAGTCCGTGCGCCCACGATGGTCTATTGCATGGGAGATAATCCTGGACAGTTAGGCGAGCGCCATGGCGCCAAAGCGTACTTCACCCGATTTGACGCCGCATCGGCGAAACTGCCACCCATTGGCGGTTCCGATACCCAGGCTCTTGTCGCGACCCTCAGCGCAAGCGCGTCAAACGAATCAAAAAGAAACAACGTTCCCGCCAACCAGCCCTGCCCGGAAGCCGGCTGGTGGTTCACCCCGGCTCAAGCCAACTCGCGCCGCTATTTCAAACAAGGCGAGGTCATGCCCTCTGTCGGTGGCGATTACGGCGCAACGTTCTGGCAGTGGTCGCCGGATCAATCGGCGCCAACGCTGTAGGCAGCCCGAAATTGCAGCGGACTGCCCGCAAGCGCTGCTTGCTCGCGGCCGCTGAATTTCCCGCCATCCCCTACCGCGAATCCGACCTCGACTACTGCCGCCGCCTGCTCGCCGAGGAAGGCCTGTCCTTCCGCTTCAGCCACGACCAGAACGCGGTGGCCGGCGACGAAGCCACGCACGCCCGTCACCGCCTGGAAATCTTCGACCGCGAGACGGCACTGCCCGACCTGGCGCAGCCCGTGCTGCGTTTTCATCGCAACAACGCGACCGAAGCGAGCGACACCGTCCAGACCTGGCAGGAAATCCGCAACGCCCTGCCCAACGCCGTCACCATTGCCGGCTGGGACTACAAGACACTGCTCGCCACCGGCGCCGAAGTCGAATCGACCTTGGACAACGGCGAAGTGCCGCGCATGGAAGTGCATGACGCGTCGCTGCCCTACCGCTACACCGACGGCGCCGCCGCCCGCCGCCATGCCGATCTGCGCCTGGCCGCCTGGGAAGCCGCCTACCGCCGCTTCGCTGGCGACAGCACGGTGCGCCAGGCCGCCGCCGGGCAGAACTTCACGCTTTCCCAGCATGAGGAATACCAGGGCGACGACGCCCGCTACACGCTGCTCGCCGTCGACCACGACGGCGCCAACAACCTCGGCGCCCAGGCCGCCCGCCTGCTCGGCAGCACCGCCGTCGAGGCCGGCAGCTACCGCAACCGGCTGCACGCCCAGCCGGCCGCCTTGCCCGTCGTCCCCCAGCCGCTGCAAAAACCCTTCGCTCCGCCGCAGGTCGCTCTGGTGGTCGGCGTCAGCGGCGCGCCGCTGAGCACCGAGCGCGATCACCGGGTGAAGATCCAGTTTCCCTGGCAACGCGGCGAGCAGCCCAACCCGGGCGGCCTCGCCGCCGACGCCCCGGGCAAGTCCGGCAACGCGCCGGGCAACGAGCAGTCCGGCACCTGGGTCCGCGTCACCGAATGGCTGGCCGGCCCCAACTGGGGCAGCCACTTCCTGCCGCGCATCGGCACCGAGGTCATCGCCAGCTTCCTCGACGGCGACATCGACCGCCCGGTGATCGCCGGCCAGATCCACAACGGCGCCGACCTGCCGCCTTTCTCCGCCGGCCACGAAGCCAGTGCCAACCACCCCGGCGTGCTCGCCGGCTGGATGAGCCACAACTTCGAGTCCAGCCACAACCAGTGGGTGATCGACGACGCCCCCGGCCAGTTGCGCACCCGCCTCGCCGCTTCCGACAACGCCAGCCAGCTCGCCCTCGGCCACCTCATCCACCAGGCCCCCGAATCGGCCAGCCGCGGCGCCTGGCGCGGCAGCGGCTTCGAGCTGCGCAGCGACGGCTGGCTCGCCGTGCGCGCCGGCGAAGGCATCCTGATCTCCGCCACCGCCCGCCCCAACGCCGTCTCCACCCAGATGGACATCGCCGAAGCGGTCGGCCAGATGCGCGCCGCCGAGGAAACCGCCAAGGCACTCTCCGACGCCGCCCGCGCCCAGCAGGCGCTGCCGCTCAACGCCAACACGAAGCAGAGCGATTTCATCACCGCCCTCGACCCGCAAAAGGACGGCAAATTCACCGCCCCGGTCGGCGGTCAGGAAGCGAAGAAGGCCCAGCCCGGCAGCCGTGAGCTGGGCGACCCGACCGAACGCTTCAACGAACCCGCCATCGTCGCCGAAGCCCCCGGCGACATCGCCCTCACCAGCCCCGCCAGCACCCTGCTCTTCGCCGGCGCCAACCTGCACGCCACCATCCAGCAAGACCTCCACCTCGCCGCCGCCCATACCCTCGCCGTCACCGTCGGCGAAGCCGCCAGCTGGTTCAGCCATTCAGGTGGCATCAAGAGCATCGCCGAAGCCGGCAGCCACACCATCCACGCCCACACCGACCAACTCGAAATCCTCGCCGACCAGTCCGTCACCGTCACCAGCTCCAACGACGAAATCCACATCCTTGCCAACAAGCAAATCCGCTTGGTCGGCGGGCAATCCTCGGTCACCCTCGAAGGGGCCAACATCACCTTCGCCTGTCCGGGGACGTTCTCGGTGAAGGGGAGCAGTAATGCGTTTATCGGGCCGGGGAGCCAAAAAGCCGTTATGGAAATCTTGCCTGACTCAAGAGTGAAAATATTCGATGAGCAAGTTCAGGTTCACAATGTGATCGACGGCAACCCCATAGTCGGCATGGCCTACTATGCAGAGACTGCCAGTGGCGACTTCATCCATGGCATTACTGATGAAAATGGAAAAACCCCGCGAATCTCCACCCAATCAGAAGAAATAATAAACATATACTGGGGAATCGAAGCAATGAGAAAAATTAACAAATGACAGAAACAACCAAAGTAAAGAGCACTGATCAAGCAAATTCTTGCTTGAAAAAGAGCTCCAATGTTAGATCTTGCATTGACTTTAAATCAATGTGGAAATCTCACCCGTTAAACTGGGAACCACCAGAGAACGCACCATTCAGAAAAGAAACACCAAAACCAAAGAAAAAAAAAGGAAACACACCTTTCGATGTATTGTTAGAAGAAGAAGACCCACCCGGGGATCCAATCTATGAAAATCAATGTGCAATAAAGATGAGTATCGCACTTCAAGGAGGTGGTGTCTCACTTGACACCTACCCCAAAAACCGAAGCGAGGTTAGATACGTCAGACAACTCCAAAAAAAAATTCGTGGAGCTCTGGCCGCTGAGGAAGGTAAGTATCCCCCGGCAAAGCCGGGGGCTTTAGATTGTGAGCCGCTCAAAGCGGCAATCTGGGGTCGCTAAC
>OFJB01000616.1_pt1 | contig 16537 bp, 14 predicted proteins | sample 1775081 | NCBI WGS metagenome assembly OFJB01 (sample SAMN08195771, study PRJEB24354) | sludge metagenome | isolation source: initial sludge from phenol fed wastewater aerobic bioreactor | place: India: Nagpur | collected 2016-06-05 | reverse complement strand
GAGATGTGCGCGGGGATGCCGTCGGCGGACAAGGAGCCGCGGCGCAGCCTGCACGTGGAGCAGGTGCCGACGCCGGAGCTGGCTCCGGGCGAGGTGCTGCTGGCGGTGATGGCGTCGAGCATCAACTACAACACGGTGTGGTCGAGCATCTTCGAGCCGGTGTCGACGTTCGGGTTCTTGGAGCGGTACGGGCGCACGCACGAGTACGCGAAGCGTCATGACCTGCCGTACCACGTGCTCGGGTCGGACGCGGCCGGCGTGGTGCTGCGGACCGGCCCGGGGGTCACGGCGTGGAAGCCCGGTGACCGGGTGGTGGCGCACTGCCTGAGCGTGGAGCTGGAGTCCCCGGCCGGGCACAACGACACGATGCTGGATCCCGAGCAGCGGATCTGGGGGTTCGAGACGAACTTCGGCGGGCTGGCCGAGCTCGCGGTGGTCAAGGGCAACCAGCTGATGCCCAAGCCCGCGCACCTGACGTGGGAGGAGGCCGCGTCCCCGGGGCTGGTGAACTCCACCGCGTACCGGCAGCTGGTCTCCCGCAACGGAGCCGGGATGAAGCAGGGCGACGTCGTGCTGATCTGGGGCGCGTCGGGCGGCCTGGGCTCGTACGCGACGCAGTACGCGGTCAACGGGGGCGCGATCCCGGTCTGCGTGGTCTCGTCGCCGGCGAAGGCGGACCTGGCGCGCGCGATGGGCGCGCAGCACGTCATCGACCGGTCCGCCGAGGGCTACCGGTTCTGGATCGACGAGCACACCCAGGACCCCAAGGAGTGGCAGCGCCTGGGCAAGAAGATCCGCGAGCTCACCGGCGGTGACGACCCGGACATCGTGTTCGAGCACCCCGGCCGTGAGACCTTCGGCGCGTCGGTCTACGTCGCCCGCAAGGGCGGGACCATCGTGACCTGCGCCTCCACGTCCGGGTTCATGCACGAGTACGACAACCGGTACCTGTGGATGAACCTCAAGCGGATCATCGGCAGCCACTTCGCGAACTACCGCGAGGCCTACGAAGCCAACCGGCTCATCATCAAGGGCATGATCCACCCGACCGTGTCCAAGACCTACGCCCTGGACGAGGCCGGCCAGGCCGCCCTCGACGTGCACCGCAACGCCCACCAGGGCAAGGTCGGCGTTCTGGCCCTGGCCCCCGCCGAAGGCCTCGGCGTCACCGATACGGACCTGCGCGACCAGCACCTCCCCGAGATCAACCGCTTCCGCAACAGCTGACCCGCGCGCCGTCGCCGTCGGTGGCCGAGTCGGCCGTCATCGGCCACGTAGCATGACCGCGTGACGCCGACCGACTCGACGATGACGGCGTCGGCTGGACCGTGGATCCTCGACCGCGGCCGTGCCAAGGGCGAGATGGGCTACCTGCCCGGGCTGGACGGCATCCGCGCGCTCGCCGTGATCGGCGTCCTGCTCTACCACGCGGACCTCACCTGGGTCAGTGGCGGATACCTCGGCGTCGACGTCTTCTTCGTCCTGAGCGGCTTCCTCATCACCACGTTGATCCTGGAGGAGTACGACCGCTCCGGCGGCGTGCGGTTCTCCCAGTTCTACCTGCGTCGAGCCCGACGGTTGTTCCCGGCCGTCGTCGTGCTGCTCGCGGTCGTGGGCGTGGCGGCCGCGCTGGTCTACCGCGACGCCGCCGGACAGGTCCGCGCGGACTCGCTCGCGTCGCTGTTCTACGTCAACAACTGGAAGTACGTGATCGACCAGATGTCGTACTTCGAGTTCATCGGCCGCCCGCCGATGCTCAAGCACCTGTGGTCACTGTCCGTCGAGGAGCAGTTCTACTTCGTCTGGCCCGCCGTCGCGTTCCTGCTCATGCGCCGGTGGAACCGCCGAGGCGTGCGCTGGGTAGCGATCGCCCTCGCGCTGCTGTCGACCGCGTGGATGATCCGCCTATCCGTGTCCAACGCCTACTTCGACCCCACCAACCCCATCGACCCGAGCCGCGCCTACTTCGGGACCGACTCGCACGCCATGGGACTGCTCGTCGGCGCCGCCCTCGCGACGTTCTGGCGTCCGGGCCGCCTGCAGGCGGCGGTTCCGACGGGAGCACGCGTCATCGTCACCGGGACCGGCGTCGCCGCACTCGTGGCGGTCCTCGGGTTCTTCCTGTTCGTGGGCGAGGACACGGCCTGGATGTACACGCGCGGCGGGTTCTTGGTGCTCGCCCTGGTCGTGGCCCTGCTCATCGCCATGGCGACGCACCCCGCCTCCCCGCTCGGGGGCTGGCTCGGCACCCAGCCGTGGCGCTACATCGGCCAGCGGTCGTACGGCCTGTACCTGTGGCACTGGCCCATCTTCATGGTCACCCGACCCACCCTCGACGTCCCGTTGGACGGACTGCCGCTCCTCGTCCTGCGCCTGGGTCTGACCTTCGGCATCGCCGAGCTGAGCTACCGGTTCGTCGAGATGCCGATCCGGCGCGGCCTCATCGACCGCTGGGTCGCGGCGTGGCGTTCCTCCACCGGCGCGGACCGGCAACGGCGGACCCGGCGCGGCATCGCGGCGATCGCCGGCGTCCTCGCGAGCGTCGTGTTCGTCGGCGCCGCGCTGTCCTCCGCGGCGTCCGCGACACCGGCCGTGGCGCCCGACGTCGCGCAGGCGCTCGGCATCGAGAACGGTGGCCCGACCGAGGTGTCGCTGGACGACCCGGGCGACGGCCCCTCCCCGTCCGCGTCGGCGACCGGGAAGCAGCACGGGTCCTCCACGCCAACCCCGTCACCCACCTCGTCGCTCGCCCCCAACCAGAACGGGCAGTTGAGCGGCATCGGCGACTCGGTCATGCTCGGGGCCCGCGACACCCTCAAGCAGGTCATCCCCGGCACGAAGGTCGACGCCGCCGTCTCCCGCTTCCCCGGGGCGTTCATCGGCCGACTCAAGCGCTACGTCGCCGGCGACAAGCTCGCCCCGGTCGTCGTCCTCCACCCCGGCACGAACGGCACCATCCCCGAGGACATGATGCGACAGCCTCCTGACGGGTGGCCACACCGAGCTTGGTGAGCATCGTGGAGATGCGGTTGCGCACGGTCTTGGGGGCGAGGAAAAGCCGACCGGCGATCTGCGAGGGGCCCAGACCCTGCACGAGGAGCGCGAGGATCTCCCGGTCACGCGTGTCGAGCGCAGCGAGGGGGTTGGCGTCCGGCAGCACGGTCGCGGCGACCACGACGGGCCCGCTCGCGCCACGGCCGAGTACGGTCGAGCCCTGCGCAGCCGAGCAGATCGCGGCGCGGAGCTCGGCGGGGTCGGAGTCCTTGAGCAGGTAGCCGTCGAGCCCGGAGGCCAGGCTGCGGATCACCGCTCCCGGGTCCGACGCCATCGTCAAGATGAGCACCCGGGTGCCCGGCCAGCGGCTCTTCAGCCTGGCGCCGAGGGTGATCCCGTCGCCGTCGGGCAGCTGGAGGTCGACGACGCACACGTCGGGCTCTGCGGCCGTCTCGAGCCGCTCGGCCTCGGCCGCGCTCGCCGCGCTCCCGACCACCGTCATCGACGGATCGGCCGCGATGAGTGCGGTGAGCCCGGCGAGGACGACGGGGTGGTCGTCGACCACGACCACCCCGATCATCGCCTGTCCGCCGGGACGGTCAGCAGCAACCGCGTGCCTCTGGGCCCCGCGGGCTCGATCGTGAGTGTGCCGCCGATCTCGGCGGCCCGGCTCCCCAGTGACTGCAGGCCGACACCGGGCACCACGGCGCCGGCGATGCCGTCGTCCGTCACGGACACGCACAGCCCGCTCGAGCCGTCCGTGATGCTGATCGAGACCTGCTCCGCCCGCGCGTGCTTGATCGCGTTGGTGATGCCCTCGGCCACGGCTCGGTAGACCACGACGGACGTACGGGGGTCGAGCTGCTTGGGGACGTCCGTCGTCAGCCTGACGCGGGTCGCCCCGCCGTTGAACGACTCGACCACCCGGGCGATGGCAGCGCCCAGATCTCCCTGGCTCAGCGCGACCGGCGCGAGCCCGGACACGATCCGGCGCAGATCGGCTCGGCACTCGGCGAGGTCGCCGGCGAGGTCGTCGAGCTCGGGCAGGGGGTGGGCCTCCCGCGCGGCCTGCACGCGCATGCTCATCCCGGCGAGGACCGGCCCGAGGTCGTCGTGCAGGTCGGCCAGGATCCGCGCGCGCTCGAGATCGCGTTGGTGGACGACATCGTGGCGGGCGTACTCGGCATCGAGCGCCAGTGCCACTGCCCGTGCGACGAGCGCGACCGTGGGGAGCAGCTGGCGGCAGGCGCGATCCTGGCGTGCTTCCAGGCCGCCGGGACTCGACGGGCGCAGCAGCATCGTGCCGACCTGCTCGTCGCCGACGAGCAGCGGCCAGCGCACCCAGCCCTCGGGAGCGGGCACGTCATCGAGCAGCAGGTACGTCTCGTCGACGCCGCTGGTGGCCGTGACCATGGCGGCGGCCTTCGTCAGGAGCGCACGGGGATCCGCCGTGCTCGTCAGGTCGGCGGTCAGTGCGGCGATCTCGGCGGCCGAGAGCACGCCGGTGCCGTAGCGCCGCGTCAGGAACTCCCGGCGCAGCCACCACGCGGCCGGGACGGTCAGCGCCAACGTCGCAGCCGTCGCGAACGCCCCGAGGGCCTCCGGACCGAAGATCCGCTCATGCCGCGCGATCGAGACGATGACGCCGCCGGCACCGGCAGCGATCGCGATGCCCGCCACGATGAGGCCGATGTCGACGAGCGGCTCGATGACCGGACGGGGCTCGGCCACGAATCCCGAGGCGGCGACCACGATCGCGACGACGCCGATGCCGGCCGCCGCGCTGATGCCGAAGGTGTCGGGCGTTCCCGCGAACCACGCGATGCATGCCGCCGTGAGGGCGCCCACGCACGACGCGACGATCCACACCCGCCATCTCCGGTCTGCGCGGGTCCGGGCACGCGGAACGGCTACGGCGAGCATGGGCAGGACCAGCGCCACCAGCGTCAACGGCCCCCACTCGGCGGCGACCCGCGGCAGCCGAGGGTCGCCGGTCCCGCTACCGAGCACGAGATAGCCGGCGCACATGGCGACGGCCGGAGTCGTGGCCGCAGCCACGCAGGCCCAGCCGATCGGCGAGCGAGGGAGCCGGTCCAGCAGAACCACACCCGCGATGCCGAGCCCCAGCCACGCGACCAGCGACACGGCGGCCCCGGCGGGCGCGCCGTCGCGCGGCAGCTCGGCGACCAAGGGCACCCCGCTCGCGGCGAGGATCAGCGCGCCCACGATGACGCTCATCGGAACAGCTCTCGGCGCGCGATCCACCGGTGCGAGCGACGTCGACGCTGCGGTGGTCACCACCCCATCTTCGTCCGCGACCGGGCCGAGGTCACGGCACCCGTGGATCCGGGACGACTGCGGGAACGCGCGGGACGCCGCCGGGAGCAGCCGGGTGCGCAGGGCATGGACCGCCGGCCGCCGTCCGGTCGAGTCTGGACGCCGACTGACCGCACACTCCCAGACCCGCGATGATGAACCGAGGAGCACCGATGACATCAGCGACCCAGCAGCCAGACACGGCCCGACGCGGCATCGTTCCCGCCTATCCGGTGCTGCTCGGCATCGTGTTCGTCGTCTGCACGGTGGGGATGGCCCTCAACCTCGTGGCCGCCATCGCGACCGACGTCGTCGACGAGGGCCCCCGGACCCTGCAGGAGCAGCTCGTCGGGGTGATCGGGTTCGGACTCGGTGGCCTCCTGGTCTCGCTGCTGGGAGCCTGGTGGTTCTCCCGCACCGATGGGCGCGCCACGGTCGGTGCCATCGTGTTCGGCGTGCTGGCGGTGCCGACGATCATCTTGTTCTTCTCCGGCACGCCGGGCATGTTCGGTGCCACCGCCGCTTTCCTCGCCGGCCTGACCCGCGGCCGGAGGCCATCCGACGGCGCGCCACGGGTGTTCGGCGTCGTCGGCCTGGTCATCGCCATCCTGAACGTTCTCATCACCGTGGCCGGCGTCAGCATCGCGTGGATCGGGGGATGACCGCCCACCGGCGTGGGTGACGGGCCGCCGGGTTCTGTCGGCGACGTCGTCCAGGCCCGGGTCCGGAACCATCGGTGCCCGCGCCGCTGTTTTGCGGAAATGCGGTGCGGGCCGTCGTGGCCGGCGGCACACTTGCCGGACCCGTCGGGCGGCCGGCGGCGTGACCCGCCGGGGCGGGTCCTCGCAGGCGGTGGAGGAGCGGCGGTGGGTGACAGCGATCCGCTCCTGGACCTGGCCGACATCCGTGTCCGTCTCAGCGGGCTGCAGATCCTCGACGGCGTCAGCATCACCGTCCCTCGCGGGTCGGTCACTGGGCTGATCGGTCCGAACGGTGCCGGCAAGACCACGGTCTTCAACGTGATCAGCGGTTTCGTCCGACCCGATTCCGGAGTGGTCCGCTACCAGGGCCGCGAGCTCGGCCGCATCAAGGCCCATCGCCTGACCCGCATGGGCATCGCCCGGACGCTGCAGGGCGTCGGCCTGTTCGCGAGCCTGACGGCGCTGGAGAACGTCATGCAGGGCGCGTCGGCGCGTATGCGCAGCGGACCGGTATCCCAGGCGCTGGCGATGCCGTGGACCGACGTGCAGACCGAGCGTGCGCGCGTCCTGGCACTGGCCGCGATGACCGATCTCGGCATCGTCGACGACGCCGGCCGCTATCCGTCCGAGCTGCCCTACCCGGTCCAGAAGAAGGTCGCGCTGGCCCGTGCCCTGGTGAGCGATCCCGAGCTCCTCCTGCTGGACGAGCCCGCCGGCGGTATCGGCGCCGGCGACATGGCCGAGCTCGAGCGGCTGATCCGCACGTGGACACCGGCTCGGACCGTCCTCCTGGTCGAGCACCACATGGAGCTCGTCATGGAGGTGTGCGACCTGATCTGGGTGCTCGACGCCGGTCGGGTCATCGCCAGCGGAACCCCGGCCGAGGTGCGCGGCGACCCCGCCGTCCTCGCGGCCTACCTCGGCCAGGACGGGGCGGCCTGATGCTCCGCGTCAGTGGTCTCAGCGTCTCCTACGGGCCGGTCAAGGCCTTGACCGACGTGTCGGTCGACGTGCCGCGCGGCGAGGTGACCGCGGTCATCGGCGCCAACGGCGCCGGCAAGTCCACGCTGATGCGCACGCTCGCGGGCCTGGTCCGGGCCGCGGAGGGGACCGCCGAGCTCGACGGCGAGCCCGTCCTCGGTCGCCGAGCCGAGGACATCGTGCGCCTGGGGGTCTCCCTCGTCCCGGAGGGCAGGTCGACGATCCCCGAGCTCACCGTCGACGAGAACCTGCGGCTCGGGGGGATGTGGCGCACGCGGCACGAGCGGGCCACGACGTTGACGCAGGTGTACGACTTGTTCCCGGTTCTCGCGCAGCGGCGGGCGATGCACGCATCGACGCTCAGCGGCGGCGAACGTCAGCAGCTCGCGATCGGCCGCGCCCTCATGTGCGCGCCGCAGTGCCTGCTGCTGGACGAGCCGTCGCTCGGGCTCGCTCCGCTGATCGTGACCCAGATCCTGGGCCTGGTCCGCGACCTGGCCACGCAGGCGAACGTCGCTGTCCTCCTGGTCGAGCAGAACGCCGTCACGGCCCTGCGGGTCGCGAGCCAGGGCGTGGTGCTCAACCTCGGCCGGGTCGTCATGTCGGGTCCCGCCGCGCAGATCGCGTCCGATGAGGAGCTGCGTCATGCCTACCTGGGCTACTGAGGAGGGGGAGTCGTGACCCAGTTCCTCGACTACCTGCTCGGCGGGCTGAGCTCGGGCGCGATCTTCGCCCTGTTCGCGCTCGCGCTCGTCCTCACGTGGCGGGCGACGCGCGTCGTCAACTTCGCGCAGGTCGGTCAGGCGATGTTCACGACGTTCGTGGCGCTCACCGCGCAGAACCTCACCGGAAGCTGGTTCCTCGCCCTGGCCGCAGCGATCGTCGCCGGCGCGGCACTGGGGACGGTCGTCCAGTTCCTCGTCCTGCGGCCGATGAGGCGGATGGACACCTCGGGCGCGATCATCGCCACCTTCGGCGTCCTGATCGCCCTGCAGGCGTCGGCCGGCATGATCTGGGGCGGCGACACGCAGGCCTACCCGCAGCCGTTCCCGAACACGGCCATCACGGTCCTTGGTCGCGACTGGCCGCTGTCGGTGTACGACCTGGTGGTGGTGGGCACCGCGATCGTCCTCGTCGTCGCGCTGACGTTGCTGTTCACCCGCACCAACCTCGGGCTCGCCATGCGGGCGACAGCGTTCAATCCGGAGGTCGCCCGGCTGTCGGGGATCCGCGTCAGCCGCACCCTGACCATCGGCTGGGCCATCGCCGGCTCGGTCGGGGCGGTGGCCGGCGTCCTCGTCGCGCCGGTGTCCACGTTGTCGCCCAACAGCTTCGACATCATCTTGGTCTTCGCGTTCACCGCGGCCGTGATCGGCGGCCTCGACAGCCTCGTCGGGGCCGTGGCGTTCGGCGTCGGCACCGGGCTCGTGCTCTCCGTCGTCTCCGGCTACAGCGACTCCAGTAACGCGCCGCTGGTGGCACTCGTGCTGCTGGCGCTGAACCTGCTGCTCAAGCCCGACGGGGTGTTCGGGCACACGTCCTCGAGGTCGGTGTAGCCGTGGCCGAGCTGATGCGCAGGCCGGGGATGCGGCTGGTCGGGCACCTCGCGATCGCCGTCGCCGTGTGGGCGCTGCTCACGGTCGTCAACAACAACGTCGATCCACTGATGAATTACTACATCGCTCTGGCAGCGATGTACGCGACGGCGATGTTCGGCATGGTGATCCTGGTCGGCATGTCCGGGCAGGTCTCGCTCGGCAACGGCGCCTTGATGGCGATCGGCGCGTACTCCTTCGCGCTGACCTCCCTCAACTGGAAGACGGTCCCGCTGCTGGGCGTGCCGATGAACGGATGGTGGGCGATGGTCTTCGCCGCCATCGGCGGCGTCCTCTTCGGGCTGCTGGTCGGCGGGCTCGCCGCTCGGCTGAAGGGTCCCTATCTCGCCGGCCTCACGCTTGGTCTCGCCGTGGGCATCCCGGCGATCGCCACCCGGTTCCCCGAGGTGTTCGGCGGGGAGGACGGCCTCATGCTCACCGTCCCGTACCCGGACGGCGGATACGAGCCGGTCGTGGATGCGTCGAGCCCGACGTTCACCGACACGCTGCCCGACACCCAGGTCGGGGCCTCGCCGTTCGCGAGTGCGTCGTCGGGTGACCTGCTGACGCTGGACAACTTCCCCTCGGGGAGTGCGTCGCCGATGCCGAGTGCGTCGTCGGGTGACCTGCTGACGCTGGACAACTACCCGTCGGGGAGTGCGTCGCCGATGCCGAGTGCGTCGCCGTTCCCGGCGGACGGCTCGACCGACCCCGGGAGCACGGACGTGTCCGGCGACCACGGGTTCGTCATCGAGCACTGGCAGGCCTCGCTGGCGGTCCTGGTCATGTGCATCGCGCTCTTCGTCGCGCTCAACCTCGTCCGCGGGCGCCAGGGCCGGCGGTGGCGGGCGGTGCGCGACGATCCGGTCGCCGCCGCGGTGTCCGGGATCTGGCCGGCCGGCGCGAAGGTCTCGGCCTTCGTGTTCAGCAGCTTCTTCGCGGCCCTCGCCGGCGGTGTCTTCGCCCAGATCCTGTCGTACGTCGGGCCCGGTGCGTTCGGGCTCTCGTTGTCGCTGTCCTTGCTGGTCGGCGTGGTGCTGGGTGGCCGCTCGTCGCTCGTCGGCGCGATGATCGGAGCGGTGCTCCTGGTGTGGCTGCCCGAGCTCGTGGCCAGCCTCTCGGACGAGCGCGGCTGGTCCGAGCAGGTCACGAACAACATGCCGAACCTTCTCTACGGGCTCCTGGTCGTGCTGGTCGTCCTGGCCGTGCCCGGCGGCATCGTCGGCTCGGTCCAGGCGGGCGTCGCCCGGGCCCGCCGGCGTGCGTCGTCGCGCCCGTAGACCCACGTCGTCACCGCGACGTCACGATCCGGACCGGGTGGCGGATTTCGCGAATGTGGTGCAGGTCACCCTACTGATGGGTAGCCTCCCAGCACCGGAACACCAGCGGCCGGGGAGAAGACGTTCGGAAGGCCGCTGGATGTACTGATCCTTGGGAGGAATGCCTAGTGTCCAGCATCCGCGCGACCCGAACCGTCGCCTTCACCGCTGCCGCGGCGACGGCGCTCGCCATCGCCCTGCCGGCCTCGGCGGCCGTGCCGGCCGCCGATCCCGGCGTGAGCTCGAACCAGATCGTCATCGGGACGACCACACCGCTCACCGGGCCCGCGTCGCCGGGCTACAAGGACCTGGCGCCGGCGGCGCAGGCGTACTTCAACTACGTCAACGCCAACGGCGGCATCAACGGCCGCAAGATCAAGTACGTCGTCAAGGACGACCAGTACAACCCCGCGAAGGCGAAGACCGCCACCAGCGACCTCATCCTGAACAGCAAGATCTTCGCGATGTTCGGAGCGCTCGGCACGCCCACCCACTCCGCTGTCGTCGCCGACCTGAACCGCCGCGGCATCCCGGACGTCTTCGTCAACACCGGTGCAGCCAGCTTCGACAACCCGAGCAAGTACCCGATGACGTTCCCGTACTTCCCGTCGTACGTCGTCGAGGCCAAGGCGATGGCGTACTTCATCCAGAAGACCGCTGATCTCAACGCCATGAAGAAGTGCATCTTCTACCAGGACGGGGAGTTCGGCGAGAACGCGATGGTCGGCTTCAACGCGGCCGGCATGAAGTTCGACACGGAGGTCTCGTACTTCTCCGGCCAGCAGGTGCAGCCCTTCACCGCCCAGGTGACCAAGATGAAGTCCGCCGGCTGCCAGCTCGTCGTGTTCTTCGGTGTCACGTCGGCGACCGCCCAGCTCCTCGGCACCGCGGCCAAGGCCGCGTTCGCGCCGACCTGGATGATCACGTCGGTCGGCTCGGACCCGTCGGTGCTCGGGCAGTCGCTCGGCGCCGCCACCAACACCCTGCTCAAGGGGATCTACACGCCGAGCTTCCTCGCCCCCATCGACGACCTGAAGAACCCCTTCGTGTCGCAGATGAAGGTCATCGCCACCAAGAACAACCTGCCGTGGAACTTCTACACGTACTACGGGATCAACACCGCGTACGTGCTATCGCAGGCGCTCAAGGCGGCCGGGCCGAACCTGACCCGTACCGGGCTGATCAACGCGCTCCAGACGAAGTCTGCGACCTTCCGGTCGGCGGCGGTCGTCCCGATGCTGGTGACCAGCAAGACGCACCAGGGCCTAACCGGCTACTGGATGGGGCAGTACAACGGCTCGGGCGTCCTGGAGCGCAAGACCAGCTTCGTGATCGTCGCGAACTCCGCCCCGTCCGGTGGGGCGACCCAGAAGAACTTCACCCCGGCCGGCCCCACGCCCAAGCTGCTCCCGTAGAAGAGGACAACCACTGACATGAGGATCACTGTGCGCCGCGTCACCGCGGCACTCGCGACCGCTGGACTGCTGGTCGTCGCAGCCCCCGCCGTCGCCCCGGCGCAGGCCGCCGAGGCGTGCGGGCTGGGCCAGACCTGCCAGGGAGACCTGGCGGGCACGCTCGGCTCGAGCCCGTACACCATCCAGATGCCGTCCCGCTTCAACGGGACGGTGCTCGTCTGGTCCCACGGGTACCGCTTCTCGGGCCCGATCCCGGCCGCGCTCGCCGGTCCCTCGGCGCTGAACTTGTCGTCGAACCCGGCGTACCAGCAGATCAGCGTCCCGTCGTTCGCGTCCGCGTTCGGTTCGGACGTCGCGTACCAGGCGACGAACGTGGCCGAGACGGCGCCCAGCCCGCAGATCGCGCAGGCCCTGCTCGCTCAGGGGTTCGCCCTGGCCGGCGCCGGCTACGCCCGACAGGGGTGGGCCGCGGCCGAGGGGGTCGAGGCCGGCGCGAACCTGATCGGCTACGTGAAGGGCGGCGGGATCGCCGGCGTCAAGAACGTGCGCGTGTGGGGGGCCTCGCTGGGAGGCCTGATCTCCCAGACCCTGTTCGAGAAGAGCCCCAAGGTCATCCAGAGCGCCATGCCGATGTGCGGCGTGGTCGCCGGTCCGGAGCAGGCCTTCGGGACGGCGATGACGGTGCTGTTCACGTGGAAGTCCCTCGTGGCGCCCACGCTCAAGGTGGCGAACTACACGCCGGGCGCTGTCGGCTACGCCGAGGCGCTGAAGGACCTCGGCACCGTCTTCCAGACGCTGGGAGCCGTCGGAGCCGGCCAGGTGTCGGTCTCGCCGGTCGGCTACCCGATCGCGCAGGCGAACCTGCTGGGCGGTCTGATGGGCGGCCTGCCGACCGTGTCGTCCGTCTACGACGGCCAGACGGTCAACCCGGCGTTCGCCTCGCTCGGCACGGCGGCTGCCCTGGCGGGCGGGTACCAGCCGGCATCGGCCGGTGCGAGCACCGCCGCGGCGATGCTGCAGAACGTCGGCACGGCGGCCGCCCTGGGCATCCTGGGCCGCTACGACCTGGAGATGCGGCTGCGTCAGATCGCGTCGATCCCCCCGACCGAGACGGCCAACTTCAACGACAACGTCAACGTGTCCTACGCGGAGCTGTTGTCGCCGGAGCAGCGTGGTGAGTTCGGTGACACGCTGAACTCCACGACCGTCATGCCGAACGCCCTCAACGCGATGCTCGCTGCCCTCGATGCGAGCCGGGGCAACCCGGCGGTGCGCTTCCCGGCCAACCCCAAGGCGGTCGCGGCCCTGAACCTGCTCCCGCACCCGGTGGGGGCCTACTCGGGTCCGGAGGTCCTGGTCTCGACGACCTACGACCCGGCGGTCCCGGCCGGCAACACCGGCTGGCTGTCCGACCGGCTCAAGGCGTCGTTCGCGAAGGGCAAGGGCAAGGCGCCGTACAAGGTGGCCACGTACTACACGGTGCCGCCGGCGGACGGCTGGACCCAGTTCGACCCGGGCGCCAAGGGGCCGAACGCCGCCGCCTCGATCGCGGCGCTCGGCGGCAGCGGCGTGGGCCACTGCGTGTTCACCGGCCCGCAGATCCTCGGCGCGGTGAGCACCTGGAGCAAGGTCACCAACGCGACGACGCCCAAGAAGATGAGTGCGGCCGTCCGGTCGTACTGGGCGGTGCCCGGCGTGAACTCCGACGGCCAGTGGGAGCCGGACGCTCTCAAGCGTCCGGGCGGCCTCCCGGTGCCGCGGCCGATCGCCAAGCCCACCGTCGCGGTGAGGTAGCTCGACGGATCGAACGACGGGGGCGGGCCGCATGGTCCGCCCCCGTCGTCCGCATCTGGGGCCCGATTTGTCGCAGCGGCCGGCAGGTGCGTACGCTTGCCCCACCGAAGACCGCTGGTCACCGGCAGACGCACGCCCTCGGGCGAGCCGAGCCGGTCGAAGGCCCCGCTGAGGCGGGCGACCCGCGCAGGTGCTGAACGGCAGATCGATGCGCGTTGGCGCGTCCGCCCGCCCCACGCTCCTGCGTCGGGGCGCTTTTCTTTGCGAGGCGCCAGGAACGGGCTCTGCGCTGACGCGCCGAGCCGTGAAAGGAGCCCCATGGCACGGCCGAACAAGGCGACCACCGTCGCCGAGCTCGCCGACCACTTCCGCACGTCGAATGCGGCAGTGCTCACCGAGTACCGGGGTCTGACCGTCGCGCAGCTGAAGACGCTGCGTCGTTCGCTCGGATCCACGGTCACCTATGCGGTGGTCAAGAACACCCTGAGCAAGATCGCTGCGCGCGACGCCGGTGTCACCGGTGTCGACGAGCTGCTCGCCGGACCGAGCGCCATCGCGTTCGTCAAGGGCGACACGGTCGACGCCGCGAAGGCGATCCGAGCGTTCGCCAAGGAGAACCCCGCCCTGGTCATCAAGGGCGGCTACATGGACGGCAAGACGCTCAGCGCCGCCGACGTCCAGAAGATCGCCGACCTTGAGTCGCGCGAGGTCCTGCTGTCCAAGCTGGCCGGCGCGATGAAGGCGAAGCAGTCCCAGGCCGCAGCGCTGTTCCTGGCGCCGCTGTCGAAGACGGCACGGACCCTGGCCGCGCTCCAGGACAAGCTCGCTGCCGATCCGTCGGCCGCCGCTGCTCCGGCCGAGGCGGCACCTGCCGCCGAGGCTCCCGCCGAGGAGGTGGTCGCCGAGGCGACCGCCGAGTCGGCACCCACCGAAGACACCGCCGCTGTGGCGGAGACCACCGAGGGCTGATTGCCCGACCCGGCCCTCGGCCGGATCTACCCGAAAGGACGCCATCATGGCGAAGCTGAGCACTGACGAGCTGCTGGACGCGTTCAAGGAGATGACGCTGCTGGAGCTCTCCGACTTCGTGAAGCTGTTCGAGGAGACCTTCGACGTCACTGCGGCCGCGCCGGTCGCGGTCGCTGCCGTCGCTGGCCCCGCGGGCGGCGGCGCGGACGATGCCGCTGCCGAGCAGGACGAGTTCGACGTCGTCCTGGAGTCGGCCGGCGACAACAAGATCCCGGTCATCAAGGAGGTGCGCGCGCTCACCAGCCTGGGCCTGAAGGAGGCCAAGGACCTGGTCGAGGCGGCGCCGAAGGCCATCCTCGAGAAGGTCAACAAGGAGACCGCGGAGAAGGCCAAGGAGCAGCTCGAGGGCGCTGGCGCGAAGGTCACCCTCAAGTAGCACCCCGCACCACGACGAAGGCCCGCACCGATCGGTGCGGGCCTTCGTCGTCTCCGAGCGCCTACTCCACCAGCATCGGCGGGTGCTCGGTGTCCTTGTCGGACCGCAGCCGGGAGTCCTTGAGCACCAGGGTGAACACGAAGCCGAGCGCGATGATCGGCACCGCGGTCAGGAAGACCGATCCCAGCGCCGACGTGAACGCCTCCAGCACGATCGGCTTGATCGTGGCCGGCAGCTCCGCGATCTTGCTCAGGGCGCTGGTCATGTCGCTGATCTGGGAGCTGCTGGACATGCCGGACGGCAGGTGGCTGGTGAGCTCCGCGGTCAGCCTCGACGTCATGATCGCTCCGAACAGCGCCGTGCCGATCGTGCCGCCCACGGAACGGAAGAACGTGTTGCCGCTGGTCGCGACGCCGACGTCCCGTGGGTTGACCGAGTTCTGGACCGCGATCACGAGCACCTGCATGACGTTCCCGAGCCCGACGCCGAGGATGAACAGGTAGAGCGCGATCTGCGTGTACGGCGTGTCCACGTCGATCGTGGAAAGCAGGTACATGGCAACCGTGGTCAGCGCCGTCCCGACGATGGGGAACACCTTGTACCGGCCCCACCGGGAGATGAGCCGACCGGACACGATCGACGCGATCAGCAGGCCCGCCATCATCGGCAGCAGCTCCAGTCCGGCCTGGGTCGGCGTGGCGCCCTGCACCAGCTGCAGGAACAGCGGCATGTAGACGATCGCCCCGAACATCGCCAGGCCGACGATGAACCCGATGATGCTCGTGACGCCGAAGACCTGGTTGCGGAACAGGCCCATCGGCACGATGGGCTCGGCGGTCCGCAGCTCGCGCAGCACGAACCCGGCCAGGAGTGCGATCGTGGCGGCGACCATCGCGAGGATCGTGGGCGATCCCCACTCGTACCGCTGTCCGCCCCATTCGAAGACCAGCAGCAGCAGGCTGACGCCGGCCACCAGAAGCACCGCGCCGACGTAGTCGATCGCATGGTTGACGCGGCGCGCCGGCACCTGGAGGACCGTCGTGATGACGAGGAACGCGGCGATTCCGATGGGGAGGTTGATGTAGAAGATCCACCGCCAGGACAGGTTGTCGACGAAGAACCCTCCCAGGAGGGGGCCCGCCACGCTGGCGATCGCGAACACGCCGCCGAACAGTCCCGTGAACTTCCCGCGGTCGCGCGGCGGGATGATGTCCGCGATCACGGCCATGACGAGCACGATGAGTCCGCCGCCGCCGAGCCCTTGGATGCCTCGCGTCACGATCAGCATGCCCATGGAGGTCGACATGCCGGCGAGCAGCGAACCGGCCAGGAAGATGATGATCGCCGCCTGCAGCATGATCTTGCGGCCGTAGAGGTCGGAGATCTTCCCCCAGATCGGGGTCGAGGCGGTCGAGGCGAGCAGGTACGCGGTGACGACCCAGGACAGCTGGGACAGCCCGTCGAGCTCGCTGGTGATGCGGGGGAGCGCCGTCGACACGATCGTCTGGTCGAGGGCGGCGCGCTCATCGCGGGCATGGAGTTCGGACACGGGCTGCCGGTTCCCTCGTTGCGGAGCACTCCCCAGGTCCTCAAGACCTACTCGTGCGCCCACGGCGTCACCCGCGAGATTCCGTGGGAGATGACGAACTCCCACGTGCGGTTCCGGCCCGGCGGTGCGCGATTGCGCCTGGGCGATCATCCCTACGCCAAGGAACTGGCCTCTCTCGGACTGCCCAAGCGGCCTTTTGCGTCGGGCTCCGTCGGCAACGTCGAGATGACATTCGGCGACCCCCACGTGCTGCGCTGATCTCATAACAGCGCGGCCGCCTCCCGGATCTGGTCGGCGCTGCGGGCCCCGATGACCATCATCGTGACGCCGGCCGCCTCCACGGTGGGAGTGTCGGGATGGGAGGTCGGCAGGACCTCCGCCCGCGCCACCCCGCTGACCTCCAGCGTCAGGGCCGGGTAGTCCTCGGGCGTGACGGCACGGCCGCGCCGGTGCACCTCGCCCGGGATC
>OFJB01000615.1_pt1 | contig 16567 bp, 17 predicted proteins | sample 1775081 | NCBI WGS metagenome assembly OFJB01 (sample SAMN08195771, study PRJEB24354) | sludge metagenome | isolation source: initial sludge from phenol fed wastewater aerobic bioreactor | place: India: Nagpur | collected 2016-06-05 | reverse complement strand
GGTGCCCGGCGGTCTCGATGCCAAGGGCCTGCCGCTCGGCCTCCAGCTCATCGGCCGCCCGTTCGAGGAGGAGACGCTGTTCCAGGTCGGCGAGGTGATCGAGCAGGCCGCCGGTCGCTTCACCCCGGCGAAGTGGTGGTGAGCCGCGTGCGCGCTCTCGTCCTCGGCCTCGCCGCCGCCCTCGCGGGCGTCGGCACCGCCGCCGCGCAAGGCGCGCCGCAGGGCGTGAAGACCTTTTCCGCCAAGGACGTGATCGAGGGAACGAAGGTCTCTCGCGAGGTCTGCGCGCGGACCCCGCGCACCGTCTTCGTCGAGGCCTTCGGCCAGGGCATCTGCATCCGCTACTACGCTTCCGGCACGTTGCGCGGACAGGCGTCGATCGTCTTCTTCACCGGCGACGTGCTGGGCCTCGACGAGAAGGGCCGGCGCGAGGTCGAGCCCGGCTATCTGACCCAGGCGCCCGAATATATCGACATCGCCTCGAAGATCTGGTCGGAGCGGCTGAAGGCGCCGATGATCTTCTTCGGCCGCATGGGGCTCAACGGCTCGTCGGGCTGGCACGGCGACCGCCGCACCGCGCTCGAGGTCGAGGTGACGCGGAAGGCGCTCGACGCCATCGCCGCCAAGGAGGGGGCGACCGGCTATCACCTCGTCGGGCAATCGGGAGGGGCGATGCTGGTGCCGGCGCTGCTCGCCGCCCGCGACGATGTCGGCTGCGCCGTGATCGCCTCCGGCCCGCTCGATTTCCGCGCCTTCACCCGCGCCTACGGCATCACCTTCCGGACCGGCGGTGCCCGCGCCCATTACGACCCGATGGCCGACGTCGGCCGTATCGCCCCGAAGATCGCCGGCGACGGCGGCTCGCGGCTCTTCGTGCTGACCGATCCGCAGGATCGGGCGGTGCCGGCGAAGTTCCAGGCCCCCTTCGTGACGGCGCTCGAGAAGGCGGGGGGACGCCCGGTCCAGATCCTGACCGGCGGTCGCGACAAGGACCATCACGCCCTGATCGAGAAGGCGCTCTTCGTCACCGGCCAATGCGTCGCCGAGGCGAGCGACGCCGAGATCGTGAAGCGCTGGCAGGGCAGGGCGGGCGACGACCTGCCGCGGTGAGGGGCGTTATATACTCTTGAAATAATCCCTGGTCATCTGTAGTTCCTGTCGAAGAAGTTCTGCTGATTTTGCGTCGCCGTCAACTTCGACGCCGTTACAAATTCTGATAATGACGTCTTTATATGGTTTATATTTGCGCAATTCATGGATTGCTGCAACTTTAGAAACTATCGATCCGTCCTTCCTCCCAATAGAGTCTGTTATTTCGAAAAATTTCTTGTAATTTCGATATTGGTTGTCTCTCAATTGGTTGAAGACAAAAATCGCGGCGGTTATTGACGCGATTGTCAGGGGAATCAAAATTCCGACAAATGCGATCCAGTCGGACGTAGAGTTCGGGAACATGAGATCTCCTGAATTTTCGAGATGAATTTGCTACATATGATTTTTGTGACTTGAGCGATCAAGAGGCACCGCCCTGCCTTTCAGTCTCGTTTACGGAGACTCTTGCCACGAGATCTCATCCCGGACTTCGAGGCGAGGCGAAGTGCAGGTGGGATTTCGTTAGCCGCCGCTCCCGACGAGCGATGCGAGGGAAGGGAGCCCATCGGCCTCTCGGTCGAGCGAAGAGCTCCATGGATCTCTTCCCCTCCGCTGCTCTCCCCTTCGGCAGGCCACCCGTCGCAGCCGTGAGGCGAAACCGCCCGTCCTCTGCGCCTTTCGCTCATCTCCCCTGCGGTCACCGTATCTTTACGGATCGCCCGGCGCCCCGCAGAGTGTCGAGCTTCGCCGCGACCTCGGCCCGAGACCGACGGCGCGCGCGCATCGAGGAGACACCCATGACCGCCGTGACGGATACCGCCGCCGTTCGCCCCTCCGCATCCGAGGGGACCGCGTGGTCGATCCTCGTCATGCTGTCGCTGTCGCACATGCTGAACGACACGATGCAGTCGCTGGTGGCGGCGAGCTATCCGATCCTGAAGGAGGGCTTCTCGCTCGACTTCGGCCAGATCGGCCTGATCACCCTGTGTTTCCAGGTGACCGCCTCGGTGCTCCAGCCGGTGGTCGGCATCGTCACCGATCGCCACCCGATGCCCTTCAGCCTCGCCGCCGGCATGGCCTCGACGCTGATCGGCCTGCTCCTGCTCGCCTCGGCCCCGACCTATGCGGTCCTCCTGATCTCGGTCGGCCTGATCGGCACGGGCTCCTCGATCTTCCATCCCGAATCGTCGCGCATGGCGCGCCTCGCCTCGGGCGGGCGCCACGGCCTCGCCCAGTCGCTGTTCCAGGTCGGCGGCAATTCCGGCACGGCGATCGGACCGCTCCTTGCCGCCTTCGTGGTGCTGCCCAACGGGCGCACCTCGGTGGCGTGGTTCGCGGTGCTCGCCCTGATCGGCATGACGCTCCTGACCAAGGTCGGCCTGTGGGGCCGCGAGCATCGCCGCACCCGGCCGGCGCCGAAGGTCCGCCCGACCGCCGGTCTGCCGCGCGCCGTGGTGATCCGCGCCGTGACCGTGCTGATGGCACTGGTCTTCTCCAAGCAGGTCTATCTCGCCAGCGTGTCGAGCTACTACACGTTCTACCTGATCGACACGTTCCACGTGTCGGTGAAGGAGGCGCAGATCTACCTGTTCCTGTTCCTCGGCGCGGCGGCGCTCGGCACCCTCGTCGGCGGCCCGATCGGCGACCGCATCGGCCGCAAGGCGGTGATCTGGGTGTCGATCCTCGGCGTGCTGCCGTTCTCGCTGATGCTGCCCCATGTCGGGCTCGGCATGACGGCGGTCCTGTCGGTGGTGATCGGCCTGATCCTGTCCTCGGCCTTCTCGGCGATCCTGGTCTTCGCCCAAGAGCTGGTGCCGGGCCGGGTCGGGATGATCGCCGGTCTCTTCTTCGGCATGGCCTTCGGCTTCGGCGGTCTCGGCGCGGCCGCGCTCGGCGAACTCGCCGACCGCACCTCGATCCGCTTCGTCTACGAGGTCTGTGCCTTCCTGCCGGCGATCGGCATCCTGACCGTGTTCCTGCCGAACCTGAAGAAGGCGCGCTGAGGCGGCCTCGCGCCGCCCGATCGCGCGGGGAGTCTTGAACCCTCGCGCGATCCGCTCTACCCAGGGAGCAGGCTATCCGTCGCAAGTTCGAGGCATCGCATGTTCACCGCGTTCCGCACCGCCAAGCCGTCGCAGTACCTCAAGGGCGCGACCGGCGATTGGGAAGTCATCATCGGTCTGGAGGTGCATGCCCAGGTCGCCTCGAACGCCAAGCTCTTCTCCGGCGCGTCCACCGCCTTCGGCGGCGCGCCCAACGATCACGTCTCCCTGGTCGACGCGGCCATGCCCGGCATGCTGCCGGTGATCAACGAGGAATGCGTCGCCCAGGCGGTGCGCACCGGCCTCGGCCTCGAGGCGCAGATCAATCTGAAGTCGGTGTTCGATCGGAAGAACTATTTCTATCCCGACCTGCCCCAGGGCTATCAGATCTCCCAGTACAAGAGCCCGATCGTCGGCGAGGGCACGGTCCGTCTCGACATGCCCGACGGCGAGGTGGTCGAGGTCGGCGTCGAGCGTCTGCACCTCGAGCAGGATGCCGGCAAGTCGATCCACGACCAGTCGCCGAACCACACCTTCGTCGACCTCAACCGCTCCGGCGTGGCGCTGATGGAGATCGTGTCGAAGCCCGACATGCGCTCCGGCGACGAGGCCAAGGCCTATCTGTCGAAGCTCAGGACGATCCTGCGCTATCTCGGCACCTGCGACGGCGACATGGACAAGGGCAACATGCGCGCCGACGTCAACGTCTCCGTGCGCAAGCCCGGCGGTGAGCTCGGCACGCGCTGCGAGATCAAGAACGTCAACTCGATTCGCTTCGTCGGTCAGGCGATCGACTACGAGGCGCGCCGTCAGATCGGCATCATCGAGGACGGCGGGGCGATCCGTCAGGAGACCCGCCTGTTCGACCCCGGCAAGGGCGAGACCCGCTCGATGCGGTCGAAGGAGGAGGCGCACGACTATCGCTACTTCCCCGATCCCGACCTGCTGCCGCTCGAGTTCACCCAGGCCTGGGTCGACGAGCTGAAGGCGGGCCTGCCCGAGCTTCCCGACGCCAAGAAGGCGCGCTTCATCGCCGAATACGGCGTGACGCCCTACGACGCGATGGTGCTGACGCTCGAGAAGGCCTCGGCCGACTTCTACGAGGCGGTGGCGAAGGGCCGCGACGCCAAGATCGCCGCCAACTGGGTGATCAACGAGCTGTTCGGCCGCCTCAACAAGGAAGGCAAGAGCATCGAGGAGAGCCCGGTCTCGGCGGCGCAGCTCGGCGGCATCGTCGATCTGATCGTCGACGGCACCATCTCCGGCAAGATCGCCAAGGACCTCTTCGATATCGTCTGGACCGAGGGCGGCGACCCCAAGGAACTGGTCGAGAAGCGCGGTCTGAAGCAGGTGACCGACACCGGCGCCATCGAGGCGGCGGTCGACGCGGTGATCGCGGCGAACCCCGACAAGGTCGAGCAGATCAAGGCGAAGCCGACCATGGCCGGCTGGTTCGTCGGTCAGGTGATGAAACAGACCGGCGGCAAGGCCAACCCCCAGGCCGTCAACGAAATCCTGAAGGCGAAGCTGGGGCTCGATTGAGCTTGCAGCCGTCACGATCGTGAATGAAGATCACGGTCGGAGGTGCGTATCATGCTCGTCAGACCGAAGGACATCGCCGACGTGTTGGGCGGTCCGGCCGTGCTCGGACGCGCCGTACGCGATCTCGGAGATCTCGACGAGGTTTTGCGCGCAGGTCTGCCGCTCGGTGCGCTCGATATTCTCGAAGCTCGACTTCCTCCGAGTGCTGGCCGGAAGCTCTCTCCGGTTCGCGCCGTGGTGCGACGGCGGCTTCGTGTCGGTCACGATGTTCTCGTGAGGTCGGAAGGGGAGCGGGCCGGGCGCGTCGCGAGGATCTTCGCGATGGCGACGAAAGTCTTCGGTGATGCGGAAGGGGCTGTCGAGTTCATGACGACCAAACACGATCGCCTTCATGGCCGCACTCCGCTCGAGAGCACGGCCACTGATCTCGGAGGCCGAGAGGTGGAGGAGATCCTCAACGCGATCGCCTTTGGTTTGCCAGCATGATCGAGTTGCGCATCATTCACCGTCGGCGGCCGGTCGCGAACGGAGCTCGACGAGCTCGACGCTCGTAAAGAGGCGTGTTGCTTGTGGAAAACCGATAGATAGCCGCGATGTGCTGATCCCGACTCTGGCCGAGGACGTGGGGCAAGCTCAGAATCACATCTCGACGAGGTGTGATTTGCTCATGCGGCTCTATCGAATCGGCTCCTCCCAATATCCTCTGTTCGACGGCTACGGCGCCATGTCGAACGGTGGACGTTGGAACAGCCCCGGCTTCAGCGCCATTTATGCGGCTGCTTCGCTCGCCGCCGCGCGTCTGGAGATGCTGGTGCACATCGGAAGGGCTCGCCGCCCGCGCGGCCATGCCTGGATCTCGATCGAAATTCCCGACGACGTACCCATGACGATCCTCGAGGCATCCGATCTCCCGGCTGGCTGGGATCATCCGACCGACCGCGATGTTGCGCGAGCCGTAGGCGATGCGTGGTTCGAGTCCAATGCGTCGGCGATTCTCCGCGTTCCGTCCGTAGCGGCGGGCGGCGACCATGTCTTCGTGATTGATCAAAACCATTTGGACTTCGCGCGGATGCGCGCTTCGTCACCGTCGCCTCTCGTCTGGGACGACCGGCTCTTTGGCCGCTGAATGGCTCGCCACCTTGTCGCGGACCACCCGTCTTCGGCTCGAACATGGTCAACGTCGCCGCCCCCTCGGTAACCCTTCCTTACCTTTGTTCCACGACACTCTCGGCCGAGAAGACCCCGCTCGGGGTCGACGCGTGTGTGTGAGTGACCATGGACATTGCGACCTTCCTCGGTATCGGCGGCGGCTTCGGCGTTCTGGTGTTCGCCGTGTTCCTGGAGGGCTCCAAGCTCTCCATGTTCATGGATCTGCTCGCCACCAACGTCGTCATCGGCGGGGCGCTCACCACCACCATGGCCCGCTTCACCATGGGTGGCTTCGTCGCCGCGCTGACCACGGGCCTCAAGGCCGTCGCCTTCAATCATCACGTCTCCGCCCGCGACACGATCGAGAAGATCGCCGAACTCGCCGACATCGTCCGCAAGCAGGGCCCGCTCGGCCTCGAGGCGGTCGAGATCGAGGACGAGTTCCTCGCCAAGGGCATGCGGATGATCGCCGACGGCTTCGATCTCCACATCATCCGCGAGACGCTCGAGCGCGAGCGCGATCTCCACATCGAGCGTCTCGACGACGCCAACAAGCTCTTCAACTTCATGGGCAACGCCGCCCCGGGCATGGGCATGGTCGGCACCATCATCGGCCTCATCTCGATGTTCGCCCACATGGACGACCCCAAGAAGATCGGCCCCGGCATGGCGGTGGCGCTGCTCACCACCCTCTACGGTGCGATCATGGCCAACGTCGTCGCCCTGCCGATCGCCGACAAGCTGCAGATGAAGTCGCTCGAGGAGAACATCAACTACACGCTCGTCATCGACGGCGTGATGATGATCCGCGAGAACAAGAGCCCGGCGGTGATCCGCGACATGCTGATCTCCTACCTGCCCAACAAGCATCGCGCCTCCTTCCAGGAAGCGGCCTGAGGCATCGGAGGCGAGGGGATCGGCCATGTCGAAGAAGAAGGGACACGGCGGCGGCGGCGGGCACGGCGGAGCCTGGGTCATCACCTTCGCCGATCTGATGGCGCTGTTGATGGCCTTCTTCGTCATGATGCTGGCCTCCGCCAACCAGGACAAGCAGAAGCTCGCCGACGCCTCCGGCTCGCTCAAGGAGGCCTTCGGCGTCCAGCCGATCCCGCGCACCGCCGGCATGATCGAGCGCGACGGCCTGCCGGTGCGCCGCTTCATCAAGCAGAGCGCCCCGGTCGATCAGAAGCCCGACGCGGATGCGGGTGGGGCCCTCCTCGAGTTCGCGGGCGATGCGCGCCCAGCCGGGGAAGCCGCCCTCGACCCGGCGCCGCTTCTGGATCGACCAGGCGAGCCCGCCCTCGATCGGCGAGGTGGTGGTGTCGATGTCGTGGCCATAGAGGCAGAGGCCGCCCTCGAGGCGCAGGCTGTCGCGGGCGCCGAGGCCGATCGGCTTCACCCGGGCGTCCTCGAGCAGGAGATCCCACAGCCGGGTGACGTCGTCGTTCGCGACCGAGATCTCGAACCCGTCCTCGCCGGTGTAGCCGGAGCGCGAGACGTGGACCGGCACGCCGGCGATCACGATCGAGGCGACGTCCATGAAGCGCAGGCCCGAGACCGCCCCGCCGAGGCTCTCGATCACCGCTTCCGCCTCCGGGCCCTGAAGGGCGAGAAGCGCGCGGTCCTCGAAGATCTCGAGCCGGACGCCTTCGGGAAGCCGCGCGGCGATGTGGGCGTAGTCGGCCGCCTTGCAGGCGGCGTTGACGACCAGGAGGATGCGCCCGTCGGCGCCGGCCTCGCGGGCGAACATGAGATCGTCGAGGATGCCGCCGTCGTCGGCGAGAAGCTGCGAATAGCGCTGCCGTCCCTCGCCGAGTTCGACGACGGCGGCCGGGATCAGGGCCTCGAGCGCCTTCGCCGTGGTGGCGTGGTCGGGGCCGATCAGGGCCGCCTGACCCATGTGGGAGACGTCGAAGAGGCCGGCGTGGGCCCGCGTCCACTGATGCTCGGCGAGGATGCCGGTCGGATACTGCACCGGCATGAGATAGCCGGCGAAGGGCACCATGCGGGCGCCGAGGCCGACGTGGCTCGCGGCGAGCGGGGTTTCCAGAACGGGTGTTTCGGCGGCGGTCATCGGCGCTCTCCGGGTCGGACTCGTGGGGCGGCGTCCGGCTCCTTTCGGATCCGTTCGCGCCCCCTCTGTCGGAAGACCTGAGAGTTTCCCGAAAGGATCCGCGAACGAATGCTTCCGGTTACGCCTTCGGTGAGTCGTGTGGCGAACACACGACTGCTTTCCAGAGTGTCGCTCGCCCCCGCGGTCCTGGGACCTGAGAGTTTCCGGGGCGGTTTCTCCTTCGGCGCCGGATCTCCTCTTCCGAGGCGACCGGGCTCTCCCGCCGGGGCTGCGTGGCGCCCGCCCGGGGGCGAGATCCACCTCGGGGCGCGACTGCACACCCGATCGTCGAGCGATAGAAGAGCGCACGCGCGCCGTCAACCACGGAGACGCACCGAGGCTCGGGTTTTCCCGGACCTCGGCATCACCGCCTCACTTGGTGACGAGCTTCTTGCGCCGGGGCGCGCCGACGTCGCCCTTGCCGTCGAGGCCGACGTAGATCGTCGCCGCCTGGCTCTCGGCGACGGTGAGGTTGATGCCGTCGTCGACGATCGAGAACAGCGCCGAATAGTCGGGCGCCTGGACCGTCACCTGGGTGGTGGTGAGCTTGGAATAGAGCACCTTGTCGCCGGCCGTCACGGCGACGCGGACCGGCACGGTCATGGTGCCGGTCGCCCCGGTCTTGCCGGCGAGCACCCGACCGGCGACGCCGACGCGCACCGTGATGCCGCCGCCGACGGCGTTCTCGCAGTCGCGCGCCACCCGCTGCACGCTCGCCTGGAAGCGTACCGCGTCCGGGTTGCCGGTCTTGCCCGGCTCGTAGACCGGCATGAACTCGGTGCCGTCGCGCACCACCGCCTCCGGGCAGACCGGGGTCGAGGCATAGACCGCCGGGTCCATCTCCTTCGGTCCGCTCATCGTGCCGGTGATCAGCTTGGAGGGCATGAAATTGGCGCCGATGCCTTCGCTGGCGCCACAACCGGCGAGGAGGAGCGTCGTCGCCAGGGCGGCGGCGCGCAGAATCAGGGGCATGGCCGGGGTGGCCTTGGTCGAAACCCGGAGTGACATGGAACGCGTGACTCCCTCTCGTCGCGGTGTTTCTCGTCCGCCCCTCAATAGCATCGAGGGCCGGCCCCCGCCATGGGCTTGTCGAACCGGGGAAGTTCCCCCCTCGTCCTTGACAGGGCGGCGGCCCGTCCCTCTATTCCGCGCGAAGCACTGCGATCGGCCCGGAGGATCCCATGGCGTCGCCCCCTCTCGACATCCTGCTCGCGGCTCCGCGCGGTTTCTGCGCCGGCGTCGACCGTGCCGTCCAGATCGTCGAGCGCGCGCTCGCCCGCTTCGGCGCGCCGGTCTACGTCCGCCACGAGATCGTCCACAACCGCTTCGTGGTCGAGGGCCTGCGCCGGCGCGGCGCCGTCTTCGTCGAGGAACTGGACGAGATCCCCGATCGCACTCGTCCCGTGGTCTTCTCCGCCCACGGCGTGCCGAAGTCGGTGCCGGAGACGGCCGAGCGCCTCGGCCTCTTCTCGCTCGACGCCACCTGTCCGCTGGTGACCAAGGTCCACCGCGCCGCCGAGAGCCACCACGAACGCGGCCGTCACGTCCTGCTGATCGGCCACACCGGCCACCCGGAGGTGATCGGCACCATGGGCCAGCTGCCCGAGGGCGCGGTGACGCTGGTGACCTCGGTCGAGGACGTCGCGACGATCACCCCGCCGGACGGGCCGCTCGCCTACACGACCCAGACGACGCTCTCGGTCGACGACACCGCCGCCATCGTCGCCGCCCTCGAGGCGCGTTTCCCCGACATCGCCGGACCCCATCGCCAGGACATCTGTTACGCCACCACCAACCGCCAGGAGGCGGTCAAGGCGGTGGCGCCGCGCGTCCAGGCGATGATCGTCGTCGGCGCGCCGAACTCCTCCAACTCCCAGCGTCTGCGCGAGGTCGCAGAACGCGAGGGCTGCCGCGCGGTGCTGCTCCAGCGCGCCGCCGACATCGATTGGGCCGACTTCGAGGGGATCGACCGGCTCGGCATCACCGCCGGTGCCTCCGCCCCGGAAGTCCTGGTGGAAGAGATGATCGAGGCCTTCGCCGCCCGCCGCGAGGTCCGCGTCGAGACGGTGGTGACGGCGGAGGAGACGGTGGTCTTCAATCTGCCCAAGGGCCTGCGTGATCCCGCGCCCGACGCGGCCCGGGAGGAGTGACGAAATGGCGGTCTACACGGACGTCTCCGACGAGGATCTCGATCGCTTCGTCGCCCTCTACGACATCGGCCGGGTGCTCTCCTGCAAGGGCATCGCCGAGGGGGTGGAGAACACCAATTATCTGCTCCAGACCGAGGCCGGCCGGTTCATCCTGACCCTCTACGAGAAGCGGGTCGACGCGAACGATCTGCCCTTCTTCCTCGGCCTGATGGAGCATCTCTCCCGCGCCGGGCTCGGTTGTCCGCTCCCCGTCCACGATCGCGCCGGCCGCGCCCTCGGCGAACTCGCCGGCCGCCCCGCCGCGATCGTCACCTTCCTCGACGGCCAATGGGTGCGCCGCCCGACCGCGCGCCACTGCGCGCTCCTCGGCGAGGCGCTGGCCGAGATGCATCTCGCCGGCCGCGATTTCGCGCTCCCCCGGCCGAACGCCCTGTCGATGCCGTCGTGGCGGCCCCTGTGGGAGCGCTCGGCGGCGCGCGCCGACGAGGTCTCGCCCGGCCTCGCCGCCGACATCGAGGACGAACTGGCGCTGCTCGAGGCGAACTGGCCGGCGCCGGGCGCGCTGCCGGAGGGCGTCATCCACGCCGATCTCTTCCCCGACAACGTCTTCTTCCTCGGCGATCGTCTGTCGGGCCTGATCGACTTCTATTTCGCCTGCGACGACGCGCTCGCCTACGACGTGGCGATCTGCCTGAACTCCTGGTGCTTCGAACAGGACCTGTCGTTCAACCTCACCAAGGGCCGCGCCTTCCTCGCCGCCTATCAGGCGGTGCGGCCGCTGGAGCGGGCGGAGGTCGCGGCGCTGCCGCTGATGGCGCGCGGCTCGGCCCTGCGCTTCCTTCTGACCCGCCTCTACGACTGGCTGAACGTGCCGCTCGGCGCGCTGGTCCGGCCCAAGGATCCCCTCGAATACCATCGCAAGCTCCGCTTCCATCGCGGCATCCGCGACGCCGCCGGCTACGGCTGGGAGGCCCGATGAGCACCGCCGACGAGCGCGATCCCGAGATCGTCCGCATCCACACCGACGGCGCCTGTTCCGGCAACCCCGGCCCCGGCGGCTGGGGCGCGCTGGTGGAATGGCGCGGCCACGTCAAGGAACTGAAGGGCGGCGAGGCCGACACCACCAACAACCGCATGGAGATGATGGCCGCCATCGCCGCGCTGGAGGCCCTGACGCGGCCCTGCACGGTCGAGCTGACCACGGATTCCAACTACTTGAAGGGCGGCATCACCGGCTGGATCCACGGCTGGAAGAAGAACGGCTGGAAGACCGCCGACAAGAAGCCGGTGAAGAACGTCGATCTGTGGCAGCGCCTGGAGGCGGCGATCGAGCGCCACCAGGTCTCCTGGCACTGGGTCAAGGGCCACGCCGGCCACGCCGAGAACGAGCGCGCCGACGAACTCGCCCGCGAGGGCATGGAACCGTTCAAGCCACGCCGCGCCCCGCCGCCGGAGAGCGCCGCGTGACCGGCCTCGCCGCGCCGCTCCGCGTGGCCGTCCTCGCCAATCCCTCGGCCGGGCGTCATCACCCCGGCGAGCTCGATCGCCTCGCCGCCGCCCTCGAGGCCGGTGGCGCGGTGGTGACCCGGATCGTCGGCCATCGGCCGGGCGACCTCGCCCATGCCGCGAGCGATCTCGACGTCGACGTGGTCGCGGTCGCCGGGGGCGACGGAACCCTCAATTCGGTGGTGGGCGCGCTCGCGGCGCGGCCGGCGCCGCGCCCCCACCTCGCGGTGGTGGCGCAGGGCACCGCCAACGTCATGGTCGCCGAATACGGGCTTCCGACCGCCGTCGAGGCGATCGCCGCCGCGATCCTCGCCGGCCGCACCCGCCCGCTCCATCTCGGCCTGACGCGGCGCGAGGGCGCGGCGGACCGCCCGTTCTTCCTGGCGACCTCGGCCGGCTTCGACGCCGAGGTGGTGCACCGGGTCGAACGGCGGGTGAAGCGCCGCTTCAAGAAACTGGCCTTCATGGTGACGGCGTTCGGCCTCGGCCTGCGCCGCCGGCCGCCGCTCGCGGTCGATCTGATCACGCCCGAGGGCGAGGAGAAGCGCCTCGTGGTGGCGCTGGCGATCGTCGCCAAGTCGAGCCGCTACGGCGGCCCCTTCCTGCTGACCGAGGGCACGGCGATGGACCGGCCCGGCCTGCGCCTGATCGCGCTGCGGCGGGTCGGCGTCGGCCATCTCCTCGCGGCGGCGCTGCGCATCGGCCTCGGCCGTCTCGAGGGCTCGTCGAACGTCCTGTCGATCCCGGCGCGACGCCTGAAGATCGCCTCGACGGGGGCGCGGGCGATCGCCGTCCAGGTCGACGGCGACCCCCATGGCACGACCCCGATCGAGGTCGAGGCGATCGACGTCGCCCTCGACCTCGTCGTGGGGTGACCTCATACCGATCACGGGACAGTCCGACTCGTCGGAATGTCCCGTGGTTGCGGCCTGACCGGCCGACGCCCGTTCGGGCTTGCCTTCGCCTACGAAGTTTCGAACAGGTCGAAACTTCGTAGGCTCGGTCTCAGAGCTTGCCGATCATGCAGGCGGCGCCGGTGAGGTCGATCGTGCCGGGCTTCTCCTCGAGGGTGAGGTCCGCCACCACGCCGTCCTTGACGATCATCGAATAGCGCTGCGAGCGCAGGCCGAGACCGCCGGCGGAGAGGTCGAGGGTGAGGCCGACCGCCTTGGTGAAGTCGGCCGAACCGTCGGCGAGGAACAGGATCTTGCCGTCGGCGTCGTTGGCCTTGGACCACGCGTCCATCACGAAGGCGTCGTTGACGGCGACGCAGACGATTTGATCGACGCCCTTGGCGAGGATCGCGTCGTGGTTGGCGAGATAGCCCGGCAGATGGGTCTTCGAGCAGCCCGGCGTGAAGGCGCCGGGAACCGCGAAGAGCGCGATCGTCTTGCCCTTGAAGACGTCGTCCGTGGTGAGCGCGGCGGGGGCGCCGTCGATCATGGACTTGAAGGTGACGGTGGGGAGGCGGTCGCCGACGGCGATGGTCATGGGCTCACTCCGTTGGTCGAAGCCGGGACGGCGTCGACGTCGCTCCCGATCTAGGGCGCGACCGGCCCGGCGTCCACCCTCACCGACTGTTCGACCGCGCGATCGCCGGCCTTGATCGTGAAGGCGAGCGTGGCGCCGGCGAAGGCGGCCCCCTTCGGCAGGCCGTCGACCGGAAAGACCCAGGTCTCGCGCGTGCCGCCGGCGCCGCGTCGCGTCGGCTGCGGCAGCGCCCAGTCGGGCGTCGGGCCTTCCACGAAGAGATCGTGCGCCGCCGCGTCGCCCTCCGGCATCGCCACCGTGACGACCGCCTGCGGCCCCTCGGCGCCGGCCTCCACGGCGACGCTCTCCACGGCCGGTGTCGATCCGGCCCGATGGGCGACCGGCAGGCGCGCGCGGGCGGCGGCGAGAAGCGCGGCCGCCGCGCCGTCGCGGGGGGCGGCCGGATCGATCCCGGCCTGGACCCGGGTCTCGAACGGCACGCAGATGTCGTGGCAGAGCCCGATCATCACGTGGACGTCGAGTTCGCCCGGGCGCTTCGGATCGGCGAGCGCCGTGTCGATCGGCAGCACCACCGAGCGCGTGTAGCCGATCGCCGTGAGGTCGGCCTCGAGGAAGCGCTCCGGGGTCGGGAACCGCACCACCGGACGGGTCAGGCCGGACGAGGCCTCGGTCTCGATCGAGGGCGGAATGCCGGCGTCTCCCGGCGCCCGCCAATAGGTCTTCCAGCCCTCCGGCAGGTCGATCGCCAGTCCCGCGTCGACCCGTCCGTCGACGACCCCGGCGAGGACGAGGCGCACGTTCGCCGTCTCGCCCGCGCGGGCGGGCGTGGCGAACGGCGCGGAGAGGGCGGAGAGGGCGGCGAGAGCGAGGAGGAGGGAAGGGCGGCGCATGTCGGTCCGATCGTTGAACTGCGACGCACCCTAACGGCTCGCGTCCGCGCCGTCTCGTCACGAGCGCGCCATCGTTTCGTCAGACCGCCGTGATCGGATCCGTGATCGAGAGGGGAGGCCGCTCGGCTCGCCCGGGCGGTGGGCCGCGAGGCGGTCTCCGCTCGAATCGGTGCCCTTGTGGGGCTCATCCTCGGGCGCTACCCTCGAGGGCGAGCCCGCCGGGCGAGGAGGCGCGACGCGCCGGGGAGACGTGGCCCATGACGGTCGAAGAGACGCAGTATCTCGGTGGACAGATCCTCATCGCCATGCCCGGCATGGAGGACGAGCGCTTCTCCCGGACGCTGGTCTATCTCTGCGCCCATTCCGAGGAGGGCGCGATGGGGGTGATCATCAATCGCCCCTCGTCCCACCCCTCCTTCGCCGATCTCCTCGTCCAGCTCGAGATCATCCCCGAGGAGGATCGCATCCGCCTGCCCGATCTCGCCCGCGCCATGAAGGTCCAGACCGGCGGCCCGGTCGAGACGACGCGCGGCTTCGTGCTCCACTCCTCCGACTGGCACGTCGACGACGCCACGCTCACCATCGACGAACACGTCTCGCTCACCACCACCCTCGAGGTGCTGAAGGCGATCGCCGAGGGCAAGGGGCCGAAGAAGGCGATGTTGGCGCTCGGCTACGCCGGCTGGTCGGCCGGCCAGCTCGAGAACGAGATCCAATGGAACGGCTGGCTCCACTGCCCGGCCGAGGAGGGGCTCGTCTTCGATCCCGATCTCGATCAGAAATACGAACGCGCCCTGAAGACCCTCGGCATCGACATCGGCCTCCTGTCGCGCGACGCCGGTCACGGCTGAGCCGCGCCCTCGCCGATCTCGGGAGGCGCCGCGCCGGTCTTTTCTCGGCGCGATCGGTCGTCCGCCTCCACCCCGCGCTTGCTCGACGGCGGGTCGCGGCCTAGTGTCCCGGCTCGCCGCCCGCCCGCGACGAAGCGCGCGACGGGTCCGAGATCATCGACGAGGGTGTCGACCAGTGCGTTACGTCTCCACACGCGGCGAGGCTCCCGGCCTCGGTTTCTCCGATGTCCTGCTCGCCGGCCTCGCCCGCGACGGCGGTCTCTACGTGCCCGAATCCTGGCCGACGATGACCGCGGACGAGATCGCCGATCTCGCCGGGAAGCCCTATCCGGAAGTCGCCTTCCGCGTGATCTCGCGCTTCACCGGCGACGACCTCGTCCCCGACGTGCTGCGCGCGATGATCGACGGCGCCTATGCGAGCTTCCGTCATCCGGCGGTGACGCCGCTGACCCAGCTCGCCGCCAACCACTTCCTGCTCGAGCTCTCCCACGGACCGACGCTCGCCTTCAAGGACGTGGCGATGCAGTTTCTCGGCCGCGTCATGGACCACGTCCTGGCGCAGCGCGGCGAGCGCGCCACCATCGTCGGCGCCACCTCGGGCGACACCGGCGGCGCCGCGATCGAGGCCTTCAAGGGCCGCGAGCGGGTCGACGTCTTCATCATGTATCCGCACGGCCGCGTCTCCGACGTCCAGCGCCGCCAGATGACGACCGTGAACGATCCCAACGTCCACGCGATCGCGCTGGAAGGGACCTTCGACGACGCCCAGGGCATCTTGAAGGGGATGTTCAATCACTTCTCCTTCCGCGACCGCATCCGCCTGACCGGCGTCAATTCGATCAACTGGGCCCGCGTGGTGGCGCAGGTGGTCTATTATTTCTACGCCGCCTGCGCGCTGGGCGCCCCCCATCGCAAGGTGTCGTTCTGCGTGCCGACCGGCAATTTCGGCGACATCTTCGCGGGTCACGTCGCCAAGCATATGGGGCTGCCGGTGCGGCGTCTGCGCATCGCCTCCAACGTCAACGACATCCTGGTGCGCACGCTGAAGACCGGCATCTACGAGGTGCGCGAGGTGCATGCCACCGTCTCGCCCTCGATGGACATCCAGATTTCGTCGAACTTCGAGCGCCTGGTGTTCGAAGCCACCGGCCGCAACGCGGCTGCGGTGCGCGCGCTGATGGGCTCGCTGGCGCAGTCCGGACGCTTCGTGCTGCCCGATGCGGCGCTCGCCAAGATCCGCGCCGATTTTGACGCCGGCCGCGCCGACGAGACCGAGACCGCTGCCGCGATCCGCGCCGCCTGGCGCGAGGCCGGCGAGCTGGTCGATCCGCACACTGCGGTCGCGCTCGCCGTCGCCGATCAGGACAAGCCGGTGTCCACCGTGCCGAACATCGTGCTGTCCACCGCGCATGCCGCGAAATTCCCCGACGCGGTCGAGGCCGCCTGCGGCGTGCGCCCGACATTGCCGGCGTGGCTCGGCGACCTGATGACGCGTCCCGAGCGCATCACCGTGATGGCCAACGATCGCGGCGAGGTCGAGCGGTTCGTGCGCTCGGTGAGCCGCGCCGTCAAACAGGGAGTGGCCGGATGAGCGTCAATCTCACCAAGCTGCCGTCGGGCCTTACGGTGGTCACCGACACCATGCCGCATCTGGAGACCGCGGCGCTCGGCGTGTGGGCCGGCGTCGGCGGCCGCGACGAGAAGCCGGACGAGCACGGCATCTCGCACCTGCTGGAGCACA
>OFJB01000614.1_pt1 | contig 16592 bp, 15 predicted proteins | sample 1775081 | NCBI WGS metagenome assembly OFJB01 (sample SAMN08195771, study PRJEB24354) | sludge metagenome | isolation source: initial sludge from phenol fed wastewater aerobic bioreactor | place: India: Nagpur | collected 2016-06-05 | reverse complement strand
CTGCAGCAGCGCGGCCTGACGCTGAAGTGGACGGTGGAAACCCACGCCCACGCCGACCACATCACCAGCGCCGCCAGACTGGCTGAGCTGACCGGCGCGCGCATGGCCGCGCCGGCCGGCTGCCACGTGGGCACGGCCGCCGTGCAGCTGCAGGACGGCGACACGCTCGGCTTCGGCGCCGAGACCCTGCGCGTGCTGCACACCCCGGGCCACACCGCCGGCAGCGTGTGCTTCGTGTGGGCGCCGCGCGCCCGGCCCGAGCCGGCGCAGCTGTTCAGCGGCGACACGCTGCTGATCCAGGGCTGCGGGCGGGCGGATTTCCAGTCGGGCGACGCCGGCCAGCTGTACGACAGCATCACGCAAAGGCTGTTCACCCTGCCCGACGCCACCGTCGTCTGGCCGGCGCACGACTACCACGGGCGCACGCAATCGAGCATCGGCGCCGAGAAGGCCGGCAACCTGCGGCTGGCGGGCAAGACGCGCGAGCAATTCATCGCGCTGATGGCCGAGCTGCACCTGCCGCGCCCGCGGCGCATCGACGAGGCCGTGCCGGCCAACCAGCACTCCGGCCTGCGCCAGGACGCGGGCGGCACGCCGCTGGCCGGCGACGGCGTGCGGCCGGCGCAGGGCTACGCCGGCGACGTCACGCCGCAAACGGCACAGGCCTGGATGCAGGCCGGCCGCGCGGTGCTGGTGGACGTGCGCACCGACGCCGAGCGCGAATGGGTGGGCTTCGTGCCCGGCGCGCAGGCCGTGGCCTGGAAGCAGTGGCCCGGCATGGTGCCGAACCCCGACTTCGACGCCCAGGTGCGCGCCGCCGCCCAGCACGGCCAGCCGCTGGCCATGCTGTGCCGCAGCGGCGTGCGGTCGATTGCCGCCGCGCGCCGCGCGACCGAGCTGGGCCTGGTGGCCTACAACATCGTGGGTGGCTTCGAGGGGGACCCGGACGACAACGCCCAGCGCGGCCACCTCAACGGCTGGCGCCGGGCCGGGCTGCCGTGGCGGCAGAACTGAGCAGGCCGTCCATCGATGGCTTGACGGCCAGCCAGTCGCCAATCACCTGCTCATACGCCGCCGCCAGCCGCAGCACCCCGGCGTCGTCGTGCGGCCGGCCGATCAGTTGCAGGCCCAGGGGCAAGCCTTCGGCGTTGAAGCCCGCGGGCACGCTGATGCACGGCAGGCCGGCGAAGGTGGCGTAGATCACCACCTCCATCCAGCGGTGGTAGGTGTCCATGGCGCGGCCGGCGATGCTGCGGGGCCAGCGCTCGGCGGCGTCGAAGGGCCAGACCTGGGCCGTGGGCAGGGCCAGGACGTCGTGCTGCTCGAACAGCCGCAGCATCTGCTGGTGAAACTGCGTGCGCGTGGCGCTGGCGGCCATGAACTGCGCGGCGCTGCAATCCTGTGCCTGCTCGTGCTCCCACAGGGCCTCGGGCTTGATGTGGGCGCGGTGGCCGTCCTTCAGCAAAAAGGGCGCGATGCGCGCGGCCACCAGCACGCGGCGCCAGACGAGCCAGGCGTCCCACACGCGCTCGGGCGCCATGCCCAGGCGCGCGGGTTCGATGGCGCAGCCCAGGCCTTCCAGCCGGCGCAGGGCGGTGGCGCAGCCCTCCAGGATGCCGCCCTCCATGGGCAGGTGGCCGTCCAGGTCGGCCAGCCAGCCGATGCGAGTGTTCTTGGGATCAAAAATGGCTCCAGCCACCGCCAGATCTGCGTCATCAGCTATCGAAAGAGGAGAATCCGGCGACCATCCGGCCTGCGTGGCCAGCAGCCGCGCCACGTCGCGCACGCTGCGGCCCATGGGGCCTTCGGTGCCCAGCTGGCTGATCCACACGTCCTGCGCCGGCCACATGGGCACGCGGCCCTGGCTGGGGCGAAAGCCGAACACGTTGGCCCACGCCGCGGGGTTGCGCAGGCTGCCCATGAAGTCCGAGCCGTCGGCCACCGGCAGCAGGCGCAGCGCCAGCGCCACGGCCGCGCCGCCGCTGGAGCCGCCGGCGGACTTGCGGGGATCGAAGGCGTTGAGCGTGGTGCCGAAGACGGTGTTGAAGGTGTGCGAGCCCAGGCCGAACTCCGGCACGTTGCTCTTGCCGATGACGATGCAGCCCGCCTGCTTCATGCGCGCCGTCATCAGGCCGTCTTCCTTGGCGACGAAGTGCCGCATCAGCGGCGAGCCCAGCGTGGTGGGCAGGCCGGCGGCGTTGGCCAGGTCCTTGATGGCCTGCGGCACGCCGTGCAGCCAGCCGCGTGATTGGCCCTGCGCCAGTTCGGCGTCGCGGGCGTCGGCCTCGGCCAGCAGTTCTTCGGGCGGCCGCAGCGACACCAGGGCGTTGCAGCGCGGGTTGAGCCGCTGGATGCGCGCCAGGTACGCCTGCATCACCTCGCGGCAGGACACGCGGCGGGCGTGGATGGCCTCGGACAGCGCGCTGGCGTCCAGCGCGGTGAGGGCTTCGTCGGACGGCGGGCAGGCCATGGCGGGACTATAGGCCGCGCGCGGTGGCGGCCATCACCTGCAGGGCGTAGGTGAAGTACTCGGGCACGCAGGGCAGGTGCCCGGTGGGCGTGACCCCGCTGCATTCGCGCAGCGTGACCGGCGCGCCGCCGGTGGCGCGCAGGGTGTTCAGCGCCGACACCGAGGCGGCGAACGGCACGGTCTGGTCCTCGCGTCCGTGAAACAGGTACACCGGCGCCGAGGGCGTCCAGCCCCAGTGCACGCTGCTTTCCTGCATCAGCGTGTCGCGGTCGTCGGCCAGGTAGGCGTCGAGAAAGCGCGCGTCGTAGCGCACGTCGGCATCGTCCGGCACGAGCAGGCGCAGCAGCGCGCGGCGCACCTCGGCGCGCACACTGTCGCCCAGGTACTTGAGGGTGCCGGGCCGCAGCATCCAGGCCACGGCCGGGTACTCGTCGCGCACCCGTTCGAGCAGGCCGTCCAGCGTGGCCTGCACGTCGTACGGCCCCGCGGCGGGCAGGCTGGCCTGCAGCTGCGCGCGCAGCGGGCTGCCGGTGCGCTCGATCTCGCGCTGGGCGGCCATGGTGGCGTAGCCGCCCTCGGAGTAGCCGACCAGGTAGAGCTGGCCGTTGTCGGCCACGCCGCTGGCCGCGCGCCAGGCCTGCGCGGCGCCGATCATGTCGATCACGGCGCGTGCCGTCGGGCGCGACAGCAGGTAGGGGTGCGGCATGCCCTGGCTCTGGCCGAAGCCGACATAGTCCGCCGCCACCACGATGTAGCCCTGCGAGGCCAGCACGATGGGCGGCTCGCCCGGCTCCAGCTTGAGCGAGGGTGCATTGGCGTTCTCGAACGTGGTGGCGTGCTGGTAGCTGATGACGGGGCTGGGCTCGCCACCGCCTTTTCGGGGCAGCGCCACCAGGCCGGAGGCCTGCACCAGCGCGCCGTCGGCGTCTTCGGTCAGATAGCGCACGCGGTAGGTGCTGACGGCATAACGCGCCGGAATCGCGGGCACCTTCGCCTGCCCGGCGGCCAGGGCTGCGTCGATGGCCGAGGCGGTGATTTCGATGCCCGGCACGGCGTCCAGCCATTGCCCGGCATGGGGCGTCGGTGCGGGTGTTGGATCTGGCGTGGGTGCCGGCTCCGGCGCGGGCGCGGGTGCAGGTGCCGGTGCGGGCGTCGGGCTCGGGGCCGGCGCAGGCGCCGGGTCGCCATCGCCGCCGCAGGCCACCAGGGCCAGGGACAGGGCGCAGGCCATGAGGACCCACCGCCGCGGGCGGTGGGCGGGCGCGGACGGCATCGAGACGGAAAACAAGGCCATGGGTGCCTTTCATCGATGGGGTGACGCCGGCGTGCCGTCGGCACCCAAGCGCCTGGTGGATGCAAAACGGCACCCGAAGGCGCCGTCCTGGGGGTCATGCTCGCCCGTGGGCGAGTCGACGATCAGAGCGCCGGGATGCGCAGCTTCTGGCCCGGGTAGATCTTGTCGGGGTGCGTCAGCATGGGCTTGTTGGCCTCGAAGATGACGGGGTACTTGTTGGCGTCGCCGTAGTACTTCTTGGCGATGGCCGACAGCGTGTCGCCGCGCACCACGTCGTGGTATTGCGAGGCGGTGCCGGCGGGGTACTGCAGGTTGTTGTCGACCCCGCTCACGCTGGCCACGTTGCCGGCGGCCAAGCCGGCCTTCTCGGCCGCTTCCTGGCTGGGCGCGCTGCCGGCCAGGGTGACCTTGCCGCTGGCACCGTCGAAACCCACGTCCAGGCCGATCACGCCCAGGTTCTGCTGCTCGATGTAGGCCTTGATGGCGTCGGCGGCCTTCTGGTTCAGCTCGGCCACGTTGGGCGCGCCGCTGGCCGCGGCCTGCTCGACTTCCTTGGCGCCGAACAGCTTCTCGCCGGCTTCCTTGATGAAACTGAACAATCCCATGGTGACTCTCCTTACGGTTGGTGCGGACGGAAACAACCACTGTAACGCCTGCGGGGGCGGTGCAAACCCTTGGCTTCGGGACAAACTTAGCGCTTATATTGCGTGCCCATGACATTTTTGGCGATCGACGTCGGTAACACGCGGCTGAAGTGGACGCTGTACGAGCGCCCGGCCGTGGGCACGCGCGTGCTGGCGCATGGGGTGGAGTTCCTGGAGCAGCTCGACGGCCTGGCCGACGGAGCCTGGGCGAGCCTGCCCGAGCCCACGCGCATGCTGGGCTGCATCGTGGCCGGCCCGGCCGTCAAGTACCGCGTGCAGGAGCAGATGGAGCGCTGGAGCGTGGAGCCGCGCTGGGTGGTGGCCTCGGAGGCCGAGGCGGGCCTGGTCAACGGCTACGACTTTCCGGCGCGGCTGGGCGCCGACCGCTGGGTGGCCATGGTGGGCGCGCGCCACCACATGCTGGCGCGCGGGCCGGCGCGGCCGATTTTGCTGGTGATGGTGGGCACGGCGGTGACGGTGGAGGCCATCGACGCCAGCGGGCGCTTTCTGGGCGGGCTGATCCTGCCGGGCCACGGCATCATGCTGCGCGCGCTGGAGTCGGGCACGGCCGGGCTGCACGTGCCCACGGGCGAGGTGGTGGAGTTTCCGACCAACACCAGCGACGGCCTGACCAGCGGCGGCACCTACGCCATCGCGGGCGCCTGCGAGCGCATGTTCCGCCACCTGTTCCTGCGCTGCGGCGCCGAGCCGCTGTGCCTGATGACGGGCGGCGCGGGCTGGAAGATGATGCCTTCGATGATGCGGCCCTACGAGCTGGTCGAGAACCTGATCTTCGACGGCCTGCTGGTGATCGCGCAGGAGCGCGAGGCGCTGCACGGCGGCTATTGAGCCTTTAAACCTCGGCCAGCCCGTCCGCGGCCTGAAACAGCGCCTGCCGCGCCTGGCTGACGATCTGCCCCTTCCATGGGTCGGTGTCGGTGTAGAAGGCGCGCAGCATGCGGGCTTTGATCTCGGCGGTGAGCAGGGGCGGCGCCTCGGGGTGCTGCGCCAGCCAGTGGTCGCCGCGCAGCGCGTCCAGCACCTCGGTGATCGGCTCGGTGCCGTACTCCAGCGCGATGCCGGTGTACTCGGCCTGCGGCGCGGCGTCGTGGATGGCCTCCCACATCAGGCCGGTCAGCAGCGGGCTGGTGGACGAGCCGTCGTAGATCGAGGTGATGTGCTCGCCCCACCAGCGGCGCGCGCGGGCCACGTCGGCGGCGCTGTCGCGCCCGGCCCAGATGCGCTCGCCCACGCCGCTGGGGCCCAGGCCGGTGTGCAGGTCGATCCAGGCCACGCGGCGTGCGCGCGCGGCGTGCTGCGCCAGCACCCGGCGCAGGGCCTGGTTGCTCCAGGTGGGCGCGCGCCCGCCGAAGAACAGGCCATCGGCGAACTCGTGCTGCCCGCTGGAGATGGCGGCCTGCCAGGCGGCCACGCCGTGGCTGGCGATGAAGGCCTGCACGGCCTGGCGGTTGGCCTCGTCGGGCGGCCAGGTCTCGGGCAGCAGCAGGGGGTGCACCTGGCGGTAGGCCGGGTTGTCGGGCAGGGGCCGGTCGAAGTCGTGGAAGTTGCGGTTCAGGTCCACGTTCTCCTGCGTCACGCGCCGCCCGTGCGAGAAGCCCCAGGGGTTGAGCGCGTGGATGTAGAGCACTGCCACGCCGGCGGCGCGGGCCTTGTCGCGCCACTCGGCGTCGTGCAGGGCGAACACCTGCACGCCGCTGCCGCAATAGCCTTCGACGCCGTGGCAGGCGCTGCTGACGATCAGCAGGCGCTCGCTGCCGGGTTCGCCGTCGAGCGCCACGTCCATCGCGAGCTGCTCGCCGTCCTTGCCGGGCAGCGGGTGGTTGAAGGACTCGATGCGCGTGCCGGCGGTGGCCGCCGCTTCGAGGAACTTGACCCGCGCCTTGGCGTAGCTGGGCGAGAAAGCGTCCGGGATGGGGATCATGCCGTGGCTCCGGGCATGGGGCGGTCGGCGGGCGGGGTGTGGGCCAGCCAGGCCTGCGCCAGCCGCACCCAGTAGGTGGCGCCCAGCGGGATCAGCTCGTCGTTGAAGTCGTAGTGCGGGTTGTGCAGCGTGCAGGGCCCGGCGTCGTGGCCGCCGCCCTCGTAGCGGCCGCGGTGCGCGCCGTCGCCGTTGGCGATGAAGCAGTAGGCGCCCGGCTTGGCCTGCAGCATGTAGGCGAAGTCCTCGGCGCCCATGGTGGGCTCCTGCGCCAGCGCGTGGTCGGCGCCGACGATGCCGGCCATCACCTGGCGGCAGAAATCGGCCTCGTAGGCGGTGTTGACCGTGGGCGGGTAGTTGCGCACGAACTCGAACGCGCAGCGCGCCCCGAACGCCGCGGCCACACCCTCGGCCACCTCCTGCATGCGCCGCTCGATCAGGTCCAGCGTCTCGTAGGTGAAGGTGCGCACCGTGCCCTGGATCTCGCAGGCGTCGGGGATCACGTTGGTGGCCTCGCCGGCGTGGATCATGGTGACCGAGACCACGGCCGCGTCCACCGGCTTCTTGTTGCGCGAGACGATGGTCTGGAAGCCCTGCACGATCTGGCAGGCGATCGGCACCGGATCGACGCCCATGTAGGGCAGCGCGGCGTGGCCGCCCTTGCCGGTGATGGTGATCTTGAACTCGTTGCTGGACGCCATCACCGGCCCGGGCGAGACGGCGAAATGGCCGACCGCCATGCCCGGCCAGTTGTGCATGCCGAACACCGCCTCCATCGGGAACTGCTGGAACAAGCCGTCCTTGATCATCTCGCGCGCGCCGCCGCCGCCTTCCTCGGCCGGCTGGAAGATCAGGTACACCGTGCCGTCGAAGTCGCGGTGCTGGGCCAGGTGCTGCGCCGCGGCCAGCAGCATGGCGGTGTGGCCGTCGTGGCCGCAGGCGTGCATCTTGCCCTTGTGCGTGCTGGCGTGGGCGAAGGTGTTGAACTCGGTCATGGGCAGCGCGTCCATGTCGGCGCGCAGGCCGATGGCGCGGCCGCTCTTGCCGCCGTCGCGCCCGTGCACGATGCCGACCACGCCGGTGGTGCCCAGGCCGCGGTGGATCGGTAGGCCCCACTCGGTCAGCCTGGCGGCCACCAGGTCGGCCGTGCGCACTTCCTCGAAGCACAGCTCGGGGTGGGCATGGATGTCGCGCCGCAGTTGGGTGATGCTTGCTGCCTGCGCCAGGATGGGTTCGATGAGGTTCATGGCGGCAGTCTAGCGGCCCGCCAAGGCTTTTGCACGCCAGGGCGGCTTGTGGACAATGGCGCTGCTCATGACGGCCCCCCCTGCTTTCGTTCGCTGGCTTGCCCGGTGGCGCCTGTTGCCGCTGCTGCTGTCGGCTGGGCTGCTGGCCGGCTGCAGCACCGCCGGCTACTACGCCCAGGCCATCGGCGGGCAACTGGCGCTGATGCAGGCCGCGCGCCCCATCGACGACTGGCTGCGCGACCCCGCCACGCCGGCGCCCCTGAAGGCGCGGCTGGCCCTGGCGCAGCAGCTGCGCGACTACGCCGTGACCGCGCTGGACCTGCCCGACAACGGCAGCTACCGGCGCTACGCCGACATCCACCGCCCAGCCGTGGTGTGGAACGTGGCGGCCGCGCCGGTGGACTCGCTCACGCTCCGGCGCTGGTGCTTCGCCTTCGTCGGCTGCGTGGGCTATCGCGGCTACTTCGACCCGGCCGCGGCGCAGGCGCTGGGCCAGCAGCTGCGCGCGCGGGACGGGCTGGAGGTGACGGTGTACGGCGTGCCCATGTATTCCACGCTGGGCTGGCTGAACTGGCTGGGGGGCGACCCGCTGCTGTCCACCGTCATCCACGACTCGGACGCGGCGCTGGCGCGCATCGTGTTTCACGAGCTGGCGCACCAGAGGCTGTACGTGGCCGGCGATACCGCTTTCAACGAGTCCTACGCCACGGCCGTGGCCAGCCTGGGCGCGGCGCGCTGGCTGGCGCGGCACGCCGATGCCGCGGCCCGGCGCGCCGACGAACTGGCGCAGCAGCGCCAGCGGGACTTTCGCCAGCTGACCCACGCCACGCGCGCCGAGCTGAGCGCGATTTATGAGCAAAAAAGCGATCCAGCCCGCACGGAGCAAGCGCTGCTAGCTATGAAATCAGAAGCTATGCAGCGCTTTCGGACGCGCTACCAGGCGCTCAAGGCGCGCTGGGCCGCGGCCGGAACGCCCTTCGACGGCTACGACCGCTGGGTGGCCCAGGCCAACAACGCCGCCTTTGCGCTGCAGGCCGCCTACGACGGCTGGGTGCCCGCCTTCGAAGCGCTGTTTGCGCGCGAGGGCGGCGACTGGCCGCGCTTTTACGCGGCGGTGCGCGCGCTGGGCGAGCTGCCCCGCGACGAGCGCGACGCGCGCCTGAGGGCGCTGACTCAAAAATGACGAATGACCTCGCTGCGCTTCGATGACGGGCGCTGCGCGCCCATGACCTGGGGCGCCAGTCATTCTGTCATCGCTGCCGCGCAGCGGCGCGGTCATTCGTCATTCGTCACTTCAGCGACTCGAACAGATCGATGTACTGCTGCATCGCCTCGTCGGTGCTCAGGCCTTCCAGCTTCTTCCAGGCGTCCCACTTGGCGCGCGCCACCAGGTCGGCAAAGCCGGGCTTGTCGCGCTCGTTGTCGCCCTCGGTGGCCTGCTTGTAGGCGGCGTAGAGCTTGAGCAGGGTGGCGTTGTCGGGCCGGGTGCTGAGCTTGTGCGAATCGGCAAAGGCTTGCTCGAAGCGGGTTTTGAGGTCGGACATGGGTTGGGCCGGGGCGAAGGTTGGAGAGCCTGGGATGTTAGCGGCACAGGCGCGGGGTGACCGGCCGCGATAATGCGCGGGCCATGGCGCAGGCCCCTACCCCCCACGATTTGCAAGCTGCCGTGCGCGGGGCGGCGGCCGGCGGGCCGCGCGTCATCTTCCTCGACTACCTGCGCATCTTCGCCTTCGTCACGGTGCTGGTGGGGCACAAGTTCGACGAGCCCCTGCACGCCGCGATGGCCGACCCGGCCTCGCCCTGGCACTGGCCGGCGCGCGCGCTGTGGCCCTGGGTGCAGGGCGGCGGCGTGGGCGTGCTGGTGTTCTTCCTGGTGTCGGGCTACGTCATCACCCAGGTGCTGCAGCGCGAAGGCACGCTGGAGTTCCTGGTCAAGCGGGTGTTCCGCATCTACCCGCTGTACGTCACCGCCGTGCTGGTGGAAGCGGCTGGCCTGTGGCTCATGGGGCGGCCCACGCCCTGGTCCGTGCTGGTGCCGCAGCTGCTGCTGATCGGCGATTGGACGGGCACGCCCTACGCCCTGGCCGGCGTCGAGTGGACGCTGCGCCTGGAGGTGGCGTTCTACGTGCTGATGGCGGCGCTGCACGGCGCCGGCCTGGTGCGCTGGCGCCAGGGTGCGGCGCTGCCCTGGATCTATGCCGCCTTCATCGGCGGGCTGTATGGGCTGGGGCCGTTTCCGACGCATCAGGCCTGGTCGATGGGCTACGGCACGCTGTACTTCCCGTTCCTGCTGCTGGGCTCGGCGGTGTTCCTGCGCGAGCGGCGGGTGGTGGGCTGGGTCACGCTGGTGCTGCTGGGCGCCTACGTCTTCGCGCTGCACTACCACGGCCTGCGGCTGTGGCAGGCGCGCTGGCTGGGCGCGCATTTCCCGGACCTGGCGGTGGGCCTGTTCGTGCTGCTGTGGGCCGTGCGGCGCCGGCTGCCGGCGCACCCCTGGGTGCTGTGGTGGTCGGGCCTGACCTACGCCGTCTATCTGTTTCACAACTGGCTGGTGGACTGGCTGCGCGACGCCCTGGTGCGGGCCGGCGCCGGCGGAGGGCTTGCGCTGGCGCTGGCCCTGCTTGCGCTGGTGGCCATCTGCGCCGGCCTGGTGCGCTGGGTGGAGCAGCCGGCGATTCGTCGTGGGCGCGCCTGGGCCGCCCGGTTCAAGCCAGGGGATCGGGCCCGCGGGGCGTGACACCGTCGGCGCGCGGCTCGGGCCCGCTGGCGCCGCGCCGGCGCGCCAGCACCCAGGCGCCGGCCGCCAGGCAGGCGGCCGTGGCCGCCAGCGCCAGCAGGTAGACGCGCTGGGGCATCCAGGGCCCCGAATAAACCAGGTAGGCCCACAGCATCGAGCCGACCTGGTGGATGTCGCCCGCGCGGCTCAAGGACAGCACCACGGCGATGAACGCCACGCCGTAGGCGTTCAGCAGCACGAGGGCGCGGGTGCCCTGGCCGTTCAGTGCCACGAGGGTCGGCATCAGCGGAAAGAAACAGACCCATTGCCGGCTTTCCGAGCCCAGCACCAGCAGGGGCAGGAAGGCGAGCAGCGCCGCCAGCGGCGTGAACGCCCGGCTGCTGGCGACCCAGCGCGCCGGGCCGCAGCCGTACAGCAGCACCAGCACGAAGGCGGGGCCGAACTGCACCGCGTGCGCGACCAGGGGCTTGGCCGGCGCGGCCATGCCCTGCAGCAGTAGGTTCTGCGCCAGGGACGGCCCGCGAAAGCCCTGCGCCCAGTCCAGCAGGAGCCCGGCGCAGGCCAGCGCCACCCCGGTCAGCAGCACGCCGGCCGCCAGCGGCCGCCACGCCAGGCGCTGCCACAGCGTGCGCCCGCTCAGGATGCGGGTCCACGCGGCCGCCACGCACAGCAGCGCGCCCACCAGGGCCGCCATCGACAGCGGTCTGAGCCCGGGCTGGCCCAGGGTGTTGCCCTCGGGGTGGTGGAGGATTTGCGCGTCGCTCAGATGATGCAGGGGCACCAGCAGGGCCAGCGCCGCCAGGGCCAGGGGCGCGAAGACGCTCCAGCGCCAGCCCGGCTGCAGCGGCGCCGGCTGCCGGTCGGGCGGCAGGGCCAGCAGGGCCAGGGGGACCAGGGACAGGCCGGGCATGATGAACACGCCGGCGGCCGCCAGGGCCTGCAGCAGCCGTATCTGCCCGCGGCTCCAGGCCCGCAGGGCCAGTGCCGACGCGGCGAGCGCCAGGTGGTCGCTCAGCAGCGGGTAGTAGACCGGCATGACGGCCCAGGGCCAGCTCAGCAGCAGGGCGCCGGTGGCCAGCAGCGCCGTCCGGGCGCGGCCCGTCAGGCGCTCGATGGCGCTGCAGAAGGCCAGCGCCGCGGCCGCCAGCGTGACGGCGTTCAGCGCGGCCTGGAAGGCGACGATCCCTTCGGCCGGCAGGCCCAGGCGCACCGCCAGGATCGCCGGCGCGAAGCCCGCCATGCGCATCATGCGGTAGGGGTCGTGCGGCCACTGCCCGTGCGCCAGCTCGACGATGTACTGCCGGTAGTACATGCCGTCGAAGCCGGCGCCGCCCTCGACCGGGATGAAGCCGGTCTTGAGCCAGACCAGCGCGTGCAGCAGCAGGCACAGCAGGAACAGGCCTGCGTACCCCGCGCGGCGCCCGCTCATCCCAGGACAGGCGCCTGGTAGGCCTGCAGCAAGCCCGTCAGGTGGGCGCGGGCCTCTTCGCGCAGGTGCGGCAGCAGCAGGCTCATCACGTGGTAGGCGCCGCGCAGCAGCGCGTCCTGCGCGTTCTCGGGCTCCATCGCGCTGCGCGGCTGCAGCACGTATTCGTAGCTGAGCCAGTAGGTCAGCACCACCACCATGCTGGCGGCCAGGGCGTCCTGGCGGCGCTCGGTCTCGGCGCTGGGCGGCGGCGCGGGCGCGCTGGCGTCGCCGGCCGGCAGGTGCTCGAGCAGCGCGCGCAGGGCGCTCTTCTTGCGCATCAGCAGGGCCGGAAAGTGCGTCTCCAGCCGCCGGTTGCGCGACAGCAGGTGGTTGAGGTCGCGGTAGAAGAAGCGGTACTGCCAGATCAGCTCGAACAGCGAGTGCAGGAAGAACCATGCGTCCTCGACGTCGCGCACGTCCCCGGCGGCGGCCAGCAGCTCGGTGGCGGCGTGCTCGTACTGATCGAACAGGGTGTTGATCAGCTCGTCCTTGGACGGGTAGTGGTAGTACAGGTTGCCCGGGCTGATGCGCAGCTCGGCCGAGATCATCGAGGTGGAGGTGTTGGGCTCGCCGAAGCGGTTGAACAGCTCCAGCGAGGTGGCCAGGATGCGCTCGGCGGTGCGGCGGGGGGCCTTGCGGGTCATGGCTTGGGCGCGGCCGGCGCGGTGGGCGTGGGCTGGGCCCAGGCCGTCAGCAGGGTGTAGTTGATGGTGTCGCCGTTCGCTTCGGTGGTGCGCAGCCGCACCGGCAGGTAGTCCAGCGTGCGGCCCAGCCAGAGCTCGATGCGTGCGCCGCGCTCGTCGAACGGGACGTGGACCAGGTGCACCGCCGGCACGGGCTTGCCCAGCGCGGAGACGTCCTCGTCGGCCTCGACGGCGAAGCGCCAGCTGCCTTCGCCGCGCTCGAAGGCCGCCGGCAGGCTGATGGCGGTGCCCACCGGGTAGCGCTCGGGGTCGCCCGCCAGCAGGGCGCCCAGCTGGAACATCACGCTCAGGCGGTCCTGCATGCCGGCCGCCAGCGGGGCCTCGGCGCCGCTGGCGCTGAAGGCGACCTGGTCCTGGTCGTAGTCGAAGCGGATGTCCTGTTCTTCCGGCAGGCGCGCCTTCAGGCGCACCGGCAGCAGGCCCTGGGGCGTGATCAGGCCCGCGACCTCGCGCGTGCGCGTGCCCACCTTCGGGTTGTAGAAGCCGAAGCGGCTTTCGTACCACTGCCCGTCCTGGCGCCACTGCAGGGTGACCGGCACCGCGAAGGCCTGCCCGCCGATGCTGCCGCTGGCCTGAAAGCCCAGCTCGGCCGCGCGCGGGATGCGCACCGGCGCATCGCCCAGCGTCTGGGCCAGCGCCAGCGCCGGGCCGGTGGCGTCGGCCGGCAGCGGAGGCACGATGGGCTGGGGCAGCATGCCGCCGCCGAAGTTGCCCAGGCCGGTCGGCCGCTCGGTGAGCAGGCTGGGCTCGGTCGCTCCGGCGGGAGCGGCGGCCTGCGGCGGTGGGGCGGTGGGTTGGGGCTGCGCGGGTTGGGCCGTTGGCTTGTGCGCGGGGGGCGCTGGCCTGGGCCGGGCCGGCTTGGCCACCGGCTCGGGCTTGGGCTTGGGCGGGGGCGCCGACTCGGGCTCGGCGGCGGGTGCCGGCTGGGCCGGCGCCGCCGGAGCCGGTGGCGCGATTCGGCGCGTGATGAAGGTGCCGCTGTCGATGCTGTTCATCGTGGCCTGACGCAGGCGTGGCAGGCCCAGCAGCAGCAGGGCGTGCGCGGCCACCACCAGCACGGTGGCGGTGGCCAGCTGGCGTGGCAGATGGGGTGGGGCGACGGGGGCCAGGGCGGCAGTCAAGGTGATCGAAAGAGGTGACAGACCGGCGGGAGCGCCGAGGGTTGCGCGCGGGCAGTCATGGGCCAGGCGTGTTCAGTCAGGATGCCGGCTTCGGCTTGCGGCCCGAGCCGGTAGGGGTGGCGGCCGCCTTGGGCTTGGCGGGTGGGGCCTGCAGCGCGGCCAGCGCGTTTTCCAGCGCTTGCACGCGCTGGCGCAGCTCGGCCATCTCGCTGGCCGCCGGCATGCCCAGGCTGGCCAGGGCGCGCGCCACGCGGCCTTCGAAGATGCCGCCCAGGCGGTCCCAGGAGCCGGCGGCGCCGGCGGTCTCGGCGATGCGCTGCGCGGCCTCGTTCCATTGCTCCTTGGCCAGCGCCTGCGTGCGCTCCTGCATCTGCAGGCCCTGCTGCACCAGCGCCTCGAACGCCTTGGTGCCCTCGGCCTGGGCGTTGGCCTGCGCGCTGGCCAGCGCGCCCAGGCCGGCCAGCCAGATGTTGTTGGGCCCGGCCTGCATGGAGCCCGGCTCCGGGGCGGTGGGCTCGGCTGGGGCGGAACGGGAGCGGGCGGATGGGCGGGGTGGGGTGGTCATGGCAGGGGTCCGGCAGGGGCGGTCGGTGGCAGCGGGCGTGGTGGCGCGGGCGCCGCAGGCCACACTGTAGCGGCTTCGATGCCGCTTGAGGCGCATGAAATAATGACGGGTTACACGCAAATGGGGCCCCATCGCGCGCCGGCCGGCGGCGCGAGGGGCGAAAGGTGCAAGCACATGATTCTCGTGACGGGCGGCGCCGGCTTCATCGGCAGCAACTTCGTGCTCGACTGGCTGGCCGCGGGCGATGAGCCCATCGTCAACCTCGACAAGCTGACCTATGCCGGCAACCGCGCCAACCTGGCGGCCCTGCAGGGCGACGCGCGCCACATCTTCGTGCAGGGCGACATCGGCGACCGCGCCCTGGTGGCACGGCTGCTGGCCGAGCACCAGCCGCGCGCGGTGCTCAACTTCGCCGCCGAAAGCCATGTGGACCGCTCCATCCACGGCGCGGGCGAGTTCATCGCCACCAACATCGTCGGCACCTTCCAGCTGCTGGAGGCCGTGCGGGCCCACTGGGGTACCCTGCCGGCCGACCGGCAGGCGGACTTCCGCTTTCTGCACGTCTCCACCGACGAGGTCTACGGCAGCCTGGCGCCCGACGCGCCGGCCTTCACCGAGAGCCACGCCTACGAGCCCAACAGCCCCTACAGCGCCAGCAAGGCCGCCAGCGACCACCTGGTGCGCGCCTGGCACCACACGCACGGCCTGCCGGTGCTGACCACCAACTGTTCCAACAATTACGGGCCCTATCACTTTCCCGAAAAGCTGATCCCGCTGATGATCGTCAACGCCCTGGCCGGCAAGCCGCTGCCGGTGTATGGCGACGGCCAGCAGGTGCGCGACTGGCTGTACGTGGGCGACCACTGCAGCGCCATCCGCCGCGTGCTGGCCGCCGGCCGGCCGGGCGAGACCTACAACATCGGCGGCTGGAACGAAAAGCCCAACCTGGAGATCGTGCACACCGTCTGCCGCCTGCTCGACGAGTTGCGCCCGCGCGCCGATGGCCAGCCCTACGCCACGCAGATCGGCTACGTGCCCGACCGTCCCGGCCACGACCGGCGCTACGCCATCGACGCGCGCAAGATCGAGCGCGAGCTGGGCTGGCGCCCGGCCGAGACCTTCGACACCGGCATCCGCAAGACCGTGCAGTGGTACCTGGAGCACCCCGACTGGGTGGCCCAGGTGCAGTCCGGCGCCTACCGCGACTGGGTGGCCACGCAGTACGGCCAGGCATGAACATCCTGCTGCTGGGCCCCAATGGCCAGCTCGGCTGGGAGCTGCGGCGCAGCCTGGCGCCGCTGGGCCGGGTGATCGCGCTCGATCGCCACGGCGGCGACGGCCTGTGCGGCGACCTGGCCGACGCCGAGGGCCTGGCCGCCACGGTGCGCGCGCTGCGGCCCCGGGTCATCGTCAACGCCGGCGCCTACACCGCCGTCGACCGTGCCGAGTCGGAGCCCGAGCTGGCGCATCGCATCAACGCCGATGCACCCGCCGTGCTGGCGCGCGAGGCCGCCGCCTGCGGCGCGCTGCTGCTGCACTACGGCACCGACTACATCTTCGACGGCAGCGGCAGCCGCCCCTGGCGCGAGATGGATGCCACCGGCCCCTTGAGCGTCTACGGCCGCACCAAGCTGGCGGGCGAGCAGGCCATCGTGCAATCCGGCTGCACGCATCTGATTTTGCGCACCAGTTGGGTCTACGCCGCGCGCGGCGGCAACTTTGCCCGCACCATGCTGCGCCTGGGCGCCGAGCGCGAGCGCCTGACCGTGATCGACGACCAGTGGGGCGCGCCCACCGGCGCCGAGCTGATCGCAGACGTCAGCGCCCACGCCATCGCGCAGGTGCTGCGCCAGCCCGGCAAGGCGGGCATCTACCACCTGGCGGCGGCGGGGGAGACGACCTGGTTTTCCTATGCAAAATACGTTCTGGCCGGCGCCAAGCAAGCGCAACCAGCTATTAAGTTGATAGTTAACGACGTGGTGCCCATCGCCACCGCCGATTACCCCACTGCGGCGCAACGGCCGCACAATTCGCGCCTGGACACGCGCAAGCTGCAAGCGGCCTTCGGTCTCGTCCTGCCGCCTTGGCAAGATGGCGTGCGCCGCATGCTGCAAGAAATCCTTCAAGCCCCATGACCACTCCCCGCAAAGGCATCATCCTGGCCGGCGGCTCCGGCACCCGCCTGCATCCGGCCACGCTGGCCATCAGCAAGCAGCTGCTGCCGGTGTACGACAAGCCCATGATCTATTACCCGCTGGCCACGCTCATGCTGGCCGGCATGCGCGACATCCTGGTCATCAGCACGCCGCAGGACACGCCGCGCTTTCAGCAGCTGCTGGGCGACGGCAGCGCCTGGGGCATCCACCTGCAATACGCCGTGCAGCCCAGCCCCGACGGCCTGGC
>OFJB01000613.1_pt1 | contig 16626 bp, 17 predicted proteins | sample 1775081 | NCBI WGS metagenome assembly OFJB01 (sample SAMN08195771, study PRJEB24354) | sludge metagenome | isolation source: initial sludge from phenol fed wastewater aerobic bioreactor | place: India: Nagpur | collected 2016-06-05 | reverse complement strand
CTCGCTCTTCTCGTCCGGCGCTTCTTTCGCGAACCGCTCGCTCGGGTCCGCCTTCGTCGACGCGCTCTTGTCGTCATCCAATGCACCGGAGCTCGAGCCCGGCGCGAACACCGCGGTGTACGAGACGGTATACCGCGAGTGCTCGTGCGGAGTCGCCGTCGTGGACGTGTTGTGGAAGCTCGTCTTGAGGCACGACGTCACCGCATCGATGTTCGGGAGGGTCGACGATTTTCCAATGTCGTACCAGAAGCGACCGGACCGATACCACCATATTCGAAGCCGCGGATAATGCGATCGTAGCTCTGGAAATGGTCGAAGATGCGAAGGTCGCCGTTGCCGTAGCCCATGATGTGCCCGGCGCCGGCCGAAACAAGGCCGACCAGATCCCATTCCTCGGAGATGGTCTGATAGTAACTGCCCCGCGCGGTGAACTTCATGAACTTGGCGTCGCCGCCGAGGCCCGCGAACTCCGTACCGAAATTGGCATAGATGCCGTTGTGCGGGTTCTTCATGTCGTCGATGGTGTTGTAGATCAGGTTGCCACTGACGGACGACTTGATCCACGGGCTGTTGGCGATGCCGTTCAGGATGGCCTGCGAAGGCTGGCAGCCGCCGTCGGGAATGCCGTCGCCGTCGATGTCGCAGTCGTCGTCCAGCACATACTCCTCCTTGGAGAGGTTATATGCGAGCTGGGTGGTGACGTTCTGCGTGATCGGCAGGCCGAAGCGGATGGTGCCGCCGGTCGTCTGCGAATCATAGGTGTAGTTGTACTGGCGGGTCGACCGGAAGATGTCGAAGCCGGCCGCGATGCGGCGCCCGAGGAAATAGGGCTCCGTGAAGGAGATGGAATAGTCGCGCGAGTGCCTGCCGCCGCCGGCCGACAGCCGGATGAACTGGCCGCGGCCGAGGAAGTTGCGCTCGGTGATCGAGCCGGAGATCGACGGACCGGGCGTGTCGCCGCCGGTTGAATAGCCGGCGCCGATGGAGAATTCGCCGGTCGACTTCTCGACCACGTCGACGACCAGGACGACCTGGTCCGGCTCCGAGCCCGGCGCCGTGGAAATGTCGACGCTCTGAAAATAATCAAGCTTCTCAAGGCGCTTCTTCGCACGCTGGATGAGAACCTGGTTGAACGCGTCGCCCTCGCTCACGTCGAATTCGCGGCGGATGACATAGTCGCGGGTGCGGGTGTTGCCGCGAATCTCGATGCGCTCGATATAGGCCTTGGTGCCCTGGTCGATCGTATAGGAGACCGAGATCGTGTGGTTCTCGAAATTGCGGTCGCCGCGCGGGGTCACCTGCGCGAAGGCGTAGCCCTGCCCGGCAACCCGCTCCGTCAGCGCGATGATGGAATCCTCGACGTCCTTGGCGTTGTAGACGTCGCCCTTGCGCGTCTCGACGCTGGACATGAGCGCCTTGGAATCGAGCTCGGGGATGGAGCTGTCGACGCTGATGTCGCCGAAGGTGTAGCGGTCGCCTTCCTGCACGGTGATGTTGACCGTATAGGAATTCGTCGCCTCGTCCAGTTCGCCGAACGCCGACACGACCTGGAAGTCGGCGTAGCCGTGATTGTAGTAGAAGCGCCGCAGCAGCTCCTCGTCCGCCTTCAGCTTGTCCTCGTCGAAGACGTCGTCGCGCAGCACGAAGGACAGGAAGTTGGAGCGCTTGGTGTTGATGACGTCGGACAGGCGGCGGCCGGAATAGGCGTGGTTGCCGATGAAGTTGACCGCCGCGATCTTGGTGCGGCCGCCCTCGTTGATGGTGTAGACCACGTTCACCCGGTTCTCGCCGAGATCCATGGTGCGCACCGTCACCGACGCATCGTTGCGGCCGACATGCGCGTAGGCCGCCTTGATCGCCTCGACGTCCGCGTCGGCCGCGGCCTGCGAATACGCGCTGCGCGGCTTGAGCTGCACCGTGTTGGCGAGCTGGGCGTCCTTGATCTTCTTGTTGCCCTGGAAAAGGACCTGGTTGACGACCTGATATTCGGAAACGGTGACGACCAGCGTCGAGCCGACCTGGTTGATCTGCACGTCCGAGAACAGGCCGGTGGCGAACAGCGCCTTGACGGCGTCATCGATGTCGGCGCTGGAGAAGGCCTTGCCGGGCTTGATCTTGATGTTGTTGCGGACCGTATCGGCGTCGACGCGGGAGTTGCCGCGCACCTCGATCCGGCTGACGACAGCGGCCTCCGCAACGGAAACGACGGCGAACTGCACGGCGAGCGCGGACGGCACGACCAGAGCGGCGGACAAGGCCGCCGCGGACGCGGCGCTCGTGAACTTGGATGCTGCCTTCATCGGGCTTGAATACCTTTTCTCGAAGTCCCCACGGCGAGAAAACCGGACGTCGCGGTCGAATTCCCATACCGTAATAACCGGATTTTCCCTACACGCAAGGCTTCTGGTTAATTTGTATTTACTTACCCCAACGGCGTGGCTTTCGCGTCACGCCTATCCCCCGCCATGGTAAACGGGGCCTCAACGGCAACGCCGCCGGAACCGAATTTCTTCATGATTTCAGCACCCAAACAGATCGTTCCAGAACACGAATCCCATGAAGGCGAGCACCAGGAACATGCCCGTGCGGTAGACCGCCTCCATGACACGCTCCGACACGGGGCGCCGGATGACGGCCTCCACTGCGTAGAAGACAAGATGCCCGCCGTCCAGCGGAGGAATCGGCAGGAGGTTAAGGATGCCGATCCCCACCGAAAGCAGGGCGGCGAGCTGCACCAGCCACTCGAAGCCCAGCTTGGCCGCCTGACCGGCCATGCCGGCGATCTTCACCGGCCCGCCGAGCTGGCACTTGTCCTCGCGCCCTACGGCGAAGCGCTGCAGGAACTGCCCCGTCCGCTGCACGATGTGGCCGGTTTCCTCGACCGCGGCCGCCACTGCGCCGACGGGCGAGTAGGTGACGAGATGCGGTTGCCCCATCTGCTCGTTGTTGATCACGCCGATGACCGCAATCTTGACCTTGTTGCCGAGCGCGTCCTGCTGTTCCATCAGCTTCGGCGTGGCGACGACGGTAACCTCCTTGCCGTCCCGCAGCATGACGAAGGTGATGGCGTCCCCTGCCCGGCCGGAAACCAGCCGCTGAACGTCGGCGAAGGTCTCGACCTTGACGCCGTCGACGCTGACGAAACGGTCGCCCGGCATCATGCCGGCCTGCTCCGCCGGGCTTCCGGCGGTCACCGCCGCCACCATCGGTTCAGCGACATAGCGGCCGTAGGCGGCAAAAAGGACCGCGAAGACGGCGATGGTGAGCAGGAAGTTGAACGCCGGCCCGGCAAAGACGGTGAGCGCCCGTTTCCAGATCGGCTGCGTATGGAAGGCGACGCGGCGCTCGGCGTCGCTCAGCGCCTCCAGTTCCTCCGAATCGGGCGTGCTCGTCGCGTTCATGTCGCCGACGAATTTGACGTAGCCGCCGAGCGGGATTGCGCACAGCTTCCAGCGCGTGCCGTGGCGGTCGTTGAAGCCGACGAGTTCGGGGCCGAATCCGATCGAAAAGGCCTTCACCCCGATGCCGCACAGGCGGCCGACCAGGTAGTGCCCCATCTCGTGGACGAACACGACGACCGTCAGCACGAACAGGAACGGCACCAGCGTGCCGAGAACGAAGGCTTGCGTGCCGGAGGCCGCCTGAAGAATGTCGTTCAATTCCAGTCCTCGATTATGCCCGGAACGGCTCACGACTGCGCCGGCAAACCGGCGAATCCATGACATTGCGAGCTTGCGCGGAGCCGGAAATCACCCCGGGAAAAGCCCTTGCGCCGGATGACTCGCGGACCCCGCCAGCCAACCGATGACGTACAGCGCCACCGCTGCGGCGACAAGCCCGTCGACCCTGTCCATCACGCCACCGTGACCGGGGATGATCCGGCTGGAATCCTTGCGGCCGTGACGGCGCTTGACCCATGATTCGAAGAGGTCGCCGGCCTGCGCCACGACCGACAGGACGAGCGCCACGACGGCAAGCGAGGCAAGATGGCCCGCGCCTGCGAAAGCGGCGGATAGAAGCCCGGCGACGACGCCGCCGACAGCGCCGCCCAGCGCCCCGCTCCGCGTCTTGCCGGGCGAGATCGCCGGCGCCAGCTTCGGACCGCCGACGGCGCGGCCGACGAAATAGGCGAAGATGTCGGTCGCCCACACCACCGCGAACAGGAACAGCATGGCGACGAGGCCGGACCGGTCGTCGTCCCGCAGCATCGCCAGCGCGAAGCCGGACAGGCCGGCATAGGCGATTCCCGGCGCATCCCACCGCCCTTTGCCGCGCATTGCCGATACCACGGCCGCGACGAGGACGAGCACGGTCAGCAGGGCAAGCAGCCGCGCCGGCGGCTCGCCCGCGGCCAACGCGACGAGAAAGACCAGCATCAGCGCTTCCGGCAGGAAATCCAGCGGTTTCAGCGCGGTTGCGGACCGTGCCATGCGCGACCATTCGTAGAAGACGGCGCCGGCGATGAGCACGGCGAGAAGCCGGAAAGGCATGCCGCCCAGCCAGGCGAGGACGAGCACCGCCGCGGCCAGCACGACGGCCGAGACAACCCGCACCTGGAGGTTGCTCATGCCGCCGCTCATGAAGCGACGTCTTGCGCCGCGAGCCCGCCGAAGCGGCGCTCACGGCGGCCGAAGACGTGCAAAGCCTCGGCGAACTGCTCGGGGCCGAAATCCGGCCAGTAGCAGGGCAGGAAGACGAGTTCGCTGTAGGCCGCCTGCCAGAGCAGGAAATTCGACAGGCGGACCTCGCCGCTGGTGCGGATCACCAGTTCCGGGTCGGGAATGCCGGCGGTATCGAGCGAGGCGGCGAACAGATCCGTCGTGACGTCGGCCGGATCGATCTCGCCGCGCACGGCGCGCTCTGCCAGGCTGCGGGCGGCGCGGGCGATCTCGTCGCGGCCGCCGTAGTTGAAGGCGATCACCAGGGTAAGCCCGTCGTTGAGCGCGGTCAGCGATTCGGCCTCGTCCAGCAGGCCCCTTATGTCGGGCTGCAGGGCGGCCTTGTCGCCGATGGTGGCGACGCGGACGCCGTTCTGATGCAGTTCGGCGAGGTCGCGCCGGATGAACAGCTTCAGGAGGCCCATCAGGTCGCTGACCTCCGATTTCGGCCGCGACCAGTTTTCGGAGGAGAACGCATAGACGGTCAGCCAGGAAATGCCGAGACCCGGCGCGGCGCGGACCGCCTTGCGCAACGCTTCGACGCCGGCGCGGTGCCCCGCCAGGCGCGGCAGGCCGCGCGCCTTGGCCCAGCGGCCGTTGCCGTCCATGATGATCGCGACATGCGCGGGCGTGGCCCCGGAGGGTGTCATGGTCTCGCTTTCGAATCGGCGGCGCCGATCCTAAACCTGCATGATTTCCGCTTCCTTGTCGGCAAGCAAGCCGTCGATGGCGGCGATCGTCTCGTCGGTCAGCTTCTGGACGCGGTCCGACTGCTTGCGCTGCTCGTCCTCGCCGATCGTGCCGTCCTTCTCGGCCTTCTTCAGGAAATCCATGCCGTCGCGGCGGACATGGCGCGCGGCCACGCGCGCGTTCTCGGCGTAGGTGTGTGAGATCTTCACCAGTTCCTTGCGGCGCTGCTCGTTGAGTTCGGGCAGCGGGATGCGCAGCGTCGTGCCGTCCACAATGGGATTGAAGCCGAGGTTGGATTCGCGGATGGCGCGGTCGACCGCGCCGACCATCGACTTGTCCCAGATCGAAACCGAGATCATGCGCGGTTCCGGCACCGTGACGTTCGCCACCTGGTTGATCGGCACCGCCGTGCCGTAGGCCTGCACCTGCACGGCGTCGAGCAGGTTCGAGGAGGCGCGGCCGGTGCGCAGCGACGCCAGGTCATGCTTGAAGGCGGCGACCGCCCCGTCCATGCGCCGCTTCAGGTCATTGTAGTCGCCGCTCATCATCGTCTCCCGGCCCGGTTGCTGTCAGGGTCTGGCCCCGGATTTCAAGTGTCCGCGACGACCGTGCAACGGCCGCCGCCCTTCAGTATTTCCCCGAAACCGCCCTTCTCGTGGATGGAATAGACGATTATCGGAATGTTGTTTTCGCGCGCAAGCGCAATCGCGGCCGTGTCCATGATGGAAAGACCGCGCCCGATGACGTCGGCATGGCTGATGCGCTCGAATCGGGTCGCGTTCGGATCCTTCTTGGGATCGGCGGAATAGACGCCGTCGACCTGCGTGCCCTTGAACAGCGCGTCGGCGCCGATCTCAGCCGCGCGCAGCGCCGCCGCCGAATCGGTGGTGAAAAAGGGATTGCCGGTGCCGCCGGCGAAGATCACCACCTTGCCCTGGTCCATGTAGGCGGTGGCCTGGCGCTGCGAGAAGCTCTCGCAGATCTCGGGCATGGCGATGGCGGAAAGCACGACGGCCTCGACGCCGATCTTGTTGAGCGAGGTGCGCAGCGCCAGCGAGTTGATGACGGTGGCGAGCATGCCCATGTGGTCGCCGGTCACCCGGTCGCCGCCCTTGGAGGCCACCGCCACGCCGCGGAAGATGTTGCCGCCGCCGATGACGACGCCGACCTCGACGCCCAGGGCCTTGGCCTCGGCGATGTCGGCGGCGATGCGGTCGACGACCGACACGTCGATGCCGAAATGCTGTTCGCCCATGAGGGCTTCGCCCGACGCTTTCAACAGGACACGTCGGTAGAGCGGCTTCATCGGTTCCTCAAGGTCGTGGTGCGGGCAGTCCGGGCGGCGAACCGGCCCGGTCTCTCCCGGTGCTTCTCTTCGTGATGCCCGACCCGATACACGAAGGGCGCCCCGATGTCACGCGGCGCCCCGGGTGGAAAATATGCCGAACTGCCTGCCGGCGGTCGGCGCGCTTCGCGGGTGATCAGGATTTTTCCAGGGCGAGCCGCAGTCCAAGTCCGACAAGAACGGCGCCGCCGGCCCTGCGCAGGTACTGCTGGGCGCGGCCCGAACGCTTCAGCCTGTTCACCATGCCGTTGGCCAGGAACACGCACACGACGTCCGCCGAGGAAAACATCAGGTTGACCATCGCTCCGAGGATGACGAACTGCAACCAGACCGGAAAAGCCGCCGATGCGTCGACGAACTGCGGCAGGAACGCCAGGAAGAACAACGCCGTCTTGGGGTTGAGGACTTCGACGGCGACACTTTCGAGAAACGCCCGCCGGCCCGGCTTGGGCCGGATAGCCTCTATCCCGGCATCGCCGTCCGGCCGCTGGCGGAACATCGATATGCCAAGCCATATCAGGTATATGGCTCCGCCGAGCTTGACGACGAGATACAGTACCGGCACGGCATGAAACAGCACCGATAGCCCGGCTGCCGCGGCGAACACATGGACGTAGCAGCCCAGATGAATGCCGAGCGCGGCCATCAGGCCGGAAGAACGCCCGCTTGCGACCGTCCGGGCCGCCGCATAGAGCATCGCCGGGCCGGGAATGTAGGCAAAGATCGCCGTCGTGACGGCAAAGGCGATCAGCAGTTCATGAGAAGGCATCGGGCTCACCTGCACGCAGCGGATTCTGCAGTATCACGCAAACAAAAGGGCCGCCAGCGGATGCCGGCGGCCCCAAACGAAGGAGAATTCGGCCGGGCGGCTACTTCTTGACCGCCGCCGCCACTTCCGCGGCGAAGTCGGTCTCTTCCTTCTCGATGCCCTCGCCCACCGCGTAGCGGACGTAGGCGGTGATCTTCGCCGGCGCGCCGATCTCCTTCTCGGCATCCTTCAGCGCCTTCTCGACGGTAACGTCGGGATTGAGCACGAAGGCCTGCTTCAGGAGCACGACTTCCTCGTAGAACTTGCGCAGGCGGCCCTCGATCATCTTCTCGATGACGTTGTCCGGCTTGCCGGAGGCGCGCGCCTGCTCGGAGAAGATCGCCTTCTCGCGTTCGACGGCGGTCGGGTCGAGTTCTTCCGTGGTCAGCGCCAGCGGGTTGGTGGCCGCGACGTGCATGGCGACCTGGCGCGCGAAGGCGCCGGCCTTCGCCGCGTCGCCGGCCGTCTCGATGGCGACCAGCACGCCGAGCTTGCCGAGGTTGTCGGCGACCGCGTTGTGGATGTAGGTCGCGACAGCGCCCTGCCCGACCTTCAGCTTGGTCGAGCGGCGGAACGAAAGGTTCTCGCCGATCGTGCCGACGGCGTCCTTGATCGTCTCGGTGACGGTCTTGTCGGAACCCGGATACCTGGCTTTGGCCACCGCCTCGGTCTCGCCATAGGCCAGCGCCACCTTGGCGACGTTGGCGACGATCTGCTGGAAGGCCTCGTTGCGGGCCACGAAGTCGGTCTCGGAATTCACCTCGACGACCGCCGCCTCGCGTAGGCCGGGCTCGACGCCGATCAGGCCCTCGGCGGCCGTGCGGCCCGCCTTCTTGTCGGCCTTGGCGATGCCCTTCTTGCGCAGCCAGTCGACCGCCGCCTCCATGTCGCCGTTGGTCTCGGCCAGGGCCGCCTTGCAGTCCATCATGCCCGCGCCGGTCAGGTCGCGCAGTTCTTTGACCTGTGCTGCTGAAATGCTCATTGTCGCCTCTTTGTGTCGAAACGCGCATCCGCCTGGAATGCGCGGGCGCACCATCGGAAAAGTCGATGATGCGCCGGGGGACGGGCGCGCTCCAACGCGCCCGGATTTCAGGAAGATGAAGGCCGGAACCGGCCTTCGTGTTCTCAGGCTTCCGGCGTCCCGGCGGACGGCGCCTCGTCCAAAGCCGGCTCGGCCGGCGCCTCGGCGGATGCGCCGATGTCGACGCCCAGAGCGCCCTGCTGCCGGGCGATGCCGTCGATGGCGGCCTTGGCGACCAGGTCGCAGTAGAGCTGGATGGCGCGCGCGGCGTCGTCGTTGCCGGGGATCGGGAAGTCGACCTTGTCCGGATCGCAGTTCGAATCGACGATCGCGACGACCGGAATGCCGAGACGCTTGGCTTCCTGGATGGCGATCGCTTCCTTGTTGGTGTCGATGACGAACATCAGGTCCGGCGTCGAGCCCATGTCCTTGATGCCGCCCAGCGCCTTGTCGAGCTTCTCGCGCTCGCGGTCGAGGTTGAGGCGCTCCTTCTTGGTGAAGCCCTGGGCCTCGCCGCCGGAAAGCATCTCGTCGAGCTTGCGCAGGCGCTGGATCGAGTTGGAGATCGTCTTCCAGTTGGTCAGCATGCCGCCGAGCCAGCGCGAGTTGACGTAGTACTGCGCCGAGCGCTGCGCGGCGTCGGCGACGATGTCGGACGCCTGGCGCTTGGTGCCGACGAACAGCACGCGGCCGCCGCGGGCAACGACGTCGGAAACCTGCTTGAGCGCCTGGTGCAGCAGCGGCACCGTCTGCGACAGGTCGATGATGTGGATGTTGTTGCGGGCGCCGTAGATGTAGGGCGCCATCTTCGGGTTCCAGCGGTGGGTCTGGTGGCCGAAGTGAACGCCAGCTTCGAGAAGCTGGCGCATGCTGAAATCAGGCAGAGCCATGCAAAGGTTCCTTTCCGGTTGGCCTCCACGGACAACGGCGTTCGGGAACAGCCCCTTGCGCCACCGGCGGTCGCCGCCGGATTTCTCCCGGCCGGAAACCATAGTCCGTGTGTGGAATGCGGCGGCATATAGAGGGGAAGCGCGGCAAATGCAAGCGATGCGCCTCTCAAAGCCTTGACAATGCACGCAAGCGGGGGAAGTAAGCCCCATCGACCGAGTGGCAACTAGGGTTCCGGGCGGCAGCGCCGCCGCAGGTCCGAGCGTTGCGGAGACCGCGGCGGACCCGCGGCTGCACCCAAGGGACAAAAGCCCAGAGGCGGAGACGTCGAGACACGAACTCCCGCGCGGCAGCGCGGGCGAGGAGGTCTCATGTCGTATGCCGCGCTTGCCCTGGTCATCCTGGCCGCCTTCATCCACGCAGCCTGGAACCTGCTCTCCAAGCGCGCTGCGGCCGCCGGCCCGGCCTTCGTCTTCGCCTACAACGTGGTCTGCTGCGTCGTCTACGCGCCTTGGGTCGCCTGGATCGTCCTGCATGAAGCCATGCCGTGGAACGCGGCCGTGGCCGGCTGCATCCTCGCCAGCGGCGCTATCCATCTCGCCTACAGCCTGTGCCTGCAACGCGGCTACCAGGTCGCCCCGCTCTCGGTGGTCTATCCGGTCGCCCGCGGCACCGGCCCCCTGCTGTCGACGCTCGGCGCAGTCCTGTTCCTGGCCGAGATGCCCTCCGCCTTCGCGGTCATCGGCCTCGCCTGCGTCGTCGCCGGCATCGGCCTGATCTCAACCCAGGGCAGACTGGCGGTCTTTTGCCAAGCCGGCGGGCTGGCCGGCCTGCGCTGGGGCATGGCCACCGGCCTGCTGATTGCAGGCTACACCGTGGTCGACGCCTATGGGGTCAAGATCCTCGCCGTCCATCCCGTCGTGCTCGACTGGTGTTCCAACCTGCTGCGCTTCGGCTTGCTGGCACCGTTCGTGGCACGCGACAGGAGCCGCGCCATCGCGCGAATGCGCGGCCACTGGCTGCTCGCGATCGGCGTGGGCGTGCTGTCGCCGCTCTCCTACATCCTCGTGCTGACCGCATTGCGGATGGACGCTCCCTTGAGCGTCGTCGCCCCCATGCGCGAGATGTCGATGATGGTCGGCGCGCTGCTCGGAATGCTTGTCTTGAAAGAGCAGGTCGGCCCCTGGCGCCTCGTCGGCTGCGCCGTGCTGATCCTCGGCGTCGTGCTGCTCGGAAACGCATGAAGCCGCGTCCGCCGCCGGTGCGGTCAACGCGACGGCCGCTTCCCGTCCTTCACCCTGACCCGCCGGAACACGGCGACGATCTCCTCGCGGCTGCATTCGACGGCGCCGAGGCGCACTGCGCGGTTCCTCTCGAAGCCGGTTATGTCGTAATGCGGCGCTGAGGTCTTGGGCGGCCCCTGATAGGACGAACGCTTGACGCCGAGACGCGCTGCGAAGTGGTGCAGCTCGAATTCGTCGTCCGCCAGCAGATGACACCAGCGGCGGCCGGCATGAGGCCAGATCGGCGCGTCGACATAGACCGCCACGGCCCGGCGGCGCTTACTGCCGGTCGCAGGTCTTCTGCGGCGCCGTGTCGAACAGCGCCAGGTTGACCAGCTTGCCGGTCATGGAAAAGTCGCCGTAGTCCATCGTCAGGCCGCGCGTGATGCCGTTGGCATGCAGCTTGAAGCTGATCCGGTAGTCCGGCACTTCCTCGCCGTCGCCCTTCTTGGACTCGTCGAAATAGGCGATGTCGACCGGCCAGTACTTGTCGCCGGCGAGCTTGTTCAGCGCCGGCAGTTCGGGATCGTCCTTCGCCGCGACGGCCGGCTTGCCGACGATTACCGTGGTGGTCATGACCCGGTCGGCGTCCTCGGAACCGTCGAACAGGTTGGTCTCGTAGAACGTCTCGCCCTTCTCGGCCTTGCCGATCAGCTCTTCCAGATGCTGGGTCGGGAACTGGGTCGAGGCCAACTCGAGCGTGTTCTTCTGCGGCTTGTCGATCTCGACCTTGACGCCGTTCGCCTCCTTCGTGGCGGTGCCCTTGACCTCCTTGTCGAGCGCCTGGTCGACAAAGGATTTCGTCACGAAGGAAAAGTTCTTGCCCTTGGCGTCCTCGAAGGTCGTGGTCTGCTGGTCCGTCAGCCGGGAGCTGTCGCTGGTGTCGATCTGCGTCACGAAGCGGAATTTCACCGTATAGCCGTCGCAGGGCGAGCCGTTGAACTCGTAGACCATGCGGCCGGAAATGCCGGTGATGCCGGAATTGTCGCTGGCCTTGTCGAGCGACAGGTCATAGACCGCGCGATGCGGCTGAAGCAGCGGCAGCGCCATGACCGGCTCAACGCCCAGGGCCGTCGCCACCAGCGCGGAAGAGAACAGGAAGCGCGCTGCGCGCATGGGCGGACTCCGGGCTGGACGGCTGATGACACGCCGCGGTGAATAGTGGACCAAGTTAAAAAAAGTCGTGGCGGAAGCGAGGCAGAAAGAGCAATTTCGGCGCCGCCGACGCAGGCGTGACCAAGCAATAGGGAATTAGCATGAGCGAGACAATCGAAAAGCGGCTGGCCGACATGGGCATCGTCATCCCGGCCGCGGCAGCCCCTGCCGCCAACTACGTGCCGTTCGTGCGCAGCGGCAACCTCTTGTTTCCCTCGGGCCAATTGCCGATGAAGGACGGCAAGCTCGCCGTCACCGGCCTGCTCGGCCGCGACCTCGACACCGCCGCCGGCCAGGAGGCCGCGAGGCTTTGCGCCATCAACGTGCTGGCGCAGGCAAAGGCCGCGCTCGGCGACCTCGAGAAGATCCGCCGGCTGGTCAAGATCAATGTCGACGTCGCCTCGGCGCCGGGCTTCACCGAGCAGCACCTGGTCGGCAACGGCGCCTCGGACCTCTTCGCCAGGGTGCTGGGCGAACGCGGCAAGCACGCCCGTGTCGCCGTCGGCATGGCGGCGCTGCCGCTCGATGCGGCGGTCGAGATCGAATCCGTCATCGAGGTCGAATAGCGCCATGAGCGACCTTTCCTGGCTGACCGCGCTGCCGATCGCGCATCGCGGCTATCACGACCTCAACGACAAGCGCTGGGAAAACACCCTGTCGGCCTTCGCCGCGGCGGCGGAGCGCGGCTTCGCGATCGAATGCGACGTCCACCTCTCCGCCGACCGCGTGCCTGTGGTCATCCACGACGACAACCTGCAGAGGCTGGTCGGCCGGGACGGCTTCGTCTGGCAGCGCACCGCGGCGGAGCTCGGCGCGATGAGGATCGGCGGCACGGCGGACCATATCCCGACCTTGCAGGAGGCGCTCGACCGCGTCGCCGGCAGGGTGCCGATGGTGATCGAGCTGAAAGGCGTCCCCGGCCACGACGAAGGGCTGGTGGAGATCGTCGGCAGGATGCTGAAGTCCTATCGGGGCAAGGCTGCCATCATGTCGTTCGACCACTGGCTGATCCGCGATTTTTCGCGTTGCGCGCCCGGCATTCCCGGCGGGCTGACGGCCTACGGCAAGGACAACCAGCTGATCGAGGCGCATTTCTCGATGCTGGCGCACGGCATCGCCTTCACCTCCTACGCAGCGGGCGACCTGCCCAATCCGTTCGTTTCCTTCGTGCGCGAGAAGCTGAAGATGCCAGTCATCACCTGGACCATCCGCGACCAGCCGGCGATCGATCTCACCTACAAATACGGCGACCAGATCACCTTCGAGGGTTTCGATCCGGCGACGATGCGGATCGCATGAGCCATGCGAGCGGCCGCACTTGCGCGGACGGACGGGGCGCTTAAGTAAGGCGCATGGATCAGGACCGCGAGGATGCGAAAGCCGCGGACGCGGGCTATGCCGTCCGCGTCGCCGCGACGATCAGCGCGTTCACGCGTGCGGAATGGGACAGTCTGGCCGGCACGACGCCAGGTTCAGGAAGCGGCTACAACCCTTTCCTTTCGTTTGCTTTCCTGAATGCGCTGGAAGAATCCGGCTGCGCCGTGGGCCGCACCGGCTGGCAGGGCCACCATCTGCGGCTGGAGACAGCGGACGGGCGGTTGCTCGGCGCCCTGCCCTGTTACGCCAAATCGCACAGCCAGGGCGAATACGTCTTCGACCACGGCTGGGCCGACGCCTTCGAGCGCGCCGGCGGAAGCTATTATCCCAAGCTGCAATGCTCGGTGCCGTTCACGCCCGTCACCGGGCCGCGCCTGCTGACTGCCGCAGGCGAAGACGCCGGAACCGTGAAGGCCGGGCTCGCCGAAGCGCTGAAGGTGGTCACCGACCGCCTCGGCGTCTCCTCGGCGCATGTCACCTTCGCGCAGGAGGCCGACATGCCGACGCTGGAGTCGGCCGGCTTCCTGCATCGCACCGACAAGCAGTTCCATTTCTTCAACGAGGGCTTTTCGACCTACGACGATTTCCTCAACCTGCTGGCATCCCGCAAGCGCAAGGCGCTGAAGAAGGAGCGGCGCGAGGCTCTTTCGGCCGGCATCACCATCGAGCGCCTGACCGGCAGGGGCATCACCGAGCAGGCCTGGGACGACTTCTTCGCCTTCTACACGGACACCGGCGGCCGCAAATGGGGCCGTCCCTACCTCAACCGCAAGTTCTTCTCGCTGATCGGCGAGAGCATGGCCGACGACATCCTGCTCGTCATGGCCAAACGCAACGGCCGCTATGTCGCCGGCGCCATCAACTTCATCGGCTCCGACGCGCTCTACGGCCGCAACTGGGGCTGCATCGAGGACCATCCCTTCCTGCATTTCGAGGTCTGCTACCACCAGGCCATCGACTTCGCCATAGAGCGCGGGCTGAAGGTGGTCGAGGCGGGCGCGCAAGGCGAGCACAAGCTGGCGCGCGGCTACCGGCCGGTGACCATGCATTCGGCGCACTACATCGCCCATCCCGGCCTGCGCCGCGCCGTCGCCGACTATCTGCGGCGCGAGCGGAGCGAGGTGGCGCATATGAGCGACTACCTGGACGATCACACGCCGTTCCGTAAGGGGTGAATGGTGAATGGTGAATGGTGAATGGTGAATGGTGAATGGTGAATGGTGAATGGTGAATGGTGAATGGTCAGGAACCCGAACGGTGGCGACCTGTCCAGTGCTCTTGCCATGTTGAGCGATCAGCTTACCATTCACCATTCACCGTTCGCCGCCGGAGCCCTCATGACCGCCACCTACGACCCCGCCAACATCTTTGCGCGTATCCTGCGCGGCGAACTGCCCTGCCACAAGGTCTACGAGGACGACGCGGCGATCGCCTTCATGGACCTGATGCCGCAGGGAACGGGGCATACGCTGGTCGTGCCCAAGGCGCCTTCGCGCAACCTGCTCGACGCCGACCCGGCCACCTTCGGCCCGCTCTTCGCCGCCGTGCAGAAGATCGCGACCGCCGCCAGGAAGGCGTTCGCTGCCGACGGCGTCGCCATCATGCAGTTCAACGAGGCGGCCTCGGGCCAGTCGGTCTATCACCTGCACGTCCACGTCATCCCCCGCTTCGAGGGAGTGCCGTTGCGGCCGCACACCGGCGAGATGGAGAAGCAGGAGGTCCTGGCTGCCAATGCGGAGAAGATCCGCGCTGCCTTGGCCTGAACGGGTTCGATCGACGGCATGCTGGCATCCGACAACGTTTTCGTGAGCCGGGCCCCCTCGCATTAAGCAAATCTGAAAACGTCCTCGGTTATCAAAGGCGCCGAACTTGGCGGCGGGGGACGACGTGAGCCAGACGACAGACATCGCTTCCGGACCTGGATTCAGCGCCGGCTTTGAGAGAGTTGGAAACGTCCTGGTCACGGCGTTCCGCCGCCATCGCTTCATTCACGCGCTGGCGCTCGCCACTCTCGGGCTCGGCATCCTGGTGGGTATGCTGACGGGCAACACGCCCGACGTCGGAATCGTCGGCGAATACGGTTTCTACATCGCCTGCGCGTTCTGGATCGGCAGCACCGCCGGGGCAACCTTGTACGTCATCTGGCTCGCCGGCGTGGCGCGTGATCCGGCGCCGCTCCGGACGTTCGTCCGCGGCATCCTTCGATCGTTTTCCAATGCCGAACGCTGGGCCAACGGCCTCAACGGAATCGCGGCGTTCGTGGTTTTCGCCGCCGGGTTTTCGGTGCTGAAGGGCTCAATTACATACTTCGAGCCCTTTTCATGGGACCGGTGGCTGGCCGACACCGGCCAGTGGCTGCACTTCGGCAAGCACCCCTATGAGTGGTTGATCTGGCTCGTCGAAAGCCCGCTCGCCGTCTGCATCTTGAACTTTCTCTACAATCTCTGGTTCGTCGTCGTGCTCGGAACCACGTTCAGCGTCTGCATCACCAAGCGCGACACGAGGTTGCGTCACACCTATCTGCTCAGTTTCATGCTGCTGTGGCTGATCGGCGGCTTCGTGATCGCCATGTGCTTCTCCTCCGCCGGTCCATGCTATTACGCGCGGCTGGATCTGGGAGACAGGTACCAGCCGCTCATGGACGCGCTGGCCCGCGCGAACCAGCTCTACCCAATCTCGGCGCTGTCCACGCAGGACATGCTGTGGAGCGGCTACAAGGGCCTGCGCAACGGCAATCTCGGCATCTCCGCCTTCCCGTCCCTGCATGTCGGCACAGCGGTCCTGATTGCCCTCTACGCGACCGCGCGCTCGAAGATCGCCGGAGCCCTTGCCTGGGCGTTTGCGCTGGCGATCACAATCGGCTCGGTCGTCCTCGGCTGGCATTATGGCCTCGACGCCTACGGCGGCGGATTGGTCGCGACGCTGGCCTGGTACGCGGTGCGGTCGATCGTCCACCGGCTGACGCCGTGGGCGACTGAGCACCTCTGAGACGCTGCCGACGATCATGCGCTTGCCGCCGGGAAGACTGGCGGCGAGGCCAGATCCGGCGGCGCCCGCCCACAGGACAAGCGGCGCCGAGGCCAGGGCCCCGCCGGAGAAAATGCCGAACTGCCCGCAGCCGGCCGCCTCAAACACCGTGGCGGCCGCGTTTTTTTCGTCACAAACGCGTGAAAGCGCTCAGTTCTTCCGGGGAAGCTGCGGCACGAGGCTGCGCTTGCCGCCCTCCTTGCCTTTCGGTTCCGGCTTCTTCGCCGCCGCCTTGGCGGGCGCGGCTTTCCTCGCCGGCGCCTTGCGGGCCTTCGGCGCTTCTTCCGGTTCCTTCTTCGGCTTCACCGGCGTCTCGTCGGCGAGCGTTTCGAGCTTCAGGCCGGTCTCGCCGGTTTCCTTCTTCTCGACTGTGA
>OFJB01000612.1_pt1 | contig 16639 bp, 14 predicted proteins | sample 1775081 | NCBI WGS metagenome assembly OFJB01 (sample SAMN08195771, study PRJEB24354) | sludge metagenome | isolation source: initial sludge from phenol fed wastewater aerobic bioreactor | place: India: Nagpur | collected 2016-06-05 | reverse complement strand
GCCAAGCCCCGCTCCGGCGAACTCAAGCTGTTCAAGACCCTGCCCGCCCTGTCGCTGTGGCGCAAAATGCTGGCCATGCTGTTCGAAACCGGCCATCCCTGGATCACGTTTAAGGATGCCTGCAACGTGCGTTCGCCCCAGCAGCACGCTGGCGTGGTGCACTCGTCCAACCTGTGCACCGAGATCACGCTGAACACCAGCGATACCGAAACCGCCGTTTGCAACCTCGGCTCGGTCAACCTGTTGCAGCACATCAAAGACGGCCAGATCGATCACGAGAAGCTCAAGAAGACCATCACCGTGGCCATGCGCATGCTGGACAACGTGATTGACATCAACTACTACGCCGTGAACAAGGCCCGCGACTCCAACCTGCGCCACCGCCCCGTGGGCCTGGGCGTGATGGCCTTCCAGGACAGCCTGTATGCGCTGCGCATTCCTTATGCCTCGCAAGAGGCGGTGGAATTCGCCGACAAGTCGATGGAAGCCATCTGCTACTACGCTTATTGGGCGTCCACCGAACTCGCCAAAGAACGCGGCCAGTACTCCAGCTACAAGGGTTCGCTGTGGGACCGCGGCATCCTGCCGTTTGATACGCTGGACATGCTTGCCAAGGCCCGTGGCGGTTATGTGGAAGTGGACCGCTCGTCCACGATGGACTGGGACGCCCTGCGCAAGAAGATTGCGCAGGACGGCATGCGCAATTCCAACTGCGTGGCCATCGCGCCCACCGCCACCATCTCCAACATCATCGGCGTGGATGCCTCGATCGAGCCCTCGTTTGGCAACCTGTCGGTCAAGTCCAACCTGTCGGGCGAGTTCACCGTGATCAACAGCGGGCTGGTGCGCGATCTCAAACGCCTGGGCCTGTGGGACGACGTGATGATCATGGACCTCAAGCACTTCAAGGGTTCGCTGCACCCCATCGACCGCGTGCCGCAGGACATCAAGGCGCTGTACTCCACAGCTTTTGAAGTCGAGCCTCAGTGGCTGGTGGAGGCCGCATCGCGCCGCCAGAAATGGATCGATCAGGCACAGAGCCTGAACATCTACATGGCTGGCGCATCGGGCAAGAAGCTCGACGACACCTACAAGCTGGCATGGGTCCGTGGCCTCAAGACCACCTACTACCTGCGCACGCAAAGCGCCACACACGTTGAGATGAGCACCGTGAACACGCGCCAGCTCAATGCCGTGTCGTCGGGTGGAGACAGCGGCGCGTCCGCAGCTTCGGCCACGGCGCAAGCGCAGCCCAGCCCGCTGGAAGCAGCAGCAACTGCTGCTGCTCAACAGGCCGCGGCGGTGCCAGCGACGGACGTGAAGTTCTGCGCCATCGACGATCCTGGCTGCGAGGCCTGCCAGTAAGCACTTTGCGAGCAACGCTTCGGAATCGCCCGGGGCGTTGCTTCGGTGCTGTGAAGCAACAAAACCTTGCTGCACAACGCTTCAGTGCTTTTCTTTTCGCAGCACTGCTTTCATAATCCGAACACTGGAAAATCTATGTTGACCTGGGACGAAGAAGTCAAGCCCTCATCGCAAAATCAACTGGACGGCGGTCTGCCCAACAACCGCCAGGTGGGACAACCGCCTCTCGCTTTCCAGACACCTTCGCTGCAACCCGTGGGCGCCACATCCCCCGCAGCACATACCTCCACGACACCCGTCACCGCTGCAGCGCATCGCCGCGTCAATGCAGCCGACAAGCGCATCATCAACGGCCAGACCGACGTCAACCAGTTGGTGCCCTTCAAGTACAAGTGGGCGTGGGAAAAATACTTGGCCACCTGCGCCAACCACTGGATGCCCCAAGAGGTGAACATGACGCGCGACATCGCGTTGTGGAAGGACCCCAACGGCCTGACCGACGACGAGCGCCGCATCATCAAGCGCAACCTCGGCTTCTTCGTCACCGCAGACTCGCTGGCCGCCAACAACATCGTGCTGGGCACGTACCGCCACATCACGGCCCCTGAGTGCCGCCAGTTCCTGCTGCGCCAGGCCTTCGAAGAAGCGATCCACACCCACGCCTACCAGTACATCGTCGAGTCGCTGGGCCTGGATGAGAGCGAGATCTTCAACGCCTACAACGAAGTCCAGTCGATCCGCGACAAGGACGAGTTCCTGATCCCCTTCATCGAAGCGATCATGGACCCATCCTTCAAAACCGGCACCCCCGAAACCGACCAGACCCTGCTCAAGTCGCTGATCGTTTTTGCCTGCCTGATGGAAGGCCTGTTCTTCTACGTGGGCTTCACGCAAATTCTGGCGCTGGGTCGGCAGAACAAGATGACGGGCGCTGCGGAGCAGTACCAGTACATCCTGCGCGACGAGTCGATGCACTGCAACTTCGGCATCGATCTGATCAACCAGCTCAAGCTGGAAAACCCGCACCTGTGGACGGCGGAATTCAAGGCCGAGATCAAGGCGCTGTTCCTCAAGGCCGTCGAGTTGGAGTACCGCTACGCCGAAGACACCATGCCCCGTGGCGTGCTGGGCATGAACGCCTCCATGTTCAAGGGCTACCTGCGCTACATCGCCAACCGCCGCGCCACGCAGATCGGGCTGGAGACACTGTTCCCCAACGAAGAAAACCCGTTCCCGTGGATGAGCGAGATGATCGACCTCAAGAAGGAACGCAACTTCTTCGAGACCCGGGTTATTGAATACCAGTCCGGTGGTGCGCTGTCCTGGGACTAGCGCTTTTTTTTGCAGGCCACACCACATGGATTTTTACACCACGCCCAGCACCGACAGCGCCGCAGAGTGCTGCCCTGCGAGGCGTTCCCGTGTTCATGGAGATGGAGTTTTGATCCATCTCCATGGATCGCTTTCTGTCCACTGCAGACAGGAAGTGCTCTTTGCAAATTGACCCAAGGAGAACATGATGGCAACTGCGAAAAAACCGGCCGCTAAAAAGGCTGCTCCCGCGAAGAAGGCTGCAACGGCCAAACCCGTAGCCGCAAAGAAGGCTGCACCTGCCAAGAAGGCAGCAGCACCAGCAAAGAAAGCCGCTCCTGCCAAGAAGGCCGTAGCTGCGAAGAAGGCTGCACCCGCCAAGAAGGCAGCAGCACCGGCAAAGAAAGCCGCTCCCGCCAAGAAGGCCGTAACTGCGAAGAAGGCTGCACCTGCCAAGAAGGCAGCAGCACCGGCAAAGAAAGCCGCTCCCGCCAAGAAGGCCGTAGCTGCGAAGAAGGCCGCACCTGCCAAGAAGGCAGCAGCACCAGCAAAGAAAGCCGCTCCCGCCAAGAAGGCCGTAGCTGCAAAGAAGGCTGCTGCACCTGCCAAGGCTGCCCCCGCAAAGAAAGCTGCACCGGCCAAGAAGGCCCCCAAGGCGCCTGCCCCTGCGGCTGCTGCCCCCGCAGCACAAACCACGCTGAACCCTCAGGCAGCTTGGCCTTTCCCTACGGGCAACAAGCCCTGATCCTGGCGCGCCACGCGCTCAACCCGGTGCACACGCACCGGGTTTTTTTTCGTCTGCATCTTGGTAAGGGCTCTCCCGAGAGTTGCCCCGCGAGCAAGTTGCGCTGTATCGCCCGGCGTAACGCAACGCGGGCGACATTGGCTGAGTGGCCTGAGTGGCTTATGCCAGCGGATCGAAATCCAGCGTGTAGTTCTGTGGGCCACGCTGCGCGATCTTGAGGGCGCCCACCCGGTTGCCCAATTCGGCACAACGTACGAGTGGCCAGCCCTTTTCCAAACCAAACAGCAGCGCGCCGCGCCAGGCGTCGCCACAGCCCGTAGGGTCCACCACGGCGGCAGGTTTCACGGGGGGGACATGGGTCTTGTCACCATTCACCCAGACCTCGCAGCCCTCAGCGCCCAATGTCACCACCAGCCCCTGCACCTTGCGGGAGATATCGGCCAGCGACCAGCCGGTGCGGTCGCACAGCATCTTCCCCTCGTAGTCATTGACGGTGACCCAGGTGGCCTGTTCAATGAACTGGGTCAATTCCTGCCCGTTGAACATGGGCAGGCCCTGACCCGGATCGAACACAAACGGGATGCCCACTGCGACGAACTGGGCTGCATGCTCCAGCATGGCATCGCGCCCATCCGGCGCGATGATCCCCACGCCGACACGGCTGTCGGCACCAATGCGGTTGGCATGGGCTTGCATCATGGCACCGGGGTGAAAGGCCGTGATCTGGTTGTTGTCACGGTCCGTCATGATCATCGCCTGTGCGGTGTAGGTGTCCTGTACCTGCCCAACATGGCGAGCACTGATACCCAGCGACTCCAGCCGCTGCAAGTAATCAGCACCATCGCTGCCCAGCATGGCCATGGGCAGTGGCTCACCACCCAGCAGCTTGAGGCTGTAAGCGATATTGCCCGCACACCCCCCGAAGTCGCGGCGCAGCGACGGAACCAGGAAGGACACATTCAGAATGTGCAGCTGATCCGGCAGGATCTGCTCGGCAAACCGGCCCTCGAAAGTCATGATGGTGTCGAACGCCAGGGAACCACAAATGAGGGCAGCCATAGATAGTGAAACTCGGTAAGTTGTTGGGAGAAATCAGGGATAGAACGCCAGCAGCCGGTAGCCCGCCACACGTGCACCGCCCGTGGTCACAAGCACCGACACCGAGGTGCCCCACTCACCCTTCGCGGGCAACTCCGCCGGCGCGGCCATGTCGGTGGGCAACAAGACCCGCCGCAACACGGGCTGGTCCTGCGCATCGGTCAAGGTCAATTCCACCGCAGGCATGGCCAAGGGGATGGTGGCGGTGCTCTTCATCGTCAGCGCCAGCTGGTAGCTGTCGCCGCGCGCCTTGTTGAAGGAAGAGCTGTCGATGACCACATCGGCAATCTGGCGCACGGGAGCAAGCTCGCAGCGCAAGGGCTCGCACAGTTTCACCAGCCAGGGGCGGGTGCGAGCGTCCAGCGCGGCAATGCGGTCGCGTTCCTGCACGGCAATCTGCAAGGCCAAGCCCAGCAGGGAAATAAAGAACACCAGCCCCAACGCCATCCGCACGACAGGTTTGCGCCAGAACGCCTTACGGCGCGCAGCAAGCACAAAACTGACCTCGGGGTCGGACTCCCGGCCCTCGGTCTCATCGTCGTCGTCCGCAGCCCGCCGAGGTCGTGCCCGCAGGATGGCCGCGTGCGACTCGTCCTTCACCAGCTCCATGGCCGGCGTCTCCGGAGCATCCGCCTTGGGCACAAAGTCGACGGAAGGCAGCGGAGGTGCCAGAGCAACGGACTCCGCGACCGGCACTGGCGCGAGCTTCCGCACTTCGTCCAGAAGCGCGGCACTGGGGTCGGACGGCTGCGGCGCCAAAGCCTCCGATGCCCCCGTTGAATGGATAGGATCGCCCGACAGGTCGACGAGGCCAGCGGCATCCGCATCCAAGGACGCATCCAGTGTCACTTCGGAATCGCGAAGTTCTGCAAAAGGCAGTTCGTAGCCAGCAGGGCTGGGGGGCTCGGTCACGGGCGGCAAAGGCCCTCCGGCCAAGCTGCCGGCCTCCTCGCCGACAACTGGTGTCACCGAGCCCGAGGGCACCGCCGAAGCATCCCTGTGTCCATGTACAGACCCGTTCGCATCCAATGCGGAATCACCGGCGCGTGGAGCCGTGGTGGGTTCCACTATCGGCCCCGGAATCTCCGTAGGCACTGGGGCCGATAGCGTTGCCCCGGCATCCACCGCAGCCGGGGTCCGTGGCGCGCTGTGGGCCCTCCATGCAAAGGGGGCGACGAGGTCATCCCCCAGAACTTCAGCAGAGGCTTCCTTGCGAGCGCCTGCCGTGAGAAACGCGGGCACCGCCGGGCTGGGGATATCCAGCACAGGGGCCGCAGGTACATCATGCACCGCGCTGAACAGCGGGGCGTCAACCGTGTTGGTCACCGCTGCCCGGGTAGCGGACTCCGAAACACTCCCAGTGACAGGAGTGGTCGCCTTGACTGCATTCGCAGCTGCGGGCGGAGCGGCGCCAGTTGATTTGCCGCCGCCCCACGCACCCAGCGCGTCGGGCTTGCGGGCGACCGGGGCTGTGGGCGCCCGCAGGTCCGTGAGCGACACATCGGGCAGCAGCGCTTCAGGCGCCACCGGCAGCAAATGGGCAGAGGCATCGAATACCTCCTTGCATTGGCCGCAACGCACCCATCCCTCCGAGATGCGCAATTGGTCCGCCACGACCTTGAAGGTGGTGGCGCAGGACGGGCAGCGGGTGATCTGGCTCATCAGCGAAGGATTGTAGAGGCCATGCCACGGCCGCCAGAACAGCGCTCGCGCACGTTCAACGGCGTGCGGTCATCAGAATCCAGCCATCCTCGGTGTCCGCCACTTCCAGCGGCAGCCAGGGCGCGTACGCCTCCTTGAGCTCATCCGCCTGGCGCTCCAGAATGCCCGCCAACACCAGATGGCCGCCCGCAGCCACATAGCTGCACAGCAGCGGGGCCAACACCCGCAACGGCGTCGCCAGGATGTTGGCCAGCACCGTCTGGTATTCGCCTTGTGCCTTGTCCGGCAGACCTGCTTTGAGCGTGACCTGATTGGCCTCGGCGTTTTGTACGGTGGACTCCACAGCCGCAGGGTCGATATCGACTGCATCAATGTCCGTGGCGCCGAACTTGGCCGCACCAATGGCCAGAATGCCGGACCCGCATCCGTAGTCCAGCACCCGCCCCAGGGGATTGCCCTGGCCAGGCTGCGTAGCGCCGTTGCGCGCAATCCATCGCAGGCACATGCGTGTGGTGGGGTGTGTGCCCGTGCCAAACGCCAAGCCGGGGTCGAGCCGGATGCTGCGTACCGCCTGGGCAGGCAGTTCATGCCAGGTAGGCACGATCCAGAAATCGGGTGTGATGTCCACCGGTGCAAACTGCGACTGGGTCAGCCGCACCCAGTCCTGCTCGGGCACCTGGGCCACACCCAGCACCTGGCAGCCCACAAAAAAGTCCTGCACCACCAGCAACTGCTGCGCTTCGCGGGCCGCCACCTCGGAGGGGAACAAGGCGACCACACGGCTGCGCTGCCAGCCATCCTTGGGCGGCGGCATGCCAGGCTCTCCAAACAGCGCCTGTTCGGCGTCGGTCTGCGCATCGGCGTCTTCCACCGATACGGAAAGCGCATCCAGCGCGTCCAGCGCATCGCTGACCGCTTCAATCCGGTCCTCGGGGCACATCAGACTCAGCTCAAACATAGGCGTCTCTCGAAAAAAGTGAAATGCTGGCACCCGTTGCCAGGAGCCAGCATGTGAACGACCTGCAAGTCTGCCCGCTCAGCGCTTGTGCTGCGACAGCCACTCTTCCAGGTAGTGAATGTTGGTGCCACCCGCCATGAACTTGGCGTCCACCATCAGCTCGCGGTGCAGCGGCACGTTGGTGTTGATGCCTTCGATCACCGTCTCGGACAGCGCCGTGCGCATGCGGGCCAGGGCCTGCTCACGCGTGTCGCCGTGCACGATGATCTTGCCGATCATCGAGTCATAGTTCGGCGGCACAAAGTAGTTGCTGTAGGCATGCGAGTCCACACGCACGCCAGGCCCCCCCGGTGGATGCCACGTGGTGATGCGCCCCGGCGACGGGATGAATTTGTACGGATCTTCCGCATTGACCCGGCACTCGATGGCGTGGCCGCGGATTTCGATCTGGCGCTGGGTGAAGGGCAGCTTTTCGCCAGCCGCCACCATGATCTGCGTCTTCACGATGTCCACGCCCGTGATCCATTCGGTCACAGGGTGCTCCACCTGCACGCGGGTGTTCATCTCGATGAAGTAGAACTCGCCGTTTTCGTACAGGAACTCGAACGTGCCCGCACCGCGGTAGCCGATCTTCTTGCAGGCGGCCACGCAGCGCTCACCAATCTTCTCGATCAGCTTGCGGGGGATGCCAGGGGCTGGTGCCTCTTCGATCACCTTCTGGTGGCGGCGCTGCATGGAGCAGTCACGCTCGCCCAGGTACACCGCGTTGCGGTGCTTGTCGGCCAGGATCTGGATTTCGATGTGGCGCGGGTTCTGGAGGAACTTCTCCATGTACACCGCCGGATTGCCGAATGCTGCGCCCGCCTCGGCCTTGGTCATCTGCACGGCATTGACCAGGGCCGCCTCGGTGTGCACCACGCGCATGCCGCGACCACCGCCGCCGCCGGCAGCCTTGATGATGACCGGGTAGCCGATGGCCTTGGCGATGCGGCGGATCTGCACTGGGTCATCGGGCAACTCACCCTCGGAACCCGGCACGCAGGGCACGCCCGCGCGGATCATGGCCTGCTTGGCCGACACCTTGTCACCCATGATGCGGATCGACTCGGGCGTAGGGCCGATGAACTGGAAGCCGCTCTTTTCGACGCGCTCGGCAAAGTCGGCGTTCTCGGACAGGAAACCGTAGCCAGGGTGGATGGCTTCGGCATCAGTCACCTCGGCCGCCGAGATGATGGCCGGCATGTTGAGGTACGACAGAGGCGAGGGCGCGGGGCCAATGCAGACGGCCTCTTCGGCCAGCTTGACGTATTTAGCGTCGCGGTCGGCCTCGGAATAGACCATCACGGCCTTGATCCCGAGTTCACTGCAGGCGCGCTGGATACGAAGGGCAATCTCCCCTCGGTTTGCGACCAGGATTTTCTTGAACATGCGCGCCTTATTCGATGACGAACAAAGGTTGTCCGTATTCCACGGCCTGGCCGTTTTCGCCCAGGATGCGGGTCACAGTGCCCGACTTGTCGGCCTCGATCTCGTTGAGGATCTTCATGGCCTCGATGATGCAGATGGTCTCGCCTTCCTTGACCTGACTGCCCACTTCGACAAAAGGCTTGGCGCCGGGGCTGGACGAGCGGTAGAAAGTGCCCACCATGGGGGACTTCACGATGTGACCGGTAGGGGCTGCTGCGGCCGGTGGGGCAGGCAGTTCGGCCACAGGCGCGGCTGCTGGCGCCGCGGCAGGGGCTGCCACCGGGGCCGCCACATACTGCTGGACCACAGCACCGCCGCTCTTGACGATGCGGACTTTGCCCTCGGCTTCCGTGATTTCGAGTTCAGAGACGTTCGACTCGGACACGAGATCGATGAGGGTTTTGAGTTTTCGCAGATCCATGGAAGCTCCAACGGCTATAAAACTGAATAGGGCGCGAATTTACTCCAATTTCACCCTATCGCAGTCTTCCACCCGCATTTTTCATGAACTTCGACATGGAAAAGTGCCGTTTCATCGAGAGACGACACGTCGAGAACCCCTATACAGCCCGTGTATATGGGCGCGCATCCTCAACGCAGACCTGCCCAAAGCTGCAAATCCTGGGCGGTCACTTGCCCCATTTTACGATGCAGCACTTTCCCCTCCCCGCCCAGGACCACCGTGAAAGGCAAGCCTCCTGTCAGGTTGCCCAGCGACCGTCCCAGATCCGTGCCGCCCAAACCGGCGAGCCCCACGGGAAAATCGAGCGGGATACGGGCCAGGAACTTGCGCACCGCCGAAGGCTGATCAATCGCCAAACCCAATACTTGCCAGCCTTTAGCAGATTGTTCGCGATAGAAGGCGTTGAGCATGGGCAGCTCTTCCACGCAAGGTGGGCACCACGTGGCCCAGAAATTAAGCAGCAGCGGCTTGCCAGCCAGGGACTTCATGGCCACGGTGCTACCGGCGGGCGTTTCAAACTCCAGCCCCCAAAGCGCCTGCTCAGCCCCCGACTCCACGGCATGGGGCTGAAACTTCCACCATGCGAAGCCCGCCCCGCCCAGCGCCGCAGCCCCGGCCACCCCCGCATACAACAGGCGCCTGCGCGCTGCCGAGGGAGCGGAGGCATCGGGAGTCACCGGGGAGAGAGATTCAGCAGGCTGTGTCATGGGGTCGTGGTTTCCTGAAGCAAGCGGCGCACAGCCGTGATGTCACCGCGCGGTGTCCGGCCCTTGGCGTCGGGTTTGAGCGCACCCCGCAGGTCATCCAGGTCATAGATGAGCAGGTGCACACCGATCATTTCATTGAGCTCGGGCGATTTGCTACCCAGGCTCAGCGCCTCCACCGATTCGCCATGAAAGCCAGTGACCGTTCGCGGTTCGTAGTCCACATGATGATCGATCAGCGCGATCTCTGCCGATTTGGGGTCATCACAGAACAATTGCAGGTAAATGTCTGACAGGCGCGTGGCCGTGCCATGCCACACCGCCCCCGCCAGATGCGGCCGAAAAGCCGCCATGCGGTCCATCCACACCAGGGCCAGTTGGCGTAACGCCCGCAGCTCGCGCGGCTGGGTGTCGGCACAGAAGAGCTGGATATACTCCCGCACCGCCTCTTCCACCTGATCGTTGTCAGGCAGCGGGGTGCGGGCTGGCAGGCCCATCTGCCGCAGCGCCCGGCGCTTGGCGGGGCCCCATTCCAGCCCCTCCTCCACCACCAGGCGGGCGGTCGTTTGGGCGATTTCTTCGCTCAGGGGTGTGTGCATGGCAGCGGTGGAGAACTAAAGACCCTGCATTGTGGCGCGAAGCCGTGACACGGCGGCCGATGACCCCAGGCGGCACTGGCGACCCAGACAACCGGCGCGCAGCGGAACTACTATTTTGAGAGCACCTCAGGCAGACAGAGTCGGCGCCAGCAGTCCTTTTTGCCTTGAAGGAGACACCCACCCCCCGGCCTTAGAATCTGCGCCCATGCATATACACATACTGGGCATCTGCGGCACGTTCATGGGAGGCCTCGCGGCCTTGGCGCGCGAGGCAGGGCACAAGGTGACGGGCTGCGACGCCGGGGTCTACCCACCCATGAGCGACCAGCTCCGCGCGCTGGGCATCGACCTGATCGAAGGCTTCAGCGCCGACCAGCTCGCGCTCCAGCCCGACATGTTTGTGGTGGGCAATGTTGTCAGCCGCGCCCGGCTGGCCGACGGCTCCCCCAAGTTTCCGTTAATGGAAGCCATTCTGGACGCGGGCCTGCCTTACACCAGCGGCCCCCAATGGCTGGCCGAGCATGTGCTGCAGGGTCGCCATGTGCTGGCCGTGGCTGGAACGCACGGCAAGACCACCACCACCTCGATGCTGGCGTGGATTCTGGAATCGGCCGGGCAGCAGCCGGGCTTTCTGATCGGCGGGGTGCCGCTGAACTTTGGCGTGTCCGCGCGCCTGGGCGCTGCGCAGCGTCCCACGCCAGCCGCCACGCCGCTCGGGGCAAAGCCCCTGTTCGTGATCGAGGCCGACGAATACGACACCGCCTTTTTCGACAAGCGCAGCAAGTTCGTGCACTACCGGCCCCGCACCGCCGTGCTGAACAACCTGGAGTTCGACCACGCAGACATCTTTGACGACCTGGCGGCCATCGAGCGCCAGTTCCACCACTTGGTGCGCACGGTTCCTCCGTCGGGGCGCGTGGTGGTCAATGGACTGGAAGAAAGCCTGGCCCGCGTGCTGCACACCGGCTGCTGGAGCGAGGTGACCAGCTTTGGCGCCGCCGTCAGCGACTTTCACGCCGTGGGTGACCCGCAGGCTTTTGATGTGGTGCACCAGGGGCAAACCGTGGCGCGCGTGGAATGGGCACTGACCGGCGTGCACAACCAGCTCAATGCGCTGGCGGCCATCGCGGCGGCCCACCACGTGGGCGTGGCGCCCGCACAGGCCGCGGCAGCTCTGGGCAGTTTTCAGAACGTGAAGCGGCGCATGGAGCTGCGTGGCACGGTGGGCGGCGTGGCCGTGTACGACGACTTTGCCCACCACCCTACCGCCTTGCGCACCACGCTGGACGGCCTGCGCCGTACTTTAGGCGCTGGCGCACGCATCCTGGCGGTGTTCGAGCCCCGCAGCAACACCATGAAGCTGGGTGCGATGAAAAGCCAGCTGCCCTGGGCGCTGGAGCCCGCCGATCTGGCCTTTTGCCACACGGCAGGGCTGGACTGGGATGCCGCACAGGCGCTGGCATCGCTGGGCGTCGGGCCCGGCCAGCGCGCCCAGACGGCGCCGGACATCGATACGCTGGTGGCCCAGGTCACCCAGGCCGCACGCCCGGGCGACCACGTGGTGTGCATGAGCAATGGCGGCTTTGGCGGCATCCACGCCAAGCTGCTGCAAGCACTACAAAAATAATAGCTGCTAGCGCATATTCCACTAGCGCTAGCAGCCAATTTCTATCAAATGGCGTTCAGAACGTGACCGCCATGCCCGGCACGTCTACCCGCACGATGGGCTTGGCGAGTGCGGCGCTGGCGGCACTCGCAAAGTCGCGGGACCAGGTGGGGTCTTGCATCAGCGCCACACCGGCCGCGCGGGCCACGGTCAGCACCTTGTCGGCCAGCAGCACCTTGCCGCTGGCGCGCAGAGGCTCGCAGTCCAGCGCGATGAACTGATCGTCGAGCCAGCGCCGCCCGGCCTCGTGGGCCATGGGCTCGGCGCCCTCCAGATCAAAACGGTATTCCTGGTTTGCGGCCAGCTTGACCGACACTTCGCTGTGCATGATGGATCGCCTTTCTGTGTTGTTGCGGTGACTGGTGACCGCTGCTGCACGCAGAGTGCGCGCAGCAAGCGCCCCCAGTTTAGACCTTGCAATGAAGCCAGCGATCAGCGGGCACGGCGTGCCTTGACGGCGTCCGACAGCTCGGCCAGCGCCTGCAGCGAGGCGTCCCAGCCCAGGCAGGCGTCGGTGATGCTCTTGCCGTATTCGAGTGCCGAAGGATCGTCCTTGCCAGGCGTGAACTTCTGGGCGCCTGCCGTCAGGTGGCTTTCGATCATCAGGCCGAACACGCTGCGCGAACCACCCGCCACCTGGGCCGCCACGTCGCGGGCCACGTCCAGCTGCTTTTCGTGCTGCTTGCTGCTGTTGGCATGGCTGCAGTCCACCATCAATGTGGCTGGCAGCTTGGCAGCTTCGAGGTCCTTGCAGGCGGCGGCCACACTGGCGGCGTCGTAGTTGGGCGTCTTGCCGCCGCGCAAAATCACGTGGCAGTCCTTGTTGCCCTTGGTGTTCACGATGGCAACCTGGCCGTTCTTGTGCACCGACAGGAAGTGGTGGCCCCGGCTCGCCGACTGGATGGCGTCTGTGGCGATGCGGATGTTGCCGTCCGTGCCGTTCTTGAAGCCGATGGGCGCCGAGATGCCGGAGGCCAGCTCGCGGTGCACCTGGCTTTCGGTGGTGCGCGCGCCAATCGCGCCCCAGCTGATGAGGTCGCCGATGTACTGGGGCGAAATCACGTCCAGGAACTCGCTGCCCGCAGGCATGCCCAGGCGGTTGATCTCGATGAGCAGTTGGCGGGCAATGCGCAGGCCTTCATCGATGCGGTAGCTTTCGTCAAGGTAGGGGTCGTTGATGAGTCCCTTCCAGCCCACGGTGGTGCGTGGCTTTTCGAAGTACACGCGCATGACGATTTCGAGCGTGTCGGCGTACTGGGTGCGCACGGCCATCAGGCGGCGGGCGTACTCGACAGCAGCGGCAGGGTCGTGGATGGAGCAAGGGCCAATGACCACCAGCAGGCGGTCATCCTTGCCGGCCATGATGTTGTGGATGTTCTTGCGGGTCTGGGTGATCAGCGACTCGACCGGCGTGCCGCCGATCGGGAAGAAGCGGATCAGATGCTCGGGAGGAGGCAACACGGTAATGTCCTTGATACGTTCGTCGTCGGTCTGGCTGGTTTTCTCGACGCTGCGGTACCAGGCATCGCTGGTGGGGTTGGTAGTGGCCGTCATGGTTGCTTCCTCGTGGAGTCGGTTGGAGTGGATGGAAAAACGGGAGGGCTGAAAAACAAAAACCGCCGGGCTTTGCAGCGTCGGCGGTTGGTATGGGGAGGTTGTGTGTGCTTGCGCGTTTTCCTCTCATCCGCCGGGGACCGAGATAAAAAACCAAAAATAAAACGCGCTGCGAACTTGCATGGCAGCCAATGTAGCACAGGAGTGCGCCGGTTCGGCCCCCTCGGCCTGTTGCGAATGCACGACACGCGCCCGCTTCCAACACGTGGCGCTCCGGCCATTCACCGCCGGCCGCCCCGAAACCATGCCCGCAAGCGCTGCAGTGCCGAGGGCTTGCGCGGCGGCGGCATGTCCTGCAAATCACTTGCCGGATTGCTCTGGTGCTCGTACATGTCGATGAGCAGCAACGCCTCGCCCAGCGTGCGCCAGGCCAGCAGCTCAAACTGGTCGAAACTGGCGCTTTCTTTGGTACTGCGCTGCTCCAGCATCGACTGCCAGTCGGCAATGGCGTTGCGCAGCTCTCTCAGTGCGCGCTGGTAGGCGCCAAACTCGTACAGCGCGTGCCACGCAGAGCCCAGGCCCGTCAAAAACAGCTGATGTTCACGCGCGCTGTGGGACAAGGCCACCACGCGGCGCGTGATTTCGGTGGTGTCGGTGCTGGTGCGGCGGGTGCGCACCGCCTCGTCGATCTGCGTGGACAACACGCCCAGGCTGTCGCGGAGCTGGCGTGAATCTTCGTCCGCCACGCCTTCGCGCAAGAAGCGGCTGATGTCTCCAAACGACTGGAGCGTCAGCAGTTGACTGGGGCGCGTGGCGGGCATGGTGTCACCCATTGTGCGCCGGCCAATGCGCAGTACAAGCCCCGAAAAGCAGGTGAAAACGCGAAGTCACGCACCACCACCCAAGGTCTGCCGGCAGGCTGCCAACGCAACCCTCAGGCCGTACCGCCCACCGTGAGGCCTTCGATGCGCAGCGTGGGTTGCCCCACGCCCACGGGCACGCTCTGGCCTTCCTTGCCGCAGGTGCCCACGCCGCTGTCCAGGCGCATGTCGTTGCCGATCATGGTCACTTTCTTGAGCGATTCCGGGCCGCTGCCGATGATGGTGGCGCCCTTGACGGGGTACTGGATCTTGCCGTTTTCCACCCAGTACGCCTCGCTGGCCGAGAACACGAACTTGCCCGAGGTGATGTCCACCTGCCCGCCGCCGAAGTTGCTGGCGTACAGGCCCTTCTTGATGCTGGCGATGATTTCTTGCGGGTCCTTGTCACCGCCCAGCATGTAGGTGTTGGTCATACGCGGCATGGGGATGTGGGCATAGCTTTCGCGCCGGCCGTTGCCCGTAGGCGCCACGCCCATCAGACGTGCGTTCAGCGAGTCCTGAATGTAGCCCTTCAGGATGCCGTCCTCGATCAGAACGTTACGCTGACTGGCGTGGCCTTCGTCGTCCACATTCAGCGAACCTCGGCGGTCGGCAATGGTGCCGTCGTCCAGCACCGTGACGCCCTTGGCAGCCACACGCTGGCCAATGCGGCCGCTGAACGCGCTGGAGCCCTTGCGGTTGAAGTCGCCTTCCAGCCCATGGCCAATGGCCTCGTGCAGCAGGATGCCGGGCCAGCCTGAGCCCAGCACCACAGTCATCTCGCCCGCCGGGGCGGGGCGGGACTCCAGGTTGCCCAGGGCCGCATTCACGGCCTCGTCCACGTATTTACCCATCTGCTCGTCGTCGAAATAGGCCAGGCCAAAACGACCGCCGCCGCCTGCAGAGCCCATCTCGCGGCGACCGTTCTGCTCGGCAATCACGGTGACGGACAGCCGCACCAGCGGGCGCACGTCCGCTGCCAGCGTGCCGTCGGCGCGCGCTACCAGCACCACGTCGTATTCGCTAGCCAGCCCGGCCATCACCTGCGCCACGCGCGGGTCCTTGGCGCGGGCGCGCTGCTCCAGCCGCTCCAGCAACGCCACCTTGGCCGTGCTGTCCAGCGAGGCGATGGGGTCCACGCCCGGGTACAGGCTGCGGCTCGCCGCTACCTTTTTGGGAGCTACTCGCGCTTTACCTGCCTGCGCTGCAGCCGAAATAGACCGCACGGTGCGGGCCGCATCCAGCAAAGACGCCTCGGAAATGTCGTCCGAATACGCAAAGGCTGTCTTCTCGCCACTGACGGCACGCACTCCCACGCCCTGATCGATGCTGAAGGAGCCGGTCTTGACGATGCCTTCCTCCAGGCTCCAGCCTTCGCTGCGGGTGTACTGGAAGTACAGGTCCGCATCGTCCACCTGGTGGGCGCGGATTTCGGCCAAAGCGCGGGCAAGGTGGCCTTCGTCCAGGCCAAAAGGGGTCAGCAGCAGTTCACGGGCAACATCGATGCGCTGGCTGGTGGCCGCGCGCTGGGGCGCGGCAGTGGTGGAGCGGAGAGTCATCAAGGCATTTTAGGCGCCCGACCAGCCCTTGCCCGGGCGGTGGCCACATGCCCCTATGTGCACCCGGCGCTCCTTCAGCGCAGCCCACTGCGTCAGGTGGCCGTCTGGTCGTCAAGCCCAGCCTCGGCCGCATGGGCCTGCACCGACTCGATGCCCGCGTCCCGGGCCTTGGCACCGGAGTACATCTGACTTTGGCCAATCACCTGGCCGTTGGCGGCTTTCAAGGTGAAATACGGCGCACCGTTCTTGGCGCTGAGCCGACCAAAACGACCATCGTTCGGGGCATTTTTGCGCACCGCTTCGATGCCGTTCAGCGCGCTGGCGCGGGACTCGTACATCTCGCTGGTCAGGATGACCTGGCCGTTGGCGGCCAGCAGGTTGAAGTGGAATTTGCCGTTCTTGGACTTCTTGAGCTCGAACTTGCCAGCCATGTCTTCTCCTGGGGTGGGTTGAAAAACCTTTGCATTGTGCCGGCATCCGCTCAGCGCGCAAACCGCGCCGCCACGGGTCAGAAGGTGTGAATGAATCGCGAGTGCCCGAAAGGATCGTCAAAACGCGTCCGATCAAGGCGCAAAGCGCAGCCGTAGCTCGGGCTACGGCGAGCATTTGCAACGCCGAGCGGGCGGGT
>OFJB01000610.1_pt1 | contig 16692 bp, 18 predicted proteins | sample 1775081 | NCBI WGS metagenome assembly OFJB01 (sample SAMN08195771, study PRJEB24354) | sludge metagenome | isolation source: initial sludge from phenol fed wastewater aerobic bioreactor | place: India: Nagpur | collected 2016-06-05 | reverse complement strand
GCCGACCGCTTCTACATCATGGAGCGCGGCCTGATCCTGCGCGAGTTCACCGCCGCCGAGCTGCAGGGCAACATGGATATGCTTCACCAGTACCTCGGTGTCTGAGTTTTTTCCTGGCTTTTCACACCAACCTCAAGGAGCAGCCCCTCTATGAAACGCAAACTGCTTTGCGCACTGATCGCCGGCATGGGACTGGCACTGTCGGGCGCAGCCCAGGCCGCCATTTCGGGGGGAGTGATCAAGATCGGCGTGATGAACGACATGTCGGGGCCGTACGCCGACGTGACAGGTCCCGGTTCGGTGGTGGCCGCCAAGATGGCTGCCGAGGACTATGTCAAGGCCACCGGCTCCAAACTGAAGATCGAGATCGTTTCGGCCGACCACCAGAACAAGCCGGACGTGGGCTCCAGCATCGCGCGCAAGTGGTATGACGCCGAGGGCGTGGACATGATCACCGACGTGCCCACCTCGTCGGTCGCGCTGGCCGTGAGCCAGGTGACCACCGACAAGAACAAGGTCAACGTCAACACCGGCGGCGGCTCGTCCGACCTGAGCGGCAAGGCTTGCTCGCCCAACTTCGTGCACTGGCTGTACGACACCTGGATGCTGGCACACGGCACCGGCAGCGCGGTGGTCAAGAGCGGCGGCGACAGCTGGTTCTTCCTGACCGCCGACTACGCCTTTGGCCACGCGCTGGAGCGCGACACCAGCGACGTCGTCAAGGCCTCCGGCGGCAAGGTGCTGGGCAGCGTCAAGGTTCCGCTGGGCACCGCCGACTTCTCGTCCTTCCTGCTTCAGGCCCAGGGTTCCAAGGCCAAGATCGTCGGCCTGGCCAATGCCGGCGCCGACACCATCAACTCGATCAAGCAGGCGGCCGAATTCGGCATCGTCAAGGGTGGCCAGAAGATGGCCGGCCTGCTGGTGTTCATCTCCGACGTGCACGGTCTGGGCCTGCAGGCGGCGCAAGGCCTGCAGCTGACCGAAACCTTCTACTGGGACCTGAACGACCAGACCCGCGCCTGGAGCAAGCGTTTCGCGGCAGCCAATGGCGGCACGTACCCTGGCTCCGACCATGCCGGGGTATACGCCGCCATCCTGCACTACCTGAAGGCGGTCGATGCCCTGCAGGATGACACCAATGGCAAGGCGATCGTGGCCAAGATGAAGGAAATGCAGACCGACGACATCCTGTTCGGCAAGGGCACGATCCGCGCCGACGGCCGCAAGCTGCATCCGGCCTACCTGTTCGAGGTCAAGAAGCCCAGCGAGTCCAAGTACCCCTACGACTACTACAAGCTGCTGCAGACCATCCCGGCCGACAAGGCGTTCCGCCCGCTCGACGAAGGTGGGTGCCCGCTTGTGGCCAAGAAGTGAGATCCACCAATCGTCGAAGTCGGGAACTCGCCTGGGCGCGATGCGCCCAGGCTGGCTCCTCCCACCCGCTGTCGACCCCGCAAGCCTTGCATTGAAAGACGACAGCTGTTGATCGTGCATGTCGCACCGATCCGTTCTTGAAAGGAAAGAAGCCATGAAACGCAAACTGTTGTGCTCGTTGTTCGCCGGACTGGGGCTTGTGGCCGGAGGGGGCGCGCAGGCCGCGATTTCCGGTGGCGTCGTCAAGGTCGGCGTCTTGAGTGACATGTCGGGCATCTATGCCGATCTGGGGGGCAAGGGATCGGTGCTGGCGGCCAAGATGGCCGCCGAGGACTACGTGAAGGCCACCGGCTCCAAGCTGAAGATCGAGGTCGTCTCGGCCGACCACCAGAACAAGCCGGATGTCGGCTCCAGCATCGCGCGCAAGTGGTACGACTCCGAAGGCGTCGACGCCATCCTGGATGTCCCGACCTCCTCCGTGGCCCTGGCCGTCAGCCAGGTCACCAAGGAGAAGAACAAGGTCATGGTCAACTCGGGCGCCGGTTCGTCCGACCTGACGGGCAAGGATTGCTCGCCCAACACCGTGCACTGGACCTACGACACGTGGATGCTGGCGCATGGCACGGGCAGCGCCATTGTGAAGAACGGGGGCGACAGCTGGTTCTTCATGACCGCCGACTACGCCTTCGGCCAGGCGTTGGAGCGCGACACCTCGGCCGTGGTCAAGGCCGCCGGCGGCAAGGTGGTGGGCGACGTCAAGGTGCCCATGGGCACCAGCGACTACTCGTCCTTCCTGCTGCAGGCGCAGGCCTCCAAGGCCAAGATCATCGGCCTGGCCAACGCCGGCGCGGATACCACCAATTCGATCAAGCAGGCTGCCGAATTCGGCATCGTGGCCGGCGGCCAGAAGCTCGCCGGCCTGCTGGTGTTCATCACCGACGTCCACAGTCTGGGGCTGAAGACAGCGCAAGGCCTGCAGCTGACCGAAACCTTCTACTGGGATCTGAACGATGGCACCCGCGCCTGGAGCAAGCGCTTTGCCGCGGCCAACGGCGGCAACGAGCCCACCATGGTGCAGGCGGGCGTCTACGCCGGCCTGCTGCACTACCTGAAGGCGGTGGACGCCATCCAGGACGACAGCGATGGCGTCAAGGTGGTCAACGAGATGAAGAAGCTGCCCACGGACGATCCGCTGTTCGGCAAGGGCACGATCCGCGTCGATGGCCGCAAGATTCATCCGGCCTACCTGTTCGAGGTCAAGAAGCCCAGCGAATCCAAGGGCCCCTGGGACCTCTACAAGCTGCAGCAGACCATTCCCGCCGACAAGGCATTCCGTCCGCTCAACGAAGGCGGCTGCCCGCTCGTCAAATCCTGATCGGCCCCCGGCCGGCCCGCATCGCACGACATGAAGGTTTTCACGCATGCTTGACATCCCGATCCAGGCCTTGATGGGTCAGTTGCTCATCGGCCTGATCAACGGCTCCTTCTATGCCTTGCTGTCGCTGGGCCTGGCCGTCATCTTCGGTCTGCTCAACATCATCAACTTCGCGCACGGCGCGTTCTACATGATGGGCGCCTTCGGCGCCTATCTGCTGCTGAACAAGCTGGGACTGAACTACTGGCTCTCGCTCATCGTCGCCCCCGTGCTGATCGGCGCCATCGGCGCAGTGCTCGAGCGCACCATGCTCAAGCGCCTGTACCAGCTCGACCACCTCTACGGCCTGCTGCTGACCTTCGGCCTGGCCCTCATCATCCAGGGGCTGTTCCGCAACCAGTACGGCTCCTCCGGCCTGCCCTACGCCATTCCCTCGCAGCTGCAGGGCGGCACCAACCTGGGCTTCATGTTCCTGCCCAACTACCGCGCCTGGGTCGTTGTCGCCTCGCTGGTGGTGTGCCTGGCCACCTGGTTCGTCATCGAACACACGCGCCTGGGCGGCTACCTGCGCGCGGCCACCGAGAACCCGCAGCTGGTGCAGGCCTTCGGCATCAACGTGCCGCGCATGGTCACGCTGACCTTCGGCTTCGGCGTGGCGTTGGCGGCGCTGGCCGGCGTCATGGCCGCCCCCATCTACCAGGTCAACCCGCTGATGGGCGAGCAGATCATCATCGTCGTGTTTGCCGTGGTGGTGATCGGCGGCATGGGCTCGATCATGGGCGCCATCGTCACCGGCTTTGGCCTGGGGCTGATCGAGGGCCTGACCAAGGTGTTTTACCCCCAGGCCTCCACCACGGCCATCTTCATCATCATGACCATCGTGCTGCTGGTTCGCCCGGCCGGCCTGTTTGGCGCCCAGAAGTAAATCCATGAGCTCTGCCGTCCGCTCCTCCGCCGGATCGCCGCCCGCCCCCGCTTCGGCGGTTGCACCGGCGCACAACCCGGCACGCACGCACGCCTTGGTGTTCGCCATAATGGTGCTCATCCTGGTCGGGGCCCCGCTGCTGGGCGTGTACCCGGTATTCATGATGAAGGTGATGTGCTTTGCGCTGTTCGCCTGCGCCTTCAACCTGCTGCTGGGCTTTGGCGGACTGCTGTCCTTCGGCCATGCGATGTTCCTGGGTGGCGCCGGCTATGCGGCCGCCCATGCCGCGAAGGTATGGGGCTGGACGCCCGAGCTGGCCATTGCCTTTGCCACTCTGTGCACGGCCGCACTGGGCTGGGTCACGGGAAAGCTGGCCATCCGCCGCCAGGGCATCTACTTCGCCATGATCACCCTGGCGCTGGCGCAAATGGTCTTCTTTTTTGCCGTTCAGGCGCCCTTCACCGGCGGCGAGGACGGCATCCAGGCCGTGCCGCGTGGCCACCTGTTCGGCCTGATCGACCTGTCGCAGACTTTCGCGATGTACTGCTTCGTGCTGGTGATCTTCCTGGGCGGCTTCGCGCTGATCTACCGCATCGTCCATTCGCCCTTCGGCCAGGTGCTGCAGGCGATCCGCGAGAACGAGCCGCGCGCCATCTCGCTGGGCTACGACGCCGACAGGTTCAAGCACCGCGCCTTCGTGCTGTCGGCCGCGCTGGCCGGCCTGGCGGGCGCCACCAAGGCCATCGTGTTCCAGCTGGCCTCGCTCACCGACGTGCACTGGAGCATGTCGGGCGAGGTGGTGCTGATGACGCTGCTGGGCGGCATGGGCACGATCTTCGGCCCCGTGGTGGGCGCCGCCACGATCGTCACCATGCAGAACTACCTGGCTGAACTGGGCTCCTGGGTGACGGTGGTGCAGGGTGCGATCTTCGTTGTCTGCGTGCTGGTGTTTCGCCGCGGCATCGTGGGCGAGATCGGCAACCTGCTCAAGAAGTCGCTCTGAACCTGCCGTCGGCCGGGCGGCTGCCTCTGGGTACTGCGGGCCCGGCCCGGGCGCCCTCATTGATCATCCGGCCACGATAGCTATATATTTGATAGCTTTCCGCGCTTTACTACTGGGCGCCAGCCGCCCATTTGACTCTTGACCCGCCCCTCATGACGCGCTCCTCGATGCGCCCTCACCATCTGGTGGCCGGCCTGTCGGTGGCGCAACTCATCAGCTGGGGCAGCGTGTTCTATGGCTTTGCGTTGTTCATGGCGCCGGTGGAGCGCAGCCAGGGCCTGGGCCGCGCGCAATCATCGCTCGCCTTCAGCCTGGCCCTGCTGGCCGAGGGACTGGCGGCCTATGCCGTCGGTCGCTGGATCGACCGCGGCCATGAGCGCGCAGTGATGGCCGGTGGCTCGCTGCTGCTGGGGCTGGGCCTTCTGGCCCAGGGCGTGGCCCAGTCGCTGGCCGGCTTCTATGCCGCCTGGATCATCCTGGGGCTGGGCATGGCCGCCACGCTGTACACCCCGGTGTTTGCCGTGGTCACGCGGCGCTTTCCGGGCGACTATCGGCGCGCCATCATCACCCTCACGTTTCTGGGCGGGCTGGCCAGCACCGTGTTCATTCCGCTGACTGACGCGCTGATCCAGGCCTTGGGCTGGCGCGCGGCCTCGGCGGCGCTGGCGGCCATCAACCTGGGCGTGTGCCTGCCGCTGCACCTGGTGCTGCTGCGCGGCGCCCCGATGGGAGCGCAGCCCGCCGACCGCGCGCGGGCGGCGCCCCTGGCCGTGCACCTGCGCAACCCCGTGTTCTGGCGCCTGGGCGCCTTCACCGTGCTGCTGATGGCCGTGACCGCCGCCGTGCCGCCGCACCTGGTGAGCCTGCTGCGCGAAAGCGGCCTGCCTCCTGCCTGGGCCATCGTGGTGCCCGCCAGCATCGGCGTTCTGCAGGTGCTGGGACGCCTGCTGCTGTACTGGGGCGACCGGCGACTGGACGTGCACGCCACCAACCACTGGGCGCCGCTGGGCGTGCCCCTGGCCCTCGTCGTGCTGCTGTTGGGGCTGGGACAGGGCTGGGCGGCCCTGCTGTTCGCCCTGCTGTTCGGCGTCGGCAACGGCATGCTGACCATCGTCAAGGGCACCGTGATGGCGCAGTACGTGAGCGCCGCGCACGTGGGCGCGCTCAACGGTGCGCTGGGCCTGCCGCTGGCGCTGGCACGCGCCGCCGCGCCGCTGGCGGTCGGCCTGCTGTGGTCTCCCGCCCACGGCTATGCACCGGGCCTGGCCTTGCTGGTGCTATTGGCCGCCACGGGCGTGGCCCTGCTGTGGCGGGCGCAGGCGCGGGTTGCGCAGGCGTCACCCCCGGCCTGACGGTGCACGGGCGCGCCTGGCCCGGTCAATTCTTGGATGAGGTGGGCAGGGGCCAGCCGGCCAGGGTGCCGGCGCGCTTGGCCGCCACCCTGCCGGGCGCTACCTTGGCCGGTGCCTTGCGGGTGGCGGCCTTTCGGGCCCCCGTCTGGCCCGCGGCCTTGGCGGTCTTCCGGGCCACGGGTGCATTGGCAGCCTTGGCGGACTGCGGCCCGGCAGAAGGCGCCGCGGCGGGGGCCAGGTCGGTTGGCTCCGCGGCCGGCATGGCCCGTGCGGCCTCGCGCAGGGTCTGCGTGGCAATCTGCTGGAACTGCTGCGTCAGCGCACCCCACCACTGCATCGCGTCGCCCATGCCGGTCGCGGCCGGCGCGGCAGCGGCCGAAGGCTTGGCGGCAGCCGGCCGACGCGGCGCCTTGGGCGGCGCGGCCGTCTTGCGTGCGGGCTCTGCGGCAGGTGCTGGCGCCTCGGCTGCCGGGGCGGCCGCATCGGGGTATGGCCAGCCGCCGCCCTCGGGCGCCGGGGCCGGCGCGTCGGCCGACGCTGTGGCGGTCGGCATGGCAAAGGCCTGCGCCACCTCGGCCATGCTCAGGTTCATGCCCCGCAGCGTCAGCAGGGTCATCTTCTGCACCTCCAGCGCCTGCACGGTGGCCTTGAGTGCCAGCAGGTTCTGCTCCAGCCAGAACTGCACCGTCTTCAGCTCGGCGATGCGCTGCTCCAGCTCCTCGACGTTCACTGTGGGTGCCACCCAGTGGCCCAGCCCTGACGCGGCCGCGCCGCCCGCATGGCCCGCGGCCAGTTGCTGCAGAAACTCGAACCCGGGGATCAGCTTGCCAAAGGCAAACGGCGTCTGCTCGCTCATGTTCACACTCCTCGCGTGGACCGCACCTCGCGTGAGCGCAGCTTAACGCAGGCGCGGCCGGCGTCAACGGCCGTGCGCGGCGCCGTGGGCCATGCCATGCCCCATGCCCGCGGCGTTCAGCGCCCGCACCGGCACCTGCAACTCGACCTTGGACGCCGTGCCCCTGGCGTCGCGCACGCTCAGCGTCAGAGGCAACGTGGCGCCGGCCCGCAGGGGCGCCTTCAGGTCGAGCAGCATGATGTGCACACCGCCGGGCTTGAGCGCCACCGCCTGCCCCGGCGGCAGGGGCAGCGAAGCCAGAGCCCGCATGCGCATCACGTCGCCCTGCATCACCATCTCGTGCAACTCGGCCGTGGCCGCGGGCGAAGCCACGCCCTCCAGCGTGGCGCCCTGCGGCGCGGTCAGGACCATGAAGGCGCCACTGGCGCTCTGGCCGGGCACGGTGGCGCGCGCCCAGGCGTCCTGCACCTGCACGACCGACTGGGCCTGCGCGGCACCGGCCGCCACGGCCATCGCCAGGACCACCACCATCCATCGCCGGGACAACTGGTCAGACATGCTTGCCTTTCGAACCGATGGCCAATTATGCGAGCCGTCGAATCGGCGACTGCCCCGGCGGGCCGGACACGGTAGGCTTGGCGTCTTGTCCACCCCCTGCTTCCGGAGGAAATCTCGTGCTCACACTCGTCGGCTTTTCGGCCAGCAACTACTACAACGTCGTCAAACTGGCGCTGCTTGAAAAGGGCCTGGCCTTTGACGAGCAACTGGCCTGGGTGGGCGAAACCGACCTGGCCGCCAGCCCGCTGGGCAAGGTGCCCTACTTGCTGACCGAGCAGGGTCCGCTCAGCGAGTCCACCGTGATCCTGCAGTATCTGGAGGCCCGCCATCCCGAGTATCCGCTGCTGCCCAGGGACTCGTTTCAGGCCGCCAAGGTATCCGAGCTGCTGCGTCACCTGGAGCTGCACCTGGAGCTGGTGGCACGCAACCTCTACCCCGAGGCCTTCTTCGGCGGCAAGGTCAGCGATGGCCTCAAGCAAAAGCTCAAACCGCAGTTGCAGAGGAACATCGCCGCCTTTGGCCGGCTGGCACACTTCGCGCCCTTCATCGCCGGTGAGTCGTTCACCCTGGCCGATTGCGCCGCCGCAGCGCACCTGCCGCTGGTGGCCAGCTGCACCAAGATCATCTACGGCGAAGACCTGTTGACCGACCTGCCGGTGAAGGACTACCTCAAGCGCCTGGCCGAGCGCCCCAGCGTCCAGAAGGTCAACGCCGACCGCAAGACCAGCACCGAGGCCATGATGGCGCACCTGCGGGCCAAGGCGGCCGCCTGAGCCGCCGCCCGAGGGGGCTCAGGATTCGAGCTCGAGCCCCAGCTGACGAATCAGCGGCGGCCACACCAGGTGCTCGGCCGCCATGTAGGCGTCCATGAACATGGCGTCGCCGGCCACCGACTCCCAGCCGATGTCCTGCAGCCGCGTCGTCAGCTCGCGCTGATGCATGGCGCCCAGCAGCGCCTTGCCCAGGCGCTCGCGCGCCGCGACGGGCGTGGCTTCGGGCACCACCAGGCCGACGCTGGCAAAGGCGTTCATCTTCCACAGGCCGATGGAACTGGGCCGCGGCACGTCGCGGAACTGCGGCACGGCAAAGCTGGCCAGCGACAGCAGCGGCAGCACCTGGCCCTCGCGCATCGGCTTCATGCCGCCGGCGGCGTCCACCACCAGCAGCGGCACCTTGCCCGACACCACGTCCGGCATGGCCATGCCCGTGCCGCGATACGGCTTGTGCTGGGCCTGCAAGCCAGTCGTCTGCTTGAACAGCTCCATCGCCAGGTGATGCGGACTGCCCGCGCCGGGCGAGGCGTATTCGAGCCTGGCCTGCTCCTCCTTGGACAGCTTCAGCACGTCGTGGATGCTCTTGAACGGCGACTTGGGCGAGGCCACGATGAACAGGGCCGTGCGCGCCATGAAGCCGATCGAGGCGAAGTCCTTGTCCGGGTCATAGGGCAAGGTCTTGAACAGCGCCTTGTTGTAGACCAGGATGCCGTTGTCGGCCGTGAACAGGTGGCGGCCGTCGGCCGGCGCCTTGGCGGCCTGGCCGGCGGCAAGGGTGCCGCCCTTGCCGGGCACGTTGACCACCTCGATGGGGCCGCCCAGGGCGGGCTCCATCGTCTTGGCCACGGCCCGCGTCACCACGTCGGCGCCACCGCCGGCGGGGTAGCCCACCACCCAGCGCATGGGGCCCGCGCCCTGGGCGCGCACGGGGGGCAGCGCCAGGCTGGCCGCCGCCGCCACGGCGCCCTGCACGAGGGCCCGCCGCGGAACGAGCCGGCGCGTTGAATCCTGGGCCATGGGCCGATCACCTGCGCGCGCTGTCATGAACTTATCTCCTCTTGGTGTGTATCAAATCGACACATTATGAATGCCAAATGATGACAGCCCAGGAAGCGCGAATCGATGGGGCTCGCGCCGCGCTCCGGCGCCGACATCAGAACCGGGGCGCGCGCCGTTCGCGCAGGCTGGCCACGCCTTCGTGCACGTCGGCCCCCCCGAAGCCCATGAACTCCAGCGCCAGCGAGGTGTCGAAGCTGGGCCCGGCCTGGCGGTACCAGTTGTTGAGCGAATACTTGGTCCAGCGGATCGCGCTCTGGCTGCCGGCGGCCAGCTTGTCGGCCACCTCGTAGGCCCGGGGCAGCAACTGGTCGTCGTCCACGGCCAGCGACACCAGGCCGATGCGTTCGGCCTCCTCGCCCGTCACGGCCTCGCACAGCATCAGGTGGTACTTGGCCTTGGCCATGCCGCACAAGAGCGGCCAGCAGATGGCGGCGTGATCGCCCGCGGCCACGCCCAGGCGCGTGTGGCCGTCCACGATCTTGGCCGACTTGGCGGCAATCGACACGTCGGCCAGCAGGCCCGCCACCAGCCCGGCACCCACGGCCGGCCCGTGCATGGCGCTGACGATGGGCTTGTCGCAGTTGATGACGTTGTAGACCAGGTCGCGCGCCTCCTTCCACACGCGCGAACGCACGGCGAAGTCGCTGGCCATGTCCTGCACCAGGGCCAGGTCGCCCCCGCCCGAAAAGCCCATGCCCTCGCCACGCAGCACGGCCACGCGCACGCTGTCGTCGCGGTCGATGTCGCGCCAGATTTCGGACAGCTCCCAATGGCCTTCATGACCGGCCGTGGGCAGCTTGCCGTTGGCGGCTTTCATCTGCACGTCGATCACGCTGCCATGGGGGCCGCGGCGCGTGATGTGGAAGGTCTGGTAGCGGCTGTAGTCGACGGCGGGCGGGTTCATGCGGGCACTCTCCGTTTGATTGGAACGAAAAAACCCGATCGTAGCGGCCCGCCAACGCACTGCACAATGCCGGCCAGCGCCCCTTGCCACGCACCCCGCCATGACCTACACCTTCGTTTCGGCCACCATCTTGCTGCTGCTCATCACCGATCCGCTGGGCAACATTCCCATCTTCGCCAGCGCGCTGAAAGTGGTGCCCTCCGCGCGCCGTCCGCGCGTGATCCTGCGCGAGGTGCTGATCGCCTTCGGCCTTTTGCTGGCCTTCATGTTCGTGGGCGACGCCTTCCTGCGCGTGATGAACCTGTCGCAGCTGGCCCTGCAGATCGCGGGTGCCGTGGTGCTGTTCCTGATCGCGCTGCGCATGGTGTTTCCGCCGCCGCCCGCGCCGGCCGAGGAAGCCGCCGCCGAGCCGCTGATCGTGCCGTTGGCCGTGCCCGCGTTGGCCGGCCCCTCGGCACTGGCCACCGTGCTGCTGCTGGTCAGCCAGGCACCGGAGCGGCGCTGGGAATGGGTGGCCGCGCTCAGCGTGACCATGGCCGTGTGCGCGCTGGTGCTGGTGCTGGCCGAGCGCATCCAGCGCTGGGTGGGTGCGCGCGTGCTGCAGGCCTTCGAGCGGCTGATGGGCCTGATCCTGGTGGCGGTGGCGGTCGAGATGCTGCTGCGCGGGCTCAAGTCGCTCGCACCGCAGCTGTAGTCCACTGAACCACTGAAATCTCCTCCCGCTGTTCGCGCGACACGGGCGTGCTGCGGCGTTGCAATTGCTCGCGATACCACGCGGTATCGCTGCGCTTTGCGCCTTGCATCACATCCCGTCTCGCACGCCCCTCGGGGGGCATTCCAATGGTTCAGCGGACAGCCGCGCGCGTCAATCCAATTTCACACCGGCTGATTTGATCACCGGCCCCCAGCGCTTGGCCTCGGCGCGCGCCATCTCGAAGAACTGCTGCGGCGTTCCAGGCTGCGCCTCCATGCCGTAATCCTGCATGCGCTTGACCACGGCCGGTGCCTTCAGCGCGGTGTTGATGGCGCCGTTGAGCTTGGCCACCACATCGGGCGGCAGGCCGGCCGGGCCCAGCAGGCCCTGGAAGGCATAGACCTCGCTGTCCTTCACGCCGACCTCGGCCAGGGTGGGCAGATTGGGCAGCTGCGGCACCCGCTTGGCCGAGCCGATGGCCAGTGCGCGCACCTTGCCGCTTTCAATGGCGGGCAGGCCCGCCGGCAGGTCGAGGAACATGCACTCCACCTGGCCGCTCATCACGTCCTGCATCGCCGGCGCCGCGCCGCGGTAGGGAATGTGGGTGATGAAGGCGCCGGTGCGGTTCTTGAACAGCTCCATCGCCAGGTGGTGCGGCGAGCCATTGCCGGGCGAGGCGTAGTTGACCTTGCCCGGATGGGCGTGCACGTAGGCCAGGAACTCCTTGAAGTTCTGCGCCGGGAACTTGGGCGTGACCACCAGCGCCAGCGGAAAGCGGCCGAAGGCGCCGATGTAGGTGAAGCTCTTGCTCGGGTCGAACGGTAGCCTGGAAAACAGATGCTCGTTGTAGGCCAGGATGGCGTTGTCGGCCGACATCACGGTGTAGCCGTCGGGCTTGGCCGTGGCCACCAGTTCGCCGGCGATGTTGGTCGAGGCGCCCGGACGGTTGTCCACCACCAGCACCTGGTTGTTCAACGCCGGGCGCATGGCCTCGGAGATCACGCGCGCCAGCGCGTCGGTGCCGCCGCCGGCCGGATAGGGAACGACCCAGCGAATCTGCTGCGCGGGCCAGCCGCCCTGCGCGCGCGCCCAGGGGGCGACGAGTGCGGCGGGGGCCAATGAGATGAAGTGTCGACGTTGCATGCGAATGTCTCCTCGTTTGGTGGATTGAAAAAGGGCTGGCTTGATCAGGGCACGAGCGGGCACAGCTTCTGGTCGATGGCGCCAAAGATCGACTGGCCCGACTGGCCCTTCATCTCGATGCGCAGGGTATCGCCAAAACGCATGTACCCGGTCTTGGGGGCGCCGTCCTGCAGGGTTTCCATGGCGCGCTTTTCGGCGATGCAGCCGTAGCCCCGGGGCCACTCGCGGCGGCCGTTCTTGTCGATGCCGGGGTTGCTGACGGTGCCGCTGCCGACGATGCAGCCGGCGCGCAGGCGGCGCGTGCGCGCGGCATGCGCGATGAGCTGGCCGAAGTGAAAGCGCATGTCGGGCCCCGCGTCACACATGCCCACCTTGCGGCCGTTCCAGGTGGTCTGCAGCGTCCCGTGCACGCGCCCGCCCTGCCAGGCCTCGCCCAGTTCGTCGGGGGTGACGGCGACCGGGCTGAAGGCGGTGGCGGGCTTGCCCTGCACCAGGCCCAGACGCGTCTCGACCTCGCCGGCGATCAGGTGGCGCAGGCTGACGTCGTTGGCCAGCATGACGAGGCGAATGGCGTCCAGCCCCTGCTCGGGCGTGGCGGCCATGGGCACGTCGCCGGTGACCACCGCCAGCTCGGCCTCGAAGTCGATGCCCATGGCCTCGTCGGGCGCGACGATGTCGTCGCAGGGGCCCAGGAAGTCGTCGCTGCCGCCCTGGTACATCAGCGGCTCGGTGTAAAAGCGCTCGGGCACGTCGCTGTGGCCGGCGGCGCGCACCAGCTCGACGTGGTTGAGATAGGCCGAGCCGTCCAGCCACTGGTAGGCGCGCGGCAGCGGCGCCATGCACTGGGCCGGGTCGAAGGCGAAGGGGTGGCGCGCCTGGCCGCGGTTGAGGGCGTCGGACACATCCTGCAGCTGGGGGGCGATGAAGTTCCAGTCGTCCAGCGCCTGCTGCAGCCGGCTGGCGATGCCCGTGGCATAGTGCGCCGTGGCCAGGTCGCGCGAGACCACCACCAATTGCCCGTCGCGCGAGCCGTCCTTGTAGCTTGCCAGTTTCATGGACAGCGAGTGTAGGGGCACCCGCCCGGGGAATAACCCTGTCGGCCTTGAAAGCGCCTCATTCGTTCTTATCTGCAGGGAGCGCGCCACTGCGCACCCACCGACTGAAAGGCCAGCCCTACCCTCATGAACACGCTTTACGACTCCGACAGCTTCGTGGTGGTGCACCTGCTGCCCGACGAGCCGCCCGGCGCCGACGACGGCGCGCGCGAGCCCACGCTGGCACGCCACGGCTTCGAGATCGTGGACAAGCGCTCGGGCAAGGAGGTCTATCTGGACGGCCTGTGGGCCGAGCTGTTTCAGCGCCGCATCACCGAGTGGCAGCAAAACACCCCCACGCAGGAAGAAGTCGAGGACACGCTGGAAGGCTACGCCGAGCTGGCGCAAAACCCGGTCGTGATCCACTGAATCTCGCTGTCACACCGCAACCAGGGGCCCCCAGACGGGGCCCCTTTTTCATGCGCCGGCGCCCGTCTGGCCCACGCCCTGGCGCCAGCCGCGCGGCACGCCCGGGCGATTCGGCGCGGCATCGACCTGGGCGGCATCGGCCTTGGGGCCTTAGGATGCGGGCATGCGCCGCCTGACCCTGCTTGCCACCGCCGCCCTGGCCACTCTGCTGCTGGCGGCCTGCGCCACACCCACGCGGCTGGAGCCGACCGAGCAAAAGCAGCTGGCCGCCCTGCTGCCCGCCGATGTGCTGCTGCTGGGCGAGCAGCACGACGCGCCCGAGCATCACCGGCTGGAGCGCGCCACGGTGCAATGGCTGGCCGCGCACGGCGTGCTGGCCGCGCTGGTGCTGGAGATGGCCGAGCAGGGCCACGACACCGCCGGCCTGCCGGCCGACGCCACCCAGGCCCAGGTGCGCCGCGCGCTGGCCTGGGACCAGGCCGGCTGGCCCTGGTCGGTCTATGGCCCGGTGGTGATGGCGGCGGTGCGCGCCGGCGTGCCGGTGCGGGGGGCCAACCTGCCGCGGGCCCGGATGCGCGAGGCGATGCGCGACACCACGCTGGATGCCCGCCTGCCGCCCGCCGCCTGGGCCGAACAGCAGCGCCGCATCCGCGCCGGCCACTGCGACCTGCTGCCCGAAAGCCAGATCGTCCCCATGACCCGGGTGCAGATCGCGCGCGACCTGGCCATGGCCGACACCGTGACGCGCGCGCTGCAGCCGGGCCGCACGGTGCTGCTGGTGGCCGGCAACGGCCACGTGCAGCGCGGCCTGGGCATCCCGGAGTATCTGCCCAGGAATATCAAGGAAAAAGTGCTGTCAGCCCAATCACAGAAAGCGCAAGTAGCTATCGAATCAGAAGCATTCGACCGCTGGCCCGAAAGCGGCGCCGATCAGGTCTGGCCGACCCCGCCGCTGCCGCCGCGCGACCCCTGCGCCGAGTTGCGCAAGACCTTCAAGCCGGCCCAGCAGACAAACTGATCGCGGCTGCGGCCCTACTGCACCAGCGGTGAGGCGGCGGCGTCCAGCGCCACGCCCTCGATCTTGGCCTGCCCCGCCAGCACGCGCACGTACTGGCTGAGCGCACGCCGCTCGGCGGCGCCGCGCAGCTCGTCGGCCACCTGCGGCTGCACGGCCTCGAAGGGCAGTTGCTCGCCCGGCACGCGCCGATCGACCGCGACAATATGAAAGCCGTAGCGCGTGTTGACCAGGCTCGGCAGCACGCCGAGCTGGCTGGCGCCGAACACGGCCTGCTCGAACTCGGGCACGGTGGCGCCGCGCTGCAGCTGGCCCAGCTGCCCGCCTTGCGCGCCCGAGGGGCAGTTGGACAGGGTGCGCGCGCGCTCGGCGAACAGGGCGGGCTGCGCCATCACTTCCTGGAGCGTGCACTCGGCCTGCGCGCGCACGGCGGGCACCGGCGTGCCGGGCGTGACCTGAAACAGGATATGGCGCGCATGCACCAGCTCGCCGCTGCGAAAGCGTGCCGGGTGCGCGTCGTACCAGCGGCGGCATTCGGCGGGCGTGGGCTCGGGCACGCTGACCTCGCGCGCCAGCAGCTGCTCGATGGCGGCCGCGCAGGCGTCGACGTCCGCATCGGAGCCGAGCAGCTGCAACGCCACGGCGCGCTGGCGCAGCAGCTCATGCACGGCCGCCAGCTGCGGGCTGGGCCAGTCGGCCACGTCGACCGGGGTGTGGTTGACGGTGATGGCCATCAGTTCAGGCTCCCGCCGCGCTTGCGCACGATCTGGTGCGGCCGCACCAGATAGGCCAGCGTGCCCACGCCGCTCCAGATATGCACCATGCGCGTGAAGGGCGACACCAAGAAGATGGTGAAGCCCAGCAGGATGTGCAGTTGGTAGACCCAGGGCACGCCCTGCAGCAGCCGGGCGTTGCCTGCGTGCAGCAGCACCACCCCCTGCACGTAGGCCACCAGACGCTCGAACATCGCGCCGTCCATGTGCTGGGCCGACAGCGGCACGGTGGCCACGCCCAGCGCCAGCTGCAGCCACAGCATGACGATGACGGCGACGTCCCACTTGCGGCTGTTGCCCCGGATGCGCTGGTCCGACACGCGCCGGTGCACCAGGATGGTGGCGCCGATGAGCGCAATGACGCCCGAAATGCCGCCCACCACCATGGCCAGCAGCTGGTGCTGGGTCGGACTCATCAGCCACAGCACCAGCGGCTCGGGCATCAGAAAACCGACGAAGTGCCCCAGGATCACCAGCAGCACACCGTAGTGAAACAGGTTGCTGCCCAGCTTGAGCTGGCCGTTGCGCAGGATCTGCGAGGAGTCGCTCTTCCACGAATAGGGCTCGCGGTCGAAGCGCACCAGGCTGCCGAGCAGCAGCACCACCAGGCAGATGTAGGGGTAGATGCCAAACAGGAAGGCATTGAGCGAGGCGGGCAAAGTCATGGCGGTGGCTCCGGTTCAGTCGGTGGCTTGCTTGACGCGGTGCACGGTCAGCGGCCGGCGTTCGGGTGGGGCAAAAGCCGGGCGCTCCTCCCAGTCGCGGTCCAGGTCGTCGGGCGCGGCGGCGGTCGGCGCCGGCTCCAGCCCCTTCTGGCCAGCCAGCGCCAGCAAGGCCGCCGGCACCGCGGCATAGCGGCTGCCGCGCTGCAGCAGCGCCTGGCCCAGCGCACGCAGCACGTGGGCGCATTCGCCGATCAGCTGCGGGGTTTCGGCGCTCTCGCAGCAGCTAAGGTATTCCAGCAGCACGGGCAGATGGTCGGGCAACTCGACGCCGCGCAGCTGCAGGCCGACGCGCTGGTAGCGCTGCAGCAATTCCAGCATGGCGGGGCCGCGTTGGCGGTCATCGCCGTGCACGTGCTCGAACAGGTTGAGCGAGGTGGCGCGGCCGCGGTCGAACCAGTCGACGTAGCGCGCCTGCACCTCGAGCAGCTCGCCACGCCCCAACTCGTCGGTCAGCGCCCGCAACTCGGCTTGCCGGCGCGCGTCCAGGCGGCGCTCGGCGCGCAGCGCGTCGGTGATTTCGGGCAGCGCGGCGCGCAAATCCTCATCGGGGTAGGCCAGCAGCGCGGCCAGCGCGCGCAGGGTGGTGGCGTGGGTGCGAGCCATCAGCTGTCCTCGTCCACCAAGCGGATCGGGATCATCTTGCGCCGCCCCATCTTGCCGCCGAACAGGCCGGCCTTGGCGTCGATGCCGTCGCAGCCGT
>OFJB01000609.1_pt1 | contig 16728 bp, 12 predicted proteins | sample 1775081 | NCBI WGS metagenome assembly OFJB01 (sample SAMN08195771, study PRJEB24354) | sludge metagenome | isolation source: initial sludge from phenol fed wastewater aerobic bioreactor | place: India: Nagpur | collected 2016-06-05 | reverse complement strand
TATTGCTCCTGTCATAGACGAAAGCTGAGTGAACGCCAGGAGCATCCTGAACAAAAGTAGAAGTCTGGTAAATTGGCACCGAAATGGAACCTGTTAGTTTATCAACCGGAATGTAGTTTAAAATTTGAGTTTGCTCTTTCATCTTGATTCGTTTTTAAGATTTAATATTTTTTCGCTTTTAAAAAAATATTCGAAACCAGATATCGGAAAGGGCATAAAATAAAAATGCTCCTCCGATAAGTCAGAAGAGCAAATAATATCTCGAGTTATTATGTACTATTTTCTAAGCTTATCTTTCCCTGCCAAAGCAAGGGTTGAATGTGGCACCTTATCCTCAAAAGGACAGGTTGCCAAGACGTCATAGGGTCAATTCCCTCGGTCTTTCTGGATAAGAATAATCTTTTAAAGAACTTGGTTGCAAATTTAGAGTATAAATTTTTTAAAAACCTAATAAAAAATAAAATATTTTATTAACTGAGTTTGATAAACGCAATAAATTTAATTAGTATGATTTCATAGGCTAATTATTTAAATAAAAATTGAGGTTCATTAAAAATTTATTACTTTTGTTGGTCGTCAATAGATAAATATTTTAGATACATAATAATTACTTAAATAACAAAAAGTTATGGCCTTATCTTGGATAGACCTTCTTGTAATTCTCTGTTACATACTTGCAATTTTATCAATAGGCTTCTACCTTTCGAAGAGAGCTTCTAAGAATATTGACTCCTATTTTTTGGGGGGTAAAAAGATTAAGTGGTATTTCCTCGGTCTCTCAAATGCATCCGGAATGTTTGATATTTCGGGTACTATGTGGACTGTCGCCATACTATTTATATATGGGCTTAAAAGCGCCTGGATTCCATGGCTCTGGCCGGTCTGGAATCAGGTATTTGTAATGGTGTTCCTCGCCGTATGGATGAGGAGGTCAAATGTTATGACCGGCGCTGAGTGGATACTTACCCGATTCGGCGGTAAAGGGGGAAAGCTCTCTCATATTGTGGTCATCAGTTTTGCAATTATAAGTGTAATTGGGTTTATGGCATACTTCTTCGAGGGTATCGGAAAATTTGCCATTCAGATACTTCCATGGGATTTAGCCTGCGACCTGGGCTTTATGCAGCTGACATCTGCACAGTCGTATGCTCTTATTATAATAGGTATAACTACAATTTACACACTATTCGGCGGAATGCTCAGTGTGGTTGCGGCAGATGTTTTTCAGTTTATTATTATGACAACAGCCTGTGCAGTGATTGGTTATATTGCCTACACTTCGGTTACGGCCGAACAGATTGCTCAAGCTACTCCGGAGGGATGGGACAATCTCTTTTTCGGATGGAATCTGAATATTAACTGGGACGGAATTTTGCCTGCAGTCAATGATAAGATAGCATCCGACGGATACTCGCTATTTGCTCCGCTTGTAATGCTTATGATATTCAAGGGTATATTTGCAAGTCTTGCAGGCCCTGTGCCAAGCTACGATATGCAGAGAATTCTCTCTACCGCAAAGCCTTCTGAAGCAGCTAAAATGAGTGGTATGACAATACTTCTGCTATATGCTCCAAGGTACTTCCTGGTGGCCGGTCTTGCAGCTCTATCACTGGTTTATCTTACACCTGTGCTTGCAGCGGAGGGAGCTAATATGGACTTTGAGACGATTCTGCCTATAGCTCTTACCAAATTTGTACCCGTGGGCTTCAAGGGATTACTCCTTGCAGGACTTTTGGCTGCATTCGTGGGAACTCTGGCAGCGTTTGTCAACTCAGCTCCTGCATACATAGTTAATGACCTTTATAAAAAATATATAAAACCGGACGCTCAACCAAAAACCTATGTAAGATTCAGTTATGTTGCATCTATAATTTTAGTTATTGTGGGTGTGGGATTCGGCTTCTTTGCAAAATCACTCAACTCGATTACGCTCTGGATCACATCGTCTCTATATGGAGGTTATGCTGCAGCCAATGTGCTTAAATGGATCTGGTGGAGATTCAACGGATACGGTTACTTCTGGGGAATGATGGCCGGACTGATCTCTTCAACCGCAAAACTGATCTTCTTCCCGGAAATAACAGATATATACTTCTTCCCTGCAATCCTGGCCGTATCGATGATTGCATCTATTGCAGGCAGTTTATTAACTAAACCTGACGAAGATTCCATACTTATCAAGTTCTACACCAATGTTCGACCTTGGGGATTCTGGAGGCCGGTGAGAGAGAAAGTCATGAAGCTGAATCCTGATTTTCAGCCAAATAAAGATCTTGGCAGAGACCTTGTAAATGTACTTGTTGGTATTGTTTGGCAGATGGCTCTTGTTGTGCTCCCAATTTACTTTGTAATTCACAATGGCAAGGCCTCTCTGATATCTCTCGGAGTAGTGGTGGTTTGTATGATAATATTGAAATATAACTGGTACGATAAACTCAAAGAGGCAGATAAACAATACGAGATAAAACAATAAATTTTAAATTTGTAATATATTGCAATCCCAATGACTACATCGTTTCTTCAAAAATCTTATGACGGAAGTAAGATCAACTCTCTAAAAAGAGAGATTATCCGACTCTTCATAACAGGGGGGAATTATAGTATTACCGACCTGAGCAAGGAGATGAACCTTAGTGTTCCTACCGTCACCAAGATGATAGGGGAGCTTATAAATGAGGGGTTTGTCTCAGATTTTGGCAAACAGGGTACAAATGGCGGGCGCAGACCCAATATGTATGGATTAAATCCTAATGCAGGCTACTTTGTTGGAGTGGATATTGCAAAAGATCACATAAGTCTTGGGGTAATAACCTTTAAGGGGCAGCTTATAGAGTATGCGGGAAAGAGGGAGTTTGTTCTGGAGAACACCAATCAATCGCTTGATGAACTGTGCCGAATCATTAACAACTTTATAGATCACCTCTCTATTGCAAGGAAAAAGATTGTATCTGTCGGAATTAATCTTTCGGGGCGTGTCAATTCGGAGTCGGGGTTCAGCTACAGCTTTCTCTTTTTGGGGGAGAAACCTCTCTCAATGATGATAGAGGAGAGAATTGGATGTAATGTATATATAGAAAACGACTCCCGATCTATGACATATGGTGAATTTATGTACTGCGAGGAGGAGGGGAGGCGAAATATGCTCTACATAAATGCCAGCTGGGGATTGGGTCTTGGTATTATTATAGATGGGAAATTATATTATGGGAAGTCCGGTTTCTCCGGAGAGTTCGGACACTTCCCATTTTACGAAAATGAGATCATCTGCCGCTGCGGAAAGAGAGGCTGCCTGGAAACCGGTGCATCGGGATCGGCACTACACAGAATATTCACAGAAAAGTTAAGAGAGGGCAGAGTCTCAATGCTCTCAGAAAAGTTCTCGGCCAACAGGGATATATCTATCGATGATATTATGGAGGCAATTCAAAAGGAGGATGTACTGGCGATAGAGATTATAGAAAATATTGGTGAGGAGTTGGGTAAAGCCCTCTCCGGATTGATTAACATCTTTAACCCCGAACTTATTATTATCGGTGGAACTCTGGCAAAGGCAAAAGATTCTCTCCTGCTTCCGATAAAGAGTGCAATTAATAAGTACTCTCTCAATCTTGTAAGTAAGGATACGAAGATCAAGCTTTCCAAGCTGGGTGACAAGGGCGGAGTGATAGGAGCCTGCATGCTTGTCAGAAGCAAGACTATAGGTCTTCTATAACTCTTTTAAACAGCAAGGTCATCGTTTGTGACAATTTTTCCTGTACGTTTCTGCATACGGAAGAGCATGGCGTATCCTATTGTAAGAACCCCTACGCGCCCTACATACATCAAAAATATGAGAGTAAGTTTCCCTGCAGTTGAGATTAATGGGGTTATTCCGGTTGACAAACCGACTGTGCCCAGGGCAGATGCAGCTTCAAACAGAACTTTTTCGTAACCGAATTTCCCATCGGTGGCTGTCAGCAGATATGATCCGGCAAACAGAAGTGTGGTATAAAGGATAAAGGTGGTAAGCGCATTATCTACTCTAAAGGTAGGCAATCTCCTTCCGAAGAGGTAAATATCCCTCTCCATGCTCAGTTTACATTTGGCAAAAGCAAATACGGCCGAAGTGGTTGTAGATTTGAGACCGCCACCTGTTCCGGATGGCGAGGCCCCAAAATACATTATTGACGTGATAGTCAGTAGGGTAATGGGTATGAGATTTCCCATATTTACCGTGTTATATCCTACAGTCGTAAGTGCTGACATTGTCTGGAAGATTGATACCAGGAATCTGTCAGAAGGTGCATAACTCTGAAATTCGGGCTCAAAAAGATACATCTGCGCAGTTCCCCAAATTGAGAGAATGAGGGTGATGAGTACAATAATCTTTGTTGAGAAACTTATTAAATAACCCTTTTGCGTTATTTTCTTCCATAGATCTATCATGACAATAAATCCCATAGCACCTGCATAACTGAGCGCCATGATAACGATGTTCACCCCGGTATTTGTGTCAAACTGCATCAGGTTGTCGCTGTAAATGCTGAATCCGGCAGTACAGAATGCAGATACACTGTGAAATATCGCACTCCATATTGGAGAATCAGCGCCGCTCCCCAGGAACATAAAGTAGAGCAGGATAGCTCCGATTGCTTCAATCAGAAAGGTGAAGGTAATAATACTGGGGATCAGATTATCTATCTTGATATTTGCCGGTGTAGAGAACTCCGCCGAAAGTATATTCTTTTTTATTATGGTAAAGTGCTTCGTGAGTTTGAGCATAATGTAGGAGCTCATCGTCATATATCCGATTCCGCCTAATTGAATCAAAATCAGGATTAAAAACTGTCCGGCAAAGGTGTATGACTTTGATACGTCAACTGTTGCAAGGCCGGTTGTTGAGATTGCAGATGTTGAGCTGAATAGATTGTCAATAAAAGATACCGGTGTAACTCCGGTTGTCATAAATGGTAGAGAGAGTAGGAGAGTTCCGAAGATTACGTATGAGAGGTAACCTACTGTTAATTGGCGATATGGGTGTTTTGTAGAGTACCCGAATGTAAGTAGGGTCTCGAAGTCATATCTTAGGAGTCTTAATAATTTGGATTTAAGCGATTTGCGCTGCTGGTTCATGTTGTTTTAAATTTGGACCGGCAAATGTATATCAAACTTTAATCCGTTATTCTCTAAAGAGCGTTTTTTTAAAAAATAGTAACTCTGATTGCTCCCTGAAATCCATAAAGATTGAATGGGGCGTCTTCATATTTGTAGCCGGGATATCTTGTTTGAAGCCGTTTAATAAGTTCAGCTCTTAGTACACCGGCTCCGCTGCCGTGAATAAAGTCTATCTTTTGTCCTCTCCTGCCTCTATATTTAGCAAGTGAGAGATCGAAGTGCGATATCTGATATATGATTGCATCGGACGGTGTGAATCTGCTGTAACCCTTGGCTATCTTTTCTATATGAAGATCGACAACAACACTCTGTAACATAAATGGATGCACTATATTAATATTTTCGTAAATTTACGATTATTAAATTAGGATTGTATGAAAAAGATCATTTTACCTTTAGTACTATTGTTAATTGCCTCAAATGCCTACTCTCAGAGATATGATTTTAGGAGAAATGAATTGAAATTCAATTTAATAACAGCTATTGCCGGACTGCCTGAATTTAATTACGAGAGGTTACTCGACGATAATATGGGTATTGGTACAGCGGTCGCTTTCTCTCTTGAGAAGCCCGAGAATATGTCGCTGAGGGGCTATGTTATGCCCTATTGCAGGATGTACTTTGGAGAGAGAAGAGCCTCCGGTTTCTTCTTAGAGGCAAATCTGGCTCTAATTAATGAATCAGAGAGTTTTACCAACTATTTTATTGGATCTTCTCAAGATCCGACAAGTCATGTAAATTATGCGGTAAGAGGAGGGTTTGGAACTGCTGTTGGGTTTAAGATTGCAAAGAGTAATGTGGTTGGGGAGCTATACCTCGGAGTTGGCCGCGTATTCGGGAACTCCTTTATTGACGCTTACCCGAGAATAGGCATAACTATAGGTCGAAGATTCTGATTTGTAACTTTTAAATTTATTATATGAAAAAAATCAAATTTATAATTGCAGCTCTATTCATGGTTGCTGCATATGCAGCGACAGCTGCATCTAAGTCCGACGGCTCTCCCTACGAAGGGAGGTTACTTAGGTTCCCAGATATTCACGGCGATAAAGTTGTATTCTCTTACGCCGGTGATATTTATATCAGTTCCGCTAATGGAGGGGTTGCACGCAAATTGACTTCCGACAGGGGTTATGAAATGTTCCCGAGGTTCTCTCCTGATGGAAAATATATAGCATTCACAGGTCAGTTTGACGGCAACAGTGAGGTTTATGTTATCTCCTCCGATGGAGGTGTACCAAGAAGGGTGACATATAGTGCTACACTGTCAAGAGATGATGTGGGAGATCGCATGGGACCTAACAATGTTGTTATAGATTGGACGCCCGATGGGAAAAAGATATTATACCGTACGAGAGCCTATACATTTAACGATTTTACAGGCCAATTGATGACTGTTCCTTTTGAAGGGGGCCTTTCGGAGAGGGTCCCTCTTAAAAACGGTGGGTTCGCCTCATACTCTCCCGATGGTGGAAAGCTGGCCTATAACTATATTTTCAGAGAGTTCAGAACCTGGAAGAGGTATAAGGGAGGGATGGCAGATGATATAAGAGTCTTCGACTTTAAAACAGGTGAGTCTGTAAAAATAACCGACAACAGCAGTCAGGATATTATACCTATGTGGACACGCGACGGTAAAAAGATCTTCTATATATCTGACCGAAACGATCATATGAACCTTTACGTATATGATATTGATAATAAAGAGACAAAACAGCTTACAAATTACACTGAGTATGATATAAAGTTCCCTGCCATAGGTGATAGTGCCATTGTCTTTGAGAATGGTGGATATATATACAAATATGATATTGCCTCCGGGAAGTGTGACAAAATTAATATCATGATGGGTAATGATACCCCATGGTCGAGACCTGAGTGGAAATCTCTCGGATCGAGAGTCAGGTCGGTTTCAATATCTCCAAACGGAGAGCGTCTTCTGGGTGTTGCCAGAGGTGATATTTTCTCAATTCCGGCTAAGAGTGGGGTCACCTATAATCTTACAAACTCTTCGGAGTCAAATGACCGTTCGGCCGATTGGGCTCCCGACGGAAGTGCCTTTGCATACATCTCAGACAAAGATGGTGAGTTCAATATCTGGCTACGTGAGACAAAAAGCGCTAAAGAGAGAAGACTTACAGATATCAAAGGTTATATTTTCGGGTTCGAATGGTCTCCCGATTCAAAGAAAATATTATGGAGCGAGAAGAGAAATACTCTAAATATCATTGATGTAGCATCGGGTAAGAGCTCTGTAATTGAGGAGTCAGCAATGGGGCCGGTTAATGAGTACAACTGGTCACCGGACAGCAGATATATTACCTACTCTCTGCCTTCAAAAACTGTAGACTTTATTGTTATATACGACACAAAAGAGGGCAAAAAGCATATCATAACCGATGAGTGGTATGACTGTGGTTCGCCTAACTTCAGTAAGGATGGGAAACATCTGCTCTTTGTATCTGCGCGGACATTTAATCCATCTTACGGACAGACCGAATTCAATCATATATATACCAGAATGAACAAGATATATATTCTTCCTCTCACAAAAGATGCACCGGTGCCATTCGCACTAAAGAATGACACAGTTTCATTTGCTGTAAATAAAACGGAGGGAGCAAAGCAGGATCCTAACTCTAAGGATCTGGCCTCAGGTAAGCAGGAGGTAGTTTACGATTATGAGAATATATCCAGCCGACTTGTAGAGGTACCTCTTGAGGCCGGTTTTTACAGAAATGTTCATATGATTGGAAATACTCTCTACTACGATGGTGGTATGACAACATCAATGTATGATATTGACAGCAGGAAGGAGAGTGATCTTAAGGCTCAGATTGTTTTTGGCCCGGGCTATAAAAAGGCATTGGCCATTGCTGGTGGAGCTATGCAGATTATTGATATTCCAAAGGCTCCGGTTACAATATCAAATCCGATCTCTATGTCGGGTGTAAAAATGTTGGTTGATTATCATAAGGAGTGGAAGCAGATTTATGACGAAACATGGAGACAGATGCGTGATTACTTCTATGCTTCCAATATGCATGGAGTTGATTGGGATAAAGTTTACAAAAGATATGCAGAGTTAGTGCCTTTCGTTAATCACCGGTCGGATTTGACATATATTCTGGGAGAGATGATTGGTGAGCTGAATGTCGGACACGCCTACTCTCAAAACGGCGAACATCCTGAGCCCGTAAGGGTTGTTACAGGTCTTCTCGGAGCCGAATTCTCAAAGGATAAATCGGGCTATTTTAAGGTTGAGAAGATTATAAAGGGCGCAAACTGGAGCAAGGAGACACGCTCTCCGTTTACAATGCCGGGATCGGAGGTGTCAGAAGGGGAATTCATTCTGGCAATTAATGGAGAATCAGTTAAAGATTATGCAAATATATTTGAACTGCTGGCCGGTACTGCAGGTGTTATTACCGAGATAGAGGTGAACGGAAAACCGGAAGCCGGCGGATCTCGTAAAGTTCTTGTTGAACCACTTGCAGATGAATCTGCTCTGAGATATTACGACTGGGTAGAGGGTAATATTAAAAAGGTCAGCGAGGCTACAAACGGGGCGGTGGGTTATATACATATCCCCGATATGGGTGTTCCCGGCCTGAATGAATTCGTAAAACACTACTATCCTCAGCTTACAAAGAGAGCTCTGATTATTGACGACAGAGGGAACGGAGGGGGTAATGTTTCGCCGATGATTATCGAGAGGCTTCAGAGAACTATTACCTACTTTACAATGCACACAAATCAAAAGGAGGGCTCAGTTAATCCAACCGGGACATTTGACGGACCTAAGGTTCTCCTTATTAATGAATATTCAGCATCGGACGGCGATCTATTCCCTTACAGATTCAAATATTATAAGCTGGGAACAGTTATCGGCAAGAGAACCTGGGGTGGAGTTGTAGGGTATAGCGGTACAGTTCCTGTTGTAGACGGGGGGTCCATTGTTACCCCTTCATACGCTCCTTTCGCGGCAGATGGAAGTGGCTGGATCATAGAGGGTACAGGTGTCACTCCCGATATAGAGCTCTCCAACGATCCTAACAAGGAGTTCAAAGGTATAGACGAGCAGCTTATCAAGGCTATTGAGGTAATTAAAGAGAGAATCAAGGAGTACAAATATAAATCCAACAAGATTCCACAATTCCCCGATAAGAGTCCTGCAAAATAGATTATTTACTAAAAGAGGAGAGTTTTCTCCTCTTTTTTTATCTCTATTAATCACTATTTTTGTTGTGTTAATTAAACAGTCATGACCGAAGAGCTTAACCAACACAACAAGACAGAGTATCCGCCAATGCATACGGCAGAGCATATCCTCAACCAGACCATGGTACGGATGTACGGATGCCCTCGCTCCAGAAACAGCCATATTGAGAGGAAGAAGAGCAAGTGCGACTATCTGCTCGACGCTGAGCCCACTGTGGCCGAAATTGCTGAGATTGAGAGAAGAGTCAACGAGGTGATTGAAAGAAATCTGCCGGTAACCAGCTCTCTTGTAAATAGAAACGAGGTTCCGGATTCGATAGATCTCTCCAAACTTCCCGACGATGCAAGTCACACTCTCAGGCTTGTATTTGTAGGAGACTATGATGCCTGTGCATGCATTGGTCAGCATGTTTCAAATACTTCGGAGATAGGCAGGTTCAAGATTATCAGCCACGACTATGAAAACGGAAGATTGAGACTGCGTTTCAAGATTGATTAATATGTATGTATGCTCCCCTGAGCAGCAGGCAGATAGCTTACTCCCAGCCAGGTGATCATTAGTAGTATGAATGCCACAGGAATAATCCACTGATTCCATCTCTCTCCCGTTCCGCTGTGGCGAGAGTGAATGTATAGAATATAGGCAGATGCTGTAATAAATGCCCAAACCTCTTTCGGATCCCAGCTCCAGTAATCGCCCCAGGCTGCCTTTGCCCAGATTGCTCCCATTAACATTCCTAGCAGGAGAAATCCAAGTCCTATATTTACAAGGTTGTCAGTTAGTTCTATAAGCGGATTTCTCTCCACACTCTCTCTTTTGCAAATGGTTGCCAGAGAGGAGATTGTAGCAGCCCCCATCATTGCATATGATAAAATATATACTGTAACGTGAGGCACAAACCATACGCTTCGAAGAGCCGGCATCAGCGCTGTATTATGGATTCCGGGCTTTAAAATATTTATCAGCACAAAAACGCCGGAAACTATTACACTGTAAGCCATTAGCCATTTATATCCCCATCGCTTATACGCCGCATACCCAACAAGAACAAGGAAGAGTGAATACCATAACCTTGTCTCTCCCATTGTTCGAAGAGGAGGATGCCCTAATTTTATCCATAGAAGGATTATAAAGAGAGAGAATGTTGCTAATCCGCTTACTATTAAAATATCCCCAGCCAAAGTGCGATCCTTCAGGTATAGGAGAATAGTGCCGGCAATCCACATGGATAGGGCAGCAATTGCAAAATATATAAATTCACTCCACCCCATTTGACTCTCCTCCTTTTATAATTAATAACAGAGATCCGAGCATTACCATAACTATTCCAATGTAAGCAGGTATTAACCACGGATCGTATACCAGTTCGAACTGAGATATTTCGGAGTCTCTTCCCATAGTTGAATTATATGAATACTGATATATTTTCCAGGATCCGGCAGTTAGAGGGTGATTTACCTCTACGGTTCCGTTTTTTTTGAGTCCGCTCTTTGTATAGATTTCAATATGAGATGTGTAGTTCTGTGGTTCAGGATATGTCATAGCAAATGAGTAAACAGAGTCAATATCGAGCAGATGGTATGGCTGGAAATAGTTTCCGCAGCTTACAATCCCATTTATAGTTACTCCGTCTCCCTTTTTAACCGTAATGTGCGCAACAGGGGCCTTCATTTTAGGATACTCAAATGAATCAACGGATATGCTCCACTCCCCTATAGTTCCTCTGTTGCCGGCGGCGGCATCTATATACTCAGGCCTCCCTGCCGGAAGAGATGTTCCGGTTCTCCTCTCTATCAGAGCAATCTTCGGAGGATACTCCTCCATATCAAAGTCCAGCAATGCAAGAGCTACGGGAAGCTCCTCTACTTCGGTGCCGCCGCTCACTACACCTCTCCACTCTGTATCCCCTTCGCGGACCGTCATGAAGTACCTTTTTGTATCCCCCGATCCGGGGCCGGCAGCTATCAGCAATATGAGCAGTCCCAGGTGAAACAGGATAAATTTAAGATCTCTCCAAAGACGGAATCTCCTTAATCTCCTTCCCGTTGCCAGCGAGAGATTGACGAGAATCATTAAGTAGATGAGTGCAAATGGCCAGGAGTATTTAATCGTGTTTCCGGGAATAATTCCCATTAACATCGAAATAATTAATAGTGTTGCAATAAGTATTAAAGAGACTCTTGCCGAACCGCACTGTTGCAGAAGATCTCCCTGTTTGATAAAGAGTAGCGATAGAATGGCAGCCGATAAAATTATGCTTACAGGTGCTGCAAGTATCTCCTGAACAACCGATCCGGTAAATATCTGCAACAGGAACCCTGCTGCAATAACTGCCGAAATTACAATAATCTGCTTTAAAGCAATCTCTTGTTCTCTTTTGCTTTGGCTATCCATTGGGGTACTATTTCCGATTTAAATATCTCTTTTTTTGCATTTAACTCTTTCATCTCTAGTCCTATGTAGGCCTGCGCTCTCTCTTTTGTGGAGATATCCGGCATTGGATAGTTGGCATTTACACCTAATGATGTCAGTATTTTCTGGATCTCGAGTTGAGCTTGATAGCTTTTGTCCAGCGAGTGCGCAAGTATCCTCTGTGTCTCTACCGGTGCGTGGAATGATGCGCCGTGGGATGCTACAGCAAAATCCCAACGCCACTGGGCTGCTCTGAGAAGCTTTAGAACAGGCTCCATCTGCTTTTCGGAGGCACCCTTCTCCCAGGCATATTTTGCCCCTATATGCGCTTTGGCAAGCTCCTTTTCAACCCGATCTCTTATCTCCAGTACTTTATCCTGATATTCATATACATATTTGATAAGATTCTCTTTGCTGTCCCTGTGGCAGGTTTGACATGTTCTGTCAATATTCAGAAGAGGTGAAACCAGGTGGTGGTCACTGTATTTAATTGCCCCCTCCGATTTATATGGCATGTGGCAATCGGCGCAGGATAGTCCTCTCTGAGCGTGAGGGCCCAGTTTGAACAGTTCGAAATCGGGATGTTGTGCCTTTAACATAGGGGCGCGGCTAAGCTTATGGGTCCAATCGGTAAACCCCTCCTCATCGTAATACTCTTCAATTGCCTCTGCAGTAGTTCCTTTGTCCCAAGGGAAGGTCAGATATTTGCCGTCACCTTTAAAATAGTATTCAACATGGCATTGTGCACAGGCAAGTGAGCGCATCTCCTGTATTGTGCTCTTTTCTATACTCTTGCCCTCTCTTGTAAAGGCCTCTGCAAGAGCAGGTCTCGTGATTGTCAGATTCATGTTTTCAGGGTTATGGCAATCGGCACAACCTATCGGATTAACTATTTCGTGACCCAATGCAGCCCATTTCTTAGAGTAGAACTGAGCAATGCCTGTTTCGGCCATAACTCTTGGGACATCGGGGCTTTTGCAGGTCCAGCAGGTTGCAGGCTGAGGCCCATCATCATCTGTCATTGGCGCTCCGGTCCTGAGCGTGTTCCTTATATCCTCAATTGCATAGGCGTGTCCTCTTGGTGCAGAGTAATCTTGTGAGAATGCGTAACCTGCCCACAATATTACCATTTCGGGCCTCTCTTCAAGTACATCCTGAAACTTATTACCAAGATGCTTACTTGCAAAATTTGTGTCGGCGGTCTCTTTCCAGGTCTCATATTCTCTAGGGTAGTTCTCACCCCAGATTTCGCTCCTGGACTCGATCCCCTTTATCTCAACCCTTTTATTGGCAAACAGGGTTGCAATTTCGGCTCTCCTCTCATTTATTGAGGCTGCCAGGAGACCAAGGAGAAATACAATAACCATTGTACCTCCGAAAAGGATCCACATCAGGACTCCCTTATGTTTCTTAAAGAATTTCATGGTATAGTTATTTCATTATTTTCTTAAGCCATTGAGGAACGGGCGATTCAGGAAGGGGAACTATGGCATTTGGGCTCATTGCCAAATTTGAAATCCTGCCGTGGGGGACCTCCCGGTGACAATCCCAGCAGGCCTTCCCCTCTCCATTTAATGTCTGCGCATATTTCACCATCCCGGTCTTAACAAACTCTGTGTTCAATTGAGTATGGCACCTTATACAATTGTCCATAATGACTCCGTAACTCGCTTTTCTGGGTCTGATTACCTGTGGTTCAGCTCTAAAGGTAAACACAGCCGCATGATAGAGGCCATCCTTTGCTTTAAAACCGTAATGATTAATAAAATTATTGTGAGGCACGTGGCAGTCATTACAGGATGTCCACGGAGAGTGCGAACTTTTTTGCCAGGATTGATGATATGGTGCCATAATGTGGCAGTTAACGCAGGCAGAAGGGTCATCGGAGAGGTATGAGGGCATTCGGGAGATGTAAATCAGATAGATAAAGAACCCCGAAGCTGCGCCAAGGAGAATAATCATAGGGATAACCAGTCGTTTTGGGAACCGGATTTCCATAAAAAGTTTTTTGGTGTAACTCAAAGATAAGAAGAAGTTTGGACAATTTCAATATGGCAGAGGGATAAACCTTATTTTTAGTTGTTAGTCTAACGATTGTTATTGCACAAATTAATCTAAAAGCATATGATGACGGAACCTATTGTCAGAGTAGAAAATCTCTCCCACAGGTATAGCGTTCAATGGGCAGTTAAGGATATTAATCTGGAGATTGCCGGGCGTGGTATCTTCGGGCTTCTGGGCTCGAACGGAGCAGGTAAGTCCACAATTATGAACATTATCTGCGGTGTTCTAAAACAATCGGCAGGGAGTGTTTACATCAAAGGTATTGATATGCGAGAGCAATCAATCGAAGCAAAAAAACTAATTGGCTTTCTACCGCAAAAACCGCCGCTCCACAGCGATCTTACGGTTGAGGAGTATCTCACTTACAGCGCTAATCTCCGGAGAATCCCCGATAGTAAGGTTCCGGAATCGGTTGGAAGGGTGCTCTCTGACTGCGGTCTTACTCAGTTTCGTAAAAGATTGATTAAGAATCTGTCCGGAGGGTATCAGCAGAGAGTGGGAATTGCTCAGGCGATTATTCACAACCCCGAACTTGTTGTTCTTGACGAACCGACAAACGGTCTCGATCCAAACCAGATTATTGAGATAAGAAACCTCATCAGAGAGATTGCAAAAGAGAGGACTGTAATTTTATCCACTCATATTCTGCCTGAAGTTCAGGCCATGTGCGATAATATTAGAATGATTGAGTCCGGCAAACTCGTATTCTCGGGCTCTGTTGAGGAGTTTGACAACTATATAATACCCGATACCATTTTTGCTACACTGTTGGATACACCTTCTCCGGAGGAGCTTAAAAGAGTTGAGGGAATTATTTCTGCAGAGTCAATCGGCGGTGCCGATTACCGTCTTAAATTCTCCGATTCGCAAGAGGCAATTGAGAGGGTTGTCGAGGCTAGTGTGAAAAATGGCTGGCGGTTGAGGGAGATTCGCCTGGAAAGGAGCTCTCTGGATACAATTTTTGCAGAATTATCTAAAAAAGCTTAAGGAGGAACTATTATGAAAATGATATTAAAGATCGCCCGTGCCGAGCTTCAGACTCTATTCTTCTCGCCAATTGCGTGGCTTATTCTGATTATATTTACTATTCAGGCCGGAATGGCCTTTTGCGACGTGTATGAATGGCAGGTGAGTGCGCAGGCTCTTGCCTATAAGCTTAAAGGTGTGTCGATGACCATTTTTGCTTATCCTCATATGGGAACATTCACAGTTATACAGTCATATCTGTATCTGTACATCCCACTTCTTACAATGGGACTTATGAGCAGGGAACTTAGCAGTGGCTCAATCAAACTATTATACTCTTCGCCTGTCTCGAATACCCAGATCATTCTCGGGAAGTATCTCTCTATGGTGTTCTATGCTCTGATGCTTTCGGCAATTATGATGATATTCGTGCTATATAGCGGAGCGACCGTTGCTCACTTCGATTATCTTGGTGTGATATCGGGAGTTATCGGACTATTCCTGCTCATCTGCGCATATGCATCAATCGGACTCTTTATGTCCAGCCTGACATCTTATCAGGTAGTTGCAGCTGTAGGAACATTGGCAATTCTTGCTCTTCTTAATCTTGTAGGATCTATGTGGCAAGATGTTGCATTTGTTCGCGATATCTCATACTGGCTCTCTATCGGCGGACGTTCCGATCAGTTTATTCAAGGTCTTGTCTGCAGTGAAGATGTTCTCTACTTTATAATTGTTACCGCTCTCTTCCTCTCTTTCTCAATATTGAGGATGAAGGCAATAAGGCAGAAGACACCATTCAGGACATCATTCAGTAAATATATCGGAGTATCTCTTATAGCTGTGATTCTTGGTTACATAAGCTCGAGACCGTCAATGATGTTCTACTGGGATGCAACCAGGACAAATATAAATACTCTTACTCCTAACAGCCAGAAGGTTGTTGCAAAACTTAAAGATGGACTTACAATACATACATACAATAATATTCTGGACAAGTATTACTATTTGGCTATGCCAAAGGGGGAACTTCGTGATATTGAGAGATTCAGTATGTATACAAGGTTTAAGCCCGAAATTAAACTCGATTATTTCCGATACTATGCAAAGGCTAACAATCCAAAACTCGATGCGAGATACCCTAACCTGAGCGATAAGGAGAGGATGATGGAGTATGCAAAGGTATTTAAGCTTGACAGTGCTATCTTTATGACAAAGGATGAGGTATCTAAGCTTGAGAATCTTAAACCCGAAGGGTATCGCTTTGTAAGAACTCTGGTTACAGATAAAGGAGAGAAGACCTTCCTAAGGGTATTTGATGATAAGATGACAGTCCCTTCCGAGGCTGAAATCACAGCTGCTTTTAAACGTCTGCTTATGGAACTTCCTGAAATTGGATTTGTAACCGGACACGGGGAGAGGGATTGCGAAAAGGCCGGAGACAGAGATTACAGCATATTCGCACAGGAGCGTTCATTCAGATACTCTCTTATTAATCAAGGCTTTGATTATTGCAAGGTGGATCTTTCAAAAGAGGTGCCTTCAACAGTTGATATTCTTGTGATAGCAGATCTTAATGCCCCTCTCACTCCTGAAGAGCAACTGAATCTGGATAAATATATTGAGAAGGGAGGAAATCTGCTTATTGCAGGTGAGCCGGGTCGCCAGCAGTTTATGAACCCTGTTGCCGGGAAATTCGGAGCATCATTTTTGCCCGATGTAGTAACTGCACAAAGTGAATCATTCCCTGCTGACTTCATTATAGCCAAACCTACGGTTGAGGGTGGTGCGCTTATTTACCATCTGGACGAAATGAGAACTGAGAAATATGTGATAACTATGCCGGGAGCGAATGAGATTGCTGTTAATCCTGAAATGGGCTATAAGGCTGTTAATCTAATTGTAAATGA
>OFJB01000608.1_pt1 | contig 16741 bp, 15 predicted proteins | sample 1775081 | NCBI WGS metagenome assembly OFJB01 (sample SAMN08195771, study PRJEB24354) | sludge metagenome | isolation source: initial sludge from phenol fed wastewater aerobic bioreactor | place: India: Nagpur | collected 2016-06-05 | reverse complement strand
GCCGGCACGGCGTGCACGGCGCTCCAGTAGATGCTCTTCATGTTGACGGCGTAGACCTTGTCGAACTCGGCCTCGCTGACTTCCAGCATGGGGCGATTGCGGTGCGTCCAGCCGGCGTTGTTGATCACCACGTCCAGCCGGCCGCCAAAGTCCTGCGCGGCCTGCACCAGGCGGGCCCAGTCGGCGCCCTGCGTCACGTCGGCGGCGACGAAGCGGGCCTTGCCGCCGGCGGCGTTGATGGCGGCCGTGACCTTCTCTCCCAGCGCGGGGCTAATGTCGTTCACGATGACGGATGCGCCTTCTTCGGCTAGGCGGCGGGCGATGCCTTCGCCGATGCCGCCGCCGGCGCCGGTGACGATGATGGACTTGTGGTGCACGCGCATGGATCGATTTCCTTGTGATGAAGTTGGCGAATCAGCCGGCATGGTAAAGCGCGGATCGGCCGCGGTCGCTACCATGGGCGTTTCCCTCTCCAACCGGCAAAGGATCGCGACCATGAACGGCTCCCTCATCGACGACCTGATGGGTCAAATGCAAGGCGCTCCGCTGGGGCAGATTGCCCAGCAACTGGGCACCGACGAAGGCACGGCCAGCAACGCCATTGCCGCCGCGCTGCCCACGCTGGTGGGCGCGCTGGGCCGCAACGCGCAGCAGCCCGGCGGCGCGGACGCCCTGTTCAACGCGCTGCAGCGCGATCACGCCGGCCAGGGTGCGGTGGACCTGGGCGGGCTGCTGGGTTCGCTGGCGCAGGGGGGCGCTGCGGTCGGCGGCGCCGGTGCGGGCGGCCTGGGGGGCTTGCTGGGCGGTCTGCTGGGTGGTGTCCTGGGCGGCGGCGTGTCCGCCAGCCCGCAAAGCCCGCAGATGGATGCGGGCGGCATCCTGGGCCACATTTTTGGCGATGCGCAGGGCCGCGCCGAGTCGGGGCTGAGCCAGGCCACGGGCCTGAACGGTGGCCAGGCGGGGCAACTGCTGGCCATGCTGGCGCCCCTGGTGATGTCGATGGTGGCCAAGCACATGAGCAGCAACAATCTGGACGCCGGCGGACTGGGCCAGATGCTGGGCCAGGAGCAGGCGCGCGTGCAGCAGCAGGGCGGCTTGGGCGGCGGCCTGCTGAATGCGGTGCTCGATCAGGACGGCAACGGCCAGGTTGACCTGGGCGACCTGCTGAAAGTGGGCGGCAGCCTGCTGGGCGGGCGGCGCTGAGCTGCGGCGCCCGCGCCTGGAACAAGCCACGCCGCGGCGTGGCTTTTTTACGCGCGCTCGCCTGGGTCCAGCAGTTCGGGCCCCACCTTGGCCAGCGTGCGGCAGCCGCTCAGGGCCAGCGCAGCTTCCAGTTCGTCGCGCAGCAGGCGCAGCATTTGCGCCACGCCCACCGCACCGCCTGCGGCCAATGCATGCAAGACGGGGCGGCCCACCAGCACCGCGTTTGCGCCCAAAGCGATCGCCTTGAGCGCGTCGGTGCCGCGGCGGATGCCGCCATCGACGATGAGGGGCAGCGCGTCACCCACCGCGGCGCGCACCAGGGGCAGGGCGGCGGCGGTGGTGGGGACGGTGTCCAGCGTGCGGCCGCCGTGGTTGCTGACGATCAGGCCGGCCACGTTCAGGCCCAGCGCCTGGCGTGCGTCCAGCGGGTGCAGCACGCCCTTGAGCCACACCGGCAGGCGGGTTTGCTGCTGCAGCCAGGTCACGTCGTCCCAGGTGGGGGCGTGGGCAGGCAGGCCGGCGCAGTAGGTGTCGGCAGAAAGGGGCGGGGCGGGCGCGTCCTGCAGATGCACGGCGTGGACGCCGGCGGGCGGCGCAAAGCCGGCGCGGCGCTCCGCATCGCGCACGCCTTGCACGGGAGCATCGACGGTGAGCACGATGGCCTCGAAGCCGGCGGCTTCGGCGCGCTGCACCAGCGCGCGGTTGAAGCCGCGATCCATCTGCCAGTAGAGCTGAAACCACAGCGGCCCGCGCCCGGCGTCGCCCAGCACCGCCTGCGCCACGCGCTCCATCGGCACGCTGGACTGGGTGCTCAGGATGTAGCCGGCGCCTTGCGCGGCCGCGGCCAGGGCGCTGGCCAGCTCGCCGTCCGGATGGGCCCGCCGCTGCAGCGCCACCGGCGCCAGCATGATCGGATGGGCCCACTCGCGCCCGGCCAGCTGGATGCGTGTGTGGCCGCCCGCCAAGTGGCGCAGCACGCGCGGCCACAGCGTGATCTGCTGCCAGGCGGCCCGGTTGGCCTGCAGCGTCAGCTCGTCGGCCGCGCCGCCCTGCAGCCAGGCCCAGGTGGCCGGGTCCAGGCGCTGTTTCGCGCGGGCGGCCTGGTCGGCAAGCGTCACGGGAGCAATGTGCGGATGCTGCATATATGATAGCTGCTTGCGCTTTATGGACAAGCGCTACAACCCGATTTTGCTTGAACTAATTCGCGTCATCGACGGGCCCGGGCGTGGCTCAGGTGCTGGCCCACATGCGCAGCAGGTTGTGATAGGTGCCCGTCAGCCGCGTGGCCTCGGGGCTTTCGCCGTGCTGCTGGCGCAGCTTGAGCAGGGCCATGTCCATGTCGAACAGCAGGCGGCGCTGCTCGTCCGAGCGCACCATGGACTCGATCCAGAAGAAGCTGGCCAGGCGCGCGCCGCGCGTGACGGGACGCACCTCGTGCACGGAGGTGGAGGGGTAGAGCACGGCGTCGCCCGCGGGCAGCTTGACGGCCTGCTGGCCATCGATGTCGTGCACCACCAGCTCGCCGCCTTCGTAGGTGTCGGGATCGGCCAGGAACACGGTGCACGAGACGTCGGCGCGTACCCATTGGTCGGGCTCGCGCGAGTGCAGCACGGCGTTGTCCACATGCGCGCCGTAGTGGTTGGCGGCGCCGGTGTAGCGGTTGAACAGCGGGTTGAATATCTTGCGCGGCAGGGCGGCGGAGAAGAACAAGGGATCGCGCTGCAGCGCGGCCAGCACCAGGGCACGCAGCGTGGCGGCGCTGGGTGAATCCTGCGCCAGCTGTTCGTTGTTCTTGGCCTGCACGGCCTGCGCGCCGGCGCTGCGGCGGCCGTCGATCCAGGGGGCGCTGTCTGCCAGCAGCAGGCCGCGCGCTTGCGACAGTTCGTCGGCGGTCAGCAGTTGCTTGAGGTGAATCAACATGGGTGGTTCTTAAAAAGCACGCAGCCGCCCCGGGGGCGGCTGCGGTGGTACAAGGCGTTCAGTGCATCAGAACATGGCCTTCAGCGTCAGCTCTACGCGGCGCGGGGCGCCGGGTTGGTAGAAGCCCCGGTACAGGGTGTCAGCGTACAGCTTGTTGCTGAGGTTGGTGACGTTGAGCCTGAGAGAGACTTTCTCGTTGAAACTGTATTCGGCCATCGCGTCGAAGGTGACGAAGCCCTGCGCCTTGTAGCTGCGCTGGCCGTCGGGGTGCTGGCTGCTGCGGTAGTTGGCACCCACGCCCAGGCGCAGCTGCGGCATCAAGCGGTAAGTGGTCCATACGCTGCCGCTGTTGCGCGGCGTGAGGCCCGGGCGGTCGCCCTCGACCTGCGCGCCGGTGCCGGCGGGGTTCAGGCTGACGTTGCTGCGGTCGATCTTGGCGTTGGGAATCCAGCTGTGGTTCCAGAACAGCTCCCACGCAGGCGTGATGCGGCCGGCCAGGTTCAACTCCACGCCGGCGGCGTGGCGCTTGCCCGACAGCAGTTCCTGCTGGGCGGCGGTGTCGGGGTCGGTGTTGCGCTCGTTGTACTTCTCGCTGTAGAACAGCGCCGCGCCGGCCAGCACGCGGCGGTCGAACAGCTCCCACTTGCCGCCGATCTCGATGTTGCGGCTCTTCTCGGGCGGCGTCTGCGACGAGCGGCCGGTGTTGGGGTTGATCGACACACCGTACTGATAGGCGTCGCCCGAGGTGTTGAACGAGGTGCCGTAGGAGATGTAGTAGGACGACAGTTCGTCGGGCTGGTAGATGGCGCCCAGGCGCGGACTCCACATGTTGTCGGTGCGCTCGTTGCTCAAGCTGCCGTCGGCGTTGTGGTAGGAGCCCGTGAAACGATCGAAGCGCACACCGCCGACCAGCTTGAGCGTGTCGGTGATGGACACCGTGTCTTGCACGTAAAGGCCCAGGCTACGCGATTTGAAACGGTTCATGGGCACCGGCGTGACACGGTTGTCGGGCACGCTGACGCCATCGTTGGGGTTGCCCACGGTGGTGCCGGGCAGGGCGCCGGACAGGGCGTAGGAGTTGTTGCGCTTGGCTCGTTCGTCGTAGACGTCCACGCCGGCCAGCAGGGCATGCTTCTTGCCGCCCCATTCGAAGGTGTTGCTGTAGTCGCTTTGCAGCATGGCAACGTCGCTTTCGCCGATGCGGCCCTTGGAGCGGCGCGTCAGCTCGGTCGAATCGGTGATGTCGCTGACGATGCTGGGGCGCGGCGTTGCAAAGCCGATCGGGCTGCCCAGCAGGTCGCGTTTGTAGCGGCCGACGCGCAGGCGTGTCTTCAGCTCGCCGCCATCGTCGAAGCGGTGCGTGTGGCCCACCGTCGCGTAGGTGGCCGAGGTGTTGAGGTGGTCGCTGGCGAAGCCATAGAAGTTCTTGGCTGGCAGGGTGGGGTCGATGGTGCCGTCGGGCCCGATGATCCAGGGGTGGGCGTAGTTGGGCCGGCCCTTGACGTCCAGCGCGTACAGGCCGACCGAGAACTCGTCGCGCGTGCCGATGCCCCAGCGGAAGGTGGGCGCGATGCCCCACTTGCGCTGCCTGGCGCCCCAGTTGTCGGCGTCGTGGCCCAGCACGTTCAGGCGAAAGGCCGAATCCTGGCCGGTCTGCCAGTTGAAGTCACCGGTCACGCGCTTTTCATTGCCGCTGCCGATGGTGGCGCTGGCCTCGTGCTGGGTCATCAGGAAGGGCTGCTTGCTGACCTGGTTGACCACGCCGCCCGTCGAGCCCTTGCCGAACAGCATCGAGGCCGAGCCCTTGATGATCTCGACGCGGTCGTCGTCGAAGGTGTCGCGCTCGTACAGCGGCGCGTCGCGCATGCCGTCGCGGTAGATGTCGCCCGCCTGGCCGAGCGAGAAGCCGCGCAGGCGCACGTCTTCCTCGCCCGTCTCGCCTGCCTGGAAGGTGACGCCGGCGGTGGCGCGCAGCACCTCGCGGAAGTCGTCCAGGTTGCGGTCCTGGATCAGCTTCTCGGTCATCACCGTCACGCTTTGCGGAATGTCGAGCAGCCGTTGCTCGCCCTTGCCGATCTCGGTCTTGGTGGCGCGCAGCAGCGATTTGCTGGTGGTCGCGCCGTCCTCGATCGCCGTGTCGCGCACGGTGACGGTGCCCAGCGTGCCGGCCGGGGCCGCAGCCGAGGCAGCGTTGGCGGGGGCGGGAGCCGGGGCGGTCTGAGCGACGGCGGCCGTACCCAGTGTGCCGGCCAGCAGCATGGCGCCCAGGGGCAGCAAGGGGGTGTGGATTGCTTCAGTATCAGGAGCGTTGCACGCTGAACGGACGGGGGCTTTGGGTTCGAATGGCTTGGATTTCTTGGCGGCGATCATGGTCGAGTCAGCGGGCAGATTGGAAGGAGAGGGCTGGCTGACGGGACGCATGGTGGCGCCGTGAGGCGCCCGCTGCCGCTGGCTGGCTTGCAATGAAAGGCGAGATTGTACGCAAATGAGAATAATTGCTATTCAATTTGTTGCAGGAAGCCAACGCACCCGCCGGACGGTGGGCATCCGGGACGCCCGAGCGAGCCGGCGCGGGACGGCGCATGGGCGATCCACCACAATCGGCTGCGGCGCCACGACAGGACCCCTTCATGCCCCTCGATCCCCGTTCCGATATCGTTGCGCGCCAGTACGAGCGCTGGCGCTACCCGGCGCCGATCCGGGATCTGGCCGACTGGACGCGGCACAACTGGGAGTGGTTCGACCCGGTGCATGCGCAGCGCAGCCTGTGGCCCGACCGCGCCTACCGGCCGGACCTGGATATCCTGATTGCCGGCTGCGGCACCAACCAGGCCGCCGTGTTTGCCTTCACCAACCCGCAGGCGCGGGTGCTGGCCATCGACGTCAGCCAGGCTTCGCTGGAGCATCAGCAATTCCTCAAGGATCGGCATGGCTTGCGCAACCTGGAGCTCAAGCGTCTCCCGATCGAGGAGGTGGCGGCGCTGGGACGCGACTTCGACCTCATCGTGTCCACCGGCGTGCTGCATCACCTGGCCGATCCGCCGGCGGGCTTGAAGGCACTGGGCCGGTGCCTGCGCGTCGATGGCGTGATAGGCCTCATGCTGTATGCCCGCTATGGGCGCAGCGGCGTGGCGTGGCTGCAGTCGGTGTTTCAGGACCTGCGCTTGGGGCAGGACGAGGCTTCGGTCGAGCTGGTCAAGCAGGCTTTGGCTCAGCTGCCCGCCGACCATCCGGCACAGGCCTATCTTCGGCATGCGCACGATCTGCCGGCCGATGCCGCCGTGGTCGACACCTTTCTGCACGGGCGCGAGCGCGACTACACCGTCGATGACTGCGTGGCGCTGGTCGAGGCGGCCGACCTGGCCTTTCAGGGTTGGCTGCTGAAGGCGCCGTACTACCCGCACGACCCCGGCGGGTCGGCCAGCGCCTTTCACGCCCGCATCAACGCCTTGCCCGAGCGCCGCATCTGGTCGGCGATGGAGCGCATCCACACGGCCAACGCGTGCCACTTCTTCATGGCCTGCCGGCGCGAGCGGCCGCAAGCCCGCTACGGCATCGACTTTTCGGCCCGCGAAGCGCCGGACTACGTGCCGATCTGGCGCATGCGCTGCGGCCTGCAAGGCGCCGAGCTGCATCGGCCCGACTGGCAGCTCAGGCTCAATCCCGCCCAGCTGGCCTTTGCGCAAGGTGTGGATGGTCACCGCAGCATCCGTGCGATCGCCGCCGGCGTGGCGCAAAGCAGCCAGGCCGCGTGCAGTGGCGCGGGCGAACTGCAGGCGTTTGGCTGCCAGCTGTTTCAGGCACTGTGGCGCCTGGACTTTGTGGCCATGGGGCTGGCGCCGGCGGCGGGCGAAGAGCCGGTCAGCCCCTGATGCGCGCCGGCACTATCGGCGCGAGCGCTGTCGCAGCCTGAGCGCCGCGCCGCCGGCCAAAAGGGCGCCCAGCCAGGCCAGCACGGCGCCATCCAGCGTGGGAATGGGCGTGGTCCCGCCGGGCCCTGCCAGCCCCACGGCGGTGACGACGAAATCCAGTTCGCTGGCCGTGAGCTCGAAATGGCCTTGCAGGGTGCCTGCGCCGCCCTGGTAGTCGTAGCTGAAGTCCCCGGGGACAAAGCCCGACTGGCTGGCAAAGCGGATCAACGGATAGCGTCCGGCCTGCGGGGCGCCCGCGCCGTCTGCGAAGTGAAACGCAAAGCCGCTGCCCGTGCCCCTGGTCAGCGCGCCGGAAAGCAACAGCAGGTCGCTGTCGGCGGGCGTTGCGCCCAACTCGAACCGAAAGGCGCCGCCGCCGTTCCAGATCAGGCTGGTGCCGCTCAGGGTGCCGGGGCTGTCACCGGGCGCGACGGCACCGCCCGAGTCCAGCACCAGGGCGCCGGCGTTGCCGCTGCCGCCCAGCACGCCGCCGTTGGCGCGTGCGCCGCCGACGCTGCCATCCACCCTCAGCGTTCCGCCCTGCACGTCCCAGCTTGTGCCTGAGCCTTGTCCTGTCAGCGTCCAGGTGCTGGGCCCCGTCTTGGCCAAGGCGCCAAAGCCATGGAACGTGCTGCCGATGGCGCCGAGGTCGAAACTGCCATCGGTGGCGCCAGGGCAGGGCGCGTTGCCGCTGCCGCCCAGTGCCAGCGTGTCGCCGGCGCCCCCCATGACCGCGCCGACGAAGGCGTGACCAACCTGCAGGGTCAGCATGTTGCCGCCGCCCGTGAACTGAACGGCCGCGGCCTGCGTGCTGCCATCGCCGGCCAGACCGCCACTGACCGTGCTGCAGACGGTGACGTGGGCCCCGCCGGTGGCGACGATGCCCACCCCGCCGTCGGCGGCCCACGTGAGACTTGAGGCCAAGGCCATGCAGGCCGCGCCTGCCGTCTGCATGGCCCGGTGACCTGCTTGACGCACCGCGCTCTTGCGCGGGTGCTCACCGTGGCGCGCAAATGGGTCCATCGCAGGCCCCGGGATCCTGGGGTGTTCGCGTTTCATGGCGGGACCCCTCCCATACCACCGTTGCCGCCCGCGCCACCGGCACCGATGTCTCCGATTCCACCCCTGCCACCCGCGCCGCCGGTTCCTGTGCCTCCCGTACCACCGCTGCCGCCGACTCCGCCCGCGCCACCCGCGCCGCCGGTTCCTGCGCCTCCCGTACCACTGTTGCCGCCGATTCCGCCCGCGCCGCCGGCCCCCACGCCTCCCGCACCACCGTTGCCGCCGATGCCTCCGGCACCGACACCGCCGATACCGCCGATACCGCCGTTGCCACCCGCGCCACCGTTGCCGCCATTGCCACCCACGGCCCCCGTACCTCCCGTTCCGCCGGCCCCGCCTGAGCCATCGGGCCCGGCTGCGCCACCCGCGCCGCCTGTACCTCCTGCGCCACCGTTGCCCGCGCCCCCCGTCCCGCCCGCTCCACCCTGGCCTCCCGACCCGGTCGCCGCGCCACCGGAGCCACCCGCCCCGCCATTGCCGAATGTCGAGCCACCGGCGCCACCGCTGCCGCCCATGCCACCGGTGCCCGCAGTACCGCCATTGCCACCGTTGCCGCCATTGCCACCGTTGCCGGTGGCACCAGCCGCTCCGCCTGCCCCGCCCACGCCGCCATTGCCGGATGTGGCGCCCCCGGCACCGCCATGGCCGCCGTTGCCGCCGTTGCCGAACAATATTCCGCCTTTGCCGCCTGCGCCCCCGGCGCCGCCGTTGCCGGTTTGCCAGCCCGCCCCCCCATTGCCGCCGTGGCCACCCGTGTCACTGACGGCAGCATTGCCGCCAGTGACCGGGCCGCCCACGACCAGCGTGTAGTTGTCGCCGGCAATGCCAGCACCCCCATGGCCCGGGTTGTTGCCCCCGGCGCCGCCATTGCCTCCGGCCGGATGATCAACCGTGCCGTTGGCGCCGTCGCCACCGTTGCCGGGTGCGCTGCCGTTGCCACCCGTGACGGAGCCGGTCGGGGCGATGACGATGATCTCGCCGCTGGATGCGGGGTAGCCCACGGCGCCGGGCTGCCCGTCGCTGCCGTCGCCGCCATTGCCGTTGCCACCATCGGCGAAGCTGCCGGGCGCGCCGTCGGTGGATTGACCGTTGGCGCCCGTGACGGGTGAATCAATCAGGGTATCGGCGCGAGCGACCGGCGCGGCCAGCCCGCTGCCCAGGGCCAGGGCCACGGCGCTGGCGAGCACCAGCGGCTTGGGGCGCGCACGCACCAGCAGCGCACCGAGCAGGCCCGCAGGGGGTGGGGCCGGGGTGGACGGCGCAAAGGCGCAGCAACGGTACCTCGGCTTGGCTGGGGCTGTCGGGCTCACGATCAAGGCTCCTCCCCCGCGTGGGGATCATGCGACAGCGGCCATCTTGGAGGAATACGCGCGACGACGCAAGCTGGAGCAGGGATGCGACGCCTGTCCTGGCTGCACCCGTCCGAGTGAAGGCGAGTCGTGGAACGCAGAGGCTGGGCCGCGCGGGCCCGCCTTCTTCAAGGCGGTGCAGCGCTCAGCTTGCGTCGCCCATCTGGCTTTGCAGGTAGTTCTGCAGGCCCACCTTGGCCAGCAGCTCGATCTGCGTCTCCAGCCAGTCGATGTGTTCCTCGGTGTCGTCCAGGATGTCCTGCAGCAGGTCGCGCGAGACGTAGTCGCGCGCCGTCTCGCAGTGCGCGATGCCTTCCTTGATGGTGGCCTGCGCGGCCTGCTCCAGCTTCAGGTCGCAGGCCAGCATCTCGGGCACGTCCTCGCCCACCATCAGCTTGCCCAGGTCCTGCAGGTTGGGCAGGCCGTCGAGCATCAGGATGCGCTCCATCAGGCGGTCGGCGTGCTTCATCTCGCCGATGGATTCCTCGTGCTCCTTCTTGGCCAGCTTGGCCAAGCCCCAGTGCTGCTGGATGCGCGCGTGCAGAAAGTACTGGTTGATGGCCGTCAGTTCGTTCCTGAGCTGGGTCTGCAGATGCTGGATGACGGTGGCGTCGCCCTTCATGGGTGTTCTCCTTGTTGCGGCTGCGCGAGGGTGCGAGGGTTGATTCTAGGAGTCAAAGCCGCAAGATGCCACACGCTTGAAAGTGACCCGGCCGCGCGTTTGCTCTTTGGGCCGCGCCGCGCGTGCCGGCACTCCTGTGCAGCCAGGCATTCAAGGCGGTGGCGGGTGCTCATGCGTAGTCAAGCGGAAGTGCAGTCGTGAACTTGATCTGCTCCATGGCGAAGCTTGAGCTGATATCCGACAACTTGACGTCGCGGACGATCCGCTTGTAGACGCCGTCGAAGGCCGCGATGTCCGGCACCACCACGCGCATCAAATAGTCCGTTTCGCCGCTCATGCGGTAGAACTCGACGATCTGGGGAATGCTGGCGACCACACTCGCGAAAGCGCGAAACCAGGCTTCACTGTGCTCATGGGCCTTGACGGACATGAACACGGTCACACCGACGTTGATCTTCGTCGGGTTGAGCAGCGTGACGCGGCGCGCAATCACACCGGACTGCTCCAGCTGCTGAATGCGTCGCCAGCAGGGCGTCGTGCTCAGCCCAACCCGTTGCGCGATTTCGCTGACGGGCAGAGTCGCGTCCTCCTGGAGCAGACGCAAGATATCTTTGTTTGTCTTGTCCATTCGAATGAAAATCTAATTTGCCGCCAATCATTGGAAAAAAATTCTACAGAAATTCTCGCATTGGAGATCGGTGGAACCGGCTTTTCCATGAGGCGCTCGTACACTCGGATCGATGCCTGAGCCTGTCGGATTCAAACTCCGGTTCCGGTGCTGCGAGAGGAATACGATCCTGATCGACGGTCGGCAAGGGTGGCGCCGCAGAATGGCTGCGGTGCGACTTTCTCGCTCATGGTTTCGCCTGGAAATTTGGGCAAGGCGCGAGCGGGGGCGGGTGGCTCGGTGTCGGGTCTTCGAGTTCGGTGCCGGCCGATCTTCCTTGTGGTACGAAAGAATGAGGTGATGACATGAAACCTGCTTTTTCAAGTGCGCGCAGAAGCGTGCTCGCAAGCTTTGCCGGGCTTGCCCTGATCCCTGGCGTGCCGGTGCATGCGCAGGCGGCTGAAAAATTTCCGATCAAGCCGGTCCGCATCATGTATCCATTTGCCGCCGGCGGCGGCATGGACGTGGTGCTGCGCGTGATGGCCGAGGACATGCAGAAGTCCACTGGCCAGCCCTTCATCGTCGAGAACCGCACCGGCGCGGGCGGCTCGATTGCCGCCAATGCGGCGGCCACCGCCGCCCCCGACGGCTACACGCTGTTCGTCGGCCCGATCGGCATCTCGGCCATCACGCCGCACCTGCGCAAGCTGCCCTACGACGCGCGCAAGGACCTGGTCGCGGTCGCCAAGCTGTCGGAGTTCTCCTCGGCCTACGTCGTCAGCAACGCGCTGCCGGTCAAGACCCTGCCCGAATTCATCGCCTACGCCAAGGCCAACCCCGGCAAGGTGACCTACGCCACTTCGGGCGTGGGCTCGCAAGGGCACCTGGGCGGCGAGATGCTGCAAAAGGCCTGGGGCATCAAGATGACGCACGTGCCCTACAAGGGGCGGCCGAGATCTCGATCGATCTGATCGCCGGTCGTGTCGACCTCAGCAGCGACGTGACCATGCTGCAGTACGTCAAGCAGGGCAAGGCCAGGCTGCTGGCCACGGCCGCGCCCCAGCGGCTGGCCGACTTCCCGGACGTGCCCACGCTGGCCGAAACCGGTGTGCCCGATCCGCGCTCGACGGGCACCTGGTTTGGCGCCTTCGCGCCCAAGGGAACGCCGCAGCCCGTCATCGACAAGCTGGCGGTCGAGTTTGAAAAGGCGCTGAAGAACCCGGAGGTGATCGCGCGCATGCGGCCCTATGCCATGTCGCCGGCCTTTGCCGGGCCGGCCGCGTTCGAGAAGCAGTGGGCGCACGACTACGAGCTGTATGGCAATGTCATTCGCGAGCTCGGCATCAAGCTGGAGAACTGAGACGATGTCCAAACCCGTTGGGGGTGCGGTGGCACCCGATTCCCGCGCCGCCGTGCAGTGCGCGCTCAACCCGCGCTCGGTGGCCGTGCTTGGCGCGTCCGATGACTTGATGAAATGGGGCGGCAGCATTCTGGCGCTGCTGCGCAAGTTCGGCTTTGGCGGCGCGGTGCATCCCGTCAACCCGCGCGCCGAGACCGTGCAGGGTCTCAAGGCCTGGCCCAGCGTGCAGGCCATCGGTCAGCCGATCGACGTGGCCGTCATCGCGCTGCCGCAGGAGCGCACCGAGGCGGCCTTCGAGGACTGCGCGGCGGCCGGTGTCAAGGTGATCCTGATGGTGACCTCGCAGTTTGCCGAGAGCGGCGCCGAGGGCGCGGCCCTGCAGGACAAGCTGCTGGCCATCGCACGCCGCGCCGGCATGCGCATCATCGGCCCCAACTGCATGGGCTACTTCCACAGCCATGCCGACATGAACCTGCTCAACTCGCAGGCCTTGATGCGCAACGACCGCCTGATCAAGGGCGAGGTGGCCCTCATCAGCCAGAGCGGGGCCCTGGCGGGCGCCATGCTGGCGCGGGCCTACGACCTGGGCGTGGGCTTCTCGATCTGCGTGTCGCTGGGCAACCAAGCCGATCTGGAGGTGTGCGACTTTCTGGATTACGCCATCGACGATGCGCACTCGAAGGTGATCGCGCTGTACGTCGAAGGCGTGAAGAACGGCGCGCGCTTCATCGACCTGTTGAAGCGTGCCCGTGCCGCCGGCAAGGCGGTGCTGATCGTCAAGGCCGGCCGGACGGCTTTGGGCCAGAAGGCCGTGCAGTCGCACACCGCCAGCCTGGCGGGCGAGTTCCGCGCCTTCGAGGCGCAGGTGCGCCACGCGGGCGCGGTGCTGGTCGATGATTTCCTCGAGCTGGTCGCCCAGGCGGCGGCCTGGACACGCCTGCCCGCGCCCAGCGGCCCGCAGGTGGCGGTGCTGTCGGGCTCGGGCGGCGGCGGCGCGGTGTCGAGCGACCTGGTGGGCGAGGCCGGGCTTCAGGCTGCCACGCTGGGGGCGGCCACGGTGCAAAAGCTGCTGCCGCTGATGCCCGAATCGGCCGCCCACCTGCCGTTCGACCTGGGCGCCGTGCCCGGTCTGGCGCGAGCCACGCCCGACTGGATGGGCCAGGTGCTGGAAACCATGCTGGCCGACCCCGACGTGGGCGCCGGCCTGTTCCTCATGACGACCATGCCCGGCATGGCGGCCACGGCTGCCACCGTGGTCGACATCAACCGCAAGAACCCCAAGCCCGTGGCCTTCGTCAACGCGGCCAGCAGCGCCGGCGCCGAGGCCGGCGCCAAGCTGAAGGCCGAGGGCCTGGTGAACTTCGCCAACGTGAAGGAGGCGCTGGGCTATCTGCGCAACCGCCTGGCCTGGGAGCAATACGAAAACGAGGCGCCAGCGCCCGATACGAAAGCGCAGACAGCTATCGAATCGATAGTAAACGAGTTCAAGCCCGGCCTGGTGAGCGAGTTCGACGCCAAGCGCCTGCTGGCCGCGGCGGGCATTCCCGTCACGCGTGGCGAGCTCGCGCGCAGCGCAGACGAGGCGGTGCAGGCCGCCGAGTCCATCGGCTACCCGGTGGTGATGAAGCTGGTATCGGCACAGATTTCGCACAAGAGCGACGTCGGCGGCGTGGTGCTGAACGTGGGCAGCGCCGACGCCGTGCGCCAGCACTTTGGCGCGCTGCAGCAGGCCGTCCAGCGCGTGTCCGGCGCGCGCTTCGATGGCTGCCTGGTGCAGCAGCAGGCGCGCGCCGACGTGGAGGTGCTGATCGGCACCAACTGGGACGCGCAGTTTGGTGCCATGCTGATGATCGGTCTCGGCGGCACCCTGGTCGAGCTGCTCAAGGACACGGCCCTGCTGCCGGCCAGCGCTGGCCCGCGCGCCATTCGGCGGGCGATCGAGGGGCTGCGCCTGTTCCCGCTGCTCGATGGCTATCGCGGCAAGCCGCGCGCCAACCTGGATGCGCTGGTCGATGTGGCGCAGCGCTTCGGCCAGCTGGCCGTGCAAGGGCGCGCGCGCCTGCCCGAGTGCGAAGCCAACCCCGTCATGGTGGCCGGCGACAGCCTGGTCGTGGCCGACGCACGCGCCGTGTGGCAGCCGAACGCAGACTGATCTTTTTGATCAAATCCGGCTCTGGCGCTTAATAGACAAGCGCCATAAGCTATTGAGTCTATAGCGAAATCAACATTTTCTGGAACCGTCATGTCCACCCCCATCACCTACGAATCCAAAGACCACGTCGCCCACATCACCCTGCGCCGGCCCGAGCGGCGCAACGCGCTCAACGCCGAGATGAGTGCGCTGCTGAATGAATATTTCCGGCGCTTTGCCGCCAGCGACGACCGCGTGGCCCTGCTCGGCGCCGAGGGCGATCACTTCTGCGCCGGCGTGGATGTGAGCGACCCGTCGAAGGAGGCGTGGAAAGGTGTGCCCAACGTCGGCGTCAAGCTCGACAAGCCGCTGATCAGCGCCGTGCAGGGCTGGGCCGTGGGCGCCGGCTTCACCTTGACCATGATGAGCGACCTGTGCGTCGTCGATGAGACGGCGCAGTTCATGTTTCCCGAAGCCAAGCTCGGCCTGTTCGGCGGCATCACCGCGGGCCTGGTGGCGCGCATCCCGCACAAGGTGGCCATCGAGTTCTTGATGCTGGGCGATGCCTTGCCCGCCCAGCGCGCCTACGAGGTCGGCCTGGTCAACCGGGTGGTGCCCAAGGGCCAGGCCCAGGCCAGCGCCCTGGAAATGGCCCAGCGCCTGGCCGCTTCGGCCCCCCTGGTGCTGCAAACCATCAAGCGCGCCACGCTGGAAACCCTGCCCAAGTCCCCTGCCGAAATGGCCTATCCGCAGATGGGCTACCTCACGGAGATCGTGCAGAGCGCGGACTACAAGGAAGGCGTGACGGCGTTCATGGAAAAGCGCAAACCGAAATTCACCGGACGTTGACAACCCACTCGATCCATTCACAAGTACTCAAGAGGCAAACATGACCCTGAAGATTCAAGCCATCTGCATGAGCGCGGCAGCCGCGCTGCTGGGCCTGGCGGGCACGACCGCGCACGCGGACCAGCTCGACACCATCAAGTCGGCCGGCGTCCTCAAATGCGGCGTCGGCTCGGGCTACAAGCCCTTTTCCTTCGTGGCAGATCCCAAGACGCGCAAGTTCGTCGGCTACGACGTCGACATCTGCGACGCCATTGCCGCCAAGATCGGCGTCAAGCCCGAGCTGGTCTTCATCACCGGGGCGACGCGTGTCACGGACCTGCAGTCGGGCCGCACCGACATCGCCCTGGCCAACCTCACCCACACGCCGGAGCGTGCAAAGCAGATCGACTTCAGCAACAACTACTTTGCGGTGCCCGTGAAGGTCGTGGTTCCGGCTGCCTCGTCGATCAAGAGTTTTGCCGACCTGACCGGCAAGCGCATGTCGGGCACCGCGGGTTCCAACCTGGAAATCAAGCTGCCCAAGGTCACCAAGGGGGTCGATCTGAAGACGTTCCCGTCGCCGGCCAATGCGTTCCTGGCCTTGGAGCAGGGCAAGGTGGAGGCCATGACCGGGGATGACACCACGCTGCTGGGCCTGATCGGCGCGAACCACGACAAGTGGCGCATCCTCGATCAGCCCGTCGACAGTCAGCAGATCGGGATCGGCGTGCGCAAGGGCGAGCCGCGCGTGCTCGCCGCCGTCAACGACACCCTGACCGATCTGGAAAAATCGGGCAAGGCACAGCAAATCTTTGATCACTGGTTTGGCAAGGATTCCGAGCTGAAGATGAAGCGCTCCTTCACCTTCGAGCCCTACAAGCCTTGATCGACCTGGCTGGCGGAGACGCGCGTCCGTGGATGCCCTGACCTCCATCCAATGGGATGTCATGTTCCGGCCCGAATTCCGGGCCATGCTGCTCAAGGGCATTGAAACCACCCTGATGCTGACGGCGGGCGCCCTGGTCGGCGGCTTGCTGCTGGGCATGGGGGTGGCCTTTTGCCGCCTGGCGCCCTCGCGCTGGATCCGGGTGCCGGCCACCGTCTACGTCGAGCTGGTGCGCACCATCCCTCTGCTGGTGCACCTGATGTTCTGGTACTTCGCGGTACCGGAGCTGCTGCCCGACGAAACCCGGCGCGCGCTCTACAAGCACGACGTCGGCTTCTATGCGGCCTTGTGCGCCCTGATCCTGTACTCGGCCGCCTTCATCTCGGAAGACCTGCGCAGCGGCGTTCGAGGTATCCCGCGCGGGCAGGCGGAAGCCGCGAACTCTCTGGGTTTCGGCTTCCTCGATACCTTCCGGCTGGTCATCCTGCCGCAGGCGCTGCGCGCCACCGTGCCGCCGCTGCTCGGCCAGGCCATGACGATCGCCAAGAACACCACCGTGGCCATGATGATCGGCGTGACCGAACTGGCCGCCGTCACGCAGGCCGTGCAGGATGCGTCGTTCCTGAGCGTGGGGGTCTATGCCTTCACTTCGGTGTTTTTCCTGCTCATCGCCGTCGTGCTGACGGGTCTCGGCCAGTGGTATCAGCGCCGCTTTCCGGCGAGGTGACCAGTGATGTGGGACATTCTGCAAACCTACTGGGTTCAGCTGGCCATCGGCTACTACCTGTCGCATCCCGGACGATCATAAGGTCGCTTGTGAAACAGATGCGGGCTCTCCTGATACCACTGCTTCATGGCCTGC
>OFJB01000607.1_pt1 | contig 16769 bp, 15 predicted proteins | sample 1775081 | NCBI WGS metagenome assembly OFJB01 (sample SAMN08195771, study PRJEB24354) | sludge metagenome | isolation source: initial sludge from phenol fed wastewater aerobic bioreactor | place: India: Nagpur | collected 2016-06-05 | reverse complement strand
GACCACCGAGATCTACACTCTTTCCCTACACGACGCTCTTCCGATCTGCTGGGTCTGCGCAACACTGAGCCGCTTCTTCGCCCCGCGCATCCCCATGCGCCCGCTCAAGCTGTTTGTGCTTGGCGCGCTGCTCTCCTGCGTGTTTCAGACCGTTGGGGTGCTCTCCGGCAGTCCAGTCGTCATGTGCGTCATGGTCGGCATCATCGGGCTGGTCACCGGACACTGCGTGCCCATGCTGCTGAGCGAGATTGCGCGCGGCCAGCAGGGCAACTCCGCCCTCGCCGCCTCAGCAACGCTCGTTTCCATGTGCTTTATGCGGATTCTCGTGCCCGTTGGCATGGGAGCGATCGCGGGCGCGGTCAACATTTCGGTTGCGATGCTGACGCCCGCCGTCAGCGGTGCGCTCGCAGGCATGCTCGCGATTGTCGTACTGCGACTCGAAAAGCGGGAAGCGAGACTTGCGGAAGTTTGCGAAGGGTGATATTTTGAGAAGAATGATCTAGCGATTGGTGGTAGATGATGCTTCTTCCGATACTCAAAGCAGTTGCTGTTCTATTGGTTGGAACACCTTTTATCATTCTATCCTTGCTCCTGTCGCGCCATGTATTATGTGACGATATTCGCGAGCACAAGGGGGAAAAATGCGCTTCGAAAACTGCCACTTTATAAAAATGGAGCTTGGAAGTGGTTCTTTCTGATCGAAGAAAGAACGCGCGTCGCCAAGTGGCGATATGCATTCTTCATCCTGGAAGCTATCTCAAGCATGCTCTGTGTGCTGTTGGTCGCTTCCTCTTTTCTCTATGAATACACTAACCTGTCAGCGATTGTGCTGATGGTGTCCGGTCTGGTCGCGGCGATTACAAAAGGCATCTTGCTCAGTATTCCCTGGGGGAGATACCGCAACTAAGCTTCCACAAAAAAGATACGAAGGACTATCTATCATTTGTCTTCTGCCTCTTTGTTTATGCGGATATCAAGAAAACCATTTGGAGGACTGCTTGATGAACGACTGTGTCAACGCGAAATCCTGCCCCTGCACCTATCCCTGCTCACGGCACGGAAAATGCTGCGAGTGCGTCGCCTATCACCGCGCGGACGGGGAGTTCCCCGGCTGTTTCTTCACGAAAGCAGGCGAAAAAGCCTATGACCGAAGCCTGGAAATGCTGTTGAAGGATCGAAAAGAAAAATAGGGGGGTCTTTTTCCTTTTCTTGAAAGAAAAGGAAACAAAGGAACTATTCACTTAAAGTCTTGTGCGTATAATAAAGAGAGGTTCGCAGTTGCGAACCTCTCTTTTGTGTTTCTCTCGTTACGCGATGACTTCGGTGACGACGCCGAACAACCAAGCGGCCTTTCTTTTCTTTTTAAAAAGAAAGGTCATACAAAAAAGAGGTTCCTTGCGGAACCTCTCTTGCGTTACTCTCGTTACGCGATGACTTCGGTGACGACGCCGGAAGCAACCGTGCGGCCGCCTTCGCGAATGGCGAAGCGCAGACCCGGCTCGATTGCGATCGACGTGATCAGCTGAATCGTCATGTCGATGTGGTCGCCAGGCATAACCATCTCAACGCCCGCGGGCAGTTCGATCGTGCCCGTAACGTCCGTCGTGCGGAAGTAAAACTGCGGACGGTAGCCCGAGAAGAACGGCGTATGACGGCCGCCTTCCTCTTTGCTCAGCACGTACACGCGGCCCACAAAGTGGGTGTGCGGGTGAATCGAGTTCGGCTTGGCAAGAACCTGACCGCGCTCGATGTCCGCGCGCTGCACGCCGCGAAGAAGCAGACCGATGTTGTCGCCCGCGATCGCCTGATCCAGCTGCTTACGGAACATTTCAACGCCCGTTACAACAACCGAACGCGTATCTTCGGTCAGACCAACGATTTCGACGGTCTCGCCAACCTTGACGGTTCCGCGCTCGACACGACCCGTGGCAACCGTGCCGCGGCCCGTGATCGTGAAGACGTCTTCGACCGGCATCAGGAACGGCTTGTCCACGGCGCGCTCCGGCGTCGGGATGTAGCTGTCCACCGCGTCCATCAGCTCAAACAGGCACTTGCATTCCGGCGCTTCAATCGCCTTCTTGCCCGCGATCAGAGCTTCCATCGCCAGCAGCGCGCTGCCCTTGACGATCGGGATTTCGTCGCCCGGGAACTCGTAGGTCGTCAGCAGTTCGCGGATTTCCATTTCGACGAGTTCGAGCAGTTCCGGATCGTCAACCTGATCGGTCTTGTTCATGAACACGATGATGTAAGGCACGCCAACCTGACGGGCGAGCAGAATGTGCTCGCGGGTCTGGGGCATCGGGCCGTCCGCCGCGCTCACGACCAGGATCGCGCCGTCCATCTGAGCGGCACCCGTGATCATGTTCTTGACGTAGTCCGCGTGGCCTGGGCAGTCGACGTGCGCATAGTGGCGCGCGTTCGTCTCGTACTCAACGTGTGCGGTGTTAATCGTGATTCCACGAGCCTTTTCTTCCGGCGCCTTGTCGATTTCGTCGTAGCGCATGGCCTTCGCGCCGTTTACCTGCGCCAGTGCCATCGTGATCGCCGCCGTCAGCGTCGTCTTGCCGTGGTCAACGTGGCCAATCGTGCCAATGTTGACATGCGGCTTGTTGCGTTCGAATTTTGCCTTTGCCATTACAAACAATCCTCCTAATAAAATCTGTTGTTACCCGCATGCGGATTTTTGTAACGGCAGCGGGCAAAGTTATTTGTGCACCATTGATCTTGATGCTGGAGCGGGTGATGGGAATCGAACCCACATAGCCAGCTTGGGAAGCTGGAGCTCTGCCACTGAGCTACACCCGCGCATCGAATGCATCTGCTGCCGTCGGTGCTCCGGCAAGGGAGGTATTTCGAGCAGCGCCACGAGGCAAAATCCGCACCGAAACCCACCGTGAATCGGGCATGCGTTACCCATGCGACTCCACAGTAGCAGTACTTATTCTATAGAGTTTGCAGGGAAAAGTCAACATCCCAGATCGTGTATTATGCCGGAATTTCGACCGCAAGATAAGGGTTTCTTGCGTCGAAATCCGGCAGATGCTTCCATGAAAACCGGATGGTACGAGCGGCCGCTTAATCGCCTATTTCTCTTCCCAGTTCATCGCGCGTTCCAGCGCGCGCCGCCAGCCAAGCAGGCGCTTCTCGCGCTCCGCCGTGTCGATCTGCGGCTCGAAAATTCGCTCGCTCTCCCACTGCGCGGCGATGTCCTTCGTGCTTGTGAACACGCCGACCGCCAGTCCGGCGAGGCACGCAGCGCCCAACGCCGTGGATTCCACGCAACGCGGGCGGTTGACCCTTGTGTTGAGCAGGTCGGCCTGAATCTGCATCATGATATTGGAAACGGAAGCGCCGCCGTCCACCTTGAGCTCCGCGAGCGGAACGCAGGCGTCCTTCTCCATGGTCTCCGCCAAATCGCGCACCTGATAGGCAATTCCTTCGAGCACCGCGCGCGCAAAATGCGCCTTGGTCGTCGCTCGGGTGAGCCCCAGCATTGCGCCGCGCGCATACATGTCCCAATGCGGCGCGCCGAGACCGGTAAACGCGGAGACAAAGTATGCCCCGCCCGCATCCGGGACGGACTCCGCCAGCACGTCAATCTCACGCGCGCTGGAAATCAGGCCAAGATCGTCCCGCAGCCACTTGATGGAGCTGCCCGCGTTGAAAATACTGCCCTCAAGGGCGTACTCCACGCGACCTTCAATACCCCAGGCAATCGTCGTAAGTAGGCGATTTCTGCTCATAATCGGCGTTTTACCGGTGTTCATCATCAAAAACCCGCCGGTGCCGTAGGTGCACTTCGCCGTGCCCGGTTCAAAGCAAGCCTGCCCGAAGAGCGCCGCCTGCTGGTCGCCCGCCGCGCCCGCGACCGGTACGCCGCCGAGCACCTCCAGATCGAGCAGATGCGGCAGCACCGTTCCGTACACATGGCTGGAAGGCAGTGCCTTGGGCAGCATGCAACGGGGAATGTTCAGGCGCTGCAGCAGTTTTTCATCGTAATCGAGTGTATGAATGTTAAACAGCATCGTGCGCGAGGCGTTGGAATAGTCCGTTACGTGCTCGCCCGTGAGGTTCCAAATCAGCCAGGTATCAACCGTGCCAAAGAGGAGCTCGCCGTTTTCCGCGCGTTGCTGGCCGTTTTCTATGTGATCCAGAATATAGCGAATTTTGGTGCCGGAGAAATATGCGTCGATTAAGAGACCCGTCGTCTGCTGCACATAGTCGCTCCATCCCTCCGCAATCAGCGTTTCGCAGAGCGGCGCGGTGCGGCGGCACTGCCAGACGATGGCGTTATACACCGGGTGCCCCGTCGCCTTATCCCAAACAATCGTCGTTTCGCGCTGGTTGGTCACGCCGATGGCCGCGATCTCGCCGGGCTGAATGTTGGCGCGCTTCAATACGTCCGCCGCCGCCTGCTTCTGGGTTTCCAGAATGTCGAATGGGTCGTGCTCCACATAGCCCGCGCCGGGATAGATCTGACGAAACTCATATTGCGCGCTGCTGATGATTTTTCCGGTGAGGTCAAACAGAATCGCTCGGGAGCTGGTCGTTCCCTGATCGAGGGCAAGCAGGTATTTCGGCATATAGAATTCTTCCTTTCGAAATGGATACAAAATAGATTCGATTTGTTTCATTGGACATGCGGCGGAAGGTTCCGTCTTTTCCTGTTATTATGGCACAATCGTCCTCGTTCGGCAACACCAAGTTGCATTCTGTAGAATGTATTTATCGGTTTTCTTTGATTCGCGATTCGGATTTGCGTAGACCGTTCTCGTTTCATGCGCATTTTGTAACTTTCTTACTATCTTTTTTCAGGCCTTGCGACTATGATATTTGATATGGAAAAAGAACGCTCGAAGTCCAATCTGCTTCCCGAAGGATTTGTGCCAAACAAGGCGCTTGGTCAAAATTTCCTGTCGAATGACACCGTCATCGGTGCAATTCTCGACGCGGCACAGATCGAAGGCAAGCGTGTTCTGGAGGTGGGACCCGGCACCGGCGCGCTCACACAAGGGCTGTTGCGCCGTTCGTCGTTTCTGGCCGCTATCGAAAAAGACGGACGGCTCTGCGAGCTGCTTCGCGGCCGCTTTGGCGACGAGCTGCACCTGTTGCATGCGGACGTGCTGGACGCGGATATTCCCGCGCTGATGGGAAGCGAACCCTGGCACGCGGTGGGCAACCTGCCATACTACGCAACCACGCCCATCGTGCTGCGGTTGCTCTCGCTCCTGCCGGAGAGCCTGGCGCTGATGGTGCAGCAGGAGGCGGCGGATCGGTTCTTCGCCAAACCGAAGGGTCGCGTTTACGGGCCGGTATCCGTACTCACGACGTGCTTCTACGATGCGACAATTGCCGTGCGTGCGCCGCGCAGCTGCTTCAATCCCCCGCCGGAGGTGGACTCCGTCGTCGTTCGTCTTGCTCGAAACAACGTGCCGTTTGACGACGCGGTAAGCTTCCTCGGCTGGGTCAAGCAGGCGTTCTCCATGCGGCGAAAGACGCTGTATAACGCGCTGCAAAAGGACGACAGCCTGCCGGAAGCGTTACAAGCGCTTGGTCTTGCGCAGGGCGTCCGCGCGGAAGCGCTGACGCCGCAAGAGCTGCTGCAACTGTATCAGCGTTTACAGAATAGAAAATAGGAACCCCGAACCAAACAGAAGAACCAGAATAAACTAGATCGAATCATTTGAAACGGAGGATGTTTTATGTCGAAATTAACGTATTTTTATCTGCCCAGCTGCCCGCATTGCCGTCTCGCCGCGCGTTGCATCGAAGAGCTCTGCGCGGAGGACAGCCGCTACAAGGATGTTGAAATCGAACGAATCGACGAGTCCGCCGAAAAGGCGCTCGCCGCGAAGTACGACTACTGGTATGTCCCCTGCTTCTACATGGGCGACCAGAAGATTCACGAGGGCCACGCCGAGAAGTCGGACGTCAAAGCCGTGCTCGACCGTGCGCTCAAGGACTAATTTGCCCGTTCTTCCCGCGCAACAACTTGCGTCCCTGCCGATCAACCGCAGGGACGCTTTTTATTTGGCAATACGCTTCCAATTTAACCAAAAGAGCGACAATTGTCGCGTATTGTTCAACTGTCGTACACAAATGCGTGTATAATAGAATCATACATATGTATGACACGCGCGCGGGCGACCATGCGCTAATTCATTTTTTGTTTGGGAGGCGAAACTTTGCAAACGTTGCTCTATGTGCTTCTGGCGCTGCTGGCGGCGGCGCTCGTCTTTTCCGGCCTGATTGGCTGGAAGGTATCCTCCATGATTCTCCGCCCGAAAAACTGGCCTTACGACACCATTGTCGACGAGGAAGAGAAGCGCGGACACTTTACGCGTGAATGGTTCGAACAGAACGTTCGGCTGGAGGAGTTCACGATTCCCTCGCCCTTTGGCTATAACCTGCACGCCGCAGTCTGGCCGCACGACGGCGCCAGCGTGTTTGCCGACGGCAAACCCCGCGTCGCGGTGCTTGTCCACGGCTACACCTACTGCCTGCTCGGCGGAATCAAGTACGCCTCCATCTTTCATTCGCTCGGCTTCGACTGCGTGCTCTACGACCACCGGAATCACGGTTTGTCCGACCGCGCACTGACCACAATGGGGCTCAACGAAGCGCGCGACCTTTCCGCGGTTTGCGACTGGGCACGGGAACGCTTTGGTGCGGACGCGATACTCGGCACGCATGGCGAGTCCATGGGCGCGGCAACCGTTCTGCTGCACGCGCCGCAGTACCCCGGCCTGTCGTTTGTCGTGGAGGACTGCGGCTACAGCGATCTAAACGCGGAACTCCGCTTTGCGCTGACGCACCGGTTCCATCTGCCGTGGTTTCCGGTATTGGCGTTTGCGAGCCTGTTTTCGCGCTTGCGCGGCGGCGTGTTCTTTGGCAGCGTCGTGCCAAAACGGGGGCTGCAAAATTGCGAATCGCTGCCAATGCTCTTCATCCACGGGGACGCGGACGAGTTGGTTCCGTTCTCCATGCTGGCGGAAAACTACGACGCAAAACCCGGGGCGAAAGCGAAGCGCGCGTTCCCCGGCGCGTCACACGCCGACTGTTACCACGCGGACCCCGCGGCCTATGCAGAGTGCCTGACCGCGTTTCTCACGGAGAATGGTATTCTAGCGCCAAAAGCGCGGTAAACCGGCGAACGATTCGCCGAAAACGGTTGCCTTTCGGCTTGCGGCACACTTGCAAACAAGCAGGCGTACTGGTATGATGAAGGCAGCGATGTGGAGGAAATAACCATGACGAAACCGATTCAAAAAGCGCTGATTCTTTCGGCCGTTGTCTATCTCGTAATCGGGCTGTTGCTCGTCATTTGGCCCGACGTTGCGCGCCAGATCGTCATCTACGCCATCGGCGCGGCGGCGGTGCTCTACGGCGGCTACCGCATCATTGATTTCTTTTCGCGCAAGGAGCATCTTTCCGGCGTACAGATCGGCGTTGCGCTCGGCATTGGCTGCGTCATGCTCGGCCTGTTTCTGCTGTTTCGGGCAAACGCCGTGGTCGCGCTGTTGGCAACCGTCATTGGCGTTGCGGTCATCATCGACAGCGTGCTGCGCTTGCAGATTGCGCTGAACCTCCGGCTCATTGGCGACAAGGGTTGGATTGCGCTGATCGTCACCTCGTTTGTCACGATGGTATTCGGCATACTGCTGCTGTTTAACCCGTTTACGGCGGTTCGCGTTGCAACCGTCGTTGGCGGAGCAAGCCTGCTTGCAGACGGTGTGTTCACCCTCTGGGGCGCGCTGCAAAGCGGCAGTCGCGACCACTCCGGCAGCAACCGCACGGTGATCCTCCACTAATGAAAATTTAAATAACGAGTACGCAAACGGCGGCGCTTTCGCGCCGCCGTTTTTGTGTTTCGTGTGCATTGCGGCGTGTTCCTGCCGCAAGAGGCGATCCCGACGTTAAGGTAGATGTTCCGCTTCAAACAGTTTGATGGGCGGACTCATCTCCTCCTGATAGACGCGAACGCAGTTTCGGCCTGCGTTCTTTGCCGCATACAGCGCGATGTCCGTCTTTCGATACAGCTCGTCGAAGGTTGTTCCGTCACCCGGAAACACCGAGGCACCCAGGCTGCAGGAAACGATCTTGTCCTCGCTGACGCGCTGAAAGAGCAGCTCGCGAAGATTGTTCAGCTTGGTTTCCAATATCTCCTTTTTCGACACGTTTCGAAGCAACACCAAAAACTCGTCCCCGCCAAGCCGACCGACGAGATCGTCCGCGCGCAACGCCGCGCGCAGCGTCTCCGCCACCCGAATCAGCACGCGATCTCCGTACCCGTGTCCAAAGCAATCATTCACCTGTTTGAAATGATCCACGTCCAGTATGATCAGCGCGTGCTTTCCGTTGGTTCCCTCGGCAAAAACGTCGTCCGCCTGCGCAATGAACGCGCTCCGGTTCAGCGCGCCCGTCAGCGGGTCCGACCGAAGCTGGTTCTGCAGATGCAGTTCCTCGCGCTTTCGGGCGTCAATGTCCCGCAGCAGCAGCGACACGCGAATATTCGAAGAGTACGGATCCGGCAGCATCTGAACGCTGAAGCGCACCCACTCATAGGTTCCGTTGCTCCGCAGATGCCGATAATCGACCTTCTCCGGCGTCACCCCGCGAAAATACGCGGCCAGTAGCCGGTCGCGCGCAATGCAGTCGCAGAGTTTCTCCCGATCCTCGGGATGTACCCATTGTTCCATAAAATACTGCATGGCGCTTTCCAGCGTCTGCTCCTCCTGGGACGGAAACCGCTCAATCAGCCCGCCTTTTTGCAGCTCCAGCCGGTTCTGCGTCAGGTCAAACTCCATGTAAGCGGTTTTATCCAGCGCCATTGCCGCGTAGGTTTGCTCCCAGCGCTTGTAGGCGACCTCTCGCTCGTGCTGCTCGGAGACATTCTGCATGGAGAAGACGGCCTGCGCGGGCGTTTGATCCTCGCGGTAGATCAGCGAGTACACCACGCGGTACCATTCGTACGACGTCGCGTCCATGCCCAATTTAAACTGGAGGATTGCACTGCCGGTCTTGACGGCGCCGCTTTGAATCATTGCGCAGAGGTCACGATATGAGTCCATGCTCGCGGGGCTGATGATGCCGCTGCGTTCAATCCGCGTAATCGCGTCCGGAACCACGTCCTTGTGAAACAGCTGTGCAAGCTCCGGGGACAGATAAATCGTTTTGCAGGCAATGTCGTAACGAAAGACAAGTTTGTCGCTCTGCTGAATTGCGACCCGGTATTCCTCCTCGCGAAAACGCAGCTCTTGCTCAATCGTTTTGCGCTCGCTGATGTCCATGCAAGCGCAGAGCAGCAGCGGTTCCTCCGTCGTCATCCGGCGCGCATGCAGCATGGCCCATGCCGCTTCACCGTTTCGTTTCCGAAGACGGATTTCGAGCAGCGCGGTCTGTTCCGCGCCGGAGAACAGCGCCTGAAACCGGCGACGTGCGTCACAGCACGCGGTCTGTTCCATTCGATCGAACAGACCGAGAAAGCCATCCTCCTCCGCCTGTTCTCCGTTTTTGTAACCCAGCATCTGAAAAAAGATCTCGTTTGCAAACACAAAAGAGACCCTCTCGTCCTGCCGAACGGCGCATACGCCGCATGGCATATCAAGGAGGATCTGATCCCGCAGCTCCGCCGGAAGGGCGGGTACAACACGTTCACTCTGCGTCATCAAATGGTACTCCAATTTGTATTGCGTTCAATTTGATCGGACAATATACCAATATGTACTGTAGGTAGTATATCACCAGACAAGTGATTTGCAAGCGAGAAACCGAAATTACATTCGATTTTATAGGGCTTTTTTCACTTTTATCTTGGTTTCTTGTCGATAAACGTCATCATGATAACAATTTGTTTACAGTCTATAATTGTTACCCTGTAACATATTACATTGCCGATGAACAAACGTTCATTGCATGAATTTTTCATCGTTATCCTTTGTAATACGTTTCGTTGCCTAACGTAACAAAACGAAGTGTCGCGCTCATTTGTTCCACACAAATATTTTCAAAAAGTATCATACAAATTAGCTCCAACATCTTGAAACGGCGCTCCTGTATCGCTTATAATTTTCTTGGCACTTCAAATTTCGCATTTCGCATAAGGAGGCTGTTCCATGAAAAAGTTCAGAGCATGTGTCATTGGCGTTGGTTTTATCGGCGCGGCACACATTGAAGCGCTCCGCCGTCTCGGCAACGTTGACGTCGTCGCTGTTTCGGACGTTCCGAACGCGCAGGCAAAGGCGGACGCGTATTTCGTTCCGAAAGGATACGACGACTACAAGGTGATGCTCGACACGGAGAAGCCGGACGTCGTGCACATCTGCACGCCCAACTCCTCGCACTACGAAATGGCGATGTACGCCATGGAACGCGGCATCTCGGTCGTCTGTGAAAAACCGCTGACCAAAACGCTGGACGAGGCGAAGAAGCTCGCCGCCTATGCCAAGAAGCACAGCATCGTAACCGGCGTCAACTTCAACTGCCGCTGGTATCCGCAGATCATGCAGGTCAAAGCCATGGTGCAGAGCGGCGAGGTCGGCGAAGTCCGCACCATCCACGGCGGCTATCTGCAGGACTGGCTGTTCTTAGACACGGACTATAGCTGGCGCCTGGAACCCGAAGTCAGCGGAGACAGCCGCGCGTTTGCGGACATTGGATCGCACTGGATCGACATGGTGGAATCCGCAACCGGCCTTCGCGTGGTGGAACTGCTCGCGGACTTCGAAACCTTCCACAAGATTCGCCGCAAGCCACTCAAACCGATTGAAACCTTCTCCGGCATGGCGCTGCGTCCCGAGGACTACGAGGAAAAGCCGATTAACACCGAGGACTACTGCACGGTGCTCTTCCGCTTCAACAACGGCGCGCACGGCACCTGCACCATCAGCCAGGTGTTTGCCGGCCGCAAGAACCAGATTCTGCTCTCCGTCTCCGGCAGCAAATGCTCGCTGCACTGGGACAGCGAGGACAGCAACGAACTCTGGATTGGCCGCCGCGAAACCTACAACCAGAAGGCCGCGAAGGATCCTTCCATTCTCAGCCCGCTGGCGCGCGCGTCCATCAGCTATCCCGGCGGTCACGTTGAGGGCTTCCCGGATACGTTTAAGCAAAACTTCAAGGCGATCTACGCCGCCATCGAAGCGGGCGACACCGGCAAGCGCGACTTTGCAACCTTTGAGGACGGCCTGCGCGAGATGGAACTCTGCGAAGCGGTCATCAAGAGCGCAAAGAAGGATCGCTGGGTCAAGGTCGGCGAGTAAGGAGACGATATGTTCAAGATCGCAACGCTGGCCGACTGGTTCGGCGTGGGCCTCATCGAAGGCATTCGGGAATCCGAGCGCTGCGGGGCAACCGGCGTGCAGATTTACGCCGCGGGCGAACTCGACCCGCGCACGCTCGGCAAGGACGAGCTATCTCGCGTCAAGCGCACGCTGAGCGACTGCCACCAGACGGTGACGGCGCTCTGCGGCGAACTCGGCGGCTATGGGTTGGAAAAGACGGCGGACAATCCGGAAAAGATTGCGTACCTTAAGAAGGTGATCGATCTGGGATTGGAGCTCGGCTGCCGCGTGGTCACCACGCACATCGGCGTCGTACCCAAGGACAAATCGAACCCGCGCTACGCCGTCATGCGGGACGCCTGCACCGAACTCGGCGCATATGCCGCGGCAAACGGCGGCTGGATCGCCGTCGAAACCGGGCCGGAACCAATCGACGTGCTCTCCGCGGTCGTCGACGACTGCGGGCCCGGCGTTGGCGTCAACTACGACCCCGCGAACATCGTGATGGTCACCGGCGTGGATCACGTGGAGGGCGTCCGCATTGCAGGCAAACACATTGTGCACACCCATGCCAAGGACGGAAAGAACCTGATTCCCGTCAACGCGGAGCAGTTCTACCACGGGTTTGCCGAAGGCGGGCTGGAATGGATGCAGTCCCAGGGGGTGCTGATCGAAACCCCGCTCGGCGAGGGCGACGTCCGCTGGCCGGAATACCTCCGCGCCCTGCGGGACGTCGGCTACGACGGGTACCTGACCATTGAGCGCGAGGTGAAGAACGGCGCGGAGGACATCCGCACCGCCGTCCGCTTTCTCAGCGGGCAGATCGCGAAACTGTAGCATCGAACCAAACGAACGATATTTAGGAGGATTACCGGCATGATGAAACTAGGTCTCGTCTCCGCCATTCTGCCCAACGACACCTTTGAGCAGTTGATTGATTACGCCGCGGGCGTCGGCTTTACCTGCGTGGAAGTCTGCTGCTGGCCAAAGGGCAAGGCCGTCCGCCGCTACGCGGGCATTACGCACATTGACCTCGACGAAAGCGATGAGAAAAAGCTGCTCTACTATCGCGACTATGCCGCGAAGAAGGGCGTCACCATTTCCTCGCTCGGCTACTACCCGAACGCGATGGACGGCGACGCGGAAGCGGCTTCCGTCGCCATTAAGCATCTTTACAAACTCATTGACGCTTCTGCGCTCATGGGCGTCAATATGATTACCACGTTCATTGGCAAGGACAAGACGAAGACGGTGGAAGAAAACCTCGACAAATACGAGGTTGTCTGGAAGCCCATCGTCGCCTACGCCGAGCAAAAGAAGGTTCGCATCGGCATCGAAAACTGCCCGATGCTTTACACGGTCAACGAATGGCCGGGCGGCAACAACCTTGCCTGCACGCCGTACATCTGGCGCGAAATGTTCAAACGTATTCCCTCGGACTTCCTCGGCCTCAACTACGACCCGTCGCACCCCTACCTCATTGGCGCGGACTACGTCAAGCCGCTCTATGAGTTCAAGGACAAGATCTTCCACGTCCACTTTAAGGACATCCAGATCCACCAGGACAAGGTGGACGACTACGGCGTGTTCTCCTACCCCGCGCTCTGGCATTCGCCCAAGCTGCCGGGTCTTGGCGGCGTGGACTTTGGCGCGTTTGTTTCCGCGCTCAACAACATTCGCTATCAGGGGTTTGCCTGCATCGAGATTGAGGATCGCGCGTTTGAAGGCTCGCCGGAAGACGTGAAGCTCGGCGTTGAGCAGTCCTACCGCTACATGAAGCAGTACATGTAATTTTCCCCGAATACCTTCCACGCGAAGAAACGCGCTGTCTTGCGTGTTTGTTTGCTGTACTCAAGAATATTGAATCGTAAGAACAGAGGTAGCATCATGGATCAGCTTTCCCATCGCGAGCGCGTTTTGCTCGCGCTCGACCATCAGGACACGGACCGCGTGCCCATGGATCTCTGCGGCAGCACCTGCAACATGGTGGACGCGCTCTACTTTAAAGTGCGGGACATGCTCGGCATTATCGGGGACATTCCGCCGTATCGCTCCGGCCGCACGTCGAGTTACTACGACGAGCGAGTGCTGGACGCGTTTGACACGGACTTTCGCCACATCTCCATCAAGAGCGCAAAGAGCCACCCGACCGTCATCGCGCCGGACGGCACGTATATTGACGAGTGGGGCGTGAAACTCCGCCTCTACGCGGGCGAGGTGCAGTGCCTTGAATCCCCGCTGGAAAACGCAGAGGACGCAGACGAGGTGTTCGCGCATACGCAGTGGCCGGACACGACCGACCGCAGCCGCGTCGAGGGGCTCAAGGAGCGCGTGCAATACCTGCGCAAGCACACGGACTTTGCCGTCTCCGCCAAGTTCGTCACCTCTCTGGGCTTTCTGGAGCACGGCGGATACCTCCGCGGATTCCAGAACTTCCTTTGCGACCTCTTGACCGACGAGGACATGGCAAACGCGATCTGCGACAAGATCATGCAGGTCAAGATCGACCTGTACAACATGATGCTCGAGGAGATCGACGGGGACGTGGACATCGTTGAGCTCAGCGAGGACTTTGGCACACAGGGCGGCCTGCTCGTTTCGCCGGATCTCTACCGCAAGTATCAGAAGCCGCGCTTCCAGAAGATTATTGCCGCCATTCGCGAGCGCGCACCCAAGGCGAAGATCTTTTTCCACACCTGCGGCGCGGTGTTTCCGCTGATTCCGGACCTCATCGAGACGGGCGTCGATATCCTGAACCCCCTCCAGCCGCTCGCAACCGGCATGGACTCCGCGCTCATCAAGGCGACCTACGGCGACAAGCTCTGTTTCCACGGCGCAATCGACCTGCAAAAGGCGATGCCGGGCACCATTGAGGATGTTCGCCACGAGGTGGAGACCCGCATTGATGCGCTGTATCACAACGGCGGCTACATCCTTGCCCCCGCGAATCATTTGCAAATCGACACTCCGCCGGAGAACGTTCGAGAATTGTTCCGCTATGCGAAGGAATACAGTTCGAAAAAACACTAAACAAACAAAAAGAGCCTTACGGCTCTTTTTTGTTGGTCGCGTTTTCATGGGGATAGGGGCGAAGCCCCTTAATATCATTCCCCAAAAACCTCGTCCGTGACGCAGAATTCCGTCTGCGGCAGGTTGAGCACGAAGCTCGCGGGCAGTTCAATTGTCGTTTCGCCATGCGCGAGCAGCTCAATGGCGCGTTCCACCACCGGGCACTTCTGTGGCGAATTCGCCATGACGTAGAGCTTTCTCGCCTCACGCGCGTTGCCAATGCCAATGGTGACGCCCCTTGTGAGCTTGGGCGTTTCACCTTCGAAGTATTTTTGCGCAACGTCGGCGGTGACGCTGGAAACCTCGGCAACGTGCGTGCGCAGCGTCGGGTCTACACCCGGCTCGTTCAGCGCGACGTGCCCGTTGACGCCAACGCCAAAGACGATTGCGTCAAAGTTGCCGTGCTCCGCGATGAACCGCTCCGCGCGATCGCACTCCCCTTGCGGGTCGGCCATGCCGTCGAAGAGAAACACGTCCCGAAAGCCCGCTTCGTCGAGGAAGTTCTTGCGCAAAAAGTCCGCCATCGCGCCGTCCGCGTCCATGGGCAGGCCAAGCCACTCGTCCATGCCGATGAACGACGCCTGGTCAAACGAAACGTCGCCCTCCGCCTTGCGGCGCAGCAGCGCGTCGAAGACGGGAAACGAGGTGGTGCCCGCCGCGATGCAGATCAGCGCATCCGGCTTGTGATGCAGTATTTTTGTTATGCCGCCGGCAATGAATTCCCCGACGGCCTTGTCGTCCGTAAATCGAATCATACGATTATTTTCATCTCCAGTTGTCCACAGGTTTTTTCGCGGAGGAAGCATACGGCAGGGCGACCTTGCGGCCTTCCTTTGCGCTGGTGTACGCCGCGTGGATAATCTCCAGCACGCGCTTGCCGTATTCGCCGTCCGAAACCGGAGTCGTACCGTTGCGGACGCAGTCGATGAAGTGCGTCAGCTCCTGTGGATAGCCCTGGTTAAACGCCTCTTCAAACACCGGGAACGTCCAGCCCGTCGTTGCGCCCGCCTTCTCGCTCGCGTAGTCGTAGCCCTCGAGGCTGTACATCTGCGAAGAGTTGCCCTGGAACAGGTCGGAGTAGGCAACGCCCTTGTCGCCGTAGACTTCAATCATGTCCTGCATGCCGCCGTGCTTGGCCCAGCTGTCCTCGCCCACGCAGAGGACGGTTTTGCCGTCGCGCTCGAACTCGATCTGCGTAATGGCGTGGTCTTCCGCGTCCGTATCGTGCATGACCTTGAGGAAGTTGCCGTAGACGTTTTTCACCGTCGCGCCCTTGAGCATCCAGAGGAACCAGGCGATCGCGTGGCAACCCATGTCCATCATGACGCCGCCGCCCGCCTTGTCGCTCTCGTAGAACCAGCGGCTGTGCGGGCCGCTGTGCTTCTCCGCCTGGCGCAGCATATAGACGCTACCGACCGCGCCGCTTTCTACGATGTGGCGCACGCGCTCGTATTTCGGCGCAAAGCAGAGTTCTTCCGCGTATAGCAGGAGCTTTCCGTTCTTTTTGCAGGCGGCGATCATCTCGTCCGCTTCGGCAAGCGAGAGGCAAAGCGGCTTTTCAACAATCACGTGCTTGCCCGCGTTCGCGGCTTTGACGCATACGTCGTGATGCAGATAGTTCGGCAGGCAAACGTCGATGACGTCGCAGTCCACCTCGGCGAGCAGCTTGTCCACGTCGTCGTAGGCGGCGGGAATGCCAAGTTCCTTCGCAAAATGCTGTGCCTTGGAGAGGTGATGCGAGTAAACGGCAACCACCTCTGCGTCGCGGACAAAGCGCTTGTAGGAGGATGCGTGGATTTCGGCGATAAAACCACAGCCCAGAATAGCAACCTTTGTTCGTTCCATGAATTTTAAACCCCTTTCTGAATGGAATGTTTGTTTCGATGCGAAAATAGATAAGACGATACAGCCGCGCGTAGAAGCGCAATTGATCCATACAATTCAATCATAGCAGAGGTTCGAAAATCCTGCAATGGATTTGTTGAACAAATCAAACGAAGACTGTTTTTTACAAAATTTCAACTTTCCTCTCGTTATAGTTGATTTAGAAAACAAATCAAACGAAGACTGTTTTTTACAAAATTTCAACTTTCCTTCCGTCAATCAGTTGCAATTTGCGGATCGGGTCGGTACAATATGTATGAGACATAACGACGGGTTCCAATCTACCTTTCACCGCCGATTCCACGATTTCGTTTGTACCCACTCTTGGTTTTCATCGGTCCATCGACCGCTTAACGGCGCGGTTTGCACCCGCATCACACCTTTTATCGCGTAAGGAGAACTGCATTTATGGAACAGCACGACATCCTCGAAGCGCTTGTCCGCGCGACAACGTATCCAAAGCCCACCCGCAAGGACTGGCGCATCGGCTGCGTCGGCGCGGGCTTCATCATGGCGGACTGCCACCTCGTTTCT
>OFJB01000606.1_pt1 | contig 16801 bp, 15 predicted proteins | sample 1775081 | NCBI WGS metagenome assembly OFJB01 (sample SAMN08195771, study PRJEB24354) | sludge metagenome | isolation source: initial sludge from phenol fed wastewater aerobic bioreactor | place: India: Nagpur | collected 2016-06-05 | reverse complement strand
GCCACGCGCATGTCGGTGGCCTTCAACGACCGCCTGCTGACCCAGATCGTCGACATGGGCGCCACCGTGCTGTACTTTGATCCGGCGCTGTTCTTCAACCTGATCTACAACAAGCCCGAGAGCTACCCGGTGGACAACGGCAGCGACCCGGTGTGCACCACGCCCGACGCCAGCACCTGCACCACCGAAACGCTGGTGGCCGGCGCCGACTACAACCGCTGGCTGTTTGCCGACAGCCTGTACTTCACGCCCGCCATGCTGCGCCTGTTCACCAACGAAGGCTACCTCGAGAACGCCTACTCGCGCTTCAAGAACCGCTGGTAAGCCGACTTCCATGAACCCGCGCGTCCATCGCATTGCCGTCATTCCCGGCGATGGCATCGGCACCGAGGTGATGCCCGAGGCGTTGCGCGTGCTCGCCGTCGTGCAGCAAAAGTTCGGCGTCCGGCTTGACCTCACCCCCATCGCCTGGGCCAGTTGCGAGCACTACCGCCAGCACGGCGAGATGATGCCGAGCGACTGGAAGCAGCAGCTGCAAGGCATGGACGCGCTGCTGTTCGGCGCCGTCGGCTGGCCGGCCACCGTGCCCGACCATGTGTCGCTGTGGGGCAGCCTGCTCAAATTCCGGCGCGAGTTCGACCAGTACATCAACCTGCGTCCGGTGCGCCTGTTCGAAGGCGTGCCCTGCCCGCTGGCCGGCAAGCAGGCGGGCGACATCGACTTTTTGGTGGTGCGCGAGAACACCGAGGGCGAATACACCAACCTGGGCGGCGTGATGTATGCCGGCACCGAGCGCGAGATCGTGGTGCAGGAAACCGTGATGAGCCGCTTCGGCGCCGACCGCGTGCTCAAGTTCGCCTTCGAGCAGGCGGCCGCGCGGCCGCGCCGCAAGCTCGACGTGGCCACCAAGAGCAACGGCATCGCCATCAGCATGCCCTGGTGGGACGGCCGCGCCGACGCCATGGCCAAGAACTACCCGCAGATCGCGGTCGAGAAGCACCACATCGACATCCTGACAGCGCGCTTCGTGCTGCAGCCCGAGCGCTTCGACGTGGTGGTGGCCAGCAACCTGTTCGGCGACATCCTGTCCGACCTGGGCCCGGCCTGCACCGGCACCATCGGCCTGGCGCCGTCGGCCAATTTGAACCCCGAGCGCACGTTCCCCAGCCTGTTCGAGCCCGTGCATGGCTCGGCGCCCGACATCTTCGGGCAGGGCATCGCCAACCCGGTGGCGATGATCTGGTCGGCGGCGCTGATGCTGCAGTTTCTGGGTGAGCCGGCGGCGCACGACGCCATCCTGCGCGCCATCGAAACCGTGCTGCGCGCGGGCCCGCGCACGCGTGACCTGGGCGGCACGGCCGGCACCGCCGAGATGGGTCAGGCGATCGCGGCGCTGATCTGACGGCCGACTGCCTTTGTGGGCGGTTGTCGTTCTGTGGGGGCGCTTCGCAAGGGGGTGTGTATCACCGTGCTGGGGCGTAGTCGGCTGGGTTTCAGCCGATTCGGTGGCGCCGAATGCGAGCTGCACCGACGCCCGCCAAACCCAATGCCAGCAGCAGAAGCGCCCACTGCCCCGTCGTCGGAACCGGTGCGACGGCGGCCGGGTTGGCTACGCCGTCGCGAACACGCAAAGCCGAGCCGCCGCTCGTATAAAAACCGCCACCACTGAAGTTGGGTCCGAACGCGATGACGGTCAAGTTGATCGAATGGACACCGGCTGGCAACCAGTAGCTCCCGCGAGAAAATACGTCGGCCGGTTGTGCCCAGGCGGCGTCAGAGTCGCTGCCGGTGTTCGGTGACGCCGCCGTACACGCGGGTGTCGTGGATGTATCGCCCAGGACAACCGCACCATCCATGACGTGGAAGCGATCGCCGCAGTTTCCGCGATCTCCCACATCAATAACGCAACCGGGCGCCGTGCACGTGAACGTGAACGGATTCTGCCCGACACTTGCCGGTGGGCCGGCGGGATTGGACCAAGAGAAGACATGCCAATTCGAATCGGCGACCACAGCATCTTTCAGATGCACGCCACCTGCTTGCGCCGCAGCGGTGCCATTGGCCGCGTTGGCTGAAAAACTGGTGCTCAGGAGCACGGTCATCGCCAAAGACAACAGGCGCATAGGGATTGTCATGAAACTTCCCTCCTGGAGCGAACTGGTGGCACACATTGTGCGACAAGTCGGGTAACTGTCAACAGGGGATATCCGCACGTTGCGGTTAAGTCCGGTCACGTGGCTTGAAGCCACAAACGTGGATGGATGAGCCCCGCAGCAACGCTCGGACCCTGCTTCGTGAGCGACAACTCACTGCTCATGCATGGCAAACACGGCTCGCCCAATCGTCGGTAGGGGCTGCAAGGGCCACGCCGCGTACCACGTCGCCGACGACGATGACCGAGGGGCTGCCCAGCCCTTCGCGCTGGACGGTGTCGTGCAGCCGGCCCAGCGTGGTGCGCGCATGGCGCTGCCGCGGCAGGCTCGCGTGCTGGATCACCACCGCCGGCGTGTGCGCCGGCAGGCCCAGCAGCAGGCCCTGCTGGATGTCGGCGCAGCCGGCCATGCCCATGTAGATGACCAGGGTCAGGCGCGCGTCGCGCGCCGTGGCGGCCAGCTGGCGCCAGTCGGTGGCCGTGTCGCCGGGCCGATTGTGGCCGGTGACGAACAGCACGCCGTGCGCGTGGTCGCGGTGCGTCAGCGGCGCGCCCAGCAGCGTCATGCCGGCCAGGCCGGCGGTGATGCCGTTGACGACCTCGACCTCGACGCCCGCGGCGCGCAGCTGCTCCAGCTCCTCGCCCCCGCGGCCGAAGATGAAGGGATCGCCGCCCTTCAGGCGCACCACCTGCTCGCCGGCGCGCGCGGCCCGCACCATCAGGCGCTCGATGAAGGCCTGCGGTGTGCTGCGGCAGCCACCGCGCTTGCCCACGCGCACGACGCGCGCGCCGGCCGGGGCCAGCGCCACGATGGCCTCGCTCACCAGGTCATCGACCAGCAGCACGGTGGCGGCCTGGATCGCCTTCAGTGCCTTCAGCGTGAGCAGCTCCGGGTCGCCCGGGCCGGCGCCGACCAAGGTGCAGCGGCCGGTGCGGGAAGGGGGGATGAATCCGCTCATGGTTTCGCCATCGCCGTGATTTGCGCACTGAGGTGCACGATGTGATCCACCTGCCGCTGCAGCGCCGCCGGCACCGGCAGCTCGCCGGCCAGCACGCGGCGCGTGTAGGTGGCGGTGCTGGCCACGTCGATGGCGCTGGGCAGGCCGGGCACCTCGCTGGCGGTGCCGGGCTGCTGCTCATCCAGCAGCGCGTGCGCACCGGCCACGAAGGCGTCGTAGCGCGGCGTGCGGCGCGGGTCGGCCGCCACCTCGCCCTCCAGCCCGCGCGACAGCAGCGCGTGCAGGCCCAGGGTGGCGAAGGTGCGGCAGAGCAGCTCGAAGTACGCCGGGTGGGTGTAGCTCGCCACCCGCAGCGCCGGGCCGTCGCACGGGCCCAAGAGCTTGGCGACGCTGTGGCCGGGGTTGCGCAGGCCCAGGGTCTCGCGCGTCGCCAGCAGGCGCGCCAGGCCGGGATGCAGCAACGCCGTGTCGACGTGGGCCGCTTCGCCCGATGCTATTTGTCTGATAGTTGTCAGCGCAGGGATATCGAGCGCTGCAAGCACATCGGACGCCAGGACGCGACGCGCCTCAGTGGGCATGCCATGCAGCAGCACGCGCTGGCCCTGGCGCGCCAGCAGCAGCGCCAGCAGCGGCGTCAGCACCGGCAGCCTGCGCGCGCCGTTGTAGCTGGGCAGCACGATCAGCGGCCGGCCGTCGGCGGCGGCGGGAAAGGTGGCGATGCGCGCCTGCACGGCGTCCAGAAAGCCGCACATCTCCGCGGCCGTCTCGCCCTTGATGCGCATGGCCACGCAGAAGGCGCCGACTTCCAGATCGCTGGCCTGCCCGTCCAGCACCTGGCCCAGCAGGTCGGCCGCCTGCGCGCGCTCCAGGGCGCCGGCGCCGCGCGCGCCGCGGCCGATGATCTTGATGTAGGGACCCAGGGCCATGGTGAATGCACTCGAAGTCAGACCGGGCTGCGCGCCGGCGCCGTGCGGGCGTGCGTGGTGTAGAGCGTCAGGCCCGTGAAGGCGATGCCGCCCACCAGGTTGCCCAGCACCACCGGGATTTCGTTCCAGATGAAGTAGTCCATGATGGAGAAGTTGCCGCCCATCATCAGGCCCGAGGGAAACAGGAACATGTTGACCACCGAATGCTCGAAGCCCATGGCAAAGAACAGCATGATCGGCATCCACATGGCGATGACCTTGCCGCTGACGGTGGTGGAGATCATGGCGCCGACCACGCCGGTGGAGACCATCCAGTTGCACAGCACGCCGCGCAAGAAAATCGTCAGCCAGCCCATCAGCCCGTACTGCGCGTAGCCCAGCGTGCGGGCCTCGCCGATGTGGCCGATCTTCTGCCCGATCTCGTTGGGCGGCACCGAAAAGCCGTAGGTGAAGATGAAGGCCATCATGCCCGCCACGGTGAGCGCGCCCAGAAAGTTGCCCACGAACACCAGGCTCCAGTTGCGCAGGATGCCCCGGATGCTGGCGCCGGGGCGCCGGTCCAGCCAGGCCAGCGGCGTGAGCATGAAGACTCCGGTGAGCAGGTCGAAGCCCAGCAGGTAGAGCATGCACACCCCCACCGGAAACAGCAGCGCGCCGATCAGCGCCGAGCCGCTCATGACGGTGGCGGTGACGGCAAACACCGCCGCCAGCGCCAGGATGGCGCCCGCCATGTAGGCGCGGATCAGCGTGTCGCGCGTGGACATATGGATCTTGGCTTCGCCGGTGTCAACCATCTTGGTGACGAATTCGGCGGGGGAGAGATAGGACATGCGAACGAACTCCTGGACGCTCAAAAACAAGGGCTGCAGGACTTCAAGCAAGCACCGTGCCAGGGGTTTTCCCGGGGGTTGGGTGCGGCCGCGCACAAGGGGCGTGCACGGCCACGCTGGCCCTTGCGCCCTCCTGCGCCATGCTGGTGCGCGCACAGTCCAGGCTGGGGCTGTTGAGCCAGATTCTATGAGCGAAATTGGCCCCTTGCGCTTGTGGATCAAGCGCAGACAGCTACTAAATAAATAGTAATTTGGCCCGTGAACGTGTGCTGGCGCAGGCCGGGCGATGTCAGGCCTGCGCCGCCGCCACCGGCGCGCGTCCGCCCGGCGCCGCCCAGGTGCGGGTCCAGCGGCCCTGCATCACGCGCAGCACGGCCAGCATGGCCAGGGCCAGCAGCGCCAGGGCGATGAAGCCCCACAGATAGTTGCCCAGGTACTGTCTGGACAGGCCCATGGCGCTCGGCACCAGGCCGCCGCCCAGGGCGCCGATCTCGCCGATCATGGAGCCGGCCACCGCCGTGGTGAGCGGCCAGCGCAGCGGCACCAGCTGGAACAGCGCGCCGTTGCCCGCGCCCAGCGCGGCAAAGCACAGCATCAGCAGCAGCGTGGTGGCCAGCAGTGAGCCCTGCGCCAGACCGCAGGCCACCAGCGTGGCGGCGACGAGGATGAGCACCGTCGTCAGCGTGTTGATGCCGCCCCAGTGGTCCGAGATCCAGCCGCCGAAGATGCGCAGCGCCGCGCCCATGAAGGCCGCCAGCATGGTCAACTGGCCGGCCTGTACCTTGCTGACGCCGAACTGGTCGTGGTAGTAGGTGGGCAGAAAGCTGGTCAGGCCGATGAAGCCGCCGAAGGTGACGGCGTAGATGGCGCTGAAGGCCCAGCCGTCGCGCTCGAACAGGCAGGCGACGTGCTCGCGCAGCGAGGCGTGCCGGTCCACGTCCTGCGGTTCGCGCGCCAGCAGCACGATGGCCGCGATGGGCAGCGCCAGCCCCAGGGCGGCCACGCCGTAGACGGCCTTCCAGCCCCACATCTGCGCCAGCAGCGGCGCCAGCAGGGCCGCCACCGCGGTGCCGACATTGCCCGCACCCACCAGCCCCATGGCCAGGCCCTTGTAGTGCGGCGGATACGCGCCCGAGCCCAGTGCCAGCGCCACGCCAAAGCTGGCGCCGGCCACGCCCAGCAGCACGCCCATGGCCAGCAGGTCGTGGTAGGTCTGCACAAAAAAATAGCCGTAGAGCAGGGCCAGCGCGATGCCGCCCATCTCGACCAGGGTGGCGTTCTTGCGCCCGATGTACTGCGCCAGCACGCCCAGGGGAAAGCGCATCAGCGCCCCGGCAAAGATGGGCACCGCAAGCATCAGCCCGACCTGCGCGGGCGAGAGCGCCAGCGACTCCTTGATGAAGGGGGCCATGGCGCCGTTGGATACCCACACGCCGCAGCTGTAGGCAAAGTAGATGAACGCCGCCAGCAGCGTGGGCGCGTGGCCGGCGTGGAGGAAACTGCGAAAACCTGCCATGGGGCTTCTCCTGCAATGGTGGATGGGGTGGCTGGGCTGCTTTCAGGCCATGCTGGCCTGCACCATGCGCTGCAGCTGCGGCACGCAGGAGCCGCATTGCGTGCCGCAGCGCAGCTCGCTCTTCAGGCGCTGCAGGCGCGCGCCGGCGTCGCCCGCGCAGCGTTGCAGCAGGCCGGCGATGGCGCTTTCGGCCACACCCTCGCAGGCGCAGACGGTGGCGCCGCGCGCGGCCAGCGGCACCGGCGCCGTGGCGCCGGGTTGCAGCAGGGCGCGGCGCAGCGGCTGGGCGTCCAGGCGCTCCTGCAGCAGCGGGCCGATCCAGGCCTGGGCGCTCACGTCGCCGGCCAGCAGCACGGCCTGCAGGCGCTGGCCGCTGCCCTCTTCGAGCAGCCGGGCGCGGCGCCACTGGCCGCGGCGCGCGTCGCGGTAGGACAGCAGGCCGGCGCCCTGCAGGCCCAGGACGCCGGCGATGCGTTCGACCAGGCCCTCGTCCACCGCCTGATGCGCGGCCGCGCGCAGCTGCACGCCGGCGCCTTGCTCGGCGCGGCCGAACATGCTGCAGCTGGCGAAGGGAAACTCGGCCATCAGCGCCTCGAGTTGCGCGCGCGCCTGGTGCACCTGCGTCAAAGGCAGCCAGGCCTGGGCCCACAGGCCCCAGGGCAGCTCGGCCTTGAGCACCTTGATGGCCGCGTGCTTGAGCTCGGGCTGCAGCGACTGCGGGCAGCGCGCGCCAGTAGTCAGCGAGTTCACGCCCGCCAGGCGCCGGCCGGTGCTGCCGGCGCCGCCCAGGGCCTCGTCGCCCCAGTGCATGGGCAGGAATACCTGGCCGGCGGTCAGCGTGCCGCTGGCCTGCACCGGTGCGACGATGCTGCCCCGGCGGCTGGTCAGGTAGGCGAGCTCGCCGTCCTTGAGGCCCAGGCGCGCCATGTCGGCCGCGTGCATGTCGGCGCGCGGTTCGCTGACGTGGGCCCACAGGCTTTCCACCGTGCCGCTGCGGCTCATGCCGTGCCATTGGTCGCGCAGGCGCCCGGTGAGCAGCGCCAGCGGATAGCGCGTGTCGGTGGGCTCGGCCACGCCGGCGGGCAATTGCAGGACAAAGCGCGCGCGGCCGTTGGCGGTGGCGAAGCGGCCGTCGGTGTACAGGCGCTGGGTGCCCAGACCTTGGCCGGCGCTCGCGCCTGCGGGGCAGGGCCATTGGCGCGGCGCGGCCTCCAGCATGGGCCAGCTCAGGCCCGTGATGTCCAGGTCACGCCCGCGCGTGCTCTCGCGGTGCTCGTTCCAGATGGCCTCGGGGCCCTGGTAAGGGAACAGCGGGGGCAGTTCGGCGCGATGCGGCAGCAGCGGCTGCAGGCGCCGCGCCACTTCGCAGACGATGCGCCAGTCGGCCCAGGCCTGGCCGGGCGGGGCCACAGCGGCGCGCACGCGACTGATGCGGCGCTCGCTGTTGGTCACGGTGCCCTCCTTCTCGCCCCAGGTGGCGGCGGGCAGCAGCAGGTCGGCAAAGCGCGCGGTGGCGCCGCCGGCGTAGGCGTCCTGCACCACCACGAACTCGGCGCGCTGCAGCGCGCGGCGCACCAGGGCCTGGTCGGGCAGGCTGTGCGCGGGGTTGGTGCAGGCGATCCACAGCAGCTTGATGGCGCCGTCGGCGGCGGCCTCGAACATTTCCATCGCCGCCTTGCCGGGCACGGCGGGCACCTCGGGCACGCCCCACAGCGCGGCGACCTCGGCGCGGTGCGCCGGGTCGGCCAGGTTGCGGTGCGCGCTCAGCTGGTTGGCCAGCGCGCCGACCTCGCGCCCGCCCATGGCGTTGGGCTGGCCGGTGAGCGAGAACGGCCCCGCGCCCGGCTGGCCGATCTGGCCGCAGGCCAGGTGCAGGTTGATCAGGGCGCTGTTGTTGTCGGTGCCGTGCGTGGATTGGTTCAGCCCCTGGCAGTACAGGCTGAGCGTGGGCCGGCGCGGGCCGCCATCGTCCGGCACGCCGGCAAACCAGCGCGCGGCCTGCAGCAGCTCGGCCGGGGCAATGCCGCAGTGCTGCTGCACGGCCTCGGGCGTGGCCTGGGCCACCAGGGCGGCCAGCGCGCCCCAGCCCTGGGTGTGGGAGGCGACGAAGGGCTCGTCGAGCCACCGGCGCTCCATGATGCAGCGCAGCATGCCGTGGTAGAGCCAGACATCCGAGCCGGGCCGGATCGCCAGGTGCAGGTCCGCCAGCTCGGCGCTGTCGGTGCGGCGCGGGTCGCAGACGATGATCCGGAGCGCCGGGTTGGCGCGCTTGGCGTCCTCGATGCGGCGAAACAGGATCGGGTGCGCCCAGGCCGGATTGGCGCCGCTGATGAAGATCGTCGCCGCCTGGGCGATGTCGTCGTAGCAGGCGGGCGGGGCGTCGGCACCCAGCGTGGCCTTGTAGCCGGCGACGGCGCTGCTCATGCACAGGCGCGAGTTGGTGTCGATGTTGTTGGTGCCCAGCAGCCCCTTGGCGAACTTGTTGAAGGCGTAGTAGTCCTCGGTCAGCAGCTGGCCCGAGACGTACAGGCCCACGGCGTCGGGGCCGTGCTGCCGCACGGTGGCGGCGATGCGCACGGCCAGGCCGTCGAGCGCAGCGTCCCAGGCGATGGGCCGGGGCGCCGCGCCGCGCACGCGGCGCTCCTGCGGCTGCAGCAGGCGCACCTGGTCCTGCACCTCGGGCCGCGCCGTCAGGTGCAGGGTCGAGCCCTTGGAGCACAGGCGCCCGCGGTTGGCCGGGTGCTCCGGATCGCCGCGCACGCTGGTGATGCGCCCGGCCTCACTGTCGATCAGCACGCCGCAGCCGACGCCGCAGTAGGGGCAGGTGGAGGCGGTGGTGGTCTTCATGGGCGCGCCGGCGGGCACCGCTCAGGTACAGCGCAGGGCCGGGCCGGCCACGGGGCGGGTCTGATGCAGGGCGTGTTCCGTCAGCTCCTGGGCGTTCAGGTAGACGGCGCCGTCCTCCACCCGGACCTGGAAGCTCGGCGTGCAGCCCTCGTCGGGCGCGGCCGCCTGGCCGTTGCACAGGCCGATGCTCCAGTTGTGCAGCGGGCAGGCCACGCTCTTGCCGTAGACCATGCCCTGGGACAGCGGGCCGCCCTTGTGCGGGCAGCGGTCGAGCAGGGCAAACACCTCGTCGCCGCTGGTGCGAAACAGCGCCACCTCCAGCCCCTGGGGCCGGGCCACGCGGCGCGCGCCCTGGGACGGGATGTCGTGGACCTGGCAGATGTATTTCCAGTTCGTCATTACTATTCCTTTAATAGCTGCTGGCGCTTATGGGTAGGGCGCCAGCGGCCTTTTTGCCTTTAATTCCTTCCCCCGCTGGGGGAAGGTGGGGATGGGGGCTTGCCGGCGTGTGGCAGGCGGTTGGCACGATTGGCGCTGCTGGCCCCCACCCCAGCCCTCCCCCAGAGGGGGGAGGGAGCTATGCGACGGCGATCGGGATGAACTGGCGCTGATCGACGCGGGCCTTCTCACCCTGGAACCAGGGGTCGGGCTCGCCCTCGAGCGCCGCCTGCAGCCGCGCCCACAGGGCCTTGCGGTTGGCGGCGTCTTCCAGCACCTTTTTCTTCACGTGGTCCAGGCCCACGCGCCCGACGTAATGCACGGTGCGCTCCAGGTACCAGCCCTCCTCGCGGTACAGCTGCAGGAAGGCGCCGCTGACCTCCATCACCTCGGCGGCGGTGTTGACCTTGGTGAAGAAATGCGCCACCTCGGTCTTGATGCCGCCGTTGCCGGCGACGTAGATTTCCCAGCCCGAATCGACGCCGATGATGCCCACGTCCTTGATGCCGCTCTCGGCGCAGTTGCGCGGGCAGCCGCTCACCGCCAGCTTGACCTTGTGCGGCGCGTACATGCCGACAAAAGCGTGCTCCAGGTCCTTGCCCATCTGCGTGCTGTCCTGCGTGCCGAAGCGGCACCATTCGCTGCCCACGCAGGTCTTCACCGTACGCAAGGATTTGCCGTAGGCGTGGCCGCTGGGCATGCCGATGTCGTTCCACACGCCCTGCAGGTCTTCCTTCTTCACGCCCAGCAGGTCGATGCGCTGGCCGCCCGTGACCTTGACGCTGGGGATCTGGTACTTGTCCACCACGTCGGCGATGCGGCGCAGCTCGTCGGCCGTGGTTTCGCCGCCCCACATGCGCGGCACCACGGAATAGGTTCCGTCCTTCTGGATGTTGGCGTGGCTGCGCTCGTTGATGGCGCGGCTTTGCGGGTCGTCCAGCGCCTCTTTCGGCCAGGTGCTGATCAGGTAGTAGTTGATCGCCGGGCGGCAGCTCGGGCAGCCGTCGGGCGTCTTCCACTCCATGAAGGCGAAGACCTCTTCCTTGCTTTTGAGGTGGTTGACGCGGATGGCGTCGCGCAGGGCCTGGTGGCCGTGCTCGGTGCAGGCGCAGACCGGCTTGGTCTTGGTGCTGGCCGCGTAGGCGCCGCCCACCGTGGCCATCAGGATCTGCTCGACCAGGCCGGTGCAGGAGCCGCAGCTGGCGCTGGCCTTGGTGTGCTTGCGCACCTCGTCCAGGGTGAACAGGCCTTTTTCCTTGATGGCCTTGCAGATCGTGCCCTTGGTCACGCCGTTGCAGCCGCAGACCTCGGCCTCGTCGGGCATGGCCGCCGCCTGGTTCTGGCCGGCGTGGCCGCCCTCGCCGATGTTGCTCTCGCCGAACATCAGCTTGTCGCGGATGTCGGTGACCGGGCGCGCGTCGCGCAGCAGCTTGAAGTACCAGGCACCATGAGCGGTGTTGCCGTACAGGCAGGCGCCGACCAGCTTGTCGTCCTTCAGCACCAGCTTCTTGTAGGTGCCGCTGCCGGGGTCGCTGAGCAGGATTTCCTCCGTGCCCGCGCCGCCCATGAAGTCGCCGGCGGAGAACAGGTCGATGCCCGTGACCTTGAGCTTGGTCGAGGTCTGCGAGCCCTGGTAGCGGCCGATGCCGAACTCGGCCAGGTGATTCGCCAGCACCTTGCCCTGCTCGAACAGCGGCGCCACCAGCCCGTAGGCCACGCCCCGGTGCGCGGCGCATTCGCCCACGGCGTAGATGCGCGCGTCGGTGGTGGTCTGCAGGGTGTCGCCCACCACGATGCCGCGGTCCACGTGCAGGCGCATCGACTCGGCCAGCTGGGTGTTGGGGCGGATGCCGACCGCCATCACCACCAGGTCGGCGGCCACCTCGCTGCCGTCCTTGAAGCGCACCGCGCGCACGCGCCCTGCGGCATTGCCCAAGAGCTCCTGGGTCTGCGCCTGCATCAGAAACTGCATGCCGCGCTCGGCCAGCGCCTTTTGCAGCATCTGCCCGGCCACGGCGTCGAGCTGGCGCTCCATCAACCATTCGCCGGCGTGCACCACGGTCACCTGCATGCCGCGCTTCATCAGGCCGTTGGCGGCCTCCAGGCCCAAGAGGCCCCCGCCGATGACCACCGCGTGCTGGTATTGCGCGGCGGCGGCGATCATGGCCTCGGTGTCGGCGATGTCGCGGTAGGCCAGCACGCCCTGCAACCCGGCGCCGGCAATCGGCAGGATGAAGGGCTTGGAGCCCGTGGCCAGGATCAGCCGGTCGTAGCCGGCCTCGACGCTTTGCCCGTCCGCCGTCACGCCGCGCACGAGGCGCCGGCGGCGATCCACCTCGGTCACGGTGCAGCCCGCGTGGAGCCGGATGCCGTGCTCGGCGTACCAGCTCCAGTCGTTGAGCACGATTTCCGACAGCTGCTGCTCGCCCGCCAGCACGGGCGAGAGCAGGATGCGGTTGTAGTTGGGGTGCGGCTCGGCGCCGAACACCGTGATCTCGTACAGCTCGGGCGCGATCTTCAGCAGCTCCTCGAGCGCGCGCACGCCCGCCATGCCATTGCCCACCATCACCAGTCTGGATTGCTTCACCATCGTCTCCCAGGGTCGCCCCTGAACATCCTCGAAGCCCGGCGGGTGCCGTGCTCGCAAGCAGAGATCAGCAACTAGCGTGCCAGGCGCGCCGAAGAGGGTGGGTGAAAAGTGGTGATGGCGCCGCAACGCCCGACGAGCAAGGGTGGGTAGCTATGAAAATTGGACTTGATGTGGAGTCTCAGCGGCGTGACGGCCATGCGTCGTGATGCACCGAAGTGGTGCGAGCGCCGGGCAGCGGCGCCACCCAACCGTGCAGGCCGACGTTGGAACCATAATGGCGCGAGCCAGTCCATCGACTCATCGCCGCGTGGTCCGGACTGCAGCGGCGGCCGGGCGCCGACGCGAATGCAGCGCCCGGACCTTTCAGACCTGAGGATCCCTGGGGCCTTCGTCCCGCTTTTCAGACGATTCACTGGGCGGCAACTCGCCCTTCTTGCGCCCCGAAAACATGGTCCACCAGATCATCAGCACAAACAGCAGCAGCGCACCCAGCGCTTCGAGAATCAGGATCGTCATCGGCGAGGTGTTCCGTGTTCTGGCAATGGCCGCCATTGTAGGAACGCTGGCCAGTTGCGCGGTCAAGCCACCGGCGCCGCCCGCGCCACCGGCCGGCGCCGAGTCGCCCCTGCCGCCGCTCACCGGCGCGCCCGACATTCACCCCACCGGCCCCGCGCTGCAGCGCCCGGGCAGCCGCTGGGTGCCGGTGCGCTGGGCCGACCTGCCGGGCTTTGACGAGGACGCGACCTACGAGGCCTGGAACGCCTGGCTCAAGAGCTGCGAGCGCCCGCCGGCCGCCTTCAAGGCGCTGTGCGGCGAGGTGCGGCGCCTCACGCTGGCCACGCCCGAGGAGCAGCGCCAGTGGATGCGCCAGCGCCTGCAGCCCTACCGCGTCGAGCCCCTGAGCGGCAGCGCCACCGACGGCCTGCTGACCAGCTATTTCGAGCCGGTGTACGAGGCCGCGCGCCAAGCCGGTGGCGCCTTCCAGGTGCCCATCTTCGCCCCGCCGCCGGGGCTGAACGCGCGCCAGCCCTGGTACACGCGCCGGGACATCGACACCCGGCCCGAGGTGCGCGCCGAGCTGGCCGGCCGCGAGCTCGCGTTCCTGTCCGACCCGGTGGACGCGATGATCCTGCAGATCCAGGGCTCGGGGCGCGTGCGCGTGACCGAGCCCGACGGCAGCCAGCGCCTGGTGCGCCTGGCCTTTGTCGGCACCAACGGCCAGCCGTATCGCAGCCCCGGCAGCTGGCTGCTTGGCCAGGGCGCGATCCAGGACGCCACCTGGCCCGGCATCAAGGCCTGGCTGGCCGAACACCCCGAGCGGCTGCAGGACTTCTTGTGGAGCAATCCGCGCGTGGTGTTCTTCCGCGAAGAGCCCTTGAGCCCGCTGGACGAGCAGTTCGGCCCCAGGGGCGCGCAGGGCGTGGCGCTTACGCCCGGGCGCTCGATCGCCGTCGATCCGCAAAGCATCCCCTACGGCACGCCGGTGTGGCTGGTGTCCCGCGGCCCGGTGGCCAGCCTGCAGCGCCTGGTGCTGGCGCAGGACACCGGCAGCGCCATCCGCGGCGCCGTGCGCGCCGACTACTTTGCCGGCTGGGGCCCCGAGGCGGGCGAGCTGGCCGGGCGCATGAAGCAGCCGCTCAAGCTGTGGGCGCTGTGGCCGAAGTAGGCGTGGCGTGCGCGTCGGTTTCAAGTCAAATCGGCCTCTGGCGCTTGTGTATCAGGCGCAGTCAGCTATTAAATTAATAGTATTTGGAGGGCTGCTGCCCGTCGCCTTGCTGGCGGGCTGCGCCAGCCTGCGCGACGCGCCGCGCCTGGCCTACCAATGCCCCGAGGGGCTGAGCTTCGAGGCGCGGCTGTACCAGGATATGGCCCTGCTCGACGGCCAGCGCGGTCACGCCGTACTCGAGCGCCTGCCGCACGCGAAGGCCGACGAGCTGATCTACGCCGACCCCACCCTCACGGCCGACTTCGGCCTGGGCGTGGACCGGCGCCTGGTGCGCCTGAGCTATGCCGGCATTCCCGAGGCCGTCACCTGCACGCGCGCCGGGTCCGCCGACGGCAGCGACAGCCCGGTGCGCGCCGCGCCGCGCCCGGGCCCGCGCAACCCGCCGCCGTTCGACCCCGACGCGCCGATCCAGACCAACATCCGCACCGGCGACGGCAACGTGGGGCCGGGGTAGCGGGCTGCGGGGCCTGGGACGCAGGGCGATAATCGCCCCATGCCCCTGTCACCCCGCACGACCGGCACCCTGGCGGCCGTCGTCACGGTGGCTTTGTGGACCGGCTTCATCATCGTCGGCCGCGCCTCGGCCTCCCACACCCTGCTGCCCTTCGACCTGGCGCTGGTGCGCCTGCTGGGCGCGGCCATGGTGCTGCTGCCGTGGGCGCTGTGGCTCACGCGCGCGGGCGGGCCGGCGTATGACAGTGCCTCGCTGGGCGGCCTGTCGCCCTTGCCCTGGCGGCAAACCGTGCTCACCGGCCTGTTTGGCGGGCTCTTGTATTCGGTGCTGTGCTACGCGGGCTTTTTCTACGCGCCGGCGGCGCACGCCTCGGTGTTGATGCCCGGCAGCCTGCCGCTGTGGGCGGGTTTTATGGCCGTGCCCATCCTGGGCGAGCGGCTGACCCGCGCGCGGGTGCTGGCGCTGGGTTGCATCGCGCTGGGCGGCCTGGTGGTGGGCGGCGCCAGCCTGCGCACGGCCTTTGCCGGCGGAGAGGTGTGGAAGGGCGACGTGATCTTTGTCTGCGCCGCCATGTGCTGGTCGGTGTATGGCGTGCTGGCGCGCCGCTTTGCGCTGGACGCGGTGCGCGCCACCATGGCCATCACGGCTTTCGGCACGCTGTGCTATGTGCCGCTGTTCGCGCTGGGTACGGCGCTGGGTTGGCTGCCCTCGCAGCTGCATGCGGCGCCCTGGAGCGAGATCATGGTGCAGGCGCTGTTTCAGGGCGTGGGCGTGGTGGTGCTGGCCGGCATCACCTTCGTCGTCATGATTCAGTACTTCGGGCCGGTGCGCACCACCATGCTGACGGCGCTGGTGCCCGGCCTGTCGGCGCTGGGTGCGGTGGCGCTGCTGGGCGAGCCGCTGGGCTGGAACCTGGTCGCCGGGCTGGTGCTGGTGACCACCGGCATCCTGCTGGGCGTGAGCGCGGCGGCGCCGCCCCAGCGCGCCAGCGGCGACAATGAGCTGCAAGAGAGCCCCCCATGAATCTTCTGGCGTTCGACACCAGCACCGACCGGCTGTCCATCGGCGTGCAGCGCGGCGGCCGGCACTGGCTGCACGCGGGCGCCGGCGGCGCCCAGGCCTCGGGCACGCTGATTCCCACCGCGCTGCGCCTGCTGCAGGGCGCCGGGCTGCGCCTGGCCGAACTGGACGCCATCGCCTTCGGGCGCGGGCCTGGCTCGTTCACCGGCCTGCGCACCGCCTGCGCCGTGGCGCAGGGGCTGGCCTGGGGCGCCGGTGTGCCGGTGCTGCCCGTCGACACGCTGCTGGCCGTGGCCGAGGACGCGCGCCTGGCCCATGGCTGCAGCGCCGTGCTGGCCCTGCTGGACGCGCGCATGGACCAGGTCTATGCCCAGCCCTGGTTGTGGACGGCGGACGCCGGCTGGTCGGCCGCCGGCGAGGCCAGCGTGGGCGCGCCCGAGGATCTGGCCCTGCCCACCTCGCCCGCCGCGCCCTGGGGGCTGGCCGGCAATGCCTTCGCGGCCTATGGCGCGCGTCTGCCGGCCGCGCTGCAGGCCCTGCCGCAGCACGCCGCCCTGCCCGGCGCCGGCGCCCTGCTCAGCCTGGCGCCGGCGCTGCTGGCCGCCGGTCGGGCGCTGCCCGCCGAGCAGGCGCTGCCGCTGTACATCCGCGACAAGGTGGCGCAAACCACGGCCGAGCGTGCCGCCGTGGCCGCCGCGCGCTGACCCAGGCGGCCTGCCATGAGCGCCCTCCCCACCCCGCCCGCCACCGACGCGCTGCCCAGCCCGTCGGGCGCCGCGCGCTTCGAGCCCCTGTCGGCCGCGCGCCTGGACGCGGTGCATGCCATCGAGCAGGCCGCCTACAGCCACCCCTGGTCGCGCGGCAACTTCAGCGACAGCCTGGCGGCCGGCTATCTGGCGCAGTGCCTGCTGGTCGGCGATGCGCTGGCGGGCTACTTTGTCGCCATGGCCGGCTACCGCGAGGTGCACCTGCTCAACATCACCGTCGCGCCGGCCTACCAGCACCAGGGCTGGGCGCGCGCCATGCTGGATGCCCTGGCGCTGTGGGCGCGCGTGCACCAGGCCGACTGGCTGTGGCTGGAAGTGCGCGCCAGCAACGCGCGCGCCCAGCACATCTACCGCCAGCACGGCTTTGCTCCCGTCGGCCTGCGCAAGGCCTACTACCCCGCCGGCCGCGGCCAGCGCGAGGATGCGGTGGTGATGAACCTGCGGCTGGCGGATGGGGGTGCGGCGTGAGCGCCGCCCGGCCGCCCGAAGGCGCGAACGCCCCCTCGGGGGGCAGCGCACCACGCGAAGCGGGGGAGCGTGGGGGCATGAGGACTTTGGATCTGGATCCTCGACAAC